>Ga0209945_1000157_pt1 | contig 23826 bp, 20 predicted proteins | sample SalPonR2_A_D2_MG_FD_185703 | JGI IMG/M metagenome (GOLD analysis project Ga0209945, IMG submission 185703) | Salt pond soil microbial communities from South San Francisco under conditions of wetland restoration - Salt Pond MetaG R2_A_D2_MG... ...
CGAACGAACGACTGAACGACAGACAGTAAACTGATGCGGTGGCGCGCGCCTCGTGAGTGCGCCGGAGGCGTGCTCACGAGCGCGTGCGAGGGATGAGCGAGTCGCCCGTGGGCGACGAGTGAGTCGGTTGGGGAGGGTGTGGCTGAAAATCGTGTCCGGGTGTCGCAGGTCGCATTGGTCGCAGAACTACCCGCATACCCGTACGGAATCGGCCCGGGAGGGGGTGGTACGACTTGCGCCCGTGTGTCGCACGGTCGTGGTGTTCACGTGGCCACTGCCGGACGCGTATTGCAGAGGGTGGAGCTACCGATGCCCTCCGTGGGTCACGGAGTCGTGTGACACACTGTCCGCCGTGGTCTCCGGTTGCTCAACGCTTTTGTCCATCACGTCTGTGTCCCCGTCATGGACCGACTATCGACGTTCGAGGGGCACACGCTCACAGAGGTCCGACGAGACCTGCATCGACACGCAGAGGCCGGTTGGAAGGAGTTCCGGACGTCGGCACTGCTCGCCGAGTCGCTGTCGTCGCTCGGTTACAAGGTTCACCTCGGCACGGACACCGTCGCTCCCGACGCCCGGATGGGGGTCCCGCCGGCCGACGAGGTCACGGCCGCGCGTGAACGGGCACGCGAGGAAGGCGCCCCCGAGGCGTACCTCGAGCAGATGGGCGACGTCACGGGCGTAATCGCGACGAAGACCAACGGAGACGGGCCGACGATCGGGCTCCGAACCGACATCGACGCGCTGGCGCGCCAGGAGGCGATGGACGACGACCACCGGCCGGCCGCCGAGGGCTTCGCGAGTGTTCATCCGGGCGAGATGCACGCGTGTGGCCACGACGCCCACGCGGCGATCGGACTTGGGATCGCCCGGATATTCGCCGACACCCCCTTCGACGGGACGCTGAAGCTCTTCTTTCAGGCCGCCGAGGAGGGTGGTCGCGGCGGGAAGCCGATGGCCGAGTCGGGACATGTTGACGACGTCGATCACCTGCTCGCCGTTCACGTGGGGCTCGACGAGCCCACGGGTACCGTCGTCTCGAGTTACGACGCGCCGCTGTCGAACGCGAAACTCGACGTCACGTTCGAGGGGGCACCAGCACACGCGGGTGGCGCGCCGAACGAGGGGCGGAACGCGCTTCAGGCGGCGACCGCAGCGATCGGAAATCTGTACGGGATTGCTCGCCACGGGGACGGCACAACGCGGATCAACGTGGGACGAGTCGCCGCCGACAACGCCCAAAACGTCGTCTGTGAGGAGGCGACCATGCGCGTCGAGGTGCGAGGTGAGACCCACGCGCTCAACGAGTACATGCTGGAGCGCACAGAGCAGGTGCTCGAAGGCGCCGCGACGATGCACGACGTCTCAGTCGAAACGAGCCTCTACGGCAAGACCACCACGTTCCAGAACGACCCCGCGGTCGTCGACGTCGTCGAGTCGGCCGCAGAGACGGTCGACGCGGTGGAGTCGATCGTGACGACGGAGTTCGGCGGGTCCGAGGACGCCTCGTACCTGATCCGTCGGGTGCAAGAGCGCGGCGGGACGGCGACGTACCTGGGCGTCGGCGCAAGCAACCCCGACGGGCATCACACCGCGTACTTCGACGTCGACGAGGCGGCCATCGACGTCGCGGTGGACGTGATAGAAGCGACGATCGCTAGGCTCGCGGGCTGAGCTCAATTGCACTCGAGAAACGAGCGGGCAGTCGAGGAGCCGTCGGTGCCGGTCGCGTCCTCACTCCTCGACGTCGAGGTCGAACTGGGCGTGTTCTGAGACGGTGTTGAGCACGACGCTCGTGTTCGACTCGCGGATGTCTTCGTCGGTGAGGATCGCCTTTATCTGATCGTTCATCCCATCGGTGTCAGTGAACTTTCCGACCGCGATCACGTCGTAGTCGCCGGTCACCTCGTAGACGGTCACCATCTGTTTCTCCTCGCGGAGCTTCTCTGTGATGTCGGGCAGCGCGCTGCCCTCGACCTTGAGCTGGAGGATCGCCGTCACGTCGAAGCCGAGCTTGTCGTAGTCGACGATCGGGCTGTAGCCGCGGATCACTCCTTCTTCTTCGAGATCGCGGAGGTGGTTCGACACCGTCGTCACGGAGACGTCGAGTTCGTCACCGAGGCTCCGGAGGCTTGCACGACCGTTTCCGAGGAGGGAGTTCACGAGTTTCGCGTCGAGGTTTTCGTACGTCATTAGCTTCTACCACGCTATGGGGGGATTATAATTTTACGAATGTCCACTCTCAGTCCGACGGTGGCGGTTCATGCGCCAAGCGACAAGGCCTTTATACTGGCAGATAATCACGTAATCGTCTAAAAGATGACCGACGACAACGCGAAACCAGACGGCGGCCTCACGGCCGAAGAACAGGCGGTAATAGACGAGATCGACGAGAACAACATCGACTTCTTACGGCTGCAGTTCACCGACATTCTTGGCGTCGTCAAGAACGTCTCCGTGCCGGCCGACCAGGCCGAGAAGGCGTTCACCGAGGGCATCTACTTCGACGGGTCGTCGATCAACGGCTTCGTGCGCATCCAGGAGTCCGACATGCGACTCAAGCCGGACCCAGACACGTTCGCGATCCTCCCGTGGCGCAGCGACGGCGAGAGCGGCGCCGCCCGTCTCATCTGTGACGTCATCAACACCTCAACGGGCGAGCCGTTCGAGGGTGACCCACGCTACGTACTACGGCAGGCGCTCGAGAAGGCGGACGAGCACGGCTACGAGGTCAACATGGCTCCCGAGCCGGAGTTCTTCTTGTTCGAGACGGACGAGGACGGCTACGCGACCACCGAGTTCGCGGACCACGGCGGCTACTTCGACCTCGCCCCGAAGGACCTCCAGAGCGACGTTCGTCGGGAGATCATCTACACGCTAGAGGAGATGGGCTTCGACATCGAAGCCAGCCACCACGAGGTGGCAGAAGGACAGTACGAGATCAACTTCGAGTACGACGACGCACTGACGACGGCCGACAACGTCGCCACCTTCCGGTTCGTCGTCCGCGCGGTCGCCGCTCAACACGACCTGCACGCGACGTTCATGCCGAAGCCGGTGCCGAAGATCAACGGCTCCGGGATGCACACCCACATGTCGTTGTTCGAGGACGGCGAGAACGTGTTCCACGGCGAGGGTGACTTCGACCTCAGCGAGACGGCCCTCTCGTACCTCGCCGGGGTCCTCGACCACGCACAGGCGATCACGGCCGTGACCAACCCCACCGTGAACAGCTACAAGCGGCTCGTGCCTGGCTACGAGGCCCCGGTGTACGTCGCCTGGTCGGACCGCAACCGCTCTGCGCTCATCCGCAAGCCGGCCGCGCGCGTCCCCGCGGCGACCCGGATCGAGGCTCGCTTCCCCGACCCGTCGTGTAACCCGTACCTCGGATTTGCCTCGCTCATCAACGCCGGGCTCGACGGGATCGAGCGCGATCTCGACGCGCCGGACCCGATCCGCGAGAACATCTACGACTTCGACGACGAACAGATCGCGGAGTACGGCATCGAGACGCTGCCGAAGAACCTCGGCGACGCCGTCGAGGCCCTCGAAGCCGACGAGGTCGTGTTGGACGGTCTCGGTGAGCACGTCGCCGAGAAGTTCATCGAAGCGAAGAACCAGGAGTTCACCGAGTACCTCGTCGACGTCTCCGAGTGGGAGCTCGACCGGTACCTCGAGACGTTCTAGCCGACGCCACGCACGGTCTTTTTTCGCATCGTGTACCGACGGCCACCAGCAGTCGGCCGTGAAGGCGTCTAAGAGGAGCGATCGCAGGTAGTTCACGAGACGTACGCACACCCGCGGCAGCACGCGCGTCCCGACCGCGGTGGCGCACGCCTCGTGAGTGCGCCAGAGGCGTACTCACGAGCGCGTGCGAGGGATGAGCGAGTCGCCGACGGCGACGAGCGAATCGGCTGGGAAGGGCGTGGCTAACTGGTGCCCGGTTGTCACGGGTCCTCTCGATCACACAGTCGCCGCCACGGACGTACGGAACCGACCTGGAGCGGTTGACCGAGAGACGTGTTCGACCGTCACGAAGTCCCGTCCGTCGCCGAAACGACGACGCTGTACGAGAGCGAGTCGAGCCAACGTGACTCGATCCAACTCGCGTCTGTACGGCGCGTACCTCACGAGGAGTACGGGCCGGGAGGGATTCGAACCCCCGACCGTCCGGTTAAAAGCCGGACGCTCTCCCTAACTGAGCTACCGGCCCGCAATCTATTGTTGGGTCAGACGACGGATAAACGTTTAGAATGGCTGGTCGGCGCAGCAAGCTACTGGTCGTCGTCCTGGAAGCCGCCGTCGAGTGCCGCCGCGACGATCACACCGGGGGCGACGTTCTCCATCGACGCCCGGCGTCGAAGATCGAGATACGTCTCGACCGGCAGGTCAAGCGTTACCTCGCCGAGCGTCACTCCGGCGTCGGCGAGAGCGGTCTCGATGTCGGTGCCGTCGTTGACCGACGAGGCGACGGCGCGAACCTCTCGGACGGTCAGGCTGCCGTCCATCGCCGCCCACGCCAACAGGTACCGGTCGCGACCGCCGAGTCGGGCGACGTGTTTGGCCGCGCTCGGCGCGATCTGACCGCGCGCGACTTGTCGACGAATCTCCGGTGGCAGGTCGTGGACCCGCGCCCACTTGCGGACGAACGAGACCGAGACGCCGTCACCGGCACGGTCGACGGCGTCCGTGTACGAGCCGACGCCACGGACGAGCGCCGCACACGCGGCCGCACCCCGAAGCATCAACACCTGGTCTTCGTCACCAACGTCGCCGGCTGCAAAGCGCCGGACGGTCTCGGCAGCCGTCTCCACGCTGTCGGGATCGGCCGGATCGAACTCGACGGCTGACCCGGCCCGATCACCGGTAACTGCCGGGTCCGACCGTACCACCGGCTCGCCGACCGGAGACCGCCGGTCGGCGCGTGATTCCTCGTCCATACGTCGTGTTCGCGCCCGCGCACATAAGGGGTCGGCACGACGACGACGCCGGTGCATGGCCGTCATCACCACACTGAAGCCACTTTCTGTCTGGGCTGCGCTCACTCAGCGTCCACGCGGTCGCCCCCGACGTCGCCAGCGACGATCTCCTCGGCGACGACCACGGGGCCGACGAGGGCCGGGTCGACAGCCAGGTCCGCGACGGCCGCGACGAACGCCGGCAGCGAGACGCTCGTGTACGTCACCACCGTAACCGCGGAGTTCAGCTCCTTCGCGACGGGGATCCCGGTCGCCTCCTCGGTGTCGGTCAACACGAGGTACGCGGCCTCGTCGACGCCAGCCGCCTCGAGCGTCGTCGTCGACACCACGTCTTCGATCCGCGACACCGTCGCGCCGAGTGCCGACAGCTCCTCGCCCACGCCGTGTTCGTCCGGGCCGGCGACGATGACGACGGGTGACTCGGTCACTGCCATTGGCCGTGGCGTCTTCCCGTCATCACTCGTACTCGATCGTCGCCGGTGGCTTGTGTGTGACGTCATAGAGCACCCGGGCGACGTTCTCGTTCTCGCCGGTGATCCGGCTCTGGATCCGCTGGAGGGTGTTCCAGTCGATCTCTTGGGCACGGGCCGTCATCCCGTCGCGGCTCTCGACAGAGCGCACTGCGACCACCCAACCGTGGACCCGGTTATCGCCTTTCACACCGGTCGCCTTCCCGATCACAGCGGCGAACGCCTGCCAGGGCTCGTACGCCTCGAGTTCGTCTTCGACGACGTGACACGCCTCGCGGGCGACGGCCGCCTTCTCCGGTGTCACCTCGCCGACGACGCGCACCGCGAGCCCAGGCCCAGGAAACGGCATCCGCTCTGCGATGACCGCCTCGAGGTCGAGTGCACGCGCCACCTCGCGCACCTCGTCTTTGTACAGGTCACGAACCGGCTCGACGATCCCGTCGAAGTCGACGACCTCGGGCAGCCCGCCCACGTTGTGGTGAGATTTGATGTTGCCCTCCGACTCGATGCGGTCGGGGTAGATCGTCCCCTGCACGAGGTAGTCGGCGTCGACCTCGCGCGCGACCGTCTCGAACTCGTCGATGAATCCCTCGCCGATGGCGTGCCGCTTCGCCTCGGGGTCGGTGACGCCCGTCAGTCGGTCGAAGAACCGGTCTGCGGCGTCGACGACGCGGAGCGACTCCATAAACGAGAACGTCTCTCGAACCTGGTCGGTCTCGCCTTTTCGCATCAGTCCCGTGTCGACGTACACCGGCGTGAGCTGGTCGCCGACCGCCTCGTACGCGAGGGTGGCGGCGACCGAGGAGTCGACCCCACCCGAGAGCGCGATCACTGCCTCCGCGTCGCCGATCTCCTCGCGAATCCCTGCTACCGCCTCGTCGATAAACGCGTCCGTCTCGACCATCTACAACCTCACGTCCGCGTTCTGTGCCGTTGTGTCCGTCGATCCGAGCGCCGCCTCGACGAGGGCGACGAACGGGGGGCTCGCCCGGTCCGGTCGCGACCGGAACTCGGGGTGTGCCTGCGTGCCGAAAAAGAACGGGTGGTCCTCGCGTTCGAGTATCTCCATCCGGTTGTCCGCACGGCCGGAGAAGACGAGGCCGTCGGCCGACAGCGCGTCGATGTACTCGGGATTCACCTCGTAGCGGTGGCGGTGTCGCTCCGTACACGATTCGTCGCCGTACACCGCTGCTGCGAGCGTCCCCGGTTCGATCGCAGTCTCGTGTGCGCCGAGTCGCATCGTCCCGCCCATCGCCTCAGTCTCGTACTGCTCTGGGAGCAGGTCGATGACGGGATGTGGCGTCTCGGGGTCGAGTTCGGCCGAGTGAGCGCGCGTCAATCCGAGCACATTGCGCGCGTGTTCGACGACTGCCAGCTGGAAGCCCAAACAAAGCCCGAGAAACGGGACGTCGTTCTCGCGGGCGTACCGCACCGCCTCGACTTTGCCGTCGGTCCCTCGCGAACCGAAGCCGCCGGGGACGACGACCGCGTCGGCCGACCGAAGCCGCTCCTCGTGGTGGTCGCGGGTCTCGTCGGCGTCGACCCAGAGGACCTCGACTTCGGTCTGCGTCTGGATTCCGGCGTGTTTCAACGCCTCGTGGATCGACATGTACGCGTCCTCTAGGGCGTACTTGCCGACGAGTGCCACCGCGACCTCCTGGTCGCGGTCGCGGGTGACGAGGTCGCGCCACGCCGTCGATCGCTCTGAGCGAGCCAAGGCCTCGTCGGTCAGTTCGAACCGCTCCATTACGTACTCGTCGAGTCCCTCCGATTCGACCACCAACGGCACGTGGTAGATGTCCTCGACGTCTGGATTCGAGAAGACGGCGTCCGTCGGAACGTCACAAAACAGGGCGATCTTCTCTTTTGTCTCGGGCTCGAGTTCGTCGTCACACCGTCCGACGAGGACGTCGGGCTGGAGGCCGATCGAGCGGAGCTCTTTTACCGAGTGTTGGGTCGGCTTCGTCTTTTGTTCGCCGTTCTTCGAGTACGGCACGAGCGTGACGTGCGCAAAGAGGATGTCCTCGTCGTCCTCCTCGTGTGCGAACTGACGGAGCGCCTCGAGGAACGGCATCGACTCGATGTCGCCGACCGTGCCGCCGATCTCGACGATACAGACGTCGCTGCCGTCTGCTGCCTCACGAATGCGGCGTTTGATGTCGTCGGTGACGTGCGGGATGATCTGGACGGTCTTCCCGAGGTAGTCGCCGGCGCGCTCGCGCTCGATGACGTGTTGGTAGGTCTTGCCGGTGGTGACGTTGTGGTCGAACGTCATGTCGGTTCCGAGGAACCGCTCGTAGTTGCCGAGGTCTAAATCGACCTCGCCGCCGTCTTTTAACACGTACACCTCGCCGTGTTCGTACGGGTTCATCGTTCCGGCGTCGACGTTGAGGTACGGGTCGACTTTCACTGCGGTAACGTCGAACCCCGCGTTTGCGAGCAGTCGGCCGGTGCTCGCGGCGGTGATTCCTTTCCCCAGTCCGGACATGACCCCGCCGGTGACGAAGATGAACTTCCGACCCAGCGAGGGATCGTATCCCGTGTCGGGATCCGTTGGCATATCGACCGTGTGTGAGGGGCGGTCAAAACCGTTTCGGAGGGGAGACTCCCGCGCCGAGAAAAATGATCGTTCGTTACTTTTCGATCGAACAGGTGCGACGACCGCGGATCGTGTGTGAACTGGGCGGTAACGGTGGTCTGTCGCCTCGGTCGTCGCTACTGGTGGGTGCCGAGCGCCGTCTCACACACCGGACAAATTCGTGTCGAGCGACCCGCGTCGTCGTCGAGGATCCAGTCGCCGTGGAGACCGCTCTCGTGGCCGCACTCCGGGCAGAAGAGCACCGTCTTCGGCCGCGGTACCGCACCGATGGAGGGGTGGTGAATTGACACTGTGTGCGTTCAAATAGCGGTTCTGCAAGTATAACGCTGTTGGCGGCGATCGATCGGGCACTTTTGACGGCTCCGCGGCTCCGGGGACCGGGCGGGCATGGCTACCAGTGAGAGAGTGTGACAGCATATTGCGAGGGAAGAGCGCTCCGAGAGCGGTCTTCCGCATCACGGGGTGTGACCCCGGCGATGCGAGGGGAGGGATTTGAACCCACGGACCTCTACAGGAGCGGATCTTGAGTCCGCCGCCGTTTCCGGGCTTGGCTACCCTCGCACGCAGATTGCGATAGTCGCCCAGAGGGATTCAATCCACCGGTTTCGCTCCGGTCGTCGGTCGCTCACGCCGACTCGTCAGTTGTGTCCTCGGTGACCGCCTCGTCCACCTCGTCCGCCCGTCCCGCGACGGTCTCCATCGCGTACCCGGCGATCCCCGCCGCGGCCGTCCCGATACCGATCGCACGCAGCTGCCGGCGGTACTCGGGCGTTGCCTCGAGGTCGCCCGCGTTCTCGAAGTTCTTCGACAGCATCCGCTTTATCAGTCGTACGGACAGCGACGGCGCGAGCGCGGTGAGCAGTCCCTGCCCGACCACGAGCAGCGACCCGAGCTTGCGCTTTTCGCCGTCGTCCATCCTCGCACACGGCGTCTCGATCGAATCGAACATACGTGACGGTACGCTGGTCACCGGTATGAAAATTGCGAGTGTTCTACACGGTCGGGCACGAGAACTCGGCGTGTTTCTGGCGTGCCGGCGAAACCGTTAGCACGTCGCGAGCGAGACGAACCGTATGGACGATCACACCCGCGATCCCGATGTCGCGCCCCCGACGGTCGACGCCCCGACCGGGTGGTGTCCCGACCGCGCGGCCTCCAACGGGTGGGAACACGGGACGCTCCGGCGGGCGGTGGTCCACGGCGTTCGGCTCTACAACGACGGCGCCTACCACGAGTCACACGACTGTTTCGAAGACGAGTGGTACAACTACGGCCGCGGCTCGACCGAGAGCGCGTTCCTCCACGGGATGGTCCAGGTCGCCGCCGGCGCGTACAAACACGTCGACTTCCTCGACGACGACGGCATGCGGTCGCTTTTCACCACGGCGTTACACTACCTTCGCGGGGTTCCGGCCGACTACTACGGCGTCGACGTCGCCGACGTTCGCCACGCCCTCGCGTTAGCACTTAGGGACGCCTCCCGACTCGATGGGTGGCAGATCACCCTCGACGGCCACCGGCCTACTGCCGGTGACGACAGCTACGCTTACGCGGCACACCGGTGAGACCGACCCGAGCAGGTACCTGCCTACGCGAGGTCGAGCAGCGTCGCGATCTCCTCGAGGTACGTCTCGTAGATACCCACGGCCGACTCGATCGGCTCGGGGCTCGCCATGTCGATGCCGGCGCGCTCGACGACCGCGAGCGGGTAGTCGGCACCGCCCGCGGCCAGCATCTCGCGGTAGTCGGCGGCCGCCGGCTCGCCCTCCGTGAGGATCCGGTCGACGATCGCTGCCGCAGCAGAGATGCCGGTGGCGTACTGGTAGACGTAGAAATTGTAATAAAAGTGTGGAATACGCTGCCACTCGCACTCGACGCCGCCGCCCAGCTCGGCCGGTTCGTAGTACGTACCCTTCAGCTCCGCGTACAGCTCGTCGAGTGCATCTGGGGTCAGCGCGCCGCCGTCTTCGACACGCTCGTGGATCTGTTGTTCGAACGTCGCAAACATGGTCTGACGGAACAGCGTCGACCGGAACCGCTCGAGGTACTCGTCGAGCACGTGGGTCCGGAGCGTCTCGTCGTCGACCGTCTCGAGCAGGTGGTGGGTGAGCAGCGTCTCGTTCACCGTCGAGGCGATCTCCGCGACGAAGATCTCGTAGCTCGCGTCGTGCCACGGCTGGGCGTCCGCGGCCAGCTCCGAGTGCATCGAGTGGCCGAGCTCGTGGGCCAAGGTGTACATCGAGGCCACGTCGTCCTGGTAGTTCATCATGATGAACGGCTGGGTGTCGTAGGTGCCCGACGAGAACGCCCCCGAGCGCTTCCCGCGATTCTCGTACACGTCGACCCACCGCGACTCGAGACCCTCCGTCATCCGTGACTGGTACGCTTCGCCCAGCGGCTCGACCGCGTCTATCACCCACTCGACCGCCTGCTCGTAGGAGACGTCCGGGCCCTGGTCACCGGTCAGCGACATGTAGAGATCGTGGCTCTGGAGCGTGTCGACGTCGAGCGCGGCCCGTTTCAGCTCCGCGTGTCGGTGGAGGACGTCGAGGTTGTCATCGACGGTCTCCACGAGCGTGTCGTACACCGCTCCTGGGACGTTCGGTCCGTCGAGTGCAGCCGCCCGGGCGCTCTCGTAGTCGCGGATCTCCGCGCTCGCGACGTGTTCGCGAACCGCTTTCTCGAGTGCCGTTCCGACCGTGTTCCGCACGCTCGCCCACTCGTCGTAGAACGTCTCGTGTACCCGCTCGCGGAACGCGCGGTCCGGGTTCGTCTGGAGCTTGGTGAAGTTCGCCTGGGTGATCTCGACGTCGTCGCCTTCGGGGCCCTCGACGACGCCGTAACTCATGTCGGCGTTCGTCAACATCGAGTATATGTCACTGGGCGCGCTCGTGACCTCAGAGAGGTCTGCGAGGACCTCCTCGACGGCGGCCGACCGCGTGTGCGGCTTCGTCCGCAACACGTCGTCGAGGTAGTGGTCGTACTCGGTCAGTCCCGGTGCGTCCGATTTGAACGCCGCGACCTGCGACTCGGTCAGTGACTGCAGCGCCGGCCGCAGGTACGAGATGGCACTCGAAGCCGTCGACTGGAGCGACGACGCCTTCGCCGACATCGCCTGGTACGTCTGGTTACGGGTGTCCTCGGCGCTACGGAGACGGGCGTACACGGCGACCTGTGAGAGGTCCCGGAACACCTCCTCACGAAGCTCGAGCAGCTCGAGCAGCGTCTCGGCGTCGTCGGTCACGCGGCCCTCGTACGCCCGCAGCTCGTCGATTCGCCCCTCGACGTCGGCGTAGGCCGCCTCCCACGCCTCGTCGTCGGCGTAGACGCTCTGGAGGTCCCACTTGTGCGTCTCGTCGATCTCGGACCGCTCGGGAACCGAACTCATACACGTCCCTGGACGCCACGAACACTAAGCCTTGTCAACCGTCGAATCGCTCGCCCACGTCCCGAGATCGACGGCGAGCACGAGCGCGTCCTCGCCGTCGCGGTAGTACCGACGCGCCCGCCTGACCGGCTCGAAGCCCTCGGAGGCGTACAACGACCGTGCGACCGCGTTGCCCGCACGAACTTCGAGTTTCGCGACTGCGGCCCCATGTGTACACAGTCGGGTGAGACCAGCACGCAAGAGCTGCCGCCCGAGGCCACGACCCCGGGCGTCCGGCTGCACGGCGAGGTCTTTGATGTGGCCGATATCGCGGCCGGCGTTGGGGGTGACGTCGGCAACGACGTAGCCACAGACCGTCTCGCCACGCTCGGCGACGAGAAACGCCGGCGCACCGAGCAGCCGCTCGAAGGCGTCGTACGGCCAGGGGTCGTCGAAGCACGCCCGCTCGATGCGCACCACCGCGAGGAGGTCGGCGCGCTCGACCGGCCGGATCGTCGCCGCGTCGGGTGTCACACCACTCGTTCGGTTGCCGCGTGAATAAACGCGACGGGGTGACGGTCACGCCGCTCGATGCGGTTCGTGGCGGCCGAGAACGAAACACGTTTTTATTCGTGGGTCGCACAGCGTGCACGATGAGTGTCGCGCGAGCAGCCACGACCGCCGGTGTGTCGCCGTCATGAGCCGCTTCTCGCCGGGCGACAGAGAGCGAATCCGATCGGACCTCGTCGTCGAGGGGCGCGAGCTGTTCGCGCGCTTCGGCTTCGAGCGAACCCGGGTGAAAGACGTCACCGATGCGGTCGGGATCGGCACGAGCACCTTTTATCAGTTTTTCGACTCGAAGGCGGCGCTGTACGCCGCGGTGCTCAGAGCCGAGCGCGAGGAGCTCGAGGCGCGCGTCGACGCAGCCGTCTCCGGCGCCGACTCCCCGCGCGACGAGGTAGCGACCATGCTCCGGACGATGTTCACCGAGGTCCGGTCGAATCCACTCGCCTCGCGGCTGATCGTCGACGGCGAGCTCCACCTCCTCACCGACCAGCTCTCCGAGTCGGAGCGGCAGTCGATCGGCGCTGACACCCACGAGACCGACCTCCCGTACGCCGAGCGGTGGGCCGCGATGGACACGTTCCGGTACGACGACCCCGACCTCATCAGTGGGTTGGTTCGGTCGCTCGTGTTCGTCACCCGTGCCAACGACTCGCCTATCGATGCCCTCCACGTCTCGGCGTACGAGGACGTCGAGTCCCGGCTCATCGAGACGCTCGTCGACGGGCTCTTCGAGTCGGACGCAGACGAAGAGTGACCGATTGCCCCCGTTCAGAAGCGTTAAACGGTCGCCACCAGTACTGCCGGCGAGGGCGCGTAGCTCAGCGGACAGAGCACTTGGTTCCGGACCAAGATGCCGCGGGTTCAAATCCCGTCGCGCCCGTTCCTTCGCTTCGCTCAGTCACGGGCGTGACTGACCCACGCTCGCTACGCTCGCGTGGATCCCGTTGCGCCCTGTGTTGCTTCATGCCGACCCACATCCGGCCGGAGTGACGCCCTTCACCCCGCCCACGATGGGGGCGGGAACTCGCGTTGTTTTTTTAGATGACTCGTATGTATCCTTTCTTAGGCCAGACCCAAATCGTGAGGCAGATCCTCTGTATTGAGCGATCGTTATCCAGGTGTGTGAACACTCATGTAACACCCTCGCTACTGTTGTCCCCCGGAGATCGCTCGAAACGTATTCTCGCTGATAGTTGCTGATGGTGACACAGAGATGGGAGCCGTCGCACAATATTGCCACCAAGCGAGGGTTTGTTCAGTCGGCTCAGTACGATTACAAAACCGTGGGCTTGCAGTGGCGCTTGCGGCGTCACTATTCGACCCGGCAGCCGCGCTCATCCCTGCTCTGTTCAGTGTCTGGCACAACGTCAGTGGCCCTGCGCTAGCGAGCTACTTCACCTGGAGCGACAGCCAGTCCGCGAGCGGCCCAGTAACGGCGGACTAACCACTACCGGTGGACGACTGAACAACAGACTCCAACGGACGTTGCTCTCCGGGCACGATATCTTCGTTTCGTTGTTGAGCTATCGGAACAGTCGATGGCTGCGAGTTGTCGTGCTGAATCCGTTCACTAGAGGAAAGACGATTCGGCGGCGGTTCGACGAAATTGACACCGTCTCAAACGCGGCGGGAGGATGATGTGCGAAAGAAACGGTACTTGGCAGAGACTAGTCATCAGAATTAGTAGACTTGGCGTGCCCCCGCGGGTAGTCGCTGTTCCCCGATGCTGTTAACCGCGCTGTTCAGCTCAAGGAGTTTCCGAACCACCTCACTGTCCGCGACACGGTACCGACGCGGTGACGTGTCAGGAGCCTCATCGACACCCCTGGGTCGGTCACCAGTACGGGGCTGCGTGGGTGTCGATCGGTGAGAACAAGCGTCGTGATATTTTTGTGTCGGCCTCGAAGGTGGGGCGTCGGCCTCAGATCATGACTTACACGCTCGAGATCAGCGACGAACTCAAGTCACGGCTGGACGACCACCGCGAGGAAGACGAGTCACGCGAGGCGTTCATCGAGGAACTCGTCTCGATGTACGAGACGGAGGGTGCGTTCTTGCAGGAAGGCTACTCGGAGTGAGTCGCGGTCGTCGCGGTCGCCTCGTCGAAGAGCGCCTCGACGCGAGCTGCGATCTCGTCGCGGATCTCCCGCACCCGCTCTGGGTCCTTCCCGTCGGGGTCTTCGAGGTCCCAGTCGCGCACCTCGGTGTCGGGGCCGACCGTGCCGACGTCGAGCGTCGAACAGCCCATCGTCGCGACGTAGTCCGCAGACTGGAGTTCCGCCTCGGTGATCGCACGAGGGACACGATCAGCGATGTCGAAGCCGGCATCGGCCATCGCCTCGACGACCGGCTCGTGTACGTGGTCTGCCGGATGGGTCCCGCCAGTCAGGATCTCCACCTCGGCGTCGAGGCCGCGTCGGTCCCGCTCTCGTTCGGCAAAGGCGGCCGACATCTGGGATCGTCCCGCGTTCTGGACGCAGACGAAGGCGAGCCGCGTCGGATCGGTGTCGTGGTCTGTCATGGTTGTAGTGTGGGGTAGGGCCGGCGCGTGACGACTGCGTGCCGTCGCGTCCGATCCACTACCGTCGGTTACGACCGGCGGTCAGTAAACCGTTGCTAGAGAGCACTCCGGACTCCTATTGAGCGGTGTGAACGTCGTCGGCCCCGCCGGTCGAACAGTGAAGTACGGGCGGTGCCGACGTACGCGCATGAGCGACCGGACCATCGACGACGTCGACGCGGCGATCCTCTACGCGCTCCAAGAGGACGCACGGAACACCGCTTCCGGTGACATCGCGGCGCGAACGGGCATCTCCGACAGCACGGTTCGCAAGCGAATCGGCCGACTCGAAGCCGACGGCGTGATAAAGGGGTACGGCGTCGACGTCGACTATCAGCGGTCGGGCTACCCGCTCCGTATGTTGTTGTACTGCACCGCGCCGATCCCCGAGCGCGGCGAACACGTGGACGACATCCTGGCGATCGACGGTGTCGTCTCGGTCCAGGAGCTGGTTACCGGCGAGCAGAATCTCCTAGTGACGGCCGTCGGAGAGTCGGACGACGACATCACGCCGGTCGCACAGGCCTTACTCGACCTGGGTCTTACCGTCGCCGACGAGGTGCTCGTCCGGAGCCACGAGACGACACCGTTCGGCGACTTCGACCCAGAGAGGCACGCGACGGACGAGTCGTCGACCGAGCGGTGAAGTAACGTCGGTCACACAAGCACGTTCGTCACGTCGAGGGCGGTGGCGCGACGGACGACCGCGCGGATCGGGTCTGCCGTCCCGGCGAGGTTGTCGGAGTCGCCGTCGATCACGGTGAGCGCGGCGGGTCGTCCGGCTTCGACGACGCCGCAGTCGAGTCCGGCGATCTCGGCGCCGGCCGTCGTCGCCATCCGGAGAACCTCCCGTTCGGTCACGTCGTGGTGTTTTACCGCGTACGCCATCTCTTGGAGCATCGACGGCGGATTCAACATGACGTTGTCCGTCCCGAGTGCGACGGTCGTGTGGTCGAGAAGCTCGCGTATCGGTGGCGTCCCGACGTCGAGCACCGTGTTCGCCCGTGGACAGACGGCAACGGGGACCGACCGATCTCGGACCTGTTCGAGGTGGTCGGGCTCGGCGTGGACCATGTGTACGAGCAGCTCCGGGTCGTACGCGAGCGCGGGGTCGATGTCGCTCGCGTCCGGCTCGCCGGCGTGGATCGCGAAGGGGACGTCTTTGGTGCGGGCTGCGGCGCGTTGCTCGGTAAAGTCGTCGTCGTTCGCGCCGCTCGCGCCGAAGCCGTCGGCGACCTCGAGCACGGCTGGGTCATCGCTGCCAAAGATGAACGGTTCGACCCCGAGCGGGGCCGCAGCCTCTCGCAGCGCGCGTGCCCCCTCGACGCCAGACTCGCGGAAGTCCAAACACGTCACGGTCCCGGTCTGGCGCATGAACCGCAGGGTGCGGCGCATCGCGGTCACGAGCGTGTTGTGGCTCGCGGCCGCCAGCCGGCGGTGTTTGAGGCTGTCTGGCGGGGCGACTGCCCCCTCGAGCCCGAGACCGACCGCGGCCTCCTTGGCAACGGAGTCGCCCAGGTGGGTGTGTGCGTTGACGAACGCCGGCAGGATGATATCGGTCGAGTCGGTCTCGCCCTCCTCGACGGCCGCGATCCGTCCGTCCTCGACGACGACGCGGCCGGTGATCGGGTCGAACGAGCGCCCGGCGAGCACTGTTCCCTCCAGTACGGTCATACCACGTATCCGGATCGGACCCCGATAGGGCTTTTCATCGGGTACCTGCGCGATCGGTCACCCGGTATCGACGCGACCGTCGACGCCCGCATCGTAGTGAGACCATCACGGTCGTTTACTCGGGTTCATCGAACAATTTGGTCGTATGAACAGACTTAATACACAATCTGTTCGTTAGATAGGACAGACACGACCGAACTGGCATACTGCGCGCACTGCGTTGCGTCAGTGTCGGTTCGGCCACGAACCGATCACACGATGCGCGGAGATACCCAAGCAACGACGATTGGACCGCTTCCGACTCACTCGAGCGCTCGGTCACGGCGTGCAGCCGTGTCGACACGACTCGTGTGGCTGCTGTGGGTCGCGTCTCTCGGTGTGCTGGCGGCCGTCTCCGCTGGCGTCGCCCCCACAGACGGGCTCGGCGTGCGCGTCGACGGGCTGACGGCCGTGATGTGGACCGCCGTCACCTTCTTCAGCGGCATCGTCCACAGCTACTCGCGACGATATATGGCCGGTGACGCACACGTCGACCGGTTCTTCGGACTGGTGTTCGGATTCACGATCGCGGTGATGGTGCTCGTCGCGGCCGACGCGTTCGCCCTCTTCGTGCTCGCGTGGCTCGCGATGGGTGCCGCGATGGCGGGACTCATCGGCCACGTCGACGGGTGGCCGCAGGCCCAGGCAGCCGCCCGGCTCGCGGCCCGGTACTTCACCGCGAGCGGGGTGCTCGTCGCCGCCGCGCTCGCAACTCTCTGGTGGCACACCGGCGTCACGCACGTCTCGGCAGTCCCCGACGAACTCGCAGCAGCGACCCCGACGATCGTCCTCGCGGCCGGCGCGCTGTTGGTGCTCGCCGCGATGGTCCAGTCCGCGTTGATTCCGTTTCACACCTGGCTGCTCTCGTCGATGACGGCACCGACGCCAGCCTCGGCGCTGATGCACGCCGGGTTCGTCAACGCGGGTGGCATCCTTCTCGTTCGCTTCGCGCCGGTGGTCTCGGCCGACGCCGGCCTCATGTTCGTCGTCGTCGCCGTCGGCGCGGCGAGCGCAATCGTTGGCAAGCTGTTGAAGACGGTCCAGACAGACGTCAAGCGGGCGCTCGGCTGCTCGACGGTAGGACAGATGGGGTTCATGATCGCCCAGGTCGGCCTGGGCTTTTTCGCCGCCGCCGTGGCGCACCTCGTCCTCCACGGGTTCTACAAGGCGTACCAGTTCCTCTCGTCGGGCGACCGCGTCGAACACACGTCGCCGGCGACGGACGCCGAGCAGGCTTCGACGGGGGTGCTCGACGGTGTCGTCGTCGTCGGGACCGCGATCGCCGGCGGCGTCGTGTTTGCGGTGCTCACCGGAAAGGGCACGAGCGTCGACGCGGGACTCCTGTTGACGCTCCTGGTGGTCGTGACGGTCCTCCACGCGGCCCGCGAGACGGTCGCGCGGGCCGCCTTCCCGCCGCGGCTCCGGTACGGGGCGGTTCCGGTCGTCGCGGTGCCGGCCATCGCTGTGTACGCGCTCGTGTACCGAGCGTTCTCCGCGCTCTTGGGGGGCCTTCCAGCGGTCGGTGAGCCGGCCGCACTCGGCGTCGGCCACGTTGTCGTGGCGCTCGCGTTCCTCGCGGCGTACGTCGCCGTCGAAACCGGCGTGTACCGGCGGAGCACTCGGCTGTACGTCGCGTTGACGAACGCGACACAACCGCCGACGAACACGCAGCTCACCGCGACGGAGGAGTACGATGCCTCCTGAGACGGCCCTGCGCGAGCGTGTAGAGGACGCGGCCGAGGCGGTCGGGGCCGTCTGGCCGCTCCACTCGTTCGTGACGGCGAACCCGCTTGCGGGCTACGAGGATCGGCCGTTCCACGAGGCCGTCGAGGCGGCCGCCGAGACGCTCGGGGGCGACGGCTACCCGAGTGCCGAGACGTTCCGTCGTGCCCTCGAGACCGGTCGGATCGACTCGGACGTGCTGTCATCGCGGTTGGCCGACCACGGCTACGCGCCCGACCCCGAGACGTCGCTCGACCGCCTCGCCGCCGAAACTCGGTCGGACACCGAAACTCGGTCGGGCGCCGGGGCGAGCGACCCGTCGCCGATGGACCGCGTCGACGCGGTCGCGAGTAAGTGGCTGGCGGCGTTCCTCGAGCAGGATACGGCGGCGTGGTCGATGCCGAACCGCGACCGTGGCTTCTACGAGGCGTTTCGTGCGGTCGCCCAGCACGACGCCGACGTGCCCGACAGCGACGCGATCGCGGCGCTACCCGCAGACCCGACCGACGCGCTCCGCGAACTGCTCGCCGACCATCCGACCGACCGGTGGACTGTCGGATTCGAGCGGCACCTCGCCTCGCTGCCCGGATGGACCGGGCTGATCAAGCGTCGGACGGCCGATGGCGGCGACTGGCAGTCTGCGTACCCGATCACGCTCACGGGGTACCTCGCCGCACGGCTGGCACTCGCGGCCCAGTTTGGTGCGCCACTCGTGCCGGACGAGTCGTCCGCGACGACCGGTGACGACGTCGGATCGACCACCGAGCACGACATCCCGCTCGCCGAGGTGTGGCTCCGTGCGTGGGAGGCGACCTACCGCGGATCGCTCGTCGAGGCGCTCTCGGACGCGAGTGCGTCGCTCGACGCGCCGACGACTGGCACGGGCGCCACGACCGCGTCCGCCGATGCCACGCCCGCATCCGCCGACGCCGGCGCGTCTGACGAGAGTCGTCCGGCCGCACAGCTCACGTTCTGTATCGACACCCGCTCTGAGATCATCCGTCGGCACATCGAGTCGGCCGGGGCGTACGAGACCCACGGCTACGCCGGGTTCTTCGGGGTTCCGATGCGATACGACGGCCACGACTCCGAGGTGACCGTCGACGCCTGTCCCCCGATCGTCGACGCGTGTCACCACGTCGCCGAGCGCCCAACCGAGACGGCCGATGCTGACACCGCGGCACACGACCGGTGGCACGACGCGGTCGAGGCGGCCGAGTCGATAATCGAGAGCCTCGAGTCGAACGCGGCGGCCGCGTTCAGCTACGTCGAGAGCACGGGTGTCGGCTACGGCGCGGCACTCGCCGCCCGGACGTTGCTGCCGGCGCGGGTGTACGACCTCGCGGTCGAGGTCGACGAACGGGTCCCGGACGTCCACGCGTTCTGCACGCCGACGTTCGACGTGGAGTCCGACGCCGTCGCCGACGGCGGCACAGACGCGCTCCCTGCTGGACTCACGCTCGAGGAACGCGTCGAGTACGCGGCCGCGGCATTCGAACTGATGGGATGGGAGGACTTCGCCCGCCTCGTCGTCTTCGCGGGCCACGCCAGTCACACGACCAACAACCCGTTCGGATCGAGTCTCGACTGCGGGGCGTGTGCCGGGAACCCCGGCGGCCCCAGCGCTCGCGTGCTCGCGGCTATCTGTAACGACGACGCCGTCAGATCCCGGTTGCGCGACCGCGGAATCGACGTCCCGGCCGACACCGTGTTCGTCGCGGGCGAACACGACACGACGACCGACACCGTCGAGCTGTACGCCGACCACGTCCCCGAGACCCACGCCGACGACCTCGCCGCGCTCCAGGCGGACCTCGAGACCGCCCGGGCCGGCGCGACCGCAGAGCGGGCCGCTGACCTCGGTGCCGCTACCGACGCGGCCGACGCCGGCACTCGTGAGACCGAGCGGCGCGCGGCCGACTGGGCGGAGACCCGGCCGGAGTGGGGACTCGCCGGCAACGCCGCGTTCGTGGTCGGTCCGCGCGACCTCACCAGCGACCTCGACCTCGACGGTCGGTCGTTTCTCCACTCGTACGACTGGCGGACCGATCCCGACGGCGACGCGCTCGAGGCGATCGTGAGCGGCCCGATGGTCGTCACGCAGTGGATCAACGCGCAGTACTACTTCGCGACCGTCGACAACGCCGTCTTCGGCAGCGGCTCGAAGGTCACACAGAACCCGGTCGGCAACGTTGGCGTTTACCAGGGCAACGGCGGCGACCTCATGGGCGGCCTCCCGCTCCAGTCGCTCGAGGCGACCGACGGCGAGCCGTACCACCAGCCGATCCGGCTCTCGACGGTCGTCCACGCCCCCGTCGACCGCGTCGACGCGGTGTGTGCGTCCGTCGAGGCGGTCCAGACGCTGCTCGACAACGGGTGGCTCTCGCTGACCGTCGTCGACCCGACCCGCGGGCACCGCGCGTTCCGCTACGCCGGCGCGGGCGAGTGGGTCGCGGTCGACGATCGGTCGACGGCCGAGCCGCTCGCGTCGGTCGAGCCGGTGACCGCCGGCGAGTGAACCTTTTTGTTCGGTGACGAGCGATGAGGGTGCATGCAGTATCGCGAAGTCGACGCGACGGCCGAGTACGTTGCGCGGTTCGAGACGGGCGCCGACTGGCGCGAGGAGATAGAGACGCTCGCGCGTGAGGAGGCAGTCGAGGCGGGCTGGTTTACCGCACTCGGCGCGGTACAGGACGCCGAAGTGTGGTTCTACGATCAAGAGGCGACCGAGTACCAGTCGGTGACGTTCGACGAGCCGCTGGAGGTCGCCGCCTGCGTCGGCAACGTCTCGCTGCTCGACGACGACGTCTTCGCACACACCCACACGGTGTTGTCGCGGCCGAGCGGGCAGGCGGTCGCCGGGCACCTCGATGCGGCGACCGTGTGGGCCGGCGAGTGCCACCTCCGCGCGTTCGCCGAGCCGCTCGAGCGCACACACGACCCGGTCACCGATCTCGATCTGTGGCTGTGAGTTCCCTCACCCCACCGACCGTAACCGGCACCTGGACCCGATGAGACCGGCCGACGAGCGTTATTTCGCCCGGCTCGAAGAGCGTCTCGACGAGGCGTTCGAGGTCGCCGAGACGGCGAAGGCGCAGGGGCACGACCCCGAACCGCAGATCGAGATCCCGGTCGCTCGCGACATGGCAGACCGCGTCGAGAACATCCTCGGGATCGATGGAGTCGCAGCGCGCGTCCGCGAGCTCGACGGGCAGATGTCGCGCGAGGAGGCGGCACTGGAGCTCGTGTGTGACTTCGTGGACGGCACCGTCGGCGACTACGACTCCCGTGCGGGGAAAATCGAGGGGGCGGTCAGAACGGCCGTCGCGCTGCTCACCGAAGGCGTCGTCGCGGCGCCGATCGAAGGGATCGACCGCGTCGAGCTGTTGACGAACGACGACGGTACGGAGTTCGTCAACGTCTATTACGCCGGTCCGATCCGGTCTGCCGGCGGGACCGCACAGGCACTCTCGGTGCTCGTCGCAGACTACGCCCGGGCACTCCTCGGGATCGACGAGTATCACGCGCGAACCGAGGAGGTCGAGCGCTACGCCGAGGAGATCGCGCTGTACGACCGCGAAACCGGACTGCAGTACACGCCGAAGGACGTGGAGTCGAAGTTCATTGCCGAGCACATCCCCATCATGCTCGACGGGGAGGCAACCGGCGACGAGGAGGTATCCGGCTTCCGCGATCTCGAACGGGTCGCCACCAACTCGGCACGCGGCGGGATGTGTCTCGTCGCAGCCGAGGGGATCGCGCTCAAAGCCCCGAAGATCCAGCGGTACACCCGCGAGCTGGACGAAGTCGACTGGCCGTGGCTCCAAGACCTGATCGACGGGACGATCGGGAAGTCGGCGACCGACACCGGCAGTGGGGACGGCGCGGACGACGGCGATGGCGGTGGTGACGGTGCGGACGGCGGCGACGGAGGCGACTCCACTGGGAGTGACGGAGGCGACACGGTCGACGCCAACGAACCCGACCGCGACGAGCCGGGGGCCGCCGAGCCCGCGGGCCCGCCGCGTCCGGAGCCAGCGACCAAGTTCCTCCGGGATTTGATCGCCGGGCGGCCGGTGTTCACGCACCCCTCTGAGCCGGGGGGATTCCGGCTCCGGTACGGCCGGGCGCGCAACCACGGGTTCGCGACCGGGGGCGTCCATCCGGCGACGATGCACGTCGTCGACGACTTCCTCGCGACCGGCACACAGATCAAAACGGAGCGACCAGGGAAGGCCCACGGGGTCGTCCCAGTCGACTCGATAGAAGGCCCCACCGTCCGACTCGCGACCGGAGAGGTGCGACAGATCGACGACCCCGAGACGGCACTCGAGCTTCGTAACGGGATCGAAGCGATCCTCGACCTCGGTGAGTACCTCGTGAACTACGGCGAGTTCGTCGAGAACAACCACCCGCTCGTCCCCGCCTCGTACGTCTACGAGTGGTGGGTACAGGAGTTCGAGGCGGCCGGCGCCGACGTCCAGGCGCTCGCAGACGACCCCGCGGTCGACCTCGAACACCCAGAGCCGGCGCTCGCACTCGAGTGGGCGACGTCGTACGACTGTCCGCTCCACCCCGAGTACACCTACCTCTGGCACGACGTCTCCGTCGACGCGTTCGTGTCGCTCGCCGAGGCCGTCGCCGACGGTGCGGTCGTCGAGGGCGTGCTGGCGATCGAACACACCCCAGAGACGGCACGAACGCTAGAGCGGCTGCTCGTCGAGCACACCGCCACCGCGGACGCGCTCCGGATCCCGACGTGGCGGCCACTCGTGCAGTCGCTCGGACTCGACGACGGACTCCGGAAGCCGTGGGAACGTGACGACCTCCCCCCTGAGGCGCGTGCGTTCGACGGCGGCGACAACGCGATACGGGCGGTCGATGCGGTCGCGCCGTTCACCGTCCGCGAGCGAGCGCCGGTCCGGATCGGCAATCGGATGGGCCGACCCGAAAAGTCCGAGAGCCGTGACCTCTCGCCGGCGGTCCACACCCTGTTTCCGATCGGAGAGGCGGGCGGCCCCCAGCGGGACGTGACCGCGGCCGCCCGCACGATGGACGACCAGGGTCATCGTGGGCACCTCGAACTCGAGGTGGCCGATCGGGTGTGCCCCAACTGCGACGGGCACACCCCTCAGACGCGGTGTCCCGACTGTGACGTCCACACCGAGCCCCACTACGAGTGTGGCGACTGTGGCACCGTCTGTGAGCCGGACGAGGCCGGTCGCGTCGTCTGCCCGCGGTGTGAGTGGGAGGTGACCGCAGCGACCCACCAGACGGTCGACGTGGGCGACGCCTACCGCTCGGCGCTGGAGACGGTCGGCGAGCGCGAGACCGCCTTCGATATCCTCAAGGGCGTGAAGGGGCTCACGTCTGCGAACAAGACCCCGGAGCCGATAGAGAAGGGGGTCCTTCGGGCGAAAAACGGCGTCACCGCGTTCAAAGACGGAACGGTTCGGTACGACATGACGGACCTGCCGGTCACCGCGGTTCGACCCGTCGAGCTCAACGTCACGGCCGACCACTTCCGTGAGCTGGGCTACGAGACGGACATCGACGGCGAGCCGCTCCGTCACGACGACCAGCTCGTCGAGCTCCGGGTCCAAGATATCGTGCTCTCGGAGGGTGCCGCAGAGCATCTGCTGCGGACGGCCGACTTCGTCGACGACCTCCTCGAACAGTTCTACGGGCTCGACCGGTTCTACGAGGTGGCCGAACGCGACGACCTCGTCGGCGAGCTCGTCTTCGGCATGGCCCCACACACGAGCGCGGCGACCGTGGGCCGGGTGGTCGGGTTCACCTCCGCAGCGGTCGGCTACGCACACCCGTACTTTCACGCCGCAAAACGCCGG
>Ga0209945_1000164_pt1 | contig 23306 bp, 19 predicted proteins | sample SalPonR2_A_D2_MG_FD_185703 | JGI IMG/M metagenome (GOLD analysis project Ga0209945, IMG submission 185703) | Salt pond soil microbial communities from South San Francisco under conditions of wetland restoration - Salt Pond MetaG R2_A_D2_MG... ...
AGTACGGGGAACACGGCGATGCCTACCGATCGGTGTCCCACGTCTCGATGCAGCCAACGAACTCGGTTTTGGCACACATATCAACTTCAAGTATATAACTGTGAAATAGTAGTTTGTGAGTCATGGGAGCGCCGTCTGACAGCGACGGTGCCCGCAGGCGAGTCCGCCGGTCGGCCCCCAGAAGACTATTGATGCCGGTGGCCGTGCTTAACGCATGGCCGATACAGGCGATGCGAGCGACGGCGGTGGCGGTCGCCGGACGAAGGTGGCCCGGCTGATAGACGAGTACGGGCTCACGGGGCTCGGTTCCGAGATGGAGCGCCGGTGGACCGCGGACGGCGACGACAGGCTGAGCCTGCGCGCGCTCGCCGACCACTTCAACCGCCGGCTGCTCGAAGCGAAGATGACCGACGCGGGGATGCAGCCGCTCGCCGGCGCGGTGGAGAACACCTACCGACTGCTGACGGACGACGACGTCGGGAGCGCCGACGAGACGCGGACTCGCCGGCGGCTCGAACGCGAGGGCGTCGACGTCGAGACGGTGTTGGACGACTTCGTGACCTACCAGGCCGTGCGGACGTATTTAAAAGGCCACCGGGGGGCCGAACACGCCACCGACGACCGGCCGCGGACGGTCGTCGAACGCGAGAACATCCAGCGACTGCGCGGGCGGACCAAGACGGTCACCGAAGGCCGACTCGAACAGCTGCGGACCGGCGACCACGTCACGCTCGGCGAGTTTCGCGTGTTCGCGGAGATCAACGTCCTCTGTGAGGACTGCGGCGCGCGGTACGACGTCGAGACGCTGCTCGAACGCGGAGGGTGTGACTGCGGCGAGTGACCCCGCGTCGGCCGCGACGGGCACGGTGGTCACAAGCGACCACAGCGGTGACAGCGGGGGAGTCAGGCAGGGGCGGTGCCGACGGAAAACGGCGGCACCTCAAGACTTATTTCCTTACCGAGAACACGTTCGTGCAATGGAACTCGGACAGCCGGTAAGCGATCACGCCACGCTCCAGGCGACGAACGTCGGCGGGATTCGGGAGACGACGGTCGAGTTTTCGCCCGGCGTCACGCTGCTCGTCGGGCGAAACGCCACGAACCGAACCTCCTTCCTCCAGGCGGTGATGGCCGTCCTCGGCAGCAGAAACGCCTCGATCAGGGGCGACGCCGACGAGGGCGCGGTCGAACTCACGCTCGGCGACGAGACGTACACGCGGCGGCTCAGCCGAGAGGCGGGCGGCGTCGTGACCGCCGGCGACCCGTATCTCGACGACCCCGACGTGGCGGACCTGTTCGCGTTCCTGCTCGAGTCGAACGAGGCGCGCCGCGCCGTGGCGGTCGACGCCGACCTCAGGGAGCTCATCATGCGGCCCGTCGACACCGACGAGATTCAGGCCGAAATCGATCGGCTCGTCGAGAAGCGGGACCGCCTCCAGTCCGAACTCGACGAACTCGACGGACTGAAGGGGAAACTCCCCGCGCTCGAAGCGGAACGGAAGGACCTGAAATCGCAGATCGAAGCGACGAAACGGGACCTCGAAGCGACGGAGGCGGAGCTCGCGGCCGCCGACGCGGACGTCGACGAGAGCCGCGAGGAGACGTCCGCGCTCGACGAGACGCTCGAACGGCTCCGGTCGAAGCGGTCGACGCTCGACGATGTCCGGTACGAACTGGAGACGGAACAGGAGAGCCTGGAAGCGACCGCTCGCGACCAGCGGGAACTCGAAGCGACGCTGGCTGACCTCCCCGACGTGCCCGAGGGGGCCGTCGACGAACGCGACGCCGAGATCCGCCGCCTCCGCAAGGAGCACCAGCGCGTCGAAAGCGAGGTGAACGAACTGCAGAGCGTTATCAGTTTCAACGAAGAGATGCTCGACGAGACCGGAACGGGCGCGTTCGAGGGGGTGGCCGGCGCGAACGAGGGGACGGACGCCGACGACGTGACCGGGCGGCTGCTCGGCGACGACGCGGTGACCTGTTGGACCTGTGGCAGCAGCGTCGACGAGGCCCAGATCGAGGCCACCCTCGCGCAGTTGCGAGACCGCAGCCAGGAGACGGTGAGTCGGGCGAACGAACTCGAAGCCGAGATCGAGTCGGTCCGCGAGGAGAAGGCGGAGTACGAGGAGGCGAAACGCGAGCGCGACCGCCTCGAAGAGCGCTTGGAGACGCTGGCGCGCGAACAGGAGCAGGCCGAAGAGCGGATCGCGACGCTCCGGGAGCGCCGCGCGCGACTGACCGAGGAGATCGAATCGCTCCAGGCCGACGTGGACGCGCGCGAGCGCGACGAGTACGGCGCGGTGCTCGAGTTACACACGGAGGCGAACGAACTCGAGTACGAACTCGGAGCCTTAGAGACCGAGTTCGAGCGCGTCGACGAGAACGTCCGCCAGATAGAGTCCCGGATCGCAGAGCAGGACGACATCGAACGTCAGCGCGAGGCGGTCGCAGACGAGATAGCGTCGCTCCGGACGAAGATCGAACGCATCGAACAGACCGCGATAGACGAGTTCAACGAGCACATGGACAGCGTGTTACAGATCCTCGGCTACGCGAACGTAGAGCGGATCTGGATCGAGCGGGTCCAGCGAGACGTGCGGGACGGGCGGCGAACGGTCACGGAGAACGCGTTCGAACTCCACGTCGTCCGCACGTCGGCGTCGGGTGCGGCCTACGAGGACACGGTCGATCACCTCTCGGAGAGCGAGCGCGAAGTGACGGGACTGATCTTCGCGCTCGCCGGCTACCTCGCCCACGACGTGTACGAGACGGTGCCGTTCGTCCTACTCGACTCGCTGGAAGCCATCGACTCCGAGCGGATCGCCACGCTCGTCGACTACCTCGACGACTACGCCGGGTACCTGCTCGTCGCGCTGCTTCCCGAGGACGCCGCCGCGCTCGACGACGGGTACGAACGAGTGACCGAGATCTGAGCCCATAACATCCGTACAGTTGTTATGATATGAGCGGGCGACCGCTCGACACCGGGGTTTTGCTGACGTGTTTTTACGCGACCAGTTTGAGATATTGTACAACACCACGTACACAACAGATTTCGTATGATTACACCGCCGCTAGGTGTTGTGTTTTCAGTATTTAAAAATAGAAAATAAATACGGTAATTATGTGGATAAATAGCGGCCGACGGCGCGCACACCGCCAACAGCGCGCCCGTGTGTCGCCGTCGCGACGCGGGAGCGGTTCCGGTCGAGGACGCGAGGTTCGAGGGGGCGACGCCTCGATGACCGGTACGTATTTCATCTCCGATACGGAACCAGGGGCGTATGCCCGGCAGCGACTCACCGCTCGAATCGGTGGTACTCGACGACGTGGCCCCCGAGACGATACCGACGGACGAGATCCGTGCAGCGCTCGAATCGGAGCGCTCGTTGGTCCGGCAGCGGGGCGCACACGTCTGCGTGGCGCTCGCCGAGGACGACCCGGCCGAGATCCGACCGTTCGTCGAGGCGCTCGGCGCCGCGTTACGCGACGACAACGCGGGCGTCGTCCAGACCGCCGCCTCCGCGCTCCAGGCGCTCGTCGACGACGACGCGAGCGCGCTCGCCGATGTCGTCGACGACATCGCCCCGCTCACGGGGGCTCCCCTCCCCGACCTTCGACTGGCGGGCGCCGAACTCCTGGCCGGCGTCGCCCGGTCGCGACCGGCGGACTGCGCCCCGGTCGTCGGCGACCTCCTCGACCGTCTCGGCGAGCCGCGAGCGACGGCCGACACCGACTCGTTCAGCGCTCACGCCGCGAACCGAGAGACGAAGGAGGCGATCCAACAGCGCGACCGGGAGGGACGCGAGTACGGGCGCCGGGCTCGGCAACTCCTGTCGAACGTCGTCGTCGCCGTCGCCGAGGAGCGGCCCGCCGTCGTCGGCGACCACGTCGAGACGCTCGGGGAGTTAGCGGCCACCGACGACGAGATCGTTCGCGGGGCGGCGCTTGACGCCCTCCACGCGGGAGCACGGGAGTCGCCGGAGACCGTTCGACCCGTCGCAGAGACCGCGGTGTCGGCGCTCGACGCCGACGCGAGCGTCGTCAGGGCGCGAGCGATCCGGCTGCTCGGGGTCATCGGCGACGAGGGGTACGTCGAGGCGCTCGAAGCGGTCGCCGCGACCGACGAAGACGACGAGATCGCGGCGTTCGCCGAGGAGACGGCGGCGTTTCTGCGAGCCTGACGCCCGGCGATAGTTTACATCGCTCGGCGCGTGCAGAGCCAGTACGCGCCGCCGAAGACGACGAGCGCACCGACGACCAAGATCGCGTCGATCAGCGCGATGACGTAGGCGGCGGTGCCGGGTTCGAGGAACAGAAGCGAGAAGCCGAGGAGCACCCCCATCACGATGACGACGGCCAGCATGAGCGGCAGCTGATTTCGCTGCTCGCAGACCACGTCGAGGAACGACTCTCTGAGAGACATACCTGTGGCTCTCCCCGGACGGGCATTAACGTCTCGGTCACCGACGAAACCGGGGCGGCGGTGAGCCGCCGACCGCGCCGGTAATTTTTATATCCAGAAGGGAGTTGCACCGGGTATGGAACGTGGGCTCGTGAGCCTCAGAGAGTCGGCTGCACATCGTGACCTGCTCGCCGAGGCGGTGAGTTGCGCCGCGGGCAGCGACGGTGACCTCGCGGTCTTGTGGCACTTAGACGACGACCAGTACGAGGAGGACGTACAGACCCTAGAGGCGGTAGGGCGGATCGAGAACGTCGAGTACGACCACTCGACTATCGTCGAGGGAGCCGCCGAGGACGCGCAGGCGTTCGTCGAGTCCGTGGCGGGCGAGGCGGACCTCGACGTGCAGATAATCGTCGGCGTGGGCTCCGAGACGGCCCAGGCCGAACAGATACTGGAGACGGCCGACGAGTACGGCTGCGACCACGTGTTCGTCGTCGGCAACGCTCGGTCGCCGACCGGGAAGGCCGTCTTCGGCGACACCGCACAGCAGGTCATTCTCGGCTTCGACGGCTTCACGACGACGAAACTGGCGGAGTAAGCGTCGGCGGGGAGCCGACGCGAGCCGGAGTCGCCGAGTCAGGCGTGGTCGTCGACGACGGCGGCCGCGCGTTCGAGCGTCTCGTACGAGTCGGCGCCGTCTTCGGCCTCGTAGATGAGCCACTCGACGCCGTGTTCGGAGACCGCGTCGACGGTTCGCGCCAACGGGAGGTCGCCGGTACCGACGGTGACGGTCTCGCCGCTCGCAGCGTCGTAGTCTTTGAGGTGGACGAGCGAGATGCGGTCCGCGTGCGCCGAGAGGTACGCGAGCGGGTCCTGGCCGGCCGCACCGGCCCACCCTACGTCCAGTTCCAAGCCGATGCCGTCGGCCGCCTCGATGAGGTGTGTCAGCGCGGGTCGCCCGCCGAGTTCAACGAACTCCTGATCGTGGTTGTGGTAGTGGACGCGGATGTCGTGGGACGCGAGCGCGTCGGCCGCGGCGGTGAGTCGGTCGGCGGCCGCCTCGACCGCGGCGACCGACGCGAAGTGTTCGGGGTCGAGCCACGGGACCACCACGTCGCGACAGCCGAGTTCGCGGGCGGTCGCCGCGACCCCCTCTGGGTCGGCCTCGATGGCGTCGAGGCCGACGTGCATCCCGGCACACGACAGGCCGGCGTCCGCGAGCGTCGTCGCGAGCGCGGCCGGGTCGGCGTCGTCGAGGCCGGCGAACTCGACGCCGGCAAACGGCGTGGCGCCGACACGGTCGAGGACCGCCGGGAGGGAGTCGCCGACGTCGCGTAAACTGTAAAGCTGGAAGCCGAAGGTCGTCATAGCTGACGATCGGCCCACCGGACCATAATTCATCCGGCTGGTCGCCGTCCGCGGTAGGGGGCGGTCGGCGAACCGCCGCTCAGGCGAGGTCGGCGACGAACGCCGCCGTCGCGTCCCGCCACGCCGAGACGACCGCGTCGTACTCGGGGTCCGCGTCCCACGCCGTGACCGCGTCGTCGGCCTCAAGCCGTGCGACGGTCCGGGACACCCCTTCTTCCCAGGAGACGGTCTGTCGGTAGCCGAGGTCGCGTTCGGCCTTCGTCGTGTCGAACACCGTCGAAAACTGGAAGTGGTCGGCGAGCGGCGCCGTCCGGTCGGGAAGCGCCTCGCGGAGCGCGTCGGTGGGCACGTGGACGAGGTCCGGCTCCGGCGCGTCCAGCGCCCTCGCGGCGCGCCGATGGTACTGGTTCCAGGTCATCGGCTCGGTCGCCGTCACGTGGTAGGCCTCGCCGACGGCCTCCTGATTGCCGACCGCCGCGACGAACGCGCCGGCGACGTCGTCGCGATGGCACGGCCCCCACACCGAGGTGCCGTCACCGTGAACCACGATCGGCTTCCCCTTCCTGAGCCGGTCGACGTACGTCTCGGTGGAGAGCGTGTCGATGAGCCCCCCGCTGCCGCCGTAGGTGTGCCACGGGCGGATGATCGTCGCCGGGAAGCCGCGCGTCCGGGCGGCCTCGAACAGTCGGTCCTCGCAGGCCGCCTTCTCCGCGCCGTACTCGCTCACCGGGGGGGCGCGGGCGGCGCGCTCGCGGATCGGCATCGTCTCGACCGGCCGGTGGTAGACGTCGACGGTGCTACAGAAGACGTACTGGTCGACGCGGCCGGCGAACACGTCGACGGCCGTCTCGACGTCCGCGGGGTCGAACCCGACCATGTCGATCACACAGCCGAGCGCGAGTTCGTCGCGAGCGCGTTCCAGCGCGGCGCGGTCCGCGCGGTCTCCCGTCAGACGGTCGACCGACGCCGGGAGGTCGGCCTCGGTCTCGCCGCGGGTGAACACCGTCACGTCGTGGCCGGCCGCGACCGCCTGTCGGGTGATGGCCGTGCTGATGAGTCCCGTCCCGCCGATGATGAGTACCTGCATGTGCCACGCCGACGGACGCCCGCGGTATATCTGTATGGCATTCCCCGTTCGAAAGGACTTTGCCCCGGTTTGTCATGGGTGTTCGTAACCCGTGACGACACACACCGTTGCCGTCATCGGCGCTGGACCGGACCCGGAGAACCCGTCCGTCGACGGGTACGCGATGGGGTATCGACACGCGGAGGCGTTCGAGAGCGACCCCCGATGCGAACTCGTCGGCGTCGCCGACATCGTCCCGGAAAACGGCGCTGCGTTCGCGGACGCGTTCGGACTCCCGGACGGGGCCGTCTACGAGTCGGCCGAGGCGCTGCTCGCCGGGCTTGCTCCCGACATCGTCACCGTCGCGGTACCCCCGGCGGTGCACCACGACGTGGTGGTCGACTGCGCCCGGAGCGGCGCGGTGGCCGCGATCCACTGCGAGAAGCCGATGGCCACCTCGTGGACCGACGCTCAGTCGATGGTCCAGGAGTGCTGGCGGCGCGACGTACAGCTCACCTTCAACCGACAGCGGCGGTTCGGGAAGCCGTTCGTGGAGGCCAAGCGACTGCTCGACGAGGGGGAGATAGGCGACCTGCGACGAGTCGAGATTACGTGGGGCGACTTCTACGACACGGGCGCTCACACGATCGATCTGGCCGGGATGTTCAACGGCGACCGCGGGGCCGAGTGGGTGCTGGCCGCACTGGAGTACGGCGACGAGGACGTGCGGTTCGGCACGCATCAGGAGAACCAGATGTGGGCGCAGTGGCGATACGAGAACGGCGTCTACGGCGTCCTCTCCGGCGGCGAGGGCAGCGACATCGCCGACGCGTCGTTCGTCCTTCGCGGCACCGACGGGGAGATCCGAATCGACGTCGACGACGGCCCGATGCTCGCGGTCAGCCGCGGCGGCGAGCGCCGGACCGTCGACGTCGGCGGCGAGACGATGCACGCGGCCGGCGACGAGGGGGACCGATACGGGTCGGCGTTCCACGACCGGGCGGCCACCGAGGTCGTCGACGCGCTCGAAGCGGGCCGCGAGCCGACCATCAGCGGCCGGACCGGGCTCAACACGACGGAGGTCATCTTCGGCGGGTACGAGTCGGTCCGGCGGACCGGCCGCGTCGACTTTCCGGTCGACGTGCCGGACCACCCGCTGGAGGCGATGGTCGAGTCGGGTCGGCTCACCCCGTCACCGACCGACGAGTAGGCGGACGAAGCGGGCGGCGGGCGGCACGGCGACCTCCTCTACTCGTGTCCGATGATCGGCTGCGGCTCGTACGGCGCTTCGAGGTACGCCATATCGGAGTCGGAGATGTCGATTTCGACCGCCTCGGCCGCCTCTTCGAGGTGTTCGACGCTCGTGGTGCCGACGATGGGGGCGGTCACCCAGTCTTTGTGGAGAAGCCACGCCAGCGACAACTGGGCCATCGAGACGCCGTAGTCGGCGGCCAGTTCCTGGAGGCGCTCGTTGACCTCGCGCCCGCCGCCCGCGCCGTACTCGGGCGTCGGGTTGTGGTGGTTCTCGGGGTCGCCGCGGGTGGTCGACTGCAGGTCGTCGAGCGGCCGGGTGAGGTACCCCTGGCCGAGCGGCCCCCACGGGATGACGCCGATGTCCTCCCTCTCACAGAGCGGGAGCATCTCTCGTTCCTCCTCGCGGTAGGCCAGGTGGTAGTGGTTCTGCATCGTCGCGAACTGTTCGAGCCCGTTCGCGCGCGCCGTCTCCTGTGCCCGCGCGAGTTGGTGTGCCCACATCGAGGAGGCGCCGATGTTGCGGACCTCGCCGCGGCGGACCGCGTCGTCGAGCGTCCGAAGCGTCTCCTCGATCGGGGTGTCGTCGTCCCATCGGTGGATCTGCAGGAGGTCGACGGCGTCCATCCCGAGGCGGTCCAGCGAGTCGGCCAGTTCCTGTTCGATGGCCTTCCGCGAGAGCCCGCTTCGGTTCGGCCCCTCCTCGACGGGGAAAAACACCTTCGTGGCGACGACCTGCTCGGCCCGGTCGCGCTCGTCGAGCGCCCGGCCGAGGATCTCCTCGCTTTCGCCGGCGGAGTACGCGTTCGCCGTATCGAAGAAGTTGATCCCCAGCTCGACCGCCCGGTCGATGATCTCGCGAGCGTCCGCCTCGTCGAGCATCCACGGCTCCTCGTCGCCGAAACTCATGCAGCCGAGACCGATGCGACTCACTTCCGTTCCGGTCGCTCCCAGTGTCGTGTACTCCATACGCAAGACTCGCGTGGCGGCCGGCAAAAACCCACCGACCTCGCGGTCAGGGCGCGTCGAAGTCGGGGCCGTCAACGGCCGACTCGCTCCGCCAGCTGTGGCTCGGCGCCCAGTCGAGCAGCGCCGCCGACTTCGCCATCGAGAACGCGGCGTCGTCGCCCGACAGCGAACACGGTTCGGGCACCGACCCCAGAAGCGCCGCGAACAGGTCGGCCGTGTCCTCGCCGAGGTAGTTCTCCGCCGCGTGACAGTGGACGGCCTCGTGGCCGTCGATGTCGACTTCGAGGGTCCTCGCGATCTGGTCGGCGAGGTCGCGAACGTCGACGTACGACCAGTAGTTGCCGGGGCCACCGCCGACCGCGCCCTCGGGGTCCGCCCGCAGCGCCGCGAGGTCGAACGACTCCCGGAGGTCGGTGACGAAGTACTCGCCGGGGTACTGGACCCACGACGGGCGGATCGAGACGACCGAGATGCCGTCGCGTCGGACGACGGCCTTCGCGGTCTCCTCCCCGCTGACCTTCGAGAGGCCGTAGGGGTCGGCGGGACGGAGCGGATGCGCCTCCTCGACCGGCAGGGCGTCCGGGGCCCGTACCTCCTCGGCGAACGGGAAGCCGTACGCCGACTCGCTGGAAGTCCACGTCACGTCGGCGCCGACCCGACCGGCCGCGTTCAACACGTTGTACGTGCTGAGCACGTTGTTGCGGTAGACGCGTTCCCCGGCGTGGTTCAGGGGGTCCGGGATCGCGGCGAGGTGGACGACCGCGTCCGGGTCGACGGAGAGCATGAGGTCGGTCGTCTCGCCGGCGTCGACGAGGTCGACGGCGCGGAAGTCCACGCCGTCTGGCGGCGTCCCGACCGGCAGTTCGCGGTCGACGGCGACGATGTCGAACGGTTCCGCCGCGAGTCGGTCGACGACCCATCGGCCGGCCCCGCCGAGCGCGCCGGTGACGACGAGCGTCGCTGTGTCTGATCCCATACGAATTTCTCGACGACGCCGGAAAAAAAGGTGGCGTTGCGGCCCTCAGTCTTCGAGGACCGGGCTGTCCCAGTACTCGTGGTCCGGGTCGCCGCGGAAGCAGGCGCTCTTGTGGCCCCCCTCCGGCCCGCGCAGCGCTGGTGCGGCCGCCTGACACGCCTCGCGCGCCTCCGGACAGCGCGTGTGGAACCGACAGCCGCTCGGCGGGTTGACCGGGTCGGGGATGTCGATTTTCCGCATGGGCGGTTCGCTCGCGCCGGCGGAGTCGAGCGCGAGGTCCGGCGTCGCCCACCGGAGGACGTTCGTGTACGGGTGGCCCGGATTCTCGATGAGGTCCTCGGCCGGACCGACCTCCACGAGTTCGCCGAGGTACATCACGCCGATGCGCCCGTCGCCGTGTTCGGCGAAGTACCGCGCGTTCGAGAGGTCGTGCGAGATGAACACGAAGGAGGTGTTGAAATCCTCCTGTAGATCCAGCATGAGGTCCATCATCTCCACGCGCAACGAGACGTCGAGCGCGCTGATGGCCTCGTCCGCGAGGATCAGGTCGGGATTCATCAACAGGGCGCGAGAGAGCGCGACGCGCTGTTTCTCGCCGCCGCTGAGCTGGTGCGGATACCGGTCGGCGAAGTCGGACGCCGGGTTCATCCCGACGCGTTCGAGCAGCGAGAAGATCCGCTCTCGCCGCTCGCTGAGACCGACCTCCGGGTGCGTCAGCTTGATCGGCTGCGAGAGGATCTCGACTATCTTCTGGTTCGGATTCAGCGAGCTACCGGGATCCTGGTGGATGATCTGGAGCGACGACCGGATCTCGTCGAACGGGATGTCGACGTCACCGCGCCCGTCTTTGGCCTCCCAGATGTCCTGTCCGCGGTAGCGGACGGAGCCGCCGGTGGGGCGCTGGAGGCCGATGCTCGTCTTGCCGAGGGTGGACTTCCCGCACCCGCTCTCGCCGACGAGCGCGAGCACGTCGTTCTCCTCGATGTCGAGCGAGATGCCGTCGACGGCTCTCACGACGTCCGGCTCCTCGAAGAACTCGAAGAACCCCTGCTCTTTCTCGAAGTGGACCTCGACGTTGTCGAGCGAGACGAGCGGCTCCTCGTCTTGGGCGGTGGCCGTCGCCTCGCGCGTGTCGGGGTGGCTCATCGGTCGCCCCCCGAGTCGGCGCCGGTGGCCGTCGGGTCCGTCGCCTCGAAGTTGAGCGTGATCGACTCGCGCGCCTCCTCCCAGCGGTGACAGGCCGTGCTGTGGCCCGCCCCGGTGTCGTAGAAGTCGGGGTCGACGTCGCGGCACTCCTCGGTCGCGAGCGGACAGCGCGGGGCGTACGAACAGCCCGAGGGCACGTTGATCGGCGCCGGGCTCTGCCCCTCGATGGCGCGCATCTCTTCGAGCGGCGCGTCGAGGTTCGGCGTGGAGTTGAGCAACGCACGCGTGTACGGGTGCCCCGAGTCGCCGATGAGTTGGTCGCGCGGCGCGACCTCGATGAGGTCGAAGGCGTACATCACCGCCATCCGGTCGGCCAGCGCGGCCACCAGCGGCAGGTCGTGCGTGATGAACACCATCGTCAGGTCGTACTTCTCCTGTAGTTCCTGAAGCAGCATCAGGATGGACCGCTGCATCAACAGGTCGAGCGCGGCCGTCGGCTCGTCCATCACGAGCACGTCCGGTTCGAGGACGAGCGAGAGGGCGATGAGCGCCCGCTGGGTCATCCCGCCCGAAAGCTCGTGCGGGTACGAGTCGAGCACCCGGTCCGGGTCGAGATACAGGTCTGAGAGCAGCTCGCGGGCGAACTCTAACCCCTCGGTGACGTGGGCGTCGTGGGCCTTCAGCGTCTCCTTGAAGTGCCCCCCGATCTTCATCGTCGGGTTGAACGAGCTCATCGCGCCCTGGAACACCATCGCGACCTCCTCCCAGCGGAACTGTCGCAGCTCCTCGTCGCTGAGCTCTAAGACGTCGATGGTCGTCCCGTCCGGGCGGTGATACAGCACCTCACCGGAGAGCCGACCGGGGTCGGGAATCGCGTCGAGCATCGCCGAGGCGAGCATCGACTTCCCGCTCCCGCTCTCGCCGACGACGCCGACGACCTCGTTGCGCTCTATCGAGACGCTCACGTCGTCTAAGACGTACGACTCGCCGTTGTCGTACGTGACTTTGGCGTTTCGCATCTCGATTATCGGATCGGTCGCCGTCGACGGGTCGCCGTACTCTCTGTCCATTGTCGTGTTCTGCGCCATTTACAGCACCTCCGTCACAGTGTCTTCGTCGTCTTCGGCCGTCGATTTCGACTCGCCGGCCATCCGCGTCCGGACGCGGGGGTTGAACACGCGGTCCAGCCCCTGTCCGAGCAGGATGAGCCCGAGCGAGAGCCCCATGATCGCGGCCATCGGGGCCAGAAGCCAGTGGGCGGCCTCCAACGAGAAGAGCGCCCCGCCGCTGTACGCGAAGTTGAGCGTCACCCCCCAGTTTTGCGTCGAGTAGGGCAACACGCCGAGGAAGTAGAGCCCGACCGACGCGAACATGACGTAGCGCGCGGCGAACACGAAGTTGACCGTCACGTACGGCATCAGGTTCGGGATGACGTCTTTGATGATGATACGCGGCGTGCTGATGCCCATCGTCCGAGAGGCTTCGACGTAGTTGTTCTCCCGGATCGTGAGCACCTGCGACCGGAGCGACCGACCGAGGCCGGCCCAGTAGCTAATGTTGATGATGACGCCCAAGAGAACCGGGTTCTCGGGGTTGAGCGTCACCGCGAGGATGATGACGAGCGGCAGACCCGGAATCGCCATCACGAGGTCCGAGAAGGACATGAGCCCGCGGTCGACGCGGCCGCCCTTGTACCCGGCGACCGTGCCGATGATGACCGCGATGACCGTCGCCCAGACCGCGCCCGCGGTGATCATGATGAGGATGCTCGGCGTCGAGTGGATGATGAGCGCCATCAGGTCGGTCCCCGAGGCCGTCGTCCCCAGCGGGTAGTTCATGTTCTCGAACAGCGTGAGGTAGCGCGGCGCCTGGCTCGTCGACGGCTCTCGCCACAGTCCGAGGACCGCGACGAGCCCCATCAGGAGGTACACGCCGATGATCAACAGCCCGAAGCGCGTCCGCCAGTCGGACCACGCGATCACGGCTGGCGTCCGTATCTGGGCCTCGTAGATCTCTTTGAGCCGCTCTTTCCGCGTGACGTCGGCCGACGAACCGCTGTCGCTTCGCCAGTCGACGCTCGTCGTTTCCGTTTCAGTAGGCTTCATCTGACTCACCTGCGCTGATCCGCGGGTCGATCCGGCTGTACGTCAGGTCGGCGATGAACACGCCCACGACGAGCGCCACGGTGATGACGAGGAACGTCCCCATCATCAGCGGGTAGTCGTTGGCGTTGAGCGCCGTGATCATGTAGTAGCCGAGGCCGGTGTACGAGAAGATCTGCTCTAAGATGACGGTCCCGCCGAGACGGAAGCCGAGCAGGAGCAGGAACCCCGTGTACATCGGGAGGATGGCGTTCCGCGCGACGTATCGCGTCGCGATACGGCGGTCGGAGAGCCCGCGGAGCCGCGCCACCTGTACGTAGTCGTTGCCCAGTACCTGGATGCTGTTTCCGCGCATCGCGAGCGCCTGACCGCCGGCGGCGCCCAGCGTGTACGAGACGATGGGCAGGATGCTGTGTTTCAGCGCGCTGACGAGGAACGGCACCCCGAGGCTGCGTTCGACGCTGTTGCTGACCGTGCCCGCCGTCGGGAGCCACCCGAGCTGGTAGGCGAAGATGTACAGCGCGATGACCGCGACGACGTAGAACGGGAGCGACATCAGCGAGATGGAGACGCCGGTGACCAGTTGGTCGAAGCGGCTCCCCTCCCAGTACGCCTGCAGCGAGCCGATGAAGATGCCGATGACGAAGACCAGAATCGTCGAGACGAGCACGACGAACACGGTCCACGGCGCGGCCTTGGCTATCACCGCCACCACGGGCTCACCGAGCGAGATGGACTCGCCGAGGTTGCCCTGGAACAGCGCGAGCATGTAGTCGATGTACTGCTGCCACAGGGGTTCGTCGGGGCGGATGTTCTGGAGGTTCGCGATTCTCGCGTCGACCTCGTCGGCCGGCACTCCCTGTCGCAGCAGTTGCGCGCGCAGCAGCGTGAACGGACCGCCGGGCAGGAGCCGAACCAGCCCGAACGTCAGCGACGCTACGAGGAAGACCGTGACGAACACTCTGGCGGTCCGCCGCACGTAGTAGTTGACCATTGCGTATTCGAGCTCGTGTGATTACTGCTTTGCGCCCAGCTTGCCCTGCTTCGGGAGCCAGTGCGAGGGCCACTTGACGCCGCGGGCGGGGTCGTCCTCGCCGGCGACGTTCCACTCGGCGTCGGTGAGCCACGACTGGTCGACCTTGGCGACGAGGCTCAACACCGGGATGTTCTGGTTGTGGTGCCACGCGACGCGCTTGACCGTCTCTTCGACGGCCGCCTCGTCCTGCGACGTTGCGACCGAGGTGATCTCTTCGAGGGGGTCGAGCGTCATCTCGCCGGAGCCGTCCATCGCGGGGACGGTGTGTTCGCCCTCGGCGAAGTTGTGGCCGCCGTCGATGTCCGGGATCTTCATCTGCCAGCGCAGCGGGAAGTAGGGGAACGACGAGCGGGCGCCGCCGGGAAGCCAGTAGAAGGCGCCCATCGTGAAGTTGGACTCGATGTAGGCGCCGAAGTAGTCGCCCTGCGGGAGCGAGTTGATCTCGAACTCGAACCCGAAGGAGTTGAGCTGGTCGACGACCGTGTTGGTCGCCGTCGTCCAGTCGGTCCAGCCGGCCGGGGTGATGTAGCTGCCGCCGAGCGCGTTGCCGTCGCCGTCTTGCCACGTGCCGTCGGACTTGGTGTAGCCGGCCTCACGGAGCAGCGAGGCGGCCTTCTCGGTGTTGGACGCGTTCGGACCGTACCCCTCGAAGCTGTCGAAGTCGTCGCCGAGCCACGTCTCCTGGTCTTCCGGCGGGATGCCGGTGACCTTCGGTGCGGGAGTTTTCGTCCGCGGCCCCGAGTTGTCGGCGACCTGCTGGCGGTTGATCACGTGTGCGATCGCCTGTCGAACCTTCCGTTTGCCGAAGTCCTCGTCGTCGTGGTTGAAGACGGCGCCGTACCCCCACTTGGCCGGGAGCTGAACTTCCTCGACGCGGTCCGGGAAGTTGGCGACGATGGTCGGCGGGGTAAACAGACTGGAGACGACATCGAGTTCACCGCCCAGCAGTCCCTGCTGGAGCGCGGTGTTGTCGGTGCGGGTGAGCAGCTCGTACGTGTTGAAATTGACGTTGTCGGCGGCGTGGAAGTTCTCGTTGCGGCGCAGCGTCCAGCCCTGATCGCTTTTCGACTCGAACGTGAACGGGCCGTTGCCGTGGATGTCTTCTTCCCACTTGAACTGCTGGACGGCCGAGGCCTCCTGATCGAGGAACTTCTCGTAAACCGGCTGATACGCGTGAATCCGGAGGTCGCCGTTCGCCAGCGTGTGTTTGATGATCTGCGGGTTCGTCGGATCGCTCAGGTTCAACACGACCGTCTTGTCGTCGTCGCCCTGCTCGACGCTCTCGACGTAGTCCCAGAGCGTGGCGCCCGTCTTCTGCATCAGCTTGAACTGCGTGATGACGTCGCCGGCCGTCACGTCGTCGCCGGTGTCCCACGTGAGGTCGTCGCGCAGCGTGAGCGTCACGGTCGTCCCGTCGAACGACCAGTCGGAGAGGCCCGCGAGTTCGAACTCCTGCGTCGTGAAGTTGTACGCGGCGAAGCGCTCGAAGAGGTGGTTCCCGGCGATCCAGTCGTAGTTCTGGGTCGCCATCGGGTTCACGTGCATGTTCGTCGGAACCCCGTTGTTGGTCGCCCCGACGAGGGTCGTGTCGACGACGCCCGATCCACCGTTGCCGTCGCTTCCGTCGCTCCCGTCACTTCCGTCGCCACCGCCACCGCCGCTGCTGTCGGTACAGCCGGCGAGGGCTGCAGCACCCGACGCGCCGGTGAGCGTCACGAAGTGCCGTCGGCTAATCATATCGCTATAGTTGTCGGTAGGGTCTGACATTGAACAGTGAAATCGTTCTCTCATCTATTATTAAATGTTATGGTAAATGGTCTATCATCGCAGACACAGCCCCCTGTACGACGAGACGAGAGGGCGGTGTAGACGGGGAATCGCGCTCTCACGCCGGAGATCGGTCGCAACAAAAGAATTAACCCGTGAGATTCGATATCATGAATAATGCGATCAGATAAGCCGCAGGACCTTCCTCGCCGGAGTTTCGTCCGCGCCGCCGTCGCCATCGGCGGGACGAGCGCCCTTTCGGCGTGCCTCGAAACGGAGCAGGACCAACTCGGTGAGGTCGGTGGCGCCGCCGAGACGACGGCGGCGGACGCCGACGGCCCGACGTTTCCCAGAGGCGACCTGTCGGCCGTCCCGGCCGGCCAGCATCGGTGGGGAGAGTGGCTGGTGCGCGACGCACACGGGAACACCGTGCCGCCACAACAGCTCGTGGCGATCGGCCTCACCTACGAGGGGTCGGCCCCGCCGACCGACGACGAGCGAGCCGGCGTCGAAGCGTCCCTGCAACTGCTCGAACGGGCGTTTCAGTGGGGGACGGGCGGGAACGCCGGCGCGAGTTTCCACCGCGGGCTCCTGTTTATGCTCGGCTACGCGCCGTCGTACTTCGACCGGGTCGGCGACGTGCCCGAGGGGCTCCCGACGCCGGAGTCGGTCTTGGAGGCCGTCGGCGAGGACCCCGCACGCGCGGACGACTACGACGCGGTGTTGATCCTCACGAGCGACATCGGCTCCATCCTCCTCTCGGCGGAGGAGGCGCTCTTCGGCGGCCTCGACGAACTCAACGGGCTGCCGGTCGAGTCGACGTTCGAGGGGGTCTTCTCGAAGGCGGGCCGGCACGTCGGCTACGTCGGCAAGGGGCTGCCGGCGGACAAACTCGACCACGAGGGGATTCCGGAGAACGCCCCGCTGTCGATGGGGTATAAATCCGGGTTCCGCGACAACCTCCCGAGCGAGGACCGCGTCACCATCGACGAGGGGCCGATGGCCGGCGGGACGACCATCGCCTCCTCGACGCTCCGGATCGATTTGGACCGCTGGTACGAGCAAGGTCAGGAGGAACGGACCGCGGAGATGTTCTGTCCGGCACACGACCCGGACGACATCGGGACGACCGGCGACAAGCTCGGCGGGGACAGCGGCGTCACCGAGGCGGACGTCGAGAACATCGACCGCCACGCCGAGGAGTACGACCGCGTCGGCCACACCCAGAAGGTCGCTCGCGCACGCGACGACGACTTCGAGGCCCGGATCCTCCGCCGGACCGAGGGGGTCGCCGACACCGTCCGCGACGGGGCGGGCTTCCAGTTCAACTCGGTCCAGAAGTCGATGACCGACTTCGTCGAGACCCGGAAGGCGATGAATCCGGCGGAGTACGACCACGACGTGGCGGCCGACGCCCACGGCATCGACGACTATCTGGAGACGCTCCGCCGCGGCAGTTACCTCGCGCCGCCGCGCGAGAAGCGCGCGCTCCCGGTGATCTGAGATGCGGGACGGTGGACGCGCCGTCCTCGTGGCCCTGCTCCTCGTCCTCGCCGGCTGTTCGGCGGGGGGCGCGTTCGGGACGGGCGGCGACGACGCGGGCCGGGAGCCGGCCCGACTGCAGTTCGAAGACGCGACGGCGGCGTCGGGGCTCTCGTACGGGGCGACCGGCACCGGCGTCGGCAACGGGAACTCGGGGGTCTACGTCGCCGACGTGAACCGCGACTCGTGGCCGGACGTCCTCGCCACCGGCGGGGCGGAGCCGGCGCTGTTCGTCAACGATGGCGGGACGTTCACACGGCGGGAGGCGCTGCCGAGCGTCCCCGGCGAGGTCAAAAGCGCCGCGTTCGTCGACGTCGAGGGCGACGGCTGGCCCGACCTGCTTCTGTTCGGCAAAGACGGGACGGTCCGGGCGTACCACAACGACGAGGGGACCTTCGAGCCGACCGACTACGGCATCGGGACCCTCTCGTACCCACTCGGCGCGACGGCCGCCGACTACGACGGCGACGGCGACCAGGACCTGTTCGTCTACCAGTCGGGGTCCTGGCGCGAGTCGAAGCCGGCGGGCTACTTCAACCGCAACACGACCGTCGACACCGACAACGGGCACCCGAACTACCTCTACGAGAACGTCGACGGGTCGTTCGAGCGCGTCCGGACGGACGACATCGGAGGCGACCACTGGAGCCTGGCGGCGAGCTTCGCCGACCTGACCGGCGACGGCCGCCCCGACATCCACGTCGCCAACGACTACAACGACGACACGCTCTACGTCAACCGCGGCGGCGGGTCGTTCGAGCGCCGGTCGCTCGGCGGGTCGACGGCGCGGAACGGGATGGCCTCCGAGGTGGCAGACGTGACGGGCGACGGGCGGCCGGACGTGTTCGTCTCGAACATCTGGTTCCCGGATTTAAAAGCGAACATGGAGCCCGAGCGCTACGACCGGCTGAAACGGCTCTTGGAGTTCGTGATCCACTCCGGCCGGACGAAGGGGAACACGCTGCTCGTCGGGCAGGGCGACGGCACGTTCACGGACCGCGCCGACGGCCTCGGCGTTCGCCGGGGCGGGTGGGGGTGGGCCGCGAGCATGACCGACTTCGACAACGACGGCGACCGGGACGTGGTCCACACGACCCAACACGTCATCAGAGTCGACAGAGAAGACCCCGTCTACACCTACCCGATGGCGTTCCAGTCGAACCGGAGCGCCGCCGGCGACGACGGCGCGTTCAGGCGCGTGAACAAGACGGTAAACGGGATGCGAGAGACCGACGGCCGGGGGTTAGCCACCCTCGATTACGACCGCGACGGGGCACAGGAGCTCGTCGTCGCGACGTACGACGACCCGTTCGTCGTCTACGACAACGCCGGGACCGGCGACCGCAACAGCGTCCAGTTCCGCGTCGTCGACGAGGCGGGCGCGACGGCGCTCGGCGCCGAGGTGACCGTGACGGCCGACGGCGAGCAGATGGGAGAGCAGAAGATCCACCAGACGGACAACACGGACTACCTCTCGCAGGACTCGCGGGTCGAACACGTCGGCGTCGGCGGCGCGGAGACGGTGTCGCTGCGCGTCGTCTGGCCGGACGGGACCGAACGCCGGTTCGAGGACGTCGACGCGAATCAGCGGCTCCGGATCGCCGAGTCCGGGATCGTCGCGGTGTCGTCCACGGCGGCCGAGGGGTCGGCCGATCCCGACTCATCATAAATTATAAATCGCCTTAGTGGTCTTCTATCGGTATGCAGTCGAGTAGCAAGCAGCCGCTATATAAAGACGATACTGTCACTCTCACGAAGCGCGTCGACGACCTTCTGGAGAGGATGACACTCGAAGAGAAGGCCGGGCAGCTCGTCGGGACGTGGGCCGGGCAGCTCAGCGAGTTCAAGTCGGTCGACGACGTCGCCGACGAGGTCCGGGAACACGGGGTCGGCGCCGTCGCGTCGTTCGGGTGGGGCGGTGCGGTCGACATGCGACTGGACGACATCGTGGAGAACGTAAACCGGCTCCAGGAGGTCGCCCTCTCGGAGACCCGCCTCGGGATTCCGCTGTTGTTCAACGTCGACGCCGTCCACGGCCACGCCTACGTCGCCGAGGGGACGGCGTTCCCGAACGGGCTCGGCGTCGGCGCGACGTGGGACGCAGACAGGGCGGAACAGGCCGCCGCCGTCACCGCGACCGAGGTCCGGCGGTCCGGCGCACACCAGAACTACTCGCCGACCTGTGACGTGGCCCGCGACCCCCGGTGGGGGCGCGCGTTCGAGACGTTCGGCGAGAGCCCGTACCTCTGCGGGAAACTGGCGGCGGGGAAGGTACGCGGGTATCAGGGAGACGGCATCGAGGAGCGAGACTCGGTCATCGCGACGGCGAAGCACTTCCCGGCGTACAGCGAGCCCGCGCGCGGCGAGGACGCCGCGCCGGTCGAGGTGTCCGAGTACGTGCTGCGGAACGTCTTCCTCCCGTCGTTCTTCGAGGCGCTCGACGAGGACGTCGAGTCGGTGATGCCGTGTTACAACGCCATCGACGGCGAACCGGCGCACGGCTCGCGCCGGTACCTCACCGACCTGCTCCGGGGGACGCTCGGCTTCGACGGGACCATCGTCTCCGACTGGAGCGGCGTCCAGATGCTCCACGACGACCACAAGATAACCGAGGACCACCGCGGCTCGGTCCGGCAGACGCGCGATGCGGGGCTCGACATCGCGTCCGTGGACGCGGTCGACCACGCCGAGCATCTCGTGTCCTTAGTCGAGGAGGGCGAACTCGCCGAGTCGACCGTCGACGAGAGCGTCAGGCGCGTCCTCGAACAGAAGTTCCGTCTCGGCCTGTTCGAAGACGCCTTCGTCGACCTCACCGAGGCGCGCGACGTCGTCGGCGCGGACCCGCACCGCGAGGCGTCGCTCGACGCGGCCCGCGAGTCGATGACGCTCCTGAAGAACGACGACCTGCTCCCGCTCGACGGCGACGAAGACGTGTTGGTCGCCGGCCCGAACGCCGACGAACCGGTCCACCAGCTCGGCGGGTGGAGCGTCCCCGACGCCGAGGGCACGGACATCGTGACGGTGCGCGACGGCATCGGCGCGGTCACGGACGGCGAGGTCGTCTACGAACGGGGCGCGACCATGAACGACGAACTCGACGTCGACGCGGCCGTCGAGGCGGCCGCCGACGTCGACGTGGCCGTCGTCGCGGTCGGCGAGCCGTGGTACCTCCACGAGTTCGGCCCGTCGGTCGACACCGGCACCGAACCCGACGAGTTCCCCAACCGCCACTCGCTCGCGCTCCCCGACGCGCAGCGCGACCTCGTCGAGGCCATCCACGAGACGGGGACGCCCGTCGTCGGCGTGTTGGTCACCGGCCGCCCGCTGATCGTCGACTGGATGGCCGAGAACGTGCCGGCGCTGCTCATGGCGTACTACCCCGGAACGATGGGCGGGCGGGCCGTCGCCGAGACGCTGTTCGGCGAGAACGAGCCCGGCGGCCGGCTCCCGATTTCGATTCCGAGATCCGAGGGCCACCTGCCGACCCGGTTCAACCACTTCCCGCACCCGACACCGATCGGGCAGGACGAACACCCCTCGTCGTACGACCCCCTCTTCGAGTTCGGACACGGACTCAGCTACGCCGAGTTCGAGTACGGCGAGGCGACGCTCGACGCCTCGACCATCGGCCCTCACGAGACGACGACCCTGCAGGTCCCGGTCGAGAACGTGAGCGACCGAGCCGGCACCGAGGTCGTCCAGGTGTACGTCACCGACCACGCCAGCGCCACGGTGACCCCGGTCCGCGAACTCCGCGGCTTCGAGCGCGTCTCGCTCGAAGCCGGGGAAGCGACCACGGTGGGGGTCGAGCTCGACGCGGCGTCGTTCGGCCGGGTTGACGACGACGGCGTCCGCCAGACAGACGCCGGCGGCTACACGGTTCGCGTCGGCGAGCAGACGGTCGAGATGCGCGTCGAAACGACCTACAACTGAGCGTCGCCGTCGAAGGCGATCGCTTCGAGCGTTATCTTCTGCGCTTCGAGGTCCTCGAAGACGGCCCCCCAGCCGCCGACGGACAGCTCTTCGGAGCCCGTGTCCAGCCACACGATGGAGTACGTCGAGAGCCGTTCGAGCGACGGGTTGTGGTTCGTGAAGATGTCCGGGTAGTAGACGTTCGTGACCGTGCCGGTGACGGTTCGGAAGGCCCTCGTCTCCACGTCGAGCCCGTCGATGGTCACGGCGATGCTCGCGCCGGCGTGGTACAGCGCGCTCACGTCGCGGATGAACTCCTTCAGGCTAATGTACGTCTTCGGCAGCTGCTGGTTCGACGACAGCGGCTCCCACGAGTACCAGAGGCAGGTCTGGAAGTACCAGTGGTTGATAAAGGAGAGAATGTTGTCGTGGATCAGAATGCCGTAGTTCTCCTCGGCGCGCGAGTTCGGCGCGAAGTAGGTGCGGCTCCGGTCGAGGACGGCGAGGAACGGCCCCGGAATCTTGACGACGCGCATCTCCAGGTTCGGCCCCGAAAGCTCCCACTCCGCGCTCCGCTCGGCGATGTCGGGCTCGTAGTAGACGGCGACGTGAACGATCACGTCGCGGTCGGCGGCCGCCTGCAGGTCGGCTCGGAGCGACTCGAACTGGTCTGCGGTCAAGGCGAGCTCGACGGCCACGTCCGCCTCGCGGACCTGCGTTCGGACGTGCTCTAACACCGTTTCGGCGTGTTTGACGACCCCGACGCGGTGGTCTTTGAGATCCGGCTGCTCCCACCGCTCTTCGAGTTCCTCGGCGGCGTCGGTAAAGAGGTTGCCGCGCTCCCGCAGGTGCGAGAGGATGTCGACCGGGTCGGACGGCTCCGCGTGCAGTCGGTCTTGATCGATGGTCTCGACGAACCCCTTGGTCTCTAACGACCGAAGCGTCTCGTACACCTGTGAGGTCGGGACGCTGGACTTCTTGGCCACGTCGACGGCCGGCAGACGCCCGTGGTCGACGAGCGTCAGGTACGCATCGGCCTCGTACCCCGTGAGGTCGGCGTTTTCCAGCGCCCGTTTGAGTGTGTCCCGGTCCATACACACGCCTCGGACGCATCGTATGAATTTCTATCGCACTATCGCGAGAACTCATATGAATTCGTATATGAACTATCGAAGGAAGTAGTCGGCTACTAACAAAGTACTTGACGTGGTGTTTTTCAAACGCAATTCGCACTCAAGCGGCTTCAGAGCCCTTCAAAGTGGTGAAAAGAAATAGTCGATAGTACACAAACATAAAATCCGACACGAAGCGATGAGTATGTAGACACCGAATAAATATATTCTACAGAAAGTCAAGGCCCGAGACACGCCGGTAGCGCCGGTCTCCTCGCCGGTTTGGGTCGGCAGACAGAACGCCTCGCACGTCGCGGCGGTGTCTCGGACCCATAACAACAGTACGTCTGTTATGGATACGCCGGAGAGCGACGCGTGGATCAGTCGAGTTGGCGGCTGTAGTAACGCGGTTCGTCATGAGACCAGTTGTTAAATTTATCCGACTATTTCGATATCATACTGGAAAAAATATGTGTTGAACAGACGAGAAATCGACAGCACCGTCGAAGTCGATTGTACGCGTCGTACGGACGAAAGTGACTCTAAGCCGGTGTTCGCTCTGATCGGCCCGGATCAGGCCGTCCATCAAAAGTAGTCAAATAAAGCAGCAATAAAACACAGTTATGAGCATAATATAGTCAGAAACGAACAAAT
>Ga0209945_1000168_pt1 | contig 23081 bp, 19 predicted proteins | sample SalPonR2_A_D2_MG_FD_185703 | JGI IMG/M metagenome (GOLD analysis project Ga0209945, IMG submission 185703) | Salt pond soil microbial communities from South San Francisco under conditions of wetland restoration - Salt Pond MetaG R2_A_D2_MG... ...
CAGTACTTCGCCGACGGCGAGATCCCCGGCTTCGTCCACCTGTACATCGGCGAGGAGGCGGTCGCGACCGGGACGTGTGCGGCGCTCGAGCCCGACGACCTGATCGCGAGCACGCACCGGGGACACGGCCACTGCATCGCGAAGGGGCTCGATCCCGATCTGATGATGGCCGAGCTGTTCGGCAAGCGGGACGGCTACTGCAACGGCAAGGGCGGCTCGATGCACATCGCGGACGTCGAATCCGGCATGTTGGGCGCCAACGGGATCGTCGGGGCCGGGCCGCCGCTGGCGACCGGGGCCGCCCTCTCGATCGATTATCAGGACCGCGATCAGGTCGCGCTCGCGTTCCTCGGCGACGGCGCGGTCGCACAGGGGCAGGTCCACGAGGCCATAAACATGGCCTCGACGTGGGACCTGCCGGCGATCTACCTCATCGAGAACAACCACTACGGGGAGGCGACGCCGGTCGAGAACCAACACAACGTCAGCCAACTCAGCGACACCGCCCAGGCGTACGACATCCCCGGCGTCACCGTCGACGGGATGGACGTGACCGCGGTCGACGAGGCCGTCGGCGAGGCCAGAAAGCGGGCGCGGGCCGGCGACGGACCGACGATCATCGAGGCCGAGACCTACCGGTATCACGGCCACTACGAGGGCGACGAGCAGAACTACCGAACCGACGAGGAACTCGAACAGTGGAAGCAACGCGACGCCATCGACGCGTTCCGGGATCGGCTCCTCGACCGCGGCGAGTTGACCGACGACGAGTTCGAGGAGATGCAGGCGGCCGTCGAGGAGACGATCGACGACGCGATCGAGTACGCACAGAACTCCGAGTACCCCGCCCCCGAGGAGGCCTACGACGACATGTTCGCCGAACCCGTCCCCGAGATCGAACAGTTCGCGACCCGACCCCGTGCCGACGGCGGCCCGAACGGGGGTGAGAGATAATGGCGGCCCAAGCGCAGTTCGACGGCGAGCAGACCGAGACGATGACCGTCCGGGAGTCGATCCGGCAGGCGCTTCGGGAGGAACTCGAACGCGACGACGACGTCTACGTCATCGGCGAGGACGTCGGCGCGTTCGGCGGCGTCCTCGAGGTGACCGGCGACCTCTACGAGGAGTTCGGCGGCGAGCGGGTCCGGGACACGCCGATCGCCGAGGCGGGCTTCATCGGGGCCGCGACGGGCGCGGCGGCGACGGGCACCCGGCCGGTCGCGGAGCTCATGTTCTCCGACTTCGCCGGCGTCTCGATGGAGCAGATCATGAACCAGATGGCGAAGATGCGGTACATGTTCGGCGGCAAGACCGACATGCCCGTCACCGTCCGGACGACGGAGGGCGGCGGGATGGGCGCCGCGAGCCAGCACTCGGGGACGATCCACACGTGGATCGGGCACTTCCCCGGGCTGAAGGCGGTCGCCCCCGGGACCGCCGCCGCCGCCAAGGGGCTGACGAAGGCCGCGATCCGCTCGGACGACCCCGTGTTCGTCTTCGAGAACAAGATGATCTACGAACAGCGAGGCGAGGTGCCGACCGATCCGGACTACACGATCCCGATCGGCGAAGCGTCGGTCGAGCAGGCGGGCGAGGACGTCACCGTGGTCGCGACGCAGCGACTCGTCGGCGAGTCCCTCGACGTCGCCGACGACCTGGCCGGCGACGTGAGCGTCGAGGTCATCGACCCCCGATCGCTGTACCCCCTCGACACCGAGACGATCGTCGAGAGCGTTCGGAAGACCGGGCGGTTGGTCGTCGCCGACGAGAGCCCGGTCTCGTACGGCACCCACGCCGAGGTCGTCAGCCGCGTCCAGGAGGAGGCCTTCTTCAGCCTCGACGCGCCGATCCAACGCGTCGGGACGCCCGACACCCACATGCCGTTCAGCACGCCGCTCGAACAGGAGGTCCTCCCGGACGGCGAGGGGGTCACGAACGCGATCCGGAAGATAACCTGATCGCGCGTGGCCCACGTTGGACTCATCGTCAACCCGTCGGCCGGCCGCGACATCCGCCGTCTCACCGGCGGCGCGAGCGTCGTCGACAACTACGCGAAACGCCGGGTCGCCGAGTGCGTCCTCGGCGGCCTGACCGCCGTTCCCGAGCCCCCGAGCGTCGGGGTCATGCCCGACCGGGTCGGCATCGCCGACCACGCCGTCGGGGAGGCGCCCGAGGCGGTGGACGCCGCAGTGCTCGAGCTGTCGATCGAGGAGACCGCCGCGGACACCCGGAACGCGGCGGCGCGCTTTCGGGACAGCGCGGACGCCGTCGTGGTGTTGGGCGGCGACGGGACGACCCGCGACGTCGCGGCCGAGATCGGCGATGTCCCGGTGGTCTCCGTCTCGACGGGGACGAACAACGTCGTCCCCTCGCCGGTCGACGGCACGATCGCCGGGGCGGCGGCGGCCGTGATCGCGACCGACCGGGTCGACGTCGACGCGGTGACGCACCGACACGGCCGGATCGACGTCGAAACCGACGGCGTCTCCGGGCGGAAACGGCTCACGGGGCTCGCGACCGTCGGCATCACCGACCGGCCCTTCGTCGGGACGCGCGCGATCATCGACCCGACCGAACTGCTCGGCGGCGTCGTCTCGCGGGCCCACCCGGCCGACATCGGCCTCCCGAGCGTCGCGGGCGGCATCGAACCGATCGCACCGGCCGATCCCGGCGGCGCCGCGCTCCGACTGGGCGATCCCGACACCGCGTCCGAGGCCGTCCGCGCCGTGCTCGCGCCGGGCATGACCACGGCGATCGGGGTCGAGGAGCACACCCGGCTCGACCCCGGCGAGTCGGCGACGTTCGACGTCGTCGACGCCGTCGTCGGGGCCGACGGCGAACGCGAGATCGAACTCGCGGACGCGACGGTCGCGATGACGCTCTCGGCCGACGGTCCCCGGCTCGTCGAGGCCGAGGAGACGCTCCGCGCCGCCGCGGAGGCGGGCGTGCTGACCGAGACGCCGACGCCGGTCGGGAAGCGATAGGCGGTGGGCCGGACGGATTTATAAATAGACGCGCTTCGTCGGGCGATCTTTTATAAAACGAACGCGGCACATCCGGCGGTCTTTTATAAACGAACGCGGCAGCGACGGCCCGGCGTCGCGCTCACTCGACGCCGCGGTACGACTCCAACACGAGTTCGGAGGCCGACCCGAAGGCGTCGAACAGCGCCTCGAGGAACGCCTCGGCGTCGGCGTCGCCGAGCGCGCGCGCGTCGTAGGTCAGATCGGCGGTCACGAGCGGCTGGAGGTCGGTCCCGCTCCCCTCGGGGACCGCCCGCCGCCCGGTGGGGTCGACGGTCAGCGCCGCGACGCCCGGCGGGTTGATCAACCGCCCGTCCGCGTCCGGGTCCGAGGCGTCCGCGAGCGTGAACGTCGGGCGGCGGTCGTCGTCGTCCGGGAGCGCCTCGCGGGCCTCGACGATCCCCGACAGGGACTTCGCGTCGGCGGCCTCGATGACGCCCGTGTGGAGGCCGTCGTCGCCCTCGGTGGCGAGTGCGATGTCGTGGGTCGGGAGGACCTGGTGTGTCGACTCCGCGTACGTCCCGTTCGCGACCGGGTGTTCCGCCAGCGCCGCCGAGACGACGACGACCAAGACGTCGGTGACGGTGACGCGCTCCTCGAACGCCGACCGGACGGCCTCGGTCGCCCCGAGCAGCGCCCCGCCCGCGTCTGGGTCGGCCACGGCGGTCCGCCGCCGGTAGTGCCCCGCGGCGTCCGACCCGCTCCGTCGGGCGCTCGCGGCGTCTCCGGCGTCCGAGCCGTCCGATTCGGCGGCGGCCTCGACGTCGGCCTCAGTGATCGAGTCCATCGGGCCGGTTCCCTCGACGGTCGTCAGGTCGACGCCGAGTTCCTCGGCGCGCTGCTTCGCCCGCGGCGACGCCTTGACCGACGCCGCCCCCACATCCGCACCCGCCGCGTCGTCGGTGTCGGCTTCGGCGGCGGCCTCGACGTCGGCCTCGGTGATCGAGTCCATGGGGCCGGTTCCCTCGACGGTCGTCAGGTCGACGCCGAGTTCCTCGGCGCGTTGCTTCGCCCGCGGCGACGCCTTGATTTCGGACGCGACGCCGGCGGACGTCGCCTCGCCCGCCTCGCCCGCGTCGTCAGCAGCCCCCGCGCCGGGAGCGGGCTCCGGTTCCGGTTCCGGCTCCGGCTCCGGCTCCGGATCGGCGGACGCCGCGTCGCCCCCTCCGTCGAGTTCGGCCTCGGCCTCCGCCTCGGCGTCGGCGATGTCCTCGTCCTCGCCCGCGAGGATGCCGATCGGCGTCCCCGGGGGGACGGAGTCGCCCTCCTCGACGTAGACCCGTCTGATGACGCCGTCCTGCCGGGCATCGACCTCGCCGATGCTCTTTTCGGATTCGACCTCGGCGATCGTGTCGCCCTCGGCGACCGCTTCGCCCGGCCCGAAGAACCACTCCAGGACCGTCCCCTGCTCCATCTCGAGGCCGAGCTTCGGCATCTTGACAACAGTTGCCATTATAAACCGTGTATTACTGCCGGCCTACTAAAGCGTATCTCTTGTGGCACGCGCCCGACCACCACGCTAAAGCCGTGTCGTCCGTACGATTCGGTATGCCAGGCGGAACTGCCCAGACCTTGCGCCCGTTTCTGTGGCGCGCGGCGAGGCTCTACCCCGACCGCGAGATCGTCTCCCGGACCGACGACGGACTGCACCGCTACACCTACAGCGAGTACGACGACCGGACGGCGCGGCTCGCCAACGCCCTCTCGGAACGCGGGATCGGGGCCGGCGACCGGGTCGGGACGTTCTGTTGGAACCACCACCGCCACTTCGAGGCGTACTTTTCGGTCCCGTCGATGGGGGCGCAACTCCACACGATCAACCCGTTGTTGCCGCCGGAACACGTCCGCCACATCGTCGCGGACGCCGACGACCGGCTGTTGTTCGTCGACCGCTCGCTCGCGCCGCGGCTGGCGTCGATCGCCGAGGGGGAGCCGGCCTTCGAGGGGATCGAGTTCGTCCTCGTGGGCGAACGCGGCTCGGACGCGATCGAGGCGACCCCCTACGAGTCGTTCGTCGGCGGCCACTCGACGGCCTACGAGTGGCCCGACCTCGACGGCGACCGCCCCGCGGGGCTGTGTTACACCTCGGGGACGACGGGGGACCCGAAGGGCGTCGAGTACACCCACCGGATGCTGTGGAGCCACACGATGGCGACGCTGTCGCCGCAGGGCATCCCGATCGACGACGGCGACGTGGTGATGCCCGTCGTCCCGATGTTCCACGTCAACGCGTGGGGCTTTCCCTTCGCCGCGACCGCCGCGGGGGCGGGACACGTCTACCCCGGTCCCTCGCCCGACCCGGCGGACATCGCGACGCTCGTCGAAACGGAGGGGGTCACGTTCGCCGCCGGCGTCCCGGCGGTCTGGCTCGGCCTCGTGGAGTACGCCGAGGATAACGACGTCGACCTCTCGACGCTCGAGACGATCGCGGTCGGGGGGTCCGCCGCCCCGGCGTCGATGCTCCGGTGGTTCGACGACCGCGGCGTCGAGGTCGTCCACGCGTGGGGCATGACGGAGGTGTCCCCGATCGGGACGGTCGCGCGGCTCAAACACGGACTCGGCGAGGACTACGAGGCCGAACTCGAGCGGCGCGGCAAACAGGGGCTCGTCCTCCCCGGCCTCGAGATGCGCGTCGTCGACGGGGACGGCGGCGCGGTCCCGTGGGACGGCGAGTCGTTCGGCGAACTGTGGGTGCGGGGCCCGTGGGTGACGACGGAGTACTTCGGGGAGGCGGGGTCGGCGGCGGACTTCGAGGACGGCTGGCTACGGACGGGCGACATCGTCACCGTCGACGGGGAGGGGTACGTCGAACTCGTCGACCGCGCGGCGGACATCATCGACTCCGGCGGCGAGTGGATCTCCTCGATCGAACTCGAGGAGGCCATCCTCGCCCACGACGGCGTCGCCGAGGCCGCCGTCGTCGGCGCTCCCCACGAACGGTGGGGCGAGCGGCCGGTCGCGTTCGTCGTCCCGGCCGAGGGGGCCGACGCGTCGGCGCTCCCGGACGGGATCTACGACCGCCTCGGGGCGTCGTACCCGAGGTGGTGGCACCCGGACGCGATCGAGTGCGTCGAGTCGATCCCGAGGACCGCCACCGGCAAGATCTCGAAAACGGAGGTACGCGAGCAGTACGCCGACGAGTCGCTGACCGGATCGGTCCGCGAGGACGCGGCGCCCGACCCGGAGTGAGCAGCGGGGGCGCGGACGTGAAATCCCCGGGGATCGATCGATCGGTCCGAGCGTCGTTCGGTGCCCGAACGGCCGCCGTCACCGGAGCGCGTCGCGGAGCTCGGTGCCGATCTCCTCGATCGCCTCCTCGGCCCGATCGAGCCGCGGGTCCGAGAGCATCGTGAGAAAGCCGTGGATCATGTCCTCGTACCGGACGTGCCGCGTCGGCACGCCCGCCGCCGAGAGGCGATCGGCGAGTTCGGTCCCGTCGTCCCTGAGCGGATCGAAGCCGCAGGTGAGAACGAGCGACGGGGGGAGACCGTCCAGCCGTTCCGTCCGGAGCGGCGAGGCGTACGGGTGGGCGCCGTCCAGGTCGCTCCCGAGGTAGCCGTCCCAGAACCGCTCCATGTCCTTTCTGGTGAGGAAGTATCCCTGGGCGTTCTCCTCGTAGGAGTCCGTATCGAAGGCGTGGTTCGTCGCCGGGTACGCCAGGACCTGGTAGTCGATCTCGGGGCCGCCCCGGTCGCGGGCGAGGATTCCGACCCCGGCCGCCAGCGTGCCGCCGGCGCTGTCGCCGGCGATCGCCAACGCGTCCGTCCGGCAGTCGAGGGCGTCGGCGTTCGCCGCGACCCACCGCGTCGCCGCGTAGCAGTCTTCGAGGCCGGCGGGGAAGCGGTGCTCGGGCGCGAGCCGGTAGTCGACGGCGACGACGAGACAGCCGCTCTCGCTCGCCAGTTCGCGGCAGAGGGCGTCGTGGGTGTCGAGGTCGCCGAGCATCCAGCCGCCGCCGTGGAAGAAGACGAGCGGCGCGGGCGTCCCCTCCGTCCGGGGCTCGTAGATCCGCACCGGGACGTCGCCGTCCGGCCCCGGCACGGCGCGTTCTCTCACGGACGCGACGACGTCCGGGGGTTCGGGCGGGACCGTGAGTTCGCGGTAGGTTTCGCGGGCCGCCGACAGCTGGAGCCGATACAGCGGCGGCAGTCCCTGTTCGGAGAGCCCGTGCAGATACGACTCGACTTGTGGGTTGAGAGCTGATGACATCCGTTCGTGTAGGGTGTCCGGCCACGGGCGTATAATTGTATCTCCCGATCGCCCGGGCCGACGGGCCTGGAGCGCCGTGGGCAGCCGAGCCGGTATCGACACCCCCGACCACCCCGAAAGTTATGTCGGTCCCCGTGGTCCATCCACGGGATGGCCGGAGAAACATTGCCAGCGAGTGCGGACGTCGTGGTGATCGGCGCGGGTCCCGGCGGATACGTGGCCGCGATACGGGCGGCCCAGGCGGGACTCGACGTGACGCTCGTCGAGCGGGACGCCTACGGCGGAACCTGTCTCAACGTCGGCTGTATCCCCTCGAAAGCGATCATCACGGCGGCGGATACCGCCCACGAGGTCAACAGCGCCGAGCGGATGGGCATCCACGGCGACGTCGACGTCGACTTCGGCGGGATGATGGCCTGGAAGGACCAGGTGGTCTCGCAGCTGTCGGGCGGCGTCGAGAAGCTCTGTCGGGCCAACGGCGTGACGCTCGTCGACGGGACCGCGACGTTCGCCGGCGACGGATCCGTTCGGGTCACGCGGGAGGGCCGCGACCCGGGGACGATCGCCTTCGAACACGCCATCGTCGCGACCGGATCGCGGCCGATCGCGCTCCCGGGGTTCGAGTTCGACGGCGACCGGATCCTCTCCTCGACGGGGGCGCTCGAACTCGAGGCGCGGCCGGACCGGCTCGTCGTCGTCGGGGCGGGCTACATCGGCATGGAACTGTCGACGGCGTTCGCCAAGTTGGGCACGGACGTGACGGTCGTCGAGGCGCTCGAGGGGGCTCTCCCGGGGTTCGAGCGCGACGTCGCCCGCGTCGTCCAGCGGCGGGCCGAGGACCTCGGCGTGACCTTCGGCTTCGGCGAGCGGGCGACGTCGCACTCGGCGGCGTCCGGCGGCGTTCGGCTCGTCACCGAGACGGAGGACGGCGACCGATCCGCATACGAGGCCGACCACGCCGTCGTCGCCGTCGGCAGAGCGCCCGTCACCGACACGGTCGACCTCGAGGCGGCCGGGATCGAAACGGACGATCGGGGGTTCGTCCCGACGGACGAACGCGGGCGAACCGAGGCCGAGGGGATCTTCGCCGTCGGCGACGTGGCCGGCGAACCGATGCTCGCCCACAAGGCGAGCGCGGAAGGGGAGATCGCGGCCGACACCGTCGCCGGTCGGTCGGTGCGCTCGAAGCGGTCGATCCCCGCGGCCGTGTTCACCGACCCGGAGATCGCGACGGTCGGGCTGACGGAGGCCGAGGCGCGCGAGGCGGGGATCGACCCCGCGGTCGGACGGATGTCGATGCGGGCGTCGGGCCGCGCGCTCACGCTTGGGGCGACCGACGGCTTCGTCCGGATCGTCGCCGACGCCGAGACGGGGACGGTCCTGGGGGCCGCCATGGTCTGTCCGGACGCCTCCGAACTGATCGCCGAGATCGCCCTCGCCGTCGAGACCGAAGCGACCCTGACCGAAGTCGCAGCGACCGTCCACACGCATCCGACGCTGGGGGAGGCGGTCGCGGAGGCGGTCGCGAACGCCCGCGGCGAGGCGATTCACACGCTCAACGAGTGAGCCGTTTCCGACCGGTGAGCCGTTTCGAGGGGAATCGGCCCGGGTAGGCGTAGGTATTAGTCCGATCAGCCCCGCTATGCCGTATGGTCGAGTACTCCGAAGACTACCACGCCCACGCCGAAGCGACCGACGACGCCGACTCGTGGCCGACCGACTCCCGCGGGGCGTTCGAGGTCGGCATCACCCCGGAGTTCGGCGGCGACTTCGACGGTCCCGCCCCGGAGAACTACTACGCCATCACGCTGACGAACTGCTACGTCGCGACGCTGAAGGTCGTCGCGGACAACTCGAATCAGCCCTTCGATCGGGTCGTCGCCGACGGGACGTTGAAACTCCGGCCCGAGGACGGCACGACCGTCGTCGACTCCTTCGACCTCGAGGTCGGGGTACACGTCGAGTCCGCCGGACAGAAACTCGAGACGATCCTCGAACGGACGCGGAACTACTGTTTCATCCTGAACTCCGTGGAGTTTCCGGTGAACATCGAACACGAGGTCGTCGCTGTGGGCGAGGAGTGAGGCGGTCGAACCGCCGCGGGAGCGGGCGATGCGCCCCGTGGTCGCACGCCGTCCCGCGTCCGTTTCGGCCCACGTCTGAATTGTAGGTATATCTATACTACAACACAAATATAAGTATTCGTATTTTATTACCCCCGGCCTGTGCGCCGTACGCGGTAGGTATACTGGGACGATATCCCGCCCGACGCGACCGGAGCCGGCATCCGAATTGCTGACTACAGTATATTTATCCCGCGTTTATTTAAATAAATGGGATTATAGCATCGTGATGTTGCATATTCTCTCAAACGCGACCGGTGTGCGATCGAGCGTCGGGTCTCCACCCTGGTCTCGTATGGATACTGTCTGTGGGCCTTTTATATATGAAACGTTATCATTATATTATTTTTATATATTGGCGCTACGACGTCAAAATCCCGACCGGGCGCGAGCGCCCCCGGACTACGAACCTCACTCGGCGAGTTCGGCGGCCGGAACGCGCGTCGTGGATCGGTCCGCGCCGAAGACGGCCTCGAGGGCGTCGACGACCGGGGCGACGTCCTCGGGACCGCCCGCCGTCGCGACCGAACCGACCGACTCCGGCGCGAACGGCACCCCGAGCGCCGAGTAGACCGGATCGAGCACCGCCGCGATCGCCTCCCGGTCGGCCGAGCGGACGATCACGCAGCCACCGACGAGGGCACAGTCGCGTTTGACCCGCTGGGCGATCCCCGCGATCTTGCCCCCGCCGCGTATCGAGTAGTCGCCGGGACAGAACGAGTCCGCGGGTTCGCCGCGCGTGACGCTCGCGCCGACCGCCCGGAACGCCCCCAACACCGCCTCCGCCGCGTCGCGATACCGGCGATCGATCCCGTCGCGAGCGTCGTCGGTCGGCACCGCGTACGCGAACGAGACCGTGTCGCCGGTGTAGGCGACCGCGCTCCCGCCGACGCGGCGCTCGATCGGCGTGTAGCCGCGTCGGGCGGCGATGCGGCGCGCGCGGTCGTAGCCGTCGGCGGCGGCGTCGCGGCGACCGAACGCGAGCTGTCTCGGCGGCGTCCACACGCGGAGCACCGACTCGTCGGCGTCCGCCGCGAGACCGGGCAGCGCCGTCGTGACGGCCCGGTCGCGGTCGACGTCGGCGAGGGTGCCTTCGATCAGGCGCATGTGGGGTCGTACGCGCTCGACGGTATAAATCGGCGCGGGGGACGCCGTCGTCGGACCCCGGGGACGACTCGGAAGGCCCGCGACTCGGGCGCCCGCCCCGACCGCAAGGCACACAACCGGGCCTCCCGAACCGGACGGCATGGGACTCGGAGGCGCGACCAGGAAGCTCCAGAAGGTCGCAGACATGGGCGAAGAGCTGTACAGCCGGATCAGCGAACTCCGCGAACAGGTCCTCGAGATGCGCGAGACGGTGACCGAGACGAACAGACGCGTCACCGCCCTCGAGAACAAACTCGACGGCCAGGCCGCGATACTGGAGGCGCTCGCCGAAAAGGAGGGCGTCGACGTCGACGAACTCCTCACGGAGGTTGCTATCGATGAGGCCGAGGCGAACGACGGGGCGGCCCCCGGCGACGTGATTCCGGACGCCGAGGGCGGAGACGGCGCGGCCGGATCGGACGCCGACGGGGCCGAATCGGAGGCTGCGGAGCCAACGGGGGCCGACCCGGACTCCGAGACCGATGCGGCAGCCGACTCCGGCACGGGGAACTGAACCCTCAGCCCATCAGGCGCTGATACTCCACCTTGAGACAGCGGTCCTCGACGTAGCGCTTGCCGGCCGCCTCGATCCGCTCGCCCGCCTCGGGATCCGTGATGCCGAGTTGCGTCCAGACGACCTCGACGTCGTCGCGGTCGATCGCTTCGTCGGCGATCTCCGAGACCTCCTCGCTCGGGCGGAACACGTCGACGATGTCGATCGTCCCCTCGACGTCCGAGACCGAATCGTAGGGCTCGACGCCGAATATCTCGTCGGCGTAGGGGTTGATCGGAACGATCTCGTAGCCCCGCTTGCGCATGAACTTCGGGATCGAGTGGGCGGCCTTCCCCGGCGTCGCCGAACAGCCGACGACGGCGATCGTGTCGAGTTCGAGTATCTCCCGCAGTTCGTCGTCGCGTTGCACTGGCATGTCCGGCGGTACGGTGCGGTTATATAAAAATCCGGACCCGGGCGCTCGTGGCGGCGTCCCCGATCGACCGGGGCCCGGCCGGGCCGGGACCGCGGCCGGAGTCAAACCACTACCGCGGCCCGCCCGACGACGAACGCCAACGCCGCGAGGAACATCGACGCCTTCAGCCACGTCTGGCCCGTCCCCGGATCGTCGAAGGATCGGTAGGTCCCGGCGCCGAGCCCGAGAAGCGTCGGCACCAACACGACGAGGTAGGCGCTCCCGAACGTCCCGCGGAGGAACGGAAGCGGGCTCGCGAGCATCGCGGCTGCGACGAACGCCGCCGCGACGCCCAGCGCCGCCCGCTCGCCGACGGCGATCGGAAGCGTGTTGAGTCCCTCCTCGCGGTCGCCCGCGACGTCCTCGACGTCCTTGACGATCTCGCGCGCCATCGTCGCAGCGGCGGCGAGCACGAAGAGGACCGAGACGGTCGCGAGGTCGCCGCCGACCGCGGCACCGCCGTAGAGGAACGTACTCCCCGTGAGATACGCGACGAGGGCGTTGCCGACGCCCGGCAGTCCCTTGAACACCTCGGTGTACGCGATCAACGCGAGGAGGTTGACGACCGCGATGGCGATGGCGATCGGCGGCAACAGCAGGGTCAACCCGACCGCGGCGGCGAACAGCGCGAGACTGAACGCGAGGGCGGCTCGGGCGGTGACGGCACCGCGGGGGAGCGGCCGGTCGGGGCGGTTGATCGCGTCGATCTCGCGGTCGAAGTAGTCGTTGATCGCGTTCCCGCCGCCGGTCGCAAACCCCGTCGCGAGGACGGCGAATGCGGTCGACGTCGGCGCGGTCAGCCCTCCCGCGACGAAGGCTCCGATAAACGTCAACACGCCCGCAGCGAGCGTGTTCCCCGGCCGCGTCAGCTCGACCGCGCCGCGAACCTGCTCCATGTCGGTGGCTCCGGTCGCTGATTCATAAACGCCGCGCCTCGGTTCCCGGCCGGAATCGCGGGAGTTAAAAGGTGGTAGGCGGTATGGATTCGATACGGGCGCTTAGCTCAGTTTGGACAGAGTGCTTGGCTTCGGACCAAGTTGCCGCGGGTTCAAATCCTGCAGCGCCCATTCGTTTTCATGATGGTTAGGATTCCACAGACAGCGGCGGGATAGTTATAAATCATTCCCCGCTTACCGCGGAAGATTCCATCATGTTTCGTGATGCGGGTCGACGCCGTCATGCGGTTCGCAGGATACCAAACGTGTAGAATCGTGTTAAATCTTCGTGAATCGATCCGACTCTCAGTACAGTTCTGTGGAGCGCGCACGAGAACGGCTGGCTTCAGCTAAGTTCGTTCGTGACGTACTGTCGACCGGTCCGGACGAATTCCGACACGACGGCGTTGCCGCCCGGGTGTCGTATCGACTCGCCCGAGCGATTCACTCCAGCGACTTCGCGCGGTTCTGGAACTCCCCACCGCACTCGCAGACGCCGGGGTGGCTGTTCGATTCGACGAGCGTCCCGCACTGCATGCACTCGTACTCGGAGGGCGATTCCGGGTCGTTTTTCCCTTCGATGTCCTGTCCGTGGGGCATACGCCGACCTCGGAGCCCCGGGCATAAAATATTAATCGATATAGGAATATAAGGTCGTAGGTACGGATCCGCCGACGTTACCATCATGTATAACGGAACCGGCCGGCCCAGTCACGGCTCCGATTCGGGGGTGACCAGCGCGTGTCTGCGGAACGCAGCGATGGCGCGACGCAGTCGCTCCGTCACTACAAAATGGGGCAGGCTTCCCGACGTTCGAGACGCCTTACCACCGCCGGTCGCGGGTCTCGGTGATGATCCGGAGGGCTTCGATCTGCTCGCCCCGTTCGAGGCGGTCGAGGACGTCGCGCCTCACCTCCTCGGAGAGCAGCCCGCGGTCCAGAAACTCCTCTGCGACCTCCTCGGCGCGCCGTCGTCCCGGATCGGCTGATGCCTGTGCCATGGTACGATCCCTCATAAGTGGTGTCCGGGGGACGTATATAACACTTCTGGCCGTTTCGGGGCTCGAACGCGACACCGAAGGGCCGCTGCCACCCCCCGACCGCACGACCAGTGCGGCACGGGCGCTCGCGCGACCGGCTCGGTTCGGCCGGCCGCCGTCGCTCCCGTCGTCGACGGCGGCACCGTTTTGGGGACGTCCGGTGTGGGGTGACGTATGCCCGATCAGGATTGGCACGCCGCAACCGGTGAGGCGGTCCTCGACGAACTGGGGACGACCCGCGAGGGGCTCTCCGCCGAGGAAGCCGACCGCCGCCGGGAGCGCCACGGGCCGAACACGCTCGAACGGGCCGACGCCCTCAGCCCGTTGCGCATCTTCCTCCACCAGTTCACCAGCCCGCTTATTTACGTCCTCGTCGTCGCGTTCCTCGTCACGGTCGCGATCGAACACTACGCCGACGCGATCGTCATCGCGTTGGTCCTCGCGATCAACGCGGTCGTCGGGTTCGTCCAGGAGTACCGCGCCGAGAACGCGATGGCCGCGCTCGCGGACCTCGTCTCGCCCGACGCCCGCGTCCGCAGGGACGGCCGGGTTCGGTCGATCGAGAGCAGCGGTCTCGTCCCCGGCGATATCGTCACGCTCGAGTCGGGCGACGTCGTCCCGGCGGACCTCCGGCTCCTCGAGACGACCGACCTGCGGATCGATGCGGCCGTCCTGACCGGCGAGTCGGTGCCGGTGTCGCGGTCGCCGGAGCCGGTCGATGCCGACAGCCCGGTCGTCGATCGGTCCAACATGGCGCATATGGGTACCGCCGTCGCCGCCGGGCGGGCCGTGGGGGTCGTCGTCGCGACGGGAGAGGACACGCAGATCGGGACCATCGCCGGCGAGGTCCGCGAGACGGAGCGGACGGCGACGCCGCTGCAGACGCGGATGCACGTCTTCGGCAACCGGATCAGCGTCGCCATCCTCGCCGCCGCGGTCGGCCTCCTCGTTGTCGGCCTCCAGCAGGGGATCCCGCTCGTCGAGGTGTTCCTATTGGCCGTGGCGACGGCGGTCTCGGCCATCCCCGAGGGGCTGCCGGTCGTCATGACCGTCGCGCTGGCGGTCAGCGTCCGCCGGATGGCCGGTCGGAACGCGATCATCCGACGGCTGCCGGCCGTCGAGACGCTCGGCTCCTGTAGCGTCATCGTCTCGGACAAGACCGGCACGATCACGGAGAACCGGATGACCGTCGAGCGCCTCTGGACGCCCGAGGGGGCGGTCACCGTCACCGGGGCGGGCGACGCCGCCGCCGGCGAGTTCCGGCGGGACGGCGAACCGATCGCGCCCGGCGAGCACCCGGCGCTGTACGAGACGCTCCTCGCCGGCACGCTCGCGAACGAGGCGTCCCTCGAGACCGCGGCCGACGGCACCCTCGCGGGGATCGGCGATCCGACGGAGACCGCCCTGCTGGTCGCGGGGCGGAAGGGCGGCCTCGCCGCGGGCGCCGACGACCGCCCCCGGATCGGCCACCGCCCCTTCGAGTCCGATCGCCGGTACGCCGCCTCGGCGCACGCCGGCCCGGATGGCGACGCCGTCACCTACGTCAAGGGCGCCCCCGAGCGCGTCGTCGGGATGTGCGAGTCGGCGTACGCGCCGGGGGACGCCGACGGCACCCGGTTCGACGCCGACGCGGCCCTCGAGGCGGCCGAGGCGTTCGCCGACGACGGCCTCCGGGTCATCGCGATGGCCCGCGGCGAGGGGGACCTGACGGACGCCGACCCAACCGGACTGTCGTTTCTCGGGTTCGCGGGGATGCTCGACCCGCCACGCCAGGGGGTCCCCGAGGCCATCGAGTCGTGTCGCAGCGCCGGCATCCGGGTGGCGATGGTGACCGGCGACCACGCCAGCACCGCGCGGGCGATCGCCGCCGACGTCGGGATCGACGCCGACCGCGTCCTGACGGGGACGGAGATCGCCGCCCTCGACGACGACGAGTTGACCGAACGGCTCCACGACACCGCCGTCTTCGCCCGCATCGCGCCGGCGCAGAAACACCGGATCGTCACCCTGCTGAAGGACGACGGCGAGGTCGTCGCGGTGACCGGCGACGGGGTCAACGACGCGCCGGCGCTGAAGGCGGCCCACATCGGCGCGGCGATGGGGATCACCGGCACCGACGTCGCAAAGGAGGCCAGCGAGATGGTGCTGACGGACGACAACTTCGCGACGATCTACGCCGCGGTCGAGGAGGGGCGGACGGTCTTCTCGAACATCCGGAAGGCGACGATGTTCCTCCTCTCGACGGGCGTCGCGCTCGTGGCGGCGATACTGGCGACGTTCCTCCTGGTGATCTGGGGTGTGATCCCCCGGGGCACCGCGGGGGCGTTCCCGCTGCTTTTGTTGCCCGCGCAGGCGCTTTGGCTCAACGTCGTCAACAACGGCATCCAGGACGTCGCGTTGGCGTTCGAACCGGGCGAGACGGAGCAGTTCCGGCGGCCGCCGCACCCGCCCGACGAGGGGCTTCTGTCCCGGCCGCTGTTCGAGCGGACGTTCCTCGTCGGGGGGACGCTCGCCGTGCTCGCGGTCGCGGTGTTTCGGGTCGAGATCGCCGACGCGACGCTCCCGTACGCCCAGACCGCCGCGCTGACGACGATGGTCGTCTCGATGGCGCTGTTCCTCGGGACGTGCCGATCGGAAACGCGGTGGGTGCTCGGCAAGCACCCGCTGTCGAACCCGTTCCTGTTCGTCGGCACGCTCGCCGCGATCGCCGTCCACGTCGGCGTGATGCACTTCGGCCCGACGCGGGCGCTTTTGAACCTCGAGCCGATCGCGCTGGAGACGTGGCTCCGCATCCTCCTCGTCGCGCCGTCGGTGCTGGTCGTGGCGGAACTGCACAAGTACGTCCGCGGCCGAACCGCCGACAAAGACGGTACCGCGGACGGCCACGGTGCCTAGCAGCGGTCGCTTCCGGCCCCCTCGACTGCATCGACCCCTGCCCCGGGACCTGTCCCCCTGCGATCCCCCGCGAGACCCGCCTGAATCGGCCTGCGATTTTTTGAGAAACGGGTCGATCAGTCCACGTCGATCCGCCTTCGAAACCACTCCTGGTAATCAACGATTCCTCATACGATCTATCCATACCCGCCTCGAACCAATGTACTTAGGGGACACTCACGACGCGACCCGAACGTTTAATTGAATTACTACTCAAGTAGCGGTACGATGTCACAAGCGACCGAACGGCTTCATCGGTACCTCGAGGACGAACTCGGGGAGTGCTGTACCGAGGACGTCGACGACCGACTCGAGGAACTCGACGCGCTCGCGGCGGCGCCCGGAACCGAGCGCGCCGAGGCGGAACTGGACGTCCTGTCGGCGCTCGGCAACGGGACGCGCTACACGCTCGTCCGCGTGCTCGTGGCCGCGGGCGAGGAACTCTGCGTCTGCGAGTTGAACGCCGTCGTCGACGTGTCCGAGAGCGGCCTCAGCCACGCGCTCTCGACCCTCGTCGACGCGGGCCTCGTCGAGGGGTACAAGGAGGGCCGCTGGAAGAAGTACCGCGCGACCAACCGCGCGATCGCGCTCGTGACCGTCCTCGAGGGAAGCGTACCCGCCGATGAGTAGCGCCGGGACCGCCGACCACGAGCACGGTCCCGACTGCGGCTGTGAGGCCTGCGGGGACCCCCGCTCGATGGACGTCCTGGACAAGTACCTCACGGTCTGGATCTTCGGCGCGATGGCGGTCGGCGTCGGAGTGGGCTACGTCGCCCCGTCGGTGACCCAACCCATCCAGGACCTCCACCTCGTCGAGATCGGCCTGATCGCGATGATGTACCCGCCGTTGGCGAAGGCGGACTACTCGCAGCTTCGAGCCGTGTTCAGCAACTGGCGGATACTCGGGTTGAGCCTCGTCCAGAACTGGCTGATCGGCCCGACGCTGATGTTCGGGCTCGCGATCGTCTTCTTCGGCGGGGTGGTTCCCGGGCTGCCGGCGCGTCCCGAATACTTCCTCGGGCTGGTGTTCATCGGGATGGCCCGGTGTATCGCGATGGTCCTCGTCTGGAACGAACTCGCGGACGGATCGACCGAGTACGTGACGGGGCTGGTCGCGTTCAACAGCCTCTTTCAGATCGTCACCTACGGCGTGTACGTCTGGTTCTTCGCGCTGTTCGCCCCGCCCCTGCTCGGCATGGACTCACTCGTCGCCGGGATCACGACGTTCGACGTCACGCCGACGCAGGTGTTCGAGGCGATCGTCATCTTCCTCGGGATCCCGTTCGCCGGCGGCTTCCTGACCCGCTACGTCGGGACCCGCCTCAAGAGCGAGACGTGGTACGACGAGGCGTTCGTACCGAAGGTCGACCCGCTGACGCTCGTCGCGCTTTTGTTCACCGTGATCGTGATGTTCGCGACCCAGGGCGGCAGCATCGTCGCCTCCCCGGGCGACGTCCTGTTGATCGCGGTCCCGCTGACGATCTACTTCGTCGTGATGTTCTTCGTCAGCTTCGGGATGGGCCGCGGGATCGGTGCCGACTACTCGACGACGACGGCGATCGGATTCACCGCCGCCTCGAACAACTTCGAACTCGCCATCGCCGTCGCCGTGGCGGTGTTCGGCGTCGGCTCCGGCGTCGCCTTCGCGACCGTCGTCGGCCCGCTGATCGAGGTGCCGGTGCTGCTCGCCCTGGTGAACGTCGCGCTGTACTTCCAGCGGCGGTTCGAGTGGGGCGGGTACACGACGGGACAACTCGACGAGTCGTCGGCCGACGCCGCGGTCGACGACTGACCCCGTTTATATTCCCCCCGCGCCGCGGTCGGGAGAGCCGGCGCTGGCGCCGTTCGAACGTCCGAACACGGACACGAAGGGGGCCGCCGTGCGATCCGCGCCGAAGCCGACAGCCGTCGTCAGGAAAGGTCGATGTTCGCGGAACTGTCGACGCGGTCGAGCGTGATCTCGAGGATGCCGTTGTTGAACGACGCGGACGCGGAGTGTTCGTCGACGCGTCCGGGGAGTTCGATTCGCTCCTCGTACTCGCTGCTCGACGTCGACGCCGAGATCGTGACGTGGCGACCGTCGCACTTGATCCGGAGGCCGTCGCGGTCGACGCCGGGGAGGTCCGCGACGACACGGATCTCCTCGTCGGTCTCGTACACCGAGACGTGGGCGTCGTCGCCGAAGCCGGCGTCGGCGGCGTCGATGTGTCCGCCCATGCCTTCCATCATCCGTTCTATCTCGTTGAAGATGTCGTCGAACGGGTCGTCGCGGTCATCGCGGCGCATACGACTCGATACGGCCGAGACCATCAAAAGCCTTCTGTCGGTTACGCATCGGGAGCCACCGCAATCGTCCGACGTATCGCCGCCCGGAGAGCGGGCGTTCGACACCCTCGCCGCGGTCACCCGGGGAGCGAGTCGACGTCCTCGTCCCGTCCGACGACGACGATCTCCTCGTCGCCCCGGAGTTCGAACGTCGGCGGGACGTCGGTGTGGAGTTCGCCGTCCCGGTCGACCGCGACGACGATGCAGTCCGCCGCCGCGAGTTCGGTGTCCGAAAGCGCCCGCCCGGCGTAGGGGTCGGCGTCGATCCGGATCGCCTTCAGCTGCCGGCCGTAGGAGACGAGGTCCTCTCTGAGCACCTCCTGGGCGAGGACGCGGCCGCTCATCTCGGGGAGACTGAGGACGTAGTCCGCGCCCGCCCGCCTGACCTTCGTCCGGTTGTCGTCGTCGTTCATCCGGACGATGACGTCCAGTTCCGACGCGAGGCGGTCGGCGAGCAGCGAGACCATGATCGCCTCGTCGTCGTCGCGAATCGCCACGACGAGCACCGTCGCCGACTCGACGCCCGCCGCCTGGAGCGTCTCCGTCTCGGTCGCGTCCCCGACGACGTCGACCGCCTCGCCCGCCGCGATGTCGACGACGACGCACTCGGCTGTCGAACGTTTGAGCCCCCGTCTGACGGTCGATCCGACGACCCCGTGGCCGGCGATGATCACCGTCGGGGCGACGTCGCGACCCTGGTAGGTCCGCTCCTCTAACTCCCGGACCGCGGCGGTCGACCCGGCCAAAAGCAGCGTCGTGGCGCTGTCGACGACGGTATCGGGCTCCGGCGACCCGACGAATCGCCCCGTTTTCCACATCCCGAGGACGGCGACGTCGCCCTCCGTCTCGGTCTCGACCTCGGCGACCGATCGCCCGTTGATCGGGCTGTCCTCGAAGACGGTCAACTCCAGCATCGACCGATCCGACCCCAACCCGACGCTGTCGCTGCGGGCCGGGCTGATCTCGGTCGTGATCCGCTCGACGATCCGCCGACCGAGAAGGTGCCGCGGTGTCACCACCCGGTCCGCCCCGGCGTAACTCAGGTGGCGTTCGTGCTCCAAGTTGTCGACCAACACGACAGTTCGGACTGTCTCGTTGACAGCCCCGATAGCGAGGAGGACGCTCACCGAGCGTTTGTCCTCGGTGTCGACGACGACCGCGCTCGCGGCGTCGACGCAGGCGTTCCGGTGGGTCTCCGCCGACGTCGTCTCGCCGAAGACGATCGGGACGTCCCGCTCCAGCAACTCCAGGGCCGTCTCCTCGCTGTCGACGATCACGACGTAGTCGACCCCCCGGCTCTCGAACTCGTCGATCAGGCGCTCGCGTTGCTGTTCGATCCCACAGAGGACGACGTGATCCGACTTCTCGACCGACGTGGGCAGCGTCGGCGAGAGGGCGTTCTCGAGGACCGGCCGGAGCACGTACGGGACGATGATGAACACCAGGAGGAACGTCGAGAGGTCCAAGACGGCGACGAAGGCGTTCGACACCGGGCTCTCCCACGGCGAGTCCGAGCCGTACCCCGTCCCGGTCGCGGTCTCGATGACGACCTGCAGGGAGTGCCCGTAGGACTGCGGTCGCCCCTCGAAGACGATCATCACGTAGTGATACAGCACCGAGGAAACGAGGATGAGGGCGACGACGGCGACGACGGTCTTGATCGCCCGGCGCTTCCACAGGGCCAGCCGCGACCACGTCGACGCCCACGGGAGCGCCTCGAGTACGCCGTCGAGCGTCGTTCGGGAAGCCATCGCTGCGCTCGGTTTCGGGCGGAGGTACAAAAAACGACGAGACTGCTCCGGGCGGACGCCCACGAACCGGCGGCCCGCCCCCGACGGCGGCCGCGGTGGGTAGATATATGGTCCCCGTTGTCGAAGCACGCCCGTTCGAACCGTATGTCGGATGCACCGCCGCCGTCGGAATCGCCCCGACCGGGGCCGCCGGACATCGAGGACCCATCGGGGGCCGTCACCATCGAGGACCTGCTGTCGACCCTCTCGGAGCTGACGGCCGAGGGTCACACGCCGGAGAAACGGGCGGAGATCCGGGAGATCGAACGGCTGCTCGTCGAGGCCCACGGCCGGGGGCTGATCGACTCCGGCGTCCGCGACCTCGACGCGCGCGACGCGGCCGAGGCGTTCGTCGGCAGCGTGGTCTTCGCGTCCCCGCTTTTGGTGGAGGACGGCATCTTCGACATCGCCCGGTACCTGTTCGAGACCGACGTCTTCGGGATTCCCGTCTTCCTGATGGCGAACACGCTGTTCGTCGTCCTCATGACGCACGCGCTGATCGAGTGGACGGGGCGGGACAGAGACGAGACGCGGACGCTCCTCGGCGCCGTCCCGGCTCGGCTCCTCATGACGCTTCTCGTCTCGTTTCTCGTCGCGACGCTCCTGATGACCGTCTGGGGGCGGGTCGGGGGGTGGCGATCGCCCGTCGAATCGCTCGCCCGGATCAACGTCCTCTGGACCGTCGGCGCGCTCGGCGCGGCGCTCGGCGACATCCTGTCGGACGACGCGTCGGCGGCCGTCGACGCCCCTGCGGCGGGACCGAGCCGATCAGACGCGGCTCACGGTTCGCGTCCGGACGCCGAGGCGCCGGCCGAACCGCTCTCGGGGCTGACCGACGGCGAACTCGTCGGCGCGCTCCACGAGGGGTTCAGCGACCTCGAATCGACGGTCGAGGACCCCGCGGACCGACACGACGTCGACCGCCTCCGGGAGCGGACGACCCGGGCGACGCTCGACGACGCCTTCGACGGCCGGATCGAAAAGTACACCGGGCGGGACATCGCGGAGGCGTTCGTCGGCAGCGTGGTCTTCTCGATCCCGTTTCTCGTCGAGGACGGCGTCTTCGACGTCGCGGCGTTTTTCCTCTCGTTCCGGGTCGGCGGGCTGCCCGTCTACCTGCTCGTCAACGCCGCGTTCGTCCTCCTGATGGTCCTGTCGCTCGTCTACTGGGCAGGTCCACAGGACGTCCAGGTCTCCCGACCCATATTCGGGGTCGTCCCCCGTCGGCTGGTCGGGATCGCGGCCGTCTCCTTCCTGACGGCGGCGATGCTCACGACGATGTGGGGCCGCGTCGGCGGCTGGCGGGATCCCGTCGTCGCGCTCGCCCGCATCAGCGTCGTCTGGACCGTCGCGTCGTTCGGGGCCGCCCTCGGTGACGTCCTCCCCGGCGAGAGCTCCGGGAGCGACATCAACGACGACCTCGCGGCGCTCGGTCGGTCGGCCGGCGACGAGACGGCGGGCGACCGGGACTGACCCGAGCTCCCCGGCCGCGAGCCGGCCTCAAAAGCCGACGTCCATCGTCTCGTTCGTCCGCTCGATCGACTCCTCGGCGTCGGCCGTCCCGAGCACCGCCCGGATCGCGTCGACGTTCTCGGGGACGACGTCGGACTCCTGGTGGATCGCCTGGAACAGATACAGGTCCGACCCCTCCATCGAGACCGACTCGGCCCAGATGCAGTTCTCCCAGATGTCGGCCCGCGGGCGGTCGCGATCCATCGCGAACTCCTTGAGCGCGCCGGCGCCGTCGATGCCGGAACCCTCCGGGACGAGGAACGTCCGCGTCTGCTCGTCGAGCAGTTCCCGGACCGCCCCGGCGTCGGGCGTCGACTCGAGCGTCACGTTGACCGAGTGGGTGTGCATCAGCGTCGCCGGCACCTTCAGCCCGAGCGTGTCGATGTCGAGGTCGGGGAAGATCGTGTTCACGTCGGGGCCGTGGTGGGAGGGCAACCCGATCGGGTTCGGCAGGATGTCGTTGATCGGGCCGCGCCCCGACTGTGCGGGGTCGCCGCCGCGTCGCACCAGCGTGATGCGGGCCTTCTCGACGCCGTACTCCTCCCGAAGCGGGGCCAAGAGCCGCGAGAGCCCGGTCGTGTTACAGGAGACGACCCGGACGTGGTCGGCCCCGCTCGCGGCCTCGAAGTTCCCGCGGGCGTTGAACGAGACGTCGGCGACGTCGGCGTCCTCGCCGCCCTGGTACAGCGCGGGCGTGTCGTGGGCCTCGTAGAGGGACCTGTTCTCCGCGCCGATCCCCGAGGGGCAGGCGTCGACGACGACGTCGGCGGCCGCGACCATCTCGTCGACGGTGCCGGCCAACTCGATGCCGGCCGACTCGAACAGGTCGACGCGGTCCTCGACGGCCGCGTACAGCGGGTAGCCGTTCTCGACGGCCAACTCGGCCTCGTGGTTCGGGCGGGTCTTGGCGACGCCGATCAACTCCATGTCGGGCTGGAGCGAAACGGCGTCCGCGACCCGCTTGCCGATGGTTCCGTAGCCGTTGACCGCAACCTCGATGCTCATACGTGTCGGTGGAGACCCCACGCGAATAACCGTTTCTCTCCCGGGGCGCGGCCGGGTCGGGTCGACGCCTCC
>Ga0209945_1000169_pt1 | contig 23042 bp, 26 predicted proteins | sample SalPonR2_A_D2_MG_FD_185703 | JGI IMG/M metagenome (GOLD analysis project Ga0209945, IMG submission 185703) | Salt pond soil microbial communities from South San Francisco under conditions of wetland restoration - Salt Pond MetaG R2_A_D2_MG... ...
AGGCCGCCAGCTTCGACGGCTGGATGGAGAACGTCGGCAACTACGACGGCGTCGCCGACGAGACGGGGAGCGGGGCGGTGACCGTCGCCGTCGGTGCCGAGGGCAACGGCGGGGCGTTCGCGTTCGCCCCGCCGGCCGTCCGGGTGTCGACCGGGACGACCGTCGTCTGGGAGTGGACCGGAAAAGGCGCCCAGCACAACGTCGCCGCGGAGGGCGGTGGCTTCGAGAGCGACATGTCCTCGGAAGAGGGGTTCACCTTCGAGCAGACGTTCTCCGAGGCGGGGACGTTCGAGTACGTCTGCACGCCCCACCAGACCCTCGGGATGAAAGGCGTCGTCGTCGTGGAGTGACGACCGACGTGGTCGTGCGCTCGCACGCCACGGCCGAGTCGGACTCTTTTACCCCGGCGCGGTACTGTAGCCGTCATGAGCGACACCCAGACCGGCGAGCGACTCACCGTCTACTCCGACTACGTCTGCCCGTTCTGCTATCTCGGGCGCCAGGCCCTCGACCGGTATCAGGACGAACGCGACGAGATGCTGGAGATCGACTGGCACCCGTTCGACCTCCGGGCGGGGAAACGTGGTCCGGATGGCGACATCGACCACTCGGTCGACGACGGGAAAGACGAGGACTACTACGAACAGGCCCGCGAGAACGTCCGCCGTCTCCGCGAGCAGTACGACGCCGAGATGGCCCAGGAAATCGCGACCGACGTGGACTCGCGGCCGGCGCAGGTGGTCTCCCTACACGTGAACGAGACGGAGCCGTACGCCACGTGGCTAGCGTTCGACGAGGCGGTCTTCGAGGCGCTGTGGGTCGATGGCAACGACATCGGCGACCCCGAAGTCCTCGCCGACTGCGCCGAGGCGGCGGGGCTCGATCCGGGCGTCGTCGACGCGGCCCTCGACGACGAGGCGCTGCACGCCCGGATCGACGACCTGTTCGACGCGGCGCGGCGCGAGGGCGTCACGGGCGTCCCCACGTTCGCGTACGACGGCCACGCGGCGCGGGGCGCGGTGCCGCCGGCGCAGTTACGGCGTCTGATCGAGGGGGCCTGAGACGGACGACGATCAGTCCGAAACGGCGGCGAACACCGATCAGTACCGTCCGCGAAGGTAGTCGACCGTCTCGCCGATGACGGCCGGCGTCCGATACGGCGGGTCGAGTTCGGCGACGATTGGCCCTCGATAGTGTCGGTCGTCGAAAAAATATTCGGGTGGTGAGCGGTGTCGATTCGACGCCACCCCAACCTATTCCCCGCCGCGACCCTCACCTCCGTCGATGACCGATCAGGGACCGAGTCGGCGGGGATTCCTCCGCGCCGGCGCGCTCGCGCTGACGGCGGGACTCGCGGGCTGTGGATCGGCGGCGCCGACTGCCGACGGGACGGATACGTCGGCTGCCGTGGACGCGACCGATACGTCGGCCGCCGCGGACGAGACGACGACCGGGCCGAGCCCCTACACTCGCGTCTACACCGACGCCATCGACTCCGTGATGCTCGTCCGGACCGACCAAGGGAGCGGCACGGGGTGGGTGTACGACGACGCCATCGTCGTGACCAACGCTCACGTCGTCGGCTCGGCGACGACGGTCGACCTCCGAACCCGCGACGGGCGGTGGTACACTGGCGAGGTGATTGGCACCGACCGAAACAGCGATTTGGCGGCCATCGAGGCTGCCGACCTGCCGGACGCAGCGACGCCGCTCCCGCTCTCGGAGTCGCCGGCGACCATCGGCCAGGAAGTCGTCGCCATCGGTAACCCGTTCGACCTCGACGGCTCGGTCACGACGGGCATCGTCAGCGGGACGAATCGTGCCATCCCGGCGCCGACGGGGTTCAGCATCCCCGACGCCATCCAGACGGACGCGGCGGTCAACCCCGGCAACAGCGGCGGGCCGCTGATGGACCTCGACGGCTCGGTAATCGCCGTCATCAACTCCGGCGGTGGCGACAACATCGCCTTCGGCATCTCGGCGGCGCTGGCGCGCCGGGTGCTCCCCGAACTCATCGAGTCGGGCTCCTACGAACACTCGTTCATGGGCGTCGCCATCGAGCCGGTTACGCCGGCCGTCGCCGAGGCGAACGGCCTCGCCGAGCCACGGGGCCTGCTCGTGACCGACCTGGCGCCGAACGGCCCGGCCGCCGACGTGCTGCAACCGGCCGACAGCGCGGAGACGGTCGACGGCGAAAGCGTCCCCGTCGGCGGCGACGTGTTGCTCGCCATCGACGGGACGCCGACGGACACGACGGAGGCACTCGGGAGCTACCTCGCACTGGAGACGCGCCCCGGGGATACGGTGTCGCTGACGATCCTACGCGACGGGAGCGAGCAGACGGTCGAACTGGAACTCGGCACGCGACCGACGCAGCCGTCGCCGCTGTCGCCGCCGTCTTAGCCCGGACCGCCTGCCGACCCTGACTCGCGGCGCGCCGCCGCTACGCTCGCTGATAATCGGGCCGGATAACTGATAAACCGCCCTGTCATCCCCCGATTCATGGACGACCGTGTCGTCGCTCTCGCCGTCGCGGTGCTGGTCGCGTGGGCCGGCGCCGCGCTTCCGGCCGCCGCGCAGTCGGCCGATGCGCCGACCATCACCGTCGGCGTCGACGCCAAACCACTCGACGACGGCGACACGTACCACACCCCGACTGACCCGCTCGTCCGGGTGCAGGTGTCGGCCGACGCCCCCGTCTCGCTGGTCGAGATTCGGATCAACGGCACCACCCGGCGGAGCTTCGAGCCGTCGAGCGACGCCGTCGACCGGAGCGTCTTTCTCGATCTGGAGACCGGTCCCCACCGGCTCACGGTCGTCGCTGAGGCCGGCGGCGTCGCCACGTACGCGGCGACGATAATCAAAGACGACGCGGCGCCGACGGTGACCTACACGGCGCCGTTCGCCCCCGACGAATCGAGCGACGACCCCACGCTCCCGCCGGCGACCGAACTGACGGTAAACCGGGGCAACGTCTCCATCGACGGCCGCCTCGACGACTTCTCGCTGGTCGACGCCGTCCGGGTCAACCACTCCTACGACTACGAGTTGCCCAACGGCACGGAACGCCAAGGCCGGCGGTCGTATCTCCTCCCCACGCCGGGCGTCGACTTCCGCCAGTCGCTCCACCTCGTCCCCGGATCGAACCGGATCACGGTGTCCGCCGAGGACGCGGTCGGGAACCGCCGCACCCACGAGTTCACGGTCGCCGTCGACGACGAGACGGCGCCGAATCTGACGGTCACCGACGTGGAGTGGGTGTCGCCGACCCGCCTGCACGTCGAGGGCCGAGTGACCGACCGCGTGCAGGTGCAGTCCGTCTGGCTGGCGTCCGGGAACACGTCCGACGAGCCCCTCGTCACTTCGGAAGACGAGACTCCCGGCCGCCACCCCCTCGTCTTCCCGAAATCGACCGCTCCGGACGCCGACCGGCGGTCGGTTCGCCTCGATATGACCGTCTATCACCCACGCAGCGACGACTACGTCGTTCTCGGGGCGAACGACACCGCCGGCAACGAGCGGACGTGGAACTACTCGCTCTCGACGTTTCTCGCACCCACCGTGACCGTCGCGGACGGGCGGACCGGCTACGTCGACGACCGGACCGTCGCCGTCGGCGGCCGCGTCGTCGACGGTCAGGTCCGCGAGGTCAGCGTCGAGACGGTCGACCCCGTGACCGGCCGCATCGTCGACATCCGACCGGTCGACCTCGGGCCGGACGGCGCCTTCGACACCCGCCTCGGGGGCGCCGACGACGAGACGCTGCTCAGGGTGCGGGTTCGCGACGCCAGCGGCGCCGAACACCTGACGAACGTCACCGTCGCCGCTCCGCTCGAACCGACCGCGGTGCCCGCGGAGAACGACGGAGGCGGGGCGGACGGGGGACGCGACGACTCGACCGGGGCCGGCGTCGACCCGGCGGTCGAGGACGCGGGGAACGAGAGCGACGGCGGCCTCCGGGTTCCGGTCGTCGGCGTTGTCGTGCCGACCCCGGACGTGGGCGGCGTGCTCTCGGCGAGCGTCTCCCTCCCCGTCCCGTTCGTTGGGCCCATCGAGATTCCGTTGCTGGCCGTGGGCGTGCCGCTCGCCGCCGTCGTCGCCCTCGCCGTGCGGCGACGGGCCGGATGAGACGCTACCGTGGATACCGAACCAGTCCGACGGCGAGCAGGCCGGCCGCGAGCGCGGCGCCGACCCCCGTCGCCAGCTCCATCGGCGCGGACGAGGCGGTGCCCACGGCGACGCCCCCGAACAGCGCGAGCCCCATCGCCCCGAGCAGGTAGTCGACGCGCCGTGGCATCTTCGGCGTCGAGCGAACGCGCGAATCGGTCATCGTGGTAATTACATCTAATTAGAAACGGGTGTATCTTTCGGCACGCCGTCATTTCTTGGGGAGCGTTGCCACGAACTCCTCGGGACCGTGGCGTTCGACCTCGTACCCCTTCTCGTCGAAGGCGTCGCGTTCGGCCCGGAACTCGTAGAAGAGGGGTTGGGGATCGTGGTCGTTGACGATGACCAGTTCCTCGCCGGCGTCGAGTTCGTCGAAGGCGTCGTGGATGGTCGTGTGACGCTGGCTCGGCGGCAGGTCGCGGATGTCGAGTCGGTCCATAGCCGTACGGAGCGTCCCCACCCGGGAGTCGGTTGGCCCGAACACGTTCGCCCTCGAACGTGCTCGGGCGAAGGGTTTTGACCGTTCGCCGCCCGTGTGTCGTCATGGCACATTCGAACCCGCCGGACGACCCCGATCCGGCCCGCTGGACGGTGACGCTCACCGGCGCCGTCGCCACCCCGCGGACGGTACGTGCGAGCGACCTCGCGGCGCTGGAGACGGTGTCCGTCGAGGCGGCGACCGGCTGTGAGGGGGAGACGACCGCCCCCGACCGATGGCGCGGCGTCCGCGTCGGGACGGTTCTCGACCGGGCACGCCCCCGCACCGACGCCTCGCACGCGCTGGTTCGCTCGGCCGACTCCGATTTCGCCTGCGGATTCACCCTCGATCGCCTCCGGGACGCCCTCCTCGCCGTCTCACTCGATGGCGACCCGATCCCGACCGAGCGAGGCGGTCCCGTCCGCCTCCTCGTCGACGACGCGGACTGCTGGGAGCGCGTGAAGTGGGTCTCTCGGATCGACGTGCTCGACGAACCGCCGGGCGACGCCGACACCGCCCGCGAGCAGGTCCCGGCCGACGACTAGCCCGCCCCCGGATCGACGACTCCCAGCCGTCGTCGCCCGGACGGCGACCACCACACACTTCCCACCGACGCGCCAACGCCGCACATGGTCGGATCGCGGACGGCCACGGCCGTCGCCGGACTCCTCGTGAGCCTCCTCGTCAGCGCCGCCGCGTGGTACTACTTCGACACCCTGTTCGCGTTCCTCCTGCTCCCCTTTCTCCCGCTCCTGTGGCGACCGGAGCGGGACACCCCGGCGGTCCGGGAGTGCCCGACCTGCGGATTCAGCACGCGCGACCCGGAGTTCGACTACTGTCCGCGTGACGGCACGCCGCTCGACCGTCATCGTGAGGGATCCTAACCCGTCGGCTCCGTCCACCGTATCTTTATATCGGCGCCGTGACAACGGGTGAGTAGTAGTTAGCATGGGGGGAGCGAACAGCGGTGAGTCGAGGGAGAGTAGCGACGACAGCCGACCGACTGCGACGCTGCTGTTGGGTGCCGACCCCAACGGCGACGACGAGGTTCTCGACGTTCCCCCCGAGTCGACGAACCTCCTCGTCGTCTCGGCAGCGCGGTCGACACGGGACGTCGTCGAGGAGTGGCGACGCCGCGCCGGCGCCCTGCCCGACGCGTTCGGGTTGATCACGTACGCCGAGTTCGAACGGTCGGCGTCGGCCAGTGCGACCGGGCAGCCGTCGCGCAAGCCGCTCCCCGGCGGGAATCTGACGGTTACGTCGATGTCCGACCCGGCCGACCTGCGCCGACTCGGAACGGCCGTCACGCTCTATCTCGACGACTGGGTCGACACCGATCGTGAGACGCTCGTCTACGTCGACGCCCTCGCGCCGTTCATCGACGCGAACGACGCCGAGTCGACGTTCCAGTTCCTCCATCTTCTGGTACAGACCGCCGCCCAGTTGGACGCCGACGTGATCGTCTGTGTCGACCCGTCGACGACCGCCGACCGCACGCTCAACACGTTCCGACCCCTGTTCGACCGGGTGATCGACACCACGGCGACGGCGGAGTTCGACGAGGACGAACTCCGTGATCTGTTCGGGAACCGCCGGCGACGGTTCGTCCTCCAGTTGCTCCTCGAGCAGTCGACGATCGGGCTCGACCGGCTGGCGACGCGACTCGCCTGCTGGGAGAACGATACCGACGACCCGACCCGATCCGAGCGTGACAGGGCGTACACCGCCCTGGCGTCCATCCACGTCCCGCGGCTGGTCGAGGCGGGCCTGGTGACGTTCGACCGCACGGCTGAACGGGTGCGCCTCACCGACGGCGATTGGTCGGCCGACCGGCTCCAGCGGTATCTGCCCACCTCACTCGACGACGAGTGACGGTGATTACTCCGGCATCGGATCGACGCGAACCTCGCCGCTCCCGTGGATAGTCACCCGGCAGCCGGCGAGTTCGAATTCGAGGAGTCCGCCCTCGCGGGGCGTGCCGTCGCGTTTGGGGCTGAAGATGCGGTTCAGCGCGTCCGGCTGCACGACTGCATTGAGATTCACGTCAGTCGGCTCCTTGCCCGTCACTTCGAGAACCGCGTGGACGACAGTGACGCTCAGTTCGATGTCGCTGGTCTCGTAGTAGTTGACGACGTATACGTCGTCTTCGGACCCGCCGTTCGTCGCGTGGCGGTCCGAATCTGTGTGTGAATGTTGCATGTTGATACGGCTCTGTCTACCCCATCATTCATTTCAACCAATATTAAAGATGGGTGTGTTTCGGCCGTCCGGTCACCGAGTCAAGAATGTTGATTAAATGACAGCATGTGTCGGATCGTGCGGATCGTTGGGGGGCACCGGGCGTCGCGAACGCGGCTGACGACCGGTACCGATGGCGACCGGCCCGTCCCGTACCGTCTCCCGGTATTTCGTCGGCAACGACCTGTCCCAAACGGTCTCAGTCGTCGAGCGCGTCCGTCAGTCCCCACTCCTCGGCGCGGGCGCGGGCCTCCTCGCGCGCCTGTTCGCGGATGGCTTCGATCTGTGATTCGTCGGCCAGAAACGCCTCGACCGCGTCGGCGTCGTCGGCGCCGAGTCGGTCGTCGGGCGCCGCGTCGCGGGTGCGTGTCACCAGTTCCCGGTCGGCCGCGAGACGCTCCGCCGGCAGGCTGGGCGACACCCGCAGGTCGTCGGCTTCGTGGGCCTCCGCCAACGCCCCCCGGTCGAGTTCGTACAGTTCGACGCTGTAGGGTCCCGGCCCCGCCACGTCGGCGAGTGCGTCCGCGCCGCCCCGGTCGGTGTCGGTGCAGTACGCGAGCACCGGCACTCCGTCCTCGAAGGTGACGACGCCGCGCGTCTCGTCGCCGAGCAGGACGGCGTCCTGCGGTTCGAAGACGGCGTAGCCCGTCACCCCCCGGTCGAGGGCGGTCGACAGCATCTCCCCGGGGTCGTCGACGACGCGCGACCGGACCAGATCGCCGCGTGGGATTCTCATACTTCGTCCGGTACGACCGCGCTCCGGAAGCGGTCGGCTACGTCCCCGCTTGCCCCGTCGCGCACGTCGAGTCGTCTCCCCGCCTCCCGGAACGCCTCGGACGCGGGTGCGTCCGGGGCGTGCGCGAGCAACGGTTCGCCCGCCCCCCTGGCCGCGCGCGCGGCGTCGCTCTCCGGAATCACGCCCAGCTTCTCGCCGCCGAAGTAGCGGTCCGCCTGCTCGGCGACGCGGTCGATCCCCTCGTCGTCGCGGACGCGGTTGAACAGCGTTCCCGCCGTCTCCGTCCCGTACGATCGGGCGTACTCCTGGACCTTGAGGCCGTCCGAGAGCGCCGGTATCGTCGGCTGGAGGACGATCACCGTCCGATCGGCGAGCACGATGGGGAGGACGGCGCTTTTCGACCCCAACGCGGCCGGCGAGTCCAGCAGGAGTACGTCCGTGTCGGCGGCGAGTTCCGCCACCACGTCCCGCAGCCGTTCGGGGTCGGCGGCCCGAAACGCCGCCAGACTCGTCCCGCAGGGGACGACCTTCATTCCGAAGCGGTCGTAGACGGCGTCGGAGACGGCGGCGTCGGCCCCCTCGACCAGCAGGTCGTGGAGCGTCACCGCCGCGTCGTCGAGGCCAGCGTGAAAGAGCAGGTTCGCCATCCCGGTGTCGGCGTCGACGACCGTTACGTCGTGCTTCTCGGCGAGCGCCATGCCCAGCGCGAGCGTGCTCGTCGTCTTCCCCGTCCCCCCTTTGCCGCTCGCCACGGCGAACGCCTCGACCATCGGTGTCCGATTTTGCGGGCCCGGAATTAAACGTTCGGACCACGGGAGCGAACTGTTTAGTCCGACGGTTCCTACGTCGTGACGTGTCCCGGCCTGCCGACGAGTTCGAGGCGGCGCTCGAAAGCCTCGACCCGGAGGAACGCGCGTCGTTCGTCGCGGCGGTGTACGCCGTTCGCGGCTGGGAGAGCGAGCGGACCGGGACCGTCGTCTTCGCCTGCCCACCCGGCGACGCGACCGACGGTCGACGCCTCGTCCCACCCGGCGTCGAGGCGACCGACGACGCGACCGAACTTGGCCTCGCCGAACTCCGGGAGATGCTGCGGTACGCCGCGTCGTCCGACGATCGAACCCGTCTCTGTCGTCGCTTCTTCGACCGGCCGCCCGATGCCGTCGGGCTGGCACAGGCGGCTCTCGGGACGCGTGCCACCGCGGGCGACGACCCGAGCGACGACCGCCCGGACACCGCCGCGGCCCCGGTCGACGGCGGCGTGCGTCCCGATGTCGCCCGTCCGACCGAGGGCGACGCCGGCGACCCGGCGTCCGGGGCCGCCCCCGACGACGCCGGCGACGCGGCGAGTGCCCGCCGAACGCTCGTCGCGTCGCGACCCGTCCCCGTCGCCGCCGTCGCCCTCGCGTGCGTCGTTGCCCTCTCCCTGTTCGTGGCGTCATCCGCCGTTCCGGTCGGTGACTCCGGCTCCGGCGGGTCGGCACCCGTCTCCGACGCCCCGAACGCTTCGGACGCGCCGGCGGCCGCGACCACGGCGCCCGCAGGCGAACGCGGAACCGCGTCGGCTGCGCCTCAGGAGTCGATAGAGGCCTCCGCCCCCGGACGACAGGCCGTCCTCGAGCAGTCGTACCCGCCCGGCGTCGGGGTCGACGGCGTCGAGAACGCGTCGGCGCTGGCGGCCGCCCACGTCGCGGCGCTCTCCGGACGGTCGTACCGGCTCTCGGTCTCGACTCGCGAGTTCGCCGACGGGCGACCAACCGCCGTCGCGTGGGAGCGGACCGTCGTCGAGGGGCCGGCTCGTCACCGCTCCCGCGTCCGGGTCGCCGGTACGTTTCGCTGGCCTCCCGACGCCATCGCGAACGCCTCGACGTACGCCAACGGAACGACGCGAGTCGTCCGTGTGAGTTCGGGCACCGATCCCGACGGTCGGGTCCGGTTCGAGGACTCCCCGACGGGCAACGAGTCGACCGCCCGCGGTCACCGCGTCGTCGGGCCCGCACCGGACGCCGATCCGTTCGCTCCCCGAACCGCGTCGATGCTCCGCAGTACGCTCGATCGGACGGAAACCAACGTCACCGGCTCCTTCGAGGACGACGGCACGATGCATTTCTGGATCGAGATTCGGAGCGAGTCGCCGGTGGCCGACGTCGACGGCGGGACCCTCCTCGTCGACGAGCGTGGTCTCGTCCACGAGGCGCGCTACACTCGTACCGTCGTCGCTCTCGATTCGACGCCGATCAGGCGCACCGTCGTACTTCGGCTCACGCCCGGGAACGTGACGGTCACCCCACCGCCGTGGTATCGCTCGGCCGACGCCGGCCGGTAGGGGGCTCCGAACCGACGGCCGCACAGCGTGATGGCGACCCGCTGCCGCCGGCCAAAGCGTTTTGCCGGTCTGCCTCTTTCGGCGGGTATGTCTCCTGCTCCCACGGCGTTTCGGGACCTCCTTCTGAACCTCGACGCCGCGGGCCTGCGGGAGTTCGTCGCGGCGGTGTACGCGGCTCGCGGATGGGCAGTCGACCGGTCCGGCGACGACCTGCGGGTCCGGGCCGCCGGCGAACGGGACTGGCTTCGGCTCGCCGTCGCCCTCGGTTCCGCCGACGGTCCGACCGACACCGACGCCGACCGCGTCGTCGTCCCGACGCTCGCGGCCGACGTCGACGCCGACATCCCCGACGAGCGACTGATAGACGCCGCCGACCTCCTCGAACTGCTGCGCTACGCCGTCGACGACGCGGCCCGGACGCGCCTGTTTCGGGACTTCTTCGACCGCGACTCCGACGACTTCGTGACGGCGGCCGACCGGGGCGCCGACGCGTGGTCCGCGACCGACCCGTCGGCCGAAGCCGATTCGACCGGGCCGACGCCCTCGACGGCCGCCCCCGACGAGACGCCGACGGCGCCCGAACAGCCCGACGTGTCACCGGACGTCGACTCCGACTCCGACTCCGGCGCCGACGCGTCACCCGTTGCCCCCCGACTCGCCGTCGCCGTAATCGTCCTGCTCGTGGTCGGCGGCGTCGCCGTCGCGGTCGGACCGACGCTCGTCCCGTCGGGCGAGGACGCCGGCGACGCCGATGCTGACCCGACCGGCGGGAACGTGACGGCCGACACCGACGCGCCGGGCGTCGCGGTGGCCGCCAACCGCACCGTCCCGTCGACACACGCCGGCGTGGTGGCGGTCGACGGCCCGCTTCCACCCAGCGTCGACGCGACGGGAATCGCGAACGCCTCGGCGCTGGCCGACGCCCACGAAGCGGCGCTCGACGGGCGTTCGTACCGGCTCTCGGTCGTCGCCCGGGAGTTCGTCGGCGGGCGGCCGACCGCTCTCGCGCGGGAGCGGACGGTCGTCGAGGCGCCGACCCGGTATCGATCCGACGTGTCCGTGATCGGGACGTTCCGGCAGCAGCCGCGGGTCGTCGGCACCACCTCGGCGTACGCCGACGGCACGATGCGGTTCGTCCGGCTAACCACCGACACCGAGGCCGACGGGACGATCAGGTTCACCGAGCGCGGCCGCGAGTCCGGAACGGCGGGTGGTCCGGGGTGGCGCAGCGTCGCCGTCGACCCCGCGGTCGACCCGTTCGCGAACCGCACCGCGACGCATCTCCGGGGCGTGCTCGACGTCGACGACGCAGCCGTCGTCGGCTCGTTCGAACGCGAAGGGACGACCTACGTCTGGATCGACCTTCGCCGCCGGCCGCCGGGGGGCACCGACGCGATAGACAGCATCCTCGTCGACGAGCACGGCCTCGTCCACGAGCTTCGCCACGAGTACGCCTACCTCCCGCCCGAGGCGTCGACGGTCCGCACCGTCGTCACGGTCCGGACCGAACCCGCGAACGTGACCGCGTCGCCGCCGCCGTGGCTCGACGCGGGGTAGTTCCCCTCAGTCAGGGAGTGACGCGGACGTGATCCGGCGCTCGCTCGTCGTCGGTGGTGTTCGCCGCCGCCATCCACGCCGGCCGCGTCACCGTCACCGGGCCGGAAACGATCCGAATCCTCACCTCGACCCGGACGCCCGGCTCTATCGCGGGCGAGTACGACCGGTAGAGCTCGCGTACCAGCCCGGTCTCGTCGACGCGCGCCCACCCCGTCACGTTCCGCGATTCGGGCCACGGATCGCCCTCGAAGGCGATGCGGTACGTCGTCGTCCCGTTGCGTTCCGTCCGCCCGACGACCCGGGTCTCGTTGGCGCTGAGATACCACTGGATGGTTCGCTCGGTTCGGTCGACGAAGCTCACGGCCTCGGCCGACGAGCCGAGCGTCGACCGGACCGCCGTCCGCTTTCGCACGCCGTCGTCAGTCTGGATGTAGCCGACCGAGCCGTTCCCGTACATCGACCCCGACGCGACGACGGTCGCCTCGTGGCCGAGCGAGCCGAGGCGCCGCACGCGCGACCGGTAGCGATCCGGCGACTCGACGAGCGCTCGTTCGTGGGCGACGCCCCGCAGTTCACCGTCTTCGAACTCCCGGTACGTAACTGTGAGACGATACGACCGGTTCGACAGCGTGGCTTCGTGGGCGTTCGCGAGCGCCGCCGCGTTCGTGACGCCCGTTTCGTCGACGCCCCGCGGGAACGCGGCCGTCGACTCGTCGGTCGGCGTTTCCGTCCCGTTTCCCCCGAAGACGGCCGCCGCCGGCGAGCCGATGTCCACGCCGCTCGATCCCGTCGCGGTCACGATGCCGCCGAGAGCGAGCGAGAGCGCTAGGCCAACCACCGCGACGCGGCCGAGCCACTCCGATCGATCCGGCTCCCGATCCGGCGCCGCGGCCGACCGCTCGTCGTCGCTCACGTCGGCCGATCGGGTGGCCGACCGCTCGCCGTCCGGCGCCGCCTCCCCCACCGCGTCGTCGCTCGCCGACGCGACCGACCGGGTCGACTCCCCGTCCCGTCCCTCCGCTGTGCCCGAATCGTCGCTCCCGCCGTCCTTCGACCCGCTCGCGGTCACCGTCGCGCCCGAGCCGTCGCTTCCCCCCTCCTCGGCGGCCCCGAACGACCCCGGGTCGCGGTCGAAGAACTCCCGGAACAGGCGCGTCCGCTCGGTCGCCGGGAGGGCATACGCCACCAACTCGTGGAGCGCCGCGGCATCGACGAGGCGGTCCGCGTCCGGCGGGGCCGCCGCCTCGTCCCCGACCCGGACGACGAGGCGTCGTGATCGGTCGGCGCCCGGCGGCGTCGCCAGCAGGTCGGCGGGGTCGTCGCTATCGCGTTCGACCGCCCACCCGCGCGCGTCGTACACCGCCGCGGTGAACGCCACTGCAGTCTCGCGATCCAGCGTCGCGAGGTAGGCCCGGAACGCCGCCCCCGGCACCGAAGTCATACCCGTTCCTACGCCTTGACGCGCAAAACGCTTCTGCCGCGGCTCACCGCGCGTCGTCGAGCCACGGCGGCGGCGACGCGGAGACGTTTCCGGGCGCGAGACGCATCGTGACGACGACCCGAACCGGCGGGCCGTCCGACGGTCGGTAGACGTACTCGTGGTGGAGCTCGTGGACGAGGCCGCGCTCGTCGACGAGGAGGCTCCCAGTCGTCTCGGTGCCCGCCTCCTCGTCGCGGCTGACGGCGATCCAGAACCGCTTGGTTCCGTCGCGCTCGAAGGCGCCGACCACCCTCGTGTCGCTTCCCCTCAACACCCCCCGGAGATACCGCTCGCTCCGACTGGCGATTCGGTCCTCCGGCCGGAGTTCGGTTTCGACGGTCGCCCCCGCCTCGCCGGCCAGGCGGACGTACCGCACCTGTCCGTCGGCGAACGCCGAGGTGTTGCCGATGGCCTGCGGGTCCTGCCGGACGGTCCCGACCCACCGCAGGTCCGTGCGGTAGCGGGTGGCGTTCTCGACGACCGTCCGCTCCGCGACGAAGCCCGTCGGCGCGCCGTCGACGAACTCGCGGTGGTGGACGGTCAGTCGGTACGAGCGCCCGTCGAGCGTGGCCACGTGGCCGTCGATCAGCGCCGAGGCGTTCGCGATTCCCACGGCGGTGACGCCCGGTGGCCGCGGCTCGGGTGCCGACGACACCGCGATCACGCCCGGCCGGGGGGGCTCGTCGCCGTCGCCCGTCGCGTTCCATCCGGTGTCGAGACGACGCGTCGCCGCTTCCGCCGCCGAGTAGTCGCTGGCCGTGCTGTTCGTGTCGTCCGCACCGTCAACCTCGCTTCCGTCCATCCCCGACGACGTGAGCGCCGGCCCGGTCGCGGCGACGACGGCGACGACCAGGACGATCGCCAGTCCGGCGGCGAACGCCCGGCGCGCCGGGACCCCGTCCTCGTCGCCGCCTCCGTCACCGTTCGCGTCCGCCTCGTCGCTCCCCCGCGGGTCGCGTTTCCGATTTCCCGACGGGTCGCCGGCCGCACGCGCCACTTCCTCGTCGGCGTCGCGCGATACGTCCGCCGTCGACGGCGCGTCGCCGCCGGGGTCGGTGTCGGTCGACACGTCCGCCGTCGACGGCGCGTCGAAGGCGTCGGGGTCGGCGTCGAAGAAGTCCCGGAACAGCCGCTCCCGGGCCGTCGAGTCGAGGGCGTACCACGCCATCCGGCCGACGTCGTCGGCGTCGAGGGTCTTCACCTCGCCCTCGTGACGGACGGAGACGGCGACGGCGTCGTCGCAACTGACCGCGAGCCGTCGCGGCGGGTCGGCGCCGGGCGGCGTCGCAAGCAGGTCACCGTCGCCCTCGCGCTCGACCGTCCACCCGCGAGCCGCGTACACCGCCGCGACGAACTCCGTCAGCGCCGCCGCGTCGAGGCCGGCGAGGCAGTCACGGACCGTCTCGCCGGGCGTGCGCGCCATACCCGGGGCTAGGGAGCGGTCGGCAAAACCCTTGGCCCGACTGACCGTCGGCCCACGAGTGCCGCGACGGGGTCAGAACTCGGTTCCCTTCCGCGCCCGCTGCCCCGCGTCGATCGGGTGTCGCTCCTTTCGGACCTCGCTCACCAAGTCGGCACGGTCGGTGATGTAGTCCGGGCGGTCGTGGCCACCGGTGCAGACGAGTTCCAGTCCCTCCGGCTTCGACTCCACGAGCCCCACCACGTCGTCGGGGTCGACGAGCCCGCGGTTGGCGGCGTACAGGATTTCGTCGAGGATCAGCATGTGGACGCCGTCCGCGGGGTCGCCGTCGAGGGGGAGCGACGCCGAGAGGTCCGCGTCCCGTGCCCCCTCGATCAGGTCGCGGGCGCGCTCCAGACCGCCCCGGGCCTTCGCCGCGTGGTCGGCGTCGTCGCTCCCGTCGGCGAAGCCGTGCCAGCCGTAGTGGCCGCTGTGCTCGTAGCTGAAGCCGTCGACCTGCGCGATGGCCGCGTACTCGCCACGCACGTCCTCGACGCTCGCGGCGCCGCCTTTCATGAACTGCAGGCAGTGGACCCGGTAGCCGTGGCCGGCGGCGCGAAAGCCCATGCCGAGGGCGGCGGTGGTCTTGCCCTTCCCGTCCCCCCACCACACCTGCACGCGGCCGAATTCGGGCGGTGCCTGCGGGTTGGGCTCCCCATCCCCACCGACGGGGAACCGTCGCGGCTCGCTATCCTCGCTCATACTCCCGCTTCGGCCCGGCACGGGCTTCAACCATCCGATGTGGGAAGCCGTGACACCGTCGCCCGCTCGTCGGTGACGACGCCCGACTCGGCGACGTACTCGCCGTCGGGATGTCGGGAGCGGAGGCTGGCGGCGACGGCGTCGCGGACGCAGGCGCGGGTGGCCCCGCCGACGGCCGTCGCGCTCCCGGAAAAGCGAGCGGGGTCGCCTTCGGGGTCACAGGCGGCGACGACGGCGTCCGTCGTCGTTCCGGGGACGCCGAAGAGTTCGAGCAGCGTCGCCGCCTTCGCCTCGGCCGCGACGGTCAGGAGGTTCGGGAGCGCCCCCGGCGCGAGCGAGCGGGTGGTGCCCACGACGACGTTGACGGTGCCGGCGTGATGCCCGCCGTCCGTCCGCGCCGCCCCGTCGACCGGGAGCGAAGCCGGGTTCGACACGCCAGCCGTGGCGACGGCTTCGACGGGGCCGAGGCGCGCCCGGCGGGCGTGCCGCTGGTCGACGCCGGTCAGAAGCGTGGGTCCGCGCGCCTCGAAGCCCGCTGAGTCGAGCCGTTCGGCGACGTAGGCGTCGAGGTCGGTCCGCGTCCATCCCTCGGGGACGGTACAGTTGTAGGCCACAGGGGCGCGGTGTTCCCCGCCCGCGTGGCCGGTCGAGAGCCAGCGAGTGTCGGGGCGGGCGAGGCGACAGACGCCGTCCCTGACCGTCGCGTCGAACACGGCGGTCACAGCAGGGCGTCGAGGAGGCGGTCGTTCTCGTGGCGGCGGCGGATGGCGACGCGGACGTGGGCGTCGAGGGTACGGAACGTCGTCGCGTCGCGGACGACGATGCCGTCGCGCCGGGCCTCGTCCACCACGTCGCTCACCGACCGATCACGGACGCCGAGGAGGAGAAACGGCGCCTCGGAGGGGTACACGTCGAACGATTCGCGCAGGCGGTCGGCGACGCGGGCGCGCTCCGTGCGAACCCGGTCGCGCGTCTTGGCGACGAACTTCGTCTGCCGCAGACAGTAGGCGCCCACGTCGGCCGCAGGCGTCGAGAGCCCCCACGCCGGCCGGGCGATTTCGAGGCGGTCGTGCAGGCTATCAGTCGCGACGGCCAGTCCCATTCGAAGTCCCGGCAGGCCGAACATCTTGGTCAACGACCGCACGACGACGACGCCGGGTTCGCCCGCCAGCGTTCGATAGTCGGTGAAATCGAGGAACGCCTCGTCGACGATCAGCGTCGTTTCGGCGCGCCGGCACTCCTGGGCGTAGGCCACGAGGTCCGCGCGGCGATAGCCGGTCCCGGTCGGGTTGTTCGGGTTGCAGACGACGACGGCGTCGTACGGCGTCGGATCGGTTTCGAGGATGCGGTCGTGGGCGACGAACTCCGGCGTGGCGCCTTGGAGTCGCACCTCACGGTCGTACTCGCCGAAGCTCGGTTCGGGGAGGAGGGCGTCGTCGCCAGTGTCGAGCGTCACGCCGAAGGCGAGTCGAAGCGCCTCGATGCCGCCGGCCGTCGGCACGACGTTTAGCGGTTCGCAGCCCAGATACTCCCCCGCTGCGGTCCGATACTCGCAGTAGTCGTCCTCCGGATATCGCGTCGCGGCGGCGTACGCCGATTCGTAGACGCTCACCACCCCCTGCGGTCGTTCCGGGTTGGTGTTGGCACTGAAGTCCAACAGGGTTGCATCCGACGCCCCCCCGTGTGGCACGCGTGTCACGCCGGCCACGGCGTCAGGGTCCATACGAACCGTTCACACGCTCCACAACCTCAAGGGTTCCGTCCGCGACGGAGCCGAGCGACCCGGACCGCTCGGCCAGAGAGAGCGCGCCGCCCATGCCCGCCCCCTCCTTCGCCTCGCCCGCCGCGTAGCGGGCGAGCGGGTCGTCCCGCCCCGCGAAGCCGGGGTCGGTGACGACGAGTTCGCAGTCGAGGGCGGCCGCGGCGGAATCCAGATCGGTGTCGGCGGCGACGTACGTCGTCGTGGCGACGGTCAGCGGGTCCGCGACGCCCGCGTGCCGGACCAGCGCGGCGGCGGCGAACATCTGCGTCCCGCCGCCGAGGATCACGTCGGTCCCCGACTCCAGCGCCCCGGCGACGAGGCCGGCGACGACGGCGAGTGCCGGGTCGCCGAGAAAGCGTACGGCGAGTTTCGGGCGGTAGGCGGCGGCGCCCGGGTCGAGGTCGCTCGCCTCGAACGCGTCGTCGATCACCCGCCGTTTCAAGTCGACCGGGTTCTCCGGGAGCGACGAGGAGACGGGAAACTCGCCGGCGTCGCCGTCTCCACGAGGGGGCTGCGATCCCTCGCCGCCGAGCGCCCGACAGACGCCGAGTGCCGTCGTGGTGCCGCCGGGAATCGTCTCGCCGACCACGAGTTCGTCGTCGGGGAGCGCCCGCCCCAGTTCGCGAGCGGCGACCCAGGCACCCGGCGCGGTCGGCACCGGATCGGCTTCCCTGATGTCCCGGCCGGGCTTCGCCCCCACCTCGACGGTCGGCGCGCCGGTCGGTTCGGCGAGGCCGGCGTCGACGACGAGCGTCTCGAACCCAACCTGCTCGCGGACGGCGCGCGTGACGGCCGCGGGCGTCGGACAGCCCGTCGGACTCACGGGGACGGTAGGCGCGCGCACGAGGTGGCCGTACTCGATCAGTTCGGCGTCGGCGCTCGGGGTGTGGGCCACCAGGTCGGGGTCGGCGCCCGCGGCGCTGATCCCCTCTATCCGCGCCGTCTCCGTCGTTCCCGCGACGAGGACGAACCTGGTCACGACAGCGCCTCCGCAACCCACAGGTCCCGCGGTCGGTTCACGTTCACGGCGAGTCGCGTGTCGTCGCAGGCGTATATGTCGTCGTCGGTTCCGGCGACGACGTTGACGCCGGTGGGGGCGAGCGAGCCGTCCCCGACGGTCGAATCGACGCTCACGCCCAGTCTGCGCTTCAGGGCGACGGGGACGGCGACGGTGAGCGATCCGTCCGCATCGGCCGCCGCGTCGAGGACGCGGTTCACCGCGCCGGGCGCGAGCAGAGGGAGGTCGGCGGCGACGGTCAGCGCCGGGCGACCGATCCGCTCCAGCGCCGCGGTCAGGTCGGCGACGTACCCCTCGCCGGGCGTCTCGATGACGGTCACGGCCGACGCGTCGAGGTGCGCGCGCGTCCCCGGCGTATGCGGCGAGACGGCGGCGTACACGTCGTCGCCACGGCTCGCGAGGAGGGCGTCACACACCCGGTCGATCATCGCCGTCCCGCCCACCTCGACGAGCGGTTTTTCGACCCTGTCCAGCCGCGTCCCCCGCCCACCACACATCACCAGAGCGTCCACACGACCACCCCCGCGTGGAGCGCGACGACCCGGGCGAGTTCGTTCGCGGCGCCGAGCGCGTCGCCGGTGACGCCGCCGAGGTGGGCCGTCGCCCAGCGGCCGACGGGGAGCGCGACGGCCGGGCCGGCCAGGAGCGTGACGACGAGCGCCGGCGTGGCCCCAACCGGTGCGAGGAGTGCGGCTGGGACGGCGGCGACGACGACGGGCAGGAGGGCGGCGCCGTCCGCCTCGCCCACGACGGCCGAGCCGAGGCCCTCGTGGCCCGGCGTCCCGAGGGCGGCGAGCGTCGCCATGCCCACCTTGGCGCTCACCTCGCTCGCGAGGATCAGCCGGGCGGCGACCCGGGGGCCGGCGCCGGCGACGCCGAGGGCGCCGAACGCGAGGGCGAGGAGGGCGAGGCCGACCGTCAGTAGGCCGCCGACGCCGATCCGGGAGTCCTTCAGGGCCGAGTGCCGGTCGTCGACCCCGTGGGCCGCCGCGGCGTCGCCACAGTCCGCGAGGCCGTCGACGTGGGTGACGCCGGTGACGAGATAGAGCGTCGCGAGATACAGGGCCGCTGCCGTCGAGACGGGAACGGGAAGGAGGAGAGGAAGCGCGGCGAGGCCACCGACGACGTAGCCGGCGACGACGAACGCGGCGGGCGTCCGCCGGAAGGCGTCCCAGCCCGCTTCGCCCCCGCCGACGGGCAGGCGCGTCAGGAAGGCGAGTGCGCCGCGGACGGCGGTCAACACAGGGCGATCACCCCCGCGAGCCCGAACGCGAGCCACCCGGCCCGTGAGACGATGCCGATACCCCGCGTCGCGTCGGCGGGCGTCGGCAGGGCGGCACCCGCCCGCAGGTCGTAGGTGTCGGGTTTCGTCAGACGCACGTCCAACAGGACGGCGAGCGTCGCCATCGGCCACCCGGCGTTGGGCGAGGCGGGACGGCGGGCGAGCGGCCGTGCGCGACGGACGGCGGTCGGCCGACCCGACGCGACGGCCAGTAAGACGGCGCTTGCGCGCGCGGGGAGGAACATGACGGCGTCGTCGAGGCGGGCGGGCGCCCACCCCATCGGCACCGAGCGGTAGCCGAAGGTCGAATCCAGGGTGTTGACGGCTTTGATCCACGCGGCGGCGCCCGCGGCCGCGGGAAGCGAGAACGGAGCGAGGAGCGCGAAGCCGGCAAGCGGCGCGACGAGGCCGTCGCTCAGGTTCTCGGCGGCGCTCTCGACGGCTGCACTCCGCACCTCCCCGGCCGAGAGGGGCGCCGCGTCGCGCCCGGCGAGCGAGCGCAGGCGCGTTCGCGCCCCCGAGAGGTCCGCCTCGCTCGCCGCGACGACGGCGCGCGCCTCGTCGACGAGCATCCGTCGGCTGGTCGTGACGAAACAGACGAGTCCGGCGAGGGTGCCGCCGACGAGCGGGTCGATCCGGGCCCCGAGCGCGACGACGCTCGCGACGACGCCCGCGGCGAGGAGGGGGACGAGTAGCGCCGTCGCGACGCCCGCCAGCCGGGGGCGTCGCCACGGTCGGTCGAGCGGGCCGAGCGCGCGTCCCAGCCACGCGACGGGGTGGTAGCGGGCGGGCGGTTCGGCGACGAGTCGGTCGCCGAGCGCCGCGAGTGCGACGCTTCCCGTGGCGATCAGCGGCACGGTTCGCCCCCCAGCGCGTCGTCGAGTTCGGTGAGAGGCGTCTCGTTCACGTCCACGAACCGTCCGCCGAGGGCCTCGATCCCGCCGTCGGCCTCGGGGTCGTCGCCGACGTGGATCAGATCCGCGGGGTCGACGCCCAGTTCGGTTGCGAGCGTCTCGAACGGACACGGGTGTGGTTTGCGGAAGCCACAGGCGGCGCTGGTGACGACGGCGTCGAACGCGCCGCGGAGGTCGGCGCGAACGAGCGTCCGCGGGACGAGTTCGGGGACGCTACAGTTCGAACAGAGGCCGATGGGGCCGCGTCGACGGGCGGCGTCGAGGGCGGCGTCGACGCCCGGTCGGCGGGACACGTCGGGGTCGAAGGCGGCGATCACGGCGCGTCTGACGGCGGTGTCGGACGCCTCGACGCCCCGGCTCCGGAGCGCGGCGGCGACGTGGGCGGGAAGGGGGATTTCGGCGGCCTCGGGAACGTCGAGGTGGGGCGTGCGGTAGGCGGTCGCCCAGTCCGCGGGGACGGCGACACCCCGGTCGCGAAGCTCGGCGGCGACGGCGGCGGCGGGCGAGGCATCCGCGACGCCTCGCGTGGGCGACGCCGTCGATACCGTCACGAGCGTCCCGAAGAGGTCGAACGAGACGGGCACGCTTTTCGCTCGGTGCGGAGGCACTTGACCGTCGCGGTCGGTGCGGGGGTAGAGTTACGTCGCCACCACCCCAGATTCGCTCGTGACCGTCGGCCGCCTCCGCACGATGACGACGCCCGCCGACGCCGCCGACTGGTATCTGGCCGGCCGGGCGTACACCCGGCGCGTGGCGGCCGGCATGGACTTTCCGGGCGTCGACCGAATCGACGGCGACGCGGTGGCCGAACGGCTGCGCGCGGACCCGTCGGCGCTGTCGGACCACGAGGCGGCGTCCGTCGTCGGCGTCCTCCTCGGCGACGCCGTCTACTCGGAGCCGTTCTGCGAGTGGATGCCGACGTGGTACGAACTCGCGGTGGTACCGCTGGCGCGCGTCCTCGAACGCCGGCTCCGGCGACTCGCGCGCGAGGTGTCGGCGGCGACGGGACTGAGCGCGACGGCGCCGCGGTTCCCGCGTCCCCGGGACGCGCTGGTCGGCGGGGACTCGCCGCTCGCCGGCGTGTCGGGCTTTCGAGAGCGGTTCGTCCTCGCCGCGGCGGTGACACATGTCGAGTGGTTCCGGCACGCGGCGGTGGCGGACGGCATCGACGTGCCCGCGGACTTCCTCGACCGGGCGCTCCGGGAGACGCTGTCGTACTACGCGGGCTCACGGGCGTCGCTCTCGCCCCGAGTCCGGCGATTTCAGGCCCTCTGCTTCTCCGACGAGACGTGGGTTCGGGACGTGGACGCGGCGTACGGGCTGGACAGCTGGCTGTTCGCGCTGTGGGCGCGGCTGCTCGGCGCGGAGCGCCGACGGCTCGCGTAGGCTGCGATGCCACCACCTCCTCCGCGACGACGGACACTGCCGGCCGTCCGACAGACATGCGTCAGACACTCGCGAAGGTTTCAAATAACCGGCCTGCGTGACTGTGAACGATGAGCAAGATCACGTTCCGCGCCGACGATGACCTCGTCGAGCGGTTAGAGGCGTTCGACGCCTCGAAAAGCGAGGTGATGCGCGAGGCGTTGCGCACCTACCTCGACGACGCGGAGCGTGAGAAGTCGTCGGCGGGGGGGTCGGACCGCCTCGAAGCGTTGCTCGCGGAGTACGCGTTTGCGCCGCGCGAGCCACCGGCGATCAACGTCAACGTCACGCTGGACGGCGATTCGACGGCACAACCGGACGTGTCAGTCGACCGTGAGGCCGACCCGACGGCGCGTAAGACGGATCGTGAAACGCCCGACGACGCGTCCGACTCCCGGAACGCGGGTGGGCAGCGAAACGCGTGTTCCCAGTGTGGCGAGGAGATGTCCGCGGGTCACGTTTACTGCCCGAACTGCGGCGAGAAGTCCGCTCACCGGGTGTTTTGCGACTGTGGCGACGAACTCCGATCCGACTGGGCGTTCTGTCCGAGCTGCGGACGACGGACCCCCGCGGCCGACGTACTCGACCGGCCGTAAGCGGTGTAAACGCCGTTTGTCTTACAACGGCCGTTAATTTTATAAGGTATTGGTCTCTTGGTACGTTCGCGTAAGACGGTCGTCTTACAGGGCCGCCGGCCGCGGGGATGAATCCCCGTCGTCGGCCGGTTGAACCGTGTAAGACAACACATCGGGGCGTCGCCCCATCCGTCTTACCGGGGGAATGCAACAATGGAGCGTGTGACACTACGAATTCCGAAGCAGCAGATCGAGGAGGTCGAACAGATGGTCGAGACGGGAGAGTTCCCGAATCGAAGCGAGGCCATCCGCTCGGCAGTCCGCGAGATGCTCAACGAACAGAGCGAGTCCCGTGACGACAACCGCAAGCGCAACCGCAGCTGGGCGAAGGTGTAACGATGCAGGGATTCGTCCAAGACGCCATCGAGCGTGAGGAGGCCGAGCAGCGCGACGCCGACGACGACGACTCGTTCGGCGACCCGCGTATCGTCATCGTCGGCGCCGGCGGCGCCGGTAACAACACCGTCAACCGCCTGTACAACATCGGCGTCGACGGTGCCGAGACGGTGGCGATCAACACCGACAAACAGCATCTGAAGATGATCGAAGCCGACACGAAGATTCTCGTCGGCAAGTCGCTCACGCAGGGGCTCGGTGCCGGTGGCGACCCCTCGATGGGCGAGCGTGCGACCGAGATGGCCCAGGGGACGATCAAGGAAGTCCTCGGTGAGGCCGACCTCGTCTTCGTGACCGCCGGGATGGGCGGCGGCACCGGGACCGGCGCGGCACCCGTCGTCTCCAAGATCGCCAAAGAGCAGGGCGCCATCGTCGTCGGCATGGTGTCGACGCCGTTCAACGTCGAACGCGCCCGCACCGTCAAAGCCGAGGAGGGTCTCGAGAAACTCCGCGGCGAGGCCGACTCGATC
>Ga0209945_1000170_pt1 | contig 23021 bp, 20 predicted proteins | sample SalPonR2_A_D2_MG_FD_185703 | JGI IMG/M metagenome (GOLD analysis project Ga0209945, IMG submission 185703) | Salt pond soil microbial communities from South San Francisco under conditions of wetland restoration - Salt Pond MetaG R2_A_D2_MG... ...
GTCGGGCTGTTCGGGCGGCAGTTCGCGGTCGACGCCGGTCTTGGCGACGGCGGTCCACTCGGGAGCCTCGATGTCGTCTTCATCCTCGAACGTCTCGGTGAGGGCCTCGATGAGGTCCTCGGCGGGCACGTCGTAGAGTGTCGTCATTGGCCCTTGCTTCCCGTTGGCGTCATTTAAGCGCATCGTTGTCCGGTCCGGGACGTGAACGGCCACCACGCCCGCGGCGGGCCGAGTCGCGGCCCGCGGGGCACTTCGGTCCCGCTCGCCTGTCCCGAGGACTCGCGCTTCGCTCGGTCCTTCGCTACTCCCTCGCGCTCGTGGCCGCGTGGTCGGCACCGAGGGCGCTGGCAACGCCAGCGCCCAGGAGCAGCGGGAACAGATACGTCGCGCCCCGGTGGATGAGTACCGCCGAGGCCGCCACGGCCGCCGGCACGGCCGTGGTCGAGACCAGCAGCGTCACCAGCACGGCCTCGATAGCGCCCGAGCCGCCGGGCAGCGGCGCCAGGCTGGCGATGCTGCCGACGGGCACCACGAGCAGCGGCACCGAAATCGGGACCACGTAGCCCACGGCGTACAGCGACAGCCACAGCGAACACGCGAGCGCGGCCCAGCCCAGCCCCGAGAAGCCCAGTGTCTGTAGTAGCGTCCGTCGGTCCGTCGCGATGCGGTCGATGGCGGCGAAGAAGCTCTCGATGCGGTTCCTGATGCTCGTTGCCGTCGGCGGCGACCACTTCGGAACGGTCCGACCGAGCCAGCGGATACCCGGCGTGAACAGTCGGATGACTGTCTCCTCCAGTTCGTAGCGGTAGCGCCAGCCGAGAAAGCCGGCGACCGGGAGCCCGACCGCAAGCGCCGCGATAGCGACGGCGGCGAAAGCGAGGTTCCGCCCCAGTTGGACGGCGCCCGCCGTCACGAAGGTGAACCCGGCGATCGCGAAGCCGACCGAGGGGATGAAGTGGACCGTATCCACACTTGCGATAGCGGCCAGTCCGGTCTCGTACTCGGTGTCGGCCGCCGAGGAGATGAGCAGTGCCGAGAGCGGTTCGCCGCCGGCCTGTCCGAATGGGGTGACGTTGTTCGAGAAGACGGCACCGGCGTAGGCGAGCACCGCCATATGGGCCCGGATGGGACTGCCCAGCACCCGGAGGACGGACCACAGCGCCAGTCCCCACATGGTGAGCCAGAGGACCGCGACGCCGCCCACCAGGATCAGCACAGTGGGGTCCGCCGACAGCAGAGCCGAAACGGTCCGGTCGACGCCGACGACCCACACCAGCACCGCGAGCACGGCGAGCGCGCCGACGAACCCGGCGACTGTCGCGCCGCGTTTGCCGTCCATATCGTGTCGGTGGGTCGTCTGGGGTTTGAACGTACCGACGAACCAACGCTCGTTTTAGCGATCACCACGAGAACAGCGTATGGACGAACAGACCGCCCTGGGGCTCGTCGGCGACCGACTGGCGGCCGCCGGCGACGACTGCGCGGTTGTCGACGGGCAGGTCATCACGACAGATATGCTCCACGAGCGGACTGACTTCCCCGCGGGGACGACCCGCTACACCGCCGGCTGGCGGGCCGTCGGCGCGTCGCTCTCGGACGTGGCCGCGATGGGGGCCGAGGCGACGGCGGCTGTCGCGGTGTACGCGGCCCCGGAGTTCGAGGAGAGCGAACTGGAGGCCTTCCTCGACGGTGCAACGGCAGTCTGTGCGGCGGTGGGTGCGGAGTACGTCGGCGGCGACCTCGACGGCCACGAGGAGTTCACCGTCGCCACGACGGCGCTCGGTGAGACGGACGACCCCGTCCGGCGCTCCGGGGCCGAACCCGGCGACGCCGTCTGTGTCACCGGCACGCTGGGCCGGACCGCGGCGGCGATTCGGCTGTTCGACCGGGGCGAGGCCGCGGCGGCCAACGAACTGTTCCGGTTCACGCCGCGGGTGGCCGCCGGTCGGGCGGTGGCTCCCTACGCCACGGCGATGCTCGATTCCAGCGACGGGCTGGCGCGGTCGGTCCACCAGCTCTGTGGGGCCAGCGACTGTGGCGCCGCCCTCACCGAACCGCTCCCTATCGACGACAGCGTCACCGAGGTGGCTGCGGGCGCCGACGACCGGCGCGAACTGGGCTGCTTCTTCGGCGAGGACTTCGAGCTGGTGTGTACGGTACCCGAAGCCGACCTGACGGCGGCGCGAGACGCGACACCTTGTGTGCTGCATCGGGTCGGAACCGTCACCGAGTCGGGCGTCACGCTCGACGGTGAACCGCTGCCTGACCGCGGTTACACCCACTGAGGTCGGCAGTCACCGCCTGGCAGCGAGTGTCAGCGCCACCTGCTCGACGGCCCTGACTGCGGCGCCCTTTCGCTCCTCGTGGGTCAGTCCCCCTGACGATTCGTCCGCAAACGGGCCGGTTTCGGAAGGCATGTGCTGTCGGGCGAGAGACGCCATAGAAACCTATAAACGGGCGATAGTTCGCTACGATTTACACGATTTGGCCGATTTCAGCGACAGCGACCGCGAACCCGCGCTGTCGACAGGAGAGTAAACCGAACTTACGCCATACGGCCCAGGCGGTCCCGGCCCGTCAAGCGGCGACTATCTCGAACGGAATCGGGGTGAAACAGGCCAGCCCGAGCCCGAACGTGGCGACGCCGAGTGCGGCGCGTCGGCGGTCCAGCGGTTCGTCGACGGTCGGTCGTGCGGGGCCGGCGTAGGCCATCCCCGCGGCGAGGAGACCCCAGAACACCCACAGCGTCCAGACGCCGAAACCGATTGGCGGGGCGTCCTGTGTGAGATAGATGAACCCCGCGAGCGCGAACAGGCCGCCGGGGACCGCGGCGGCGACGGTCTCCTGGCGCTGGCCGACGATAGCGCGGACGATGTGGCCCCCGTCCAACTGCCCGACCGGCAGGAGGTTCAGGAACGTGAAGAACATCCCCGCCCAGCCGGCGAAGACGACGGGATGGACGGCCTCTGTCGGCCCCACCGAGGTCCCAATCCCGAGTGTTGTGACGAACGCCTCGATAGCCTGCATGAGTAGCGGGTCGTGGAAGTCGATAGCGTACTCGGCCCCGCCTGACCGGACCCGCTCGGGGACCGCGATCGGGTCGAGCGTGAAGCCGACGACGGTGACGACGACCGTCGCGACCAGGCCGGCAAGCGGTCCCGCCACGCCGATATCGAAGAGTGCCCGGCGAGAGGGAATCCGGCCGCGGATGTTGATGACGGCGCCCATGGTCCCCAGCAGGGAGGGGAACGGGATGAAGTACGGCAGCGTCACGTCGACACCGTGGTAGCGGGCGGCGGCGTAGTGGCCCAGTTCGTGGATCCCCAGCACGCCCAGCATCGCGACGGCGAACGGCCAGGCTTCGAACAGGCGCAGCGGCTCGTCCGTGACCGGGATGTAGTACCAGCTGCTCGCGCCCACGAACAGCGTCGACGCGATGGTCGCAAGCAGCAATAGCACGTTGAGCCAGGGGATTCCGCCGCCGTCTTTGGGTTCGGCCACCAGCGCGTACTGCTGTGTCCGGGGAGCCCCGAACCCGTCGCCGGCCGACTGTGCGGGGGGCCCGGCGCCCGGGTGTACGGATGACCGGGGAGTCGGCTGTCGCTCCAGCGACAGCGAGTAGCCCGACTGCGAGAACTGCGGCCGGAGCGTCTCGACGACGGCGTCGGGTCGGACCAGCGGCTCACCGAAGTAGCGGACGGTGCCGTCGTGCTGGTCGACGGCCGCGACGTGAAATACGCCTGCGAGTTCGTCGGGGGACGGCGCGTCGTCGCCGTAGCCACTCATCGGCTATAGGTAGTCGGCGCGGACATTAATAGTCGGTGTTCCGGGGGGAACGAAACGGAGGAGCGGGGGACCAGGGGATGAGAGGCGCTACGCCGGTTCGATACGCCAGGTGGTCGCACTCGTGTACGACCACTTCTCGACGTTGATTTCCGTCGCGCTGTCTTTGAGTTTGACCATCAGCGCGCCGATTTCCTTGGGAGAGAGCCCGACTTCGTCTGCGATGAACTTGCTCTTGAAGTACATTTCACCACCGGCCGCCTTCTCGGCCAGGAACGACTTGAGTCGCTGTTCTTTCGAGGGCTCTTCCTCACTGGAGGGCTGCGTAGTTGCGCTCATCTGTGTCACCTCGTTTCTCTGGTGGTCCGGCAAGAGTATATATAGGAAGGAAGGTTCGCGTCGCTTCGGGGACTTTCGGGCCAAATCAGCCTTAATAATACTTTTTACGACCGTTCCAGATGCCTCGAGACATTTTATACGGCGTTCTGGGCCGCTCGTTTAGGTATTCTAGCGGGCTCGATTTCGGCGCTGGAAAACGACGAAGGGCGCCGGTTTCTCAGCCATTTAGCGGCACATATTACAGGCTCTTCGTCAGACGCTCGTCAGCCACTCCGGAGTCCAAGGTCGGCCGGACTCGTACTGGTGGCCATACGTTCACGAAGACAGTCGCCAGTTCGGGGCGGCAAAGTGCGTCAGTTTGGGACAGTCACCAGTATTAATAACTCTTAAGCGTGTTTCGCGGTTACGCCGGGCCAATGAAAGTCGTCGTCAACGTCGGTGGGAGCGTCCTCGCCCCCGACCTCGAGCCGGACCGGGTAGCCGACTACGCGGCCGCCATCCAGTCGCTCGACGAGGCGGGCCACACGCTGGGGGCAGTCGTCGGTGGCGGCCCGACAGCCCGGGAGTACATCACCACCGCCCGCGAACTGGGCGCGAACGAGATCGAGCTGGATCAACTGGGAATCGCCGTCACCCGACTGAACGGCCGCCTGCTCATCGCCGCCCTCGACGACCGCGCGGCGCCGACGCCCGCCGAGACCTACGAGACCGGCCGCGAGGCGATCCGCCGCGGTGACATCCCCGTGCTGGGTGGCGTGGTCGCCGCCCAGACCACCGACGCCGTCGCCGCCGCCTTCGCCGAATACGTCGGCGCTGACCTCCTGGTGTACGCGACCTCCGTCGACGGCGTCTACAACGCCGACCCCAAGAGCGACGGCGAGGCGACCCGCTTCGACCAGCTGACCGCCGGCGAGCTCGTCGACGTCATCGCGGGCATGGAGATGAACGCCGGCAGTTCCGCGCCGGTGGACCTGCTCGCGGCCAAAGTGATACAGCGCTCCGGGATCCGCACTGTCGTCCTCGACGGGACCGACCCCCAGCGCGTCGTCGACGCCGTTCAGGACGACGAGTTCGAGGGCACCGAAGTCGTCCCGGAGGCATAGATGGCCGAGGATCCATACGAGGTCGGCCGCGGCAGCGAGCGTGCGTTCTGGGCCGATTCGGTCGCTGACGCCATCGAGGCCCGCGACCCCGAGGAGCCGATCGTCATCAAGGGTGGAGTCTCCCCCTCGGGTGTGCCCCACATCGGCCACTTCAACGAGATAATGCGTGGCTACTACGTCGCCGAGGCGCTTCGCGACAGGGGTCACGAGGTCCGCCAGGTCTTCACCGCCGACGACAAGGACCGCCTCCGAGCGGTGCCCCGACAGCTCGCGGACCTCGACTGGAACATCGTCGGGCTGGGGGAGGTAAACGCCGGCGCGCTCGGCCGGAACCTCGGAAAGCCTTACACGGATATCCCGGACCCGTTCGACTGTGACTGTGGCTCCTACGGCGCCCACTTCACCAATCTGCTGAAAAAGAGCGCGGACCTGGTCGGCGTCGACGTCGAGTTCGTCTCGAACACCGAACTCTACGCCGAGGGCGAGTTCGAGGCCGTCACGCGTCGGGTGCTGGAACGGGCCGACCGCGCCCGCGACGTGCTCGCCGACTACCAGAGCAAAGTCGACGACGATTACGTCCCCTTCCTGCCCCAGTGTGACGAGTGCGGGAAGCTCACCGAAGGGGTCACCGAGGTGGACCTCGACGCGGGCGAGGTCCACTACGTCTGTACAGACGTCGAAGCGGGCGACCAGACCATCGAGGGCTGTGGCAACGAGGGCGTGGCCACCCTGCGCGACGGGAAGCTCCCCTGGCGCTTCGAGTGGCCCGGCCAGTGGGAGATTCTGGGCGTCGACTTCGAGCCGTTCGGGAAGGACCACGCCGAAGGCTCCTGGCCCTCCGGCGAGGACATCGCCGAGAACGTCCTCGACATCGAGCCGCCGGTCCCGATGGTGTACGAGTGGTTCACGCTGGAGGGCGAGCCGCTCTCCTCCTCGTCGGGCAACGTCGTCACCGTCGACGAGGTGCTGGAGATATTGGAACCCGAAGTGCTGCGCTACTTCTTCGTGAAGAACCCCCGGAAGCAGCGGGACTTCTCCGTCGAAAATATCGACCGGCTCGTCGACGAGTTCGACCGCTTCGAAGCCGTCTACTTCGGTGATATCGAGCCCCGCGACGAGGCCGAGGCGGAACTCGCTGAGCGGGCGTATCCGACGGTCGTCGACGAGGTGCGAGACGAGCGCGTGCGCATCCCCTACACGTTCGCCGCCGTCCTCGGGATGACCGAGGACCCCGAGGTCCGGGAGCAGATCGCCCGGAAAGAGGGTCACATCCCCGAGGACGCCCCGGAGTGGGCCGTCGAAGACGCGCTCGCCCGCGTCGAGCGCGCCCAGCGGTGGGCCCGCCGGACTGGCAACGAGTTCGACTACGAACTCAAGCGGGCCGAGATGCCCGATGTCGACTTCGACCCGGAGATCGAGGCGGCGCTTGACGAGTTGGCCGACTTCGTCGCCGAGGGTCACGACGGCGAGGCGATCCAGAGCGAGATCTACGAGACCGCCAAGCGCCACGACATCGAGATATCCGACTTTTTCGCCGCCGGTTACCGCCTGCTGTTCGACGACACCGAAGGCCCACAGCTCGGGACGTTCATGGGCAAACTCGACCGCGAGTTCGTCGTCGGACGGCTCCGCCGCGAACTGTGAGCTGTCTGTAGACGAACACGTCGAGCCGGACCCGAGTCGTGCAGCGGACAGGGCGGGCAGAGCGGCTTTGTGACTGCGTATCGGGTACCGAGCGGAGAGCGATAAATTTGGTAACACACCACTAGAGGGACCTGAGTATCCTCAGACAGGAACCCGGCTGGTATTATCCGTTCGTAACTAAGCGCCGAGAGATTGAAGACCCAACTGCACCAGCCGCTGCCACGTCGGGGGTGCGAGGTTTCTAGCGGTGCACTGGGGGAGAAATATGACACGAGCACCCGAACGCACCCATCCTGCCACCGAACGACGCCCGATACTCAAACTACTTGGAGCAGGCGCGGCGCTATCGCTTGGAAGCGGCGCTGTCGCTGCCGACGGGGAAACGGACGCGGGCGACATCGACCCACTGTACGGCTACGCGACGCCGGACGCCGAGCGCGTTCCGGACGAGCTGGACCCCGACTACGAGGGCGAACTACACGTCGACCTCCCGGCGGACCTCGAAAACCCGGAGCGGCCGCCGCTGTTCCACTTCGAGCCGACCGGTCTCGCTGTCGAACCCGGCGACATCGTCCAGTTCACCGCCATCCAGCCCGACCACTCGGTCACGGCCTACCACCCCGAGATGGGGTTCCAGCGACGCGTGCCGGAAGGAGTCCCGCCGTTCTCCTCGCCGGTACTCAGCGTCGGTGCGGCGTGGCTCTACCAGTTCGACGAACCCGGCGTCTACGACGTTTACTGTGGCCCACACCACGTGCTCGGAATGGTGATGCGGCTCGTCGTCGGCGACGTCGAGGAGCTCCCGGAGTACGTCGGGACCTTCGAGGGCCAACCGGCAACCGACGACCAGCCGCTGCTGTTTGCCCCGTTCAGTAAGGCGTTTCTCGAACACGAGATCAACGCGGTGAGCGATGTCAACGACGACTGCGAGTGGCCGTGGGTGACGCCGGTCGAAGTCCTCGACGCGTCGGCACTCGACCCGGAGACGATCCGCGACGAGGCAGCGGTCCCCTTCGAAGACGTACTCGGCGAGATCGAGCGGTTCGAGGGCGTCGAAGTCCACGCTGAAGAGGACGGCTGAGGCGCAGTCCCGGCGGCCCCTGCCCCGGGGCCTGTCGAATTCCAAACCAAACCCTCTTGCTTTGCTGGCCCGTCTTCCCAGTAAATGGTGGGCACGCTGACGTGGGTTCTCGTCGGACTCACGGCGTATACACTGGCGGCGATGACGCTCAACTCACGCGGCCTGTTACCGGAGTACGTCAGCATCAGCGGGCCGCTCGCGACGTTGCACACCCAGCGGGGGAAACAGATACTGACGCGGTTGGCCCGGCCGAAACGCTTCTGGCGAGCCTGGGGGAACCTGGGCGTGGGCGCCGCGCTCGTCGTGATGGTCGGGTCGTTCTTACTGGTCGCGTTCAGCGCGTACGAGGCCGTCGTGAACCCCCAGCCCTCGGCGCTGAACGAACCCCGGAACGCGCTGGCTATTCCGGGCGTCAACGACTTCCTGCCGCTGTCGGTCGCGCCCGAGATCGTGTTCGGGCTGTTGCTGGCGCTGGTCGTCCACGAGGGGGGCCACGGCCTGTTTTGCCGGGTCGAGGACATCGACATCGAGTCGATGGGGCTGGCGCTGCTTTCGATCATCCCCATCGGCGCGTTCGTCGAGCCCGACGAGTCCGAGCTGCTCAAGTCCAACCGCGGCGCGCAGGTGCGGATGTACGCCGCGGGCGTGACGAACAACTTCGCGCTCTCTTTTCTCGCGCTACTCCTCCTGTTTGGACCCGTCGCGGGCTCTATCGCCGTCGTCGACGGCTACCACGTCGGGGGGACCGTCGAAGCGACCCCCGCGGCGCAGGCGGGCATCGAATCGGGCGACGTGATAACGGGCATCGACGGCCAGCAGGTTCGCAGTCCCGGCGACCTAGAGTCGACGCTGGTGGCGACCAACGAGACCCGCGTGACGGTGAACTTCCGGGAGAAAGAGTCGGTGACAGTCAATCGCTCTGCCGTGGTCAGCAGCGCGATCCAGAGCGCACCCCTGGATAGCGGGGAGACGATCGTCAGCGTCAACGGGACGACCGTCTCGACGACCGAACAGTTCGTCGAGGCCTCGCGGAACCACCCCGTCGCGGAGATCCGAACCGAGGCCGGCCGCACCGTGCAGTTGCCGACCGGGAGCTACGTGCTGATAAGCGCCGACGGCCCCCTCGAGCGGGACGGCGCACCGGCCGAATCGGGCGCCGTCATCACACAGATAGACGGCGAGCGGACAGTCAACACGGCGGACCTTCGCGACGTGCTCGACAACCGCTCGGCCGGCGAAACGCTCACGGTCACCGCCTACGTCGGCGGTGACCGGCAGACATACAACGTCACGGCCGGCAACGACGGCAACGGCGACGCGCTGCTGGGTATCCTCCCCCAGGCGGGTGTCTCCGGAATCGAGGTCAGCGACTTCGGTCTCGACCAGTACCCGGCGGGGACGTTCCTGAGCGCTATCGGCGGTGACCCGGGGACGGGCAGTCAGGCCGCCGACACTGGGTTCTTCCAACAGATATACTTCGCGTTCATCCTCCCGGTCATCGGAGAGGCCCCGGGCGGCGGCATCGGCTACAACTTCCCCGGCTTCACCGGGTTCTGGGCCGACTTCTACACCGTCCAGGGGCCGCTTTCGGTCCTCGGAGAGTCAGGTGTCTTCCTGCTCGCGAACACCCTGTTCTGGACCGGGTGGATAAACATCGTCATCGGCCAGTTCAACCTCATCCCGACGTTCCCGCTCGACGGCGGCCACATCCTCCGGGCGTCGACCGAGTCGGTCGTCTCCCGGCTCCCGGTGCCCGACCGCCGGTCCCTTACGACGGCCGTGACACTCGCGGTGACGGTGTCGATGATCGGCAGCCTGTTCGTGATGCTGTTCGGGCCGCGCTTTTTCGCGTAGCCCCCGGCGTTTCGTTACCCATTTACTCCCCGCCGATGGAGGTGGGCGTATGTTCAGACAGCTCCGTTCCGAGGCCGAAGACGCGCTCCGTTCGGCGTTGACGGCTCTGGACCTCCCGACCGACGACCTCGGTATCGAGGAGCCGCCGGAGGACGTCGACGCCGTGGTGGCCTCCAGCGCCGCGTTCCGCCTGGCCGGCGAGGTGGGCGCGCCGCCGCCGAAGGTCGCGGCCGATATCGCCGACGCCATCGACGCCGCCGACCTCGACTACGTCAGCGCCGTGACCACACAGGGCCCCTACGTCAACTTCCTGCCCGGCGAGGCCTACTTCGCCGAGACCCTCAATGGGGCCACGGCGGAATCCTACGGTCGCCTGCCGGACCGCGACACCAGCGTCGTCGTCGAGCACACCTCCGCGAATCCCACGGGGCCGGTCCACGTCGGCCGAGCGCGCAACCCCATCATCGGCGACGCCGTCGCCCGCGTGCTGGACTACGCCGGCTACGACGTCGACCGCCACTACTACGTCAACGACGCGGGCCGCCAGATAGCGGTGTTCACCTGGGCCTACGAGACGTTCGACGAGAGCGACCTCCCCGAGCCCGAGCGCGAGTCGCCCGAGTACGAGATGGTCCGGTACTACCGCAAGGGGAACGCCTTCCTGGAGGAAGGCGGGGAGAGCGAGGTCGAGGCGGCCGAGCAAGAAGTACAGACCATCCTACAGGGACTGGAAGACGGCGACGACGACACCTACGAACGCGTCGCCGAAGTCGTCGACACCGTTCTGGGCGGGATGCAGACCACGCTCTCCCGGCTCCCGGCCGAGTTCGACGAGTTCGTCAAGGAGACCCGGTTCATGCGCAACGGCGACACCGACGCGCTGGTCGACCGGCTCACGGAACTCGACTGCGCGGTCTACGACGAGGACGCCTGGCAGCTCGACCTCCCCGACTTCGAGAAGAACCTCGTCTTCCTGCGCTCTGACGGCACCTCCCTCTATACGACGCGGGACCTCGCTCACCACGAGTGGAAGTTCGACAACTACGACCGCGCGGTCACCGTGCTGGGCGAGGACCACCACCTGCAGGCCGACCAGCTCGCCGCCGCGCTCGAACTGCTCGACAACGACACCGACCAGCTCAGTCAGGTGTTTTACTCCTGGGTCAACCTCCCCGAGGGCGGGATGAGCACCCGCGAGGGGACCGGCATCGACCTGGACGACCTGCTCGACGAGGCCATCGACCGCGCTCGCGAGGAAGTCGAGTCCCGGCTGGACGACCGCACCCGTGGTGATCTCGACGAAGACGACATCGAACGCATCGCCCACCAGGTCGGTGTCGGCGCCGTCCGCTACGACATCGTCTCGAAACAGCCCACCAAAGGCATCACCTTCGAATGGGAGCGCGCGCTCGACTTCGAGGCCCAGTCCGCACCCTACGTCCAGTACGTCCACGCGCGCTGCTGTGGCATCACCGAAGACGCCGGCGAGATTCCCGACGAGCCCGACTTCGACCAGCTCGGCGAACCCGAGGAGCTGGACCTCCTGCGCGTGCTCGCGCGGTTCCCGGCCGTCGTCGAGGAGGCCGCCGACGACCTCCAGCCACACACGGTCGCTACCTACACCCGAACCGTCGCCGAGACGTTCAACGCCTTCTACCGGGAGTGTCCCGTGCTCGACGCCGACGAGGAGACGCGTGCGGCGCGGCTCGCCCTCGTCGCCGGCACTCGTCACACCGTGGCGAACGCGCTGGACGCCATCGGTGTCGAGGCGCCGACCTCGATGTGACGCTGTCGGCGTAACTCGACGCGGGTCTCCGCCGATATCGATACTGTTACCGTAGCGCATGGCAGGGCGTCTCGTGCGAGACCTGCGCTGTCAACAGGTTCTTACGCGGCCTCATCGAAACAAAGACAATGAGTGAGCAGGAAGGACAGGAGCAATCTGACAAACAGAAGTACGAGTTCAAGAAGGTCATCGAGGAACTCAAGGGATACGAGGGCTCGGGGACGCAGCTGGTCTCGATCTACGTCCCGGAAGACAAACTCCTCAGCGACGTCGTCGCCCACGTCACTCAGGAGCACTCCGAGGCGTCGAACATCAAGTCCAAGGACACCCGAACCGCCGTCCAGGACGCCCTGACCTCTATCAAGGACCGATTGCGCTACTACGAGGTTCGGCCGCCCGAGAACGGAATGGTGCTGTTCTCGGGAGCCATCGACTCCGGCGGCGGCCGGACGAACATGGTCACCAAGGTCCTCGAATCGCCGCCGGACCCCATCGAGTCCTTCCGGTACCACTGTGACTCGGACTTCCTCACCGAGCCACTGGAGAACATGCTGGCCGACAAGGGCCTGTTCGGGCTCGTCGTGCTCGACCGGCGCGAAGCGAACGTCGGCTGGCTCAAGGGCAAGCGCGTCGAACCCGTCAAGTCCGCCTCCTCGCTGGTGCCGGGCAAACAGCGCAAAGGTGGCCAGTCCGCCCAGCGATTCGCCCGCCTGCGTCTGGAGGCCATCGACAACTTCTATCAGGAGGTCGCGGGGATGGCCAACGACCTGATGGTGCCCGACCGCCACGAGATGGACGGCGTCCTCGTTGGTGGCCCCTCACCGACGAAAGACGAGTTCCTCGACGGTGACTACCTCCATCACGAGCTTCAAGACATGGTGCTGGGGAAGTTCGACATCGCCTACACCGACGAGTCCGGGCTCTACGACATCGTCGACGCCGCCGAAGACGTGCTCAATGAACACGAGATGCTCCAGGACAAGCAGGTCATGGAGGAGTTCTTCAAGCAGCTCCACGACGGGGACAAGGCCACCTACGGCTTCGACCAGACCCGCCAGAACCTCAACATGGGCGCCGTCGAGGAGCTGCTCATCTCCGAGGACCTCCGGAAAGACGTCGTCGCCTACACCTGCGAGAACGGCCACGACGAGTACGACCTCATCGATAGCTCGAAACCGACACCAGACCACGACTGTTCGCGCTGTAGCGCCACGGTCGAGGCCGACGAGGGCGAACGCGAGGACGCCATCGACCACCTGATGGAACTGGCCGACCAGCGCGGGACGGAGACGGTCTTCATCTCGACGGACTTCGAGAAGGGCGAGCAGCTACTCACGGCCTTTGGCGGCGTCGCGGGACTGCTGCGCTACTCGACTGGCGTCTGATACTCCCGTCGAAAGGGGTGGGAAGGGGGAATGAAGTGGACTATCGGTCCACGAGCGGGCAAACGCTTTCGTCTGCCGCATTAAATACAACCAGTTCTGAGGGTAAAGTAACGGTACCTACTGTGTTAGGGATTCCCGTCAGATGAGCTGTTCGAGCTGGTGGCGACGGGCGGCGAGGTCGACGTGGGCGGCCCCGCCGTAGCTGTCGGCGAGTCGGTCCACGACCAGCAACGGGTCCGCTCCGGCCCGCTCGACTCGTTCGAGCAAGGCAGTAATCTCCGCGCGGTGCAGCGCCAGCGAGTCGAGCAGGCCCACGAGCAACACCAGCGGGACGGCCGCCTCGTCGTTCGACGGGACGGCGTCGTCGAGGGCGGTCAGGTCCGGGACCGTCTCGGGCGACTCGTCGGTCGGCTCCATCGCCAGGCAGGCGCGACAGACCGCCACGACCGGGGCCGACCCGGGCAAATACTGGCGTAGCTCCGCGGGCACCGGCACGGCGAGTGTCTCGCCACCGCAGGACTGACAGGTCATAGAGAAGGAGAGAACCAGCAAAGTAAAATTGCTACCGGACGCCGGGCGCTCGTGGGTCGGTTCCCCGGTCGCGGCACCGGGACGTCACTCCTGCTAGTCGTCGGCCGTGAGCCGCTCGGCGTCCTCTTTCTCGGCTTCTTCGGCCGCGAGGGCGTCCTCTTCTTCCTCCTTCTTGGCCTTGATCTTCTTCATGCGGAAGATCTCCTCGCGCTCCTGTTCCTCGAGCTTCTGCTCGATGTACTCCTTGTTGTCGTGGAGGTCGGGCAGGAGCTTGAACTCCAGGGCGTTGACGCGCCGCTTCGTGGTCTCGATCTCTTCGAGCATCTTCTTCATCGCCGTCTCGACCTCGGCGGCGAGGATGATGTTCTCGATGAGTTCCTCGTAGGCGTCGGCGGCCTCGTCGATGCGGGCGGAGGTGCCCATCACGCCGTAGCCGCGTTCGTCCAGGGACTTCTTGACGCCCGTCGAGTCGATCTGGGGGACGACGACACCCATGATGTTCTTCGACTGGGTCGTCAGTTCGGGGTGTTCCTTGAGCGCGGCCGCGGCGCCGCGAACCGCCACGTCGCCCTCCATCGCCCGGGCCATGTTGATAGCGTCCTGGGCGCGGTCGTAGGAGTCGTCTAAGTCATCACGGACGTCCTGTGCCTGGTCGAGGATATCCATGAACTCCATAATGAGGCCGTCACGCTTCTTCTCCAGCGTATCGTGCCCGCGCTCGGAGAGCTCGATGCGGTCCTCTATCTGCATCAAGTTCTTCCGAGTGGGTTTGACGTCCTTCGCCATTACAGGGCCGTTTCGGGCGTAGCCAGTTAACCGTTTTCAGTCGTCTCGGTGGCGTCGCTGTCGGATGAGCGGTCGAAAAAATCCGCGTCGTCAGTCGGACCCACGCCGCTCGCGGGTTGTTTTGGGTCCGCTCGCACCCTCGCTCGTCTCGCGGTTTCACCGCTAGTCGTCTGCCGGGGTCGCACCCGTCGGCGCGGCCGCGCCGTCGAGGACGCTGTGGCTGCGCAGGAGGATGAACCCGAAGCCGACCTTCGCGACCAGGTCGATGACCATGAAGCCGGCCGTCTCGCTGAAGATCCCGACCAGAGCGAGCCCCTCGGTGCCGATGAGCCACCAGACGGGGTAGATCAGCCAGACGACCGCCACGAGGTTCCGCAGCGTCCGGAACGTCCCCTGGGTGTCGCTCGGGAGGTCGGTCACCCTGCTCGACAGCGAGCTGAACAGGAAGTACAGCAACACCAGCAGGAAGGCGGTGCTGATTCCCCACCAGATGAGCCGTTCGGCACCCGCCGAGAGGACGCCGCTACCGGCCGACAGCGTCGCGACCACGCCAGTACCGATCATCAGCACGTCGAGGCTGACGAGCGACGCGATAGTGTTGCGGTCCGCCCCCGCGAGCAAGGCGAGGTCGTACAACAGCAACGGTGTGGTAAAGAGCCAGTCCGTGTAGCGGGCCCAGTAGATGGGCGCCTCCGGGTCGTTCGGTAACTCGATGATGGTCAGGCCAAAGCCCAGCGCCATCGCCAAGTAGTTCACGAACGCGATTGCTGTTATCAGTATCGTCGCGATGTAGAACTTCTGGCGACGGTCGTCCGTCTCGCCCCAGCCTCGACCGATGAAGTACAGCATGCCGAGGAACATGCCTGCTGTGCCGAGCCAAAGCCATATCGATTCGCTTCCTGGTTGTGGCATAGTGCAACTCTAGTTTGTGTTCCGAAGGTAAAGTTTAGAGCACCCAAATGGTTAGGTGGGAAGCGGCGAAGGTTGCACGAACCGATAAGTGAAGCGGTAGATGTAGCCTATAGAACGAGAGAGACTGGCGGCGGAAATTGCCGGTCTCAGTCCGCGGCGACTTCTTCGGCCGTCTCTTCCTCGCGGTAGTGCTCCTCGATGAGGTCCTCGTCGATGCGGTTGAGCGCATCCTTCGGGAGCATCGAGAGCAGGTCCCAGCCGAGTTCGATCGTCTCGTCGATGTCGCGGTTCGTCTGCGTTCCCTGGTCGACGAACTCGTCCTCGAAGCGGTCCGCGAAGTCCAGATACTTGTTGTCCAGCTCCGACAGCGCCTCGCGACCGACGATGTTCACGAGGTCGCGCAGGTCTTCACCTTCCGCGTAGGCGGCGAAGATCTGGTCTTTCACGTCGGCGTGGTCGGCCCGCGTGAGGCCTTCACCGATACCGTCGTCCATCAGGCGCGAGAGGCTCGGCAGGACGTTGATCGGCGGCTGGACGCCCTGGCTGTTGAGGTCCCGATCGATGTAGATCTGGCCCTCGGTGATGTAGCCCGTCAGGTCGGGAATCGGGTGCGTGTCGTCGTCACCCGGCATCGTGAGGATGGGGATCTGCGTGACAGAGCCGTCCCGACCCTCGATACGGCCGGCCCGCTCGTACAGTTGCGCCAGGTCCGTGTACATGTAGCCGGGGTAGCCACGTCGGCCCGGGACCTCCTCACGCGCGGCGCCGATCTCGCGCAGCGCCTCGCAGTAGTTGGTCATGTCCGTGAGGATGACCAGCACGTGGTAGTCCTTCTCGAAGGCCAGGTACTCCGCGGTAGTCAAGGCAAGTCGCGGCGTGATCGTCCGCTCGACGGCGGGGTCGTCCGCGAGGTTCATGAAGACGACCGAGCGTTCCAGCGCACCGGTGCGCTCGAAGTCGTCCATGAACTCGTTTGCCTCCTCGGCCGTGATACCCATCGCGCCGAAGATGACAGCGAACTCGGAGCCCTCGTCGTCGTCGCCTTCCTCTTCTTCGGGCACCGAGGCCTGTCGCGCGATCTGGAGCGCGAGGTCGTTGTGCGGAAGTCCGGAGGCCGAGAAGATGGGCAGCTTCTGGCCGCGCACCAGCGTGTTCATGCCGTCGATGGCGGAGACGCCGGTCTGGATGAACTCCTCGGGGTACTCCCGCGAGAAGGGGTTGATCGCCGCGCCGACGATGTCCTGGCGCTCGTCCGGGACGATTTCGGGCCCGCCGTCGATGGGCTGGCCGGTCCCGTCCATGACCCGTCCGAGCAGGTCCTCGGTGACGGGCATCTTCATCGTCTCGCCGAGGAAGCGAACCGAGGCCTCGCGGTCGATGCCTTCCGTCCCCTCGAACACCTGAATCGCGACGTAGTCGCTGGCCGATTCCAGCACCTGACCCCGTCGCGTCTGGCCGTCGCCGGTCTCGATCTCGACGATCTCGTCGTAGCCGACCGGTTCGTCGGTCTCGACGAACACCAGCGGGCCGCTGATCTCCGTGATTGTCTGATACTCTTTCATTGTTAGTACAGCTCCCGGAGTTCCGACGTGATGTCGTCCTCCAGTTCGTCGATGTACTCGTTGTACTCTTCCTGGACGCCGATACGGTTGAGACGCGGGGCAGCGTCGATGTCGGTGAGCTCCTCGACCGGAACCCCGGCGTCGAGCGCCTCGAAGGCCTCGTCGTTGTACGTCTTGATAGCGTCCATGATACGGTACGTCTTCTCGGGCTCGCAGTAGGTGTCCGTCGGGTGGAACGCGTTCTGCTGGAGCCACGACTCACGCAGGTAGCGGGCGATTTCCAGCGTCAGCTGCTGGTCTTCGGGCAGCGCGTCCTTCCCGACGAGCTGGACGATCTCCTGCAGTTCCGCCTCCTCGTCCAGCGTGTCGATGGCCCACTGTCGCGTCTCGGGCCAGTCGTCGCGGACGTTCTCGACGAACCACGGGTCGAGCTGTTCGCGATACAGCGAGTACGACTCGTTCCAGTTGATCGACGGGAAGTGCCGACGTTCCGCGAGGTCGGCGTCCAGCGCCCAGAACGTCTTGACGATACGCAGCGTGTTCTGGGTCACCGGCTCCGAGAAGTCCCCGCCGGGCGGGGAGACGGCCCCGATGACCGAAACCGAGCCCTCGGTGTCGTTGATGTTCTGGAAGTAGCCGGCGCGCTCGTAGAACTCGCTCAGGCGAGCGGAGAGGTACGCTGGGTACCCCTCCTCGCCGGGCATCTCCTCCAGTCGCGAACTGATCTCGCGCATGGCCTCGGCCCATCGGGAGGTCGAGTCGGCCATCAGCGCGACGTCGTACCCCATGTCGCGGAAGTACTCCGCGATGGTGATGCCGGTGTAGACGCAGGACTCTCGTGCTGCGACGGGCATGTTCGACGTGTTCGCGATGAGGCAGGTCCGGTCCATCAGGGCGTTGCCCGTGATGGGGTCTTCCAGTTCCGGGAAGTCCTCGATGACTTCCGTCATCTCGTTGCCGCGCTCGCCACAGCCGACGTAGACGACGATGTCCGCGTCGGCCCACTTGGCGAGCTGGTGCTGGGTGACAGTCTTCCCGGAGCCGAAGGGACCGGGAATCGCCGCGGTGCCGCCCTTCGCGATGGGGAAGAGGCCGTCCAGCACGCGCTGGCCCGAGATCAGCGGTTCGGTCGGGGTCTCCTTGTCGACGGAGGGCCGCTGCTGGCGCACCGGCCACTCCTGTCGCATCTGGATCTCCTCGCCGCTGTCGAGTTCGACGACCGTCTCCTCGACGGTGAACTCGCCCGATTCGATGGCGGAGACCTCGCCGCCCTCGGAGTTGGGCGGGACCATCACCTTGTGGTCGATACTGGGCGTCTCGGGGACGATGCCGACGATGTCGCCGGCCTCGACCGAGTCGCCTTCCTCGACTTCAGGCTCGAACGACCACGTCTTCTCCAGGTCGATACCCGGCGCGTCGACACCGCGGTCGAGATACGCCGAGCCCATCTTCTCTTCGAGAACGTCGAGCGGGCGCTGGACGCCGTCGTAGATGGCGTCGAGCATCCCCGGCCCGAGGTCCACTGAGAGGGGTGCGCCGGTCCCTTCGACCGGTTCACCCGGAGAGACACCGGATGTCTCCTCGTACACCTGGATGGTGGTAATGTTGCCTTCGATCTCGATGACCTCGCCCATCAGCCCTTCCGAACCGACGTAGACGACGTCGTTCATCCGGGCGTCGAGGTCCCGAGCCGTTACGACCGGTCCCGAGACGCTTTCGATAGTGCCGTCCTCGCGGACGTCGGATTCTGTTGCTTGACTCATTGTTAGTCCTCGTCCATCAGGTCGATACCGATGGCTCGTTTGATCTGTTCACGCAGCCCGCCGCTGCCGGCGCCCTCGCCGCCGAGGGTGACCAGCACGGGTTCGACGCTCGTCTCGGCGCTCTTCCGGACCGACCGTGAGAGGTGGTCCATGTCGTCGTCGTGCATCACGACGATGCCGACGTCGTCGTCGGAGAGCATCTCCGAGACGGCACCGTCCAGCTGCTCGTCTTTTTCCTCGGCGGGGACGTCCGCGAACTTGCGGACACCCGCCAGTCGAAAGCCCGTCGTGAACTCCGGGCTCCCGATGACTGCTATCTCCTGGCTCATAGTATCACCAGCTCCTGTTCGATCTCGTCGGGGCCAAGGCCCGCTTCGCGACCGCGGGCGATGGCCCGGATGTTGTCGACCTCGCGCTCCTTGGCGAGGATATAGGACAGCACCGGACACACCGACAGCGGGTAGCGGTTCGACAGCGTGTCTGCGTACTCGAGCAGCGCCGCGTCCAGCGCCCGCTCGAACTCGACGAGGCTCCCGGCGTCCTCTAGATCCGACAGCGCCGCGTCGAGGTCGTCGCCGTACGTGCTGTCACGTACCGCCGCGACGAGATTGTCCATGTTGCCCGTCAACTGGGCCAGCGACTGGCGGTCGAACAGCTTCCCGCCGTCGATGTAGTACTCCGCCGGGTCGGTGTCGGCCCCGCTGCGGGCCAACCGCAAGGCGTTCCGGAGGTTCCGGAAGTCCACCTCGGCCCGCAGGAACTGGACGTACAGCCCCGTCGCGCTGTCGGGTTCGGGGTTGCTGGGGAGGCCATCGAGCAGTGTCTCGTAGAAGGCACGGTCGATAGCGTTCTCCAGCGGAACGAGGACGTCCTGTGCCTCGTACACCTCGTAGGCGTCGGCCAGCGACGCACCGAAGATAGTGTCGCCGAGCGATTCGACGACTTCTTCGATCGAGCCCGCGGCCAGCAGCTGGTCGATTCGAGCGTCGCCGAACTCCCCGGCGCGGATGAGGTCGTCCTCGACGTCGGTCGAGTCGGCCCCCGCGTACAGCCCGCGGATGACCGTCTTGACGTTCCACGCGTCGAACTTCCGGAGGTAGCGCGCGAGGTAGTCGTACAGCGCCCCCTCGGACCACTCCAACAGGTCGTCGAAGTGCTTCGCGAGGTTGCGGTTCAGCGCGTACTCGACGAGGTCCGAGCCGCCGTACCGGGCCCCGAGGGCGTTCATCTCGGTCTCGTATTCGGTCTCCTCCATGAAGCGAGCGATCTCGCTCGTCCCCATGCGGACCAGCTTCCGGTAGTCGTCGTCGTCGAACAGCGAGGCACGGCGGGAGCGGACCCGAGCGATGACGTACTCGTAGTTGCTAGTTCGGCCGCCGGATGCCGCTCTGTAGCTGCTCATTGGTCGTCGAAGAGTCGGTCGCTGATTGCTTTCAGGTTGTCCTCCCACACCGACTCCAGCACGGAGTCGAACGTGTTGTTCACACGGACGCGGGAGGCTTCGCTCTCGACTATGACGCCGCCGAGACACTCTTTCTCACCGGCGAACGTTGCGTCGTCTGTGAGGATATCCTCGATGAGCGACTGGTCCTCGGCGCGACCGTAGACCCGGAGCGCTGCGCCCTCGTCGAACTCGTCGACGGCGGCGGTAAACAGCTCGCGGGTCAGCTCCTCGCGGCGGTCGCCTTCGAGGTCGGCGATGGCCGCCTCGACGTCCGCGTGGACGTCTTCGAGCACGTCGCGCCGCGCGCCCAGTCGGGCCTGCTTGGCCTCGAGCTTCGCCGAGGAGAGACGCTGTTCGCGCTCCTGGGCGATCTCGCGCTCGACCTCGGCCTCGCGGTCCTCGCGGATCTCCGCCGCGTCGGCCTCGGCCTCGGCGACGATCTCGTCGGCGCGCTCGTCGGCCTCCGCACGTATCTCCTCTGCACGCGCGCGGGCCTCGTCTCGGATGTCCTCTACGACAGTTTCAAGGCTCATTGTTGGAAAAGAGAGGGAGTTTATACGACGAAGACGACGACGAGCGCGAGAATGACGAGCGTTTCCGGCAGGACTGTCAGGATGAGTCCACGGCCGAACATGCTGTCGTCCTCTGCGACGGCGCCGACCGCGGCGGCACCGATACCTCGCTCTGCGTACCCCGAACCGAGCGCGGCGAGCCCGACGGCGAGGGCTGCGGCAGCAGACGGTGGGATGGCCGGTGCCGCGACGGTCTCTCCCTGCAGTACAGCGTTGACAACGGGTGCGATGGTTTCGATCATGTTGTTGAAATCCTCTGTGAAATTGCTCGTGTCCGAACAGGCGTATGTGACGCCACGGAGTTCATAAAGGTTCCCAAAACCGTTCGTCAGGACGCTGTTCGGTCGGTTTAGGCCGCCCCGTGGCCACGGCTGTGGGAGGATACCACCCACCATCTGGGGGTGGAATCGGGGCGAAAAGTCCTGACGGAGCGCTCAGTCGTCAGTCGTGTACGTCCGCTCGTACCCGAACGGACTGTACTGCTTGCCGCCGCCCTCGAAGAACTTCCCGAAGAACTCGACGTACTCGAGACGCACGGCCTGCAGGCCGGCGCTCGTGACACCGAGGATGAGCACCAGCGCGTGGCCCAGCACGAGCACGAGCAGCCCGCCGACGACGCCGGCGATACCCGAGTGCATCAGGCCGGGGAACATCACGCTCGTGACCTCGTGACCGTGGTAAGTCCCCTGTTCGAGCATGTATGCGGGGGCGTGGTTGATACCGAAGTGCCACTCCGCACCCTTGCTCGTCTCCACGACGTAGACGCCGAAGAACAGCAGGTTCACCACGAAGGCCATCCCGGCCTTCGCGAGCAGAACCGCCGCCAGTCGGGTGTAGGAGAGGCCGTTGACGAACACTTGCAGGAAGACGGCCTCGACGAACTCTGCGAAGTCCGCGAGCGCGATGAGCACGAGGCCGACGCCGAACACCGCGAGCGCCGCGATGCCGACCGTCGCCGAGAACCCCTCGAAGCCCAGCGGGAACGGATGGCCAGCGAAGACCGCCTCGCTCCCGATGAGGAAGGCCGGCTTGGCACCGGCGGGGAAGTCACTGAAGATGAACGTCCAGAAGCCAAACAGCATCAGGAGCCAGGAGCCACTCTCCGTGACGGCGTCCCAGAGGCCGTGCTGGAGGTTCTTGACGAAGCCGAGCGTCCACCCGACTGCGAGGTGGGCCATCCCGGCAAGCACGCTGACGAGCAGCCAGCCCAGCGCGTACTCGCCGTAGACGGGCTGGAGCCCCTTGTGGATGGGCGGACTGCCGCCCCAGACGATCTCACCGAGCTGGTGGAGCCCGAAGAACTCGCCGTAGAGCACACCGAACAGCATCGTGAACCCACCGGCCCACATCGCGACGCCGCCGAGACTCTTCAGCACGTCGCCGCCAGCTTTCGAGTACAGCCCGTAACCGGCCAGGAAGTACAGGATACCGTACCCCAGGTCACCGATCATGAACCCGTAGAACACGGGGAACGTGAGGAAGAAGAGGACCGTCGGGTCGAACTCGCCGTACTTCGGGCGGTTGACGACCTCGACGAGCGCCTCGAACGGTCGAGCCGCGCCGGGGTTGTCCTGGATGACCGGCGGGCTCGAATCGCCCATCGTGACGACGCCGCCAGCAGTGGCCGTCCCCCCGTCGGCGACGGCCTCGCGGCCGGCCTCGTCCTCGTCGGTCAGCGGCGTCTCGTCCTCGGGGGCCTCCTCGTGGCCCTCTTCGCCCTCGACTTCCTCGTGGGAGTGGACGTGTCCGTCGCTGTCGTACGCGGCCACTTCCAGCTTCTCGATGTCGATGGCCTCGCCGACGTCCGCACTGACCTGCTGTTCGAACAGCTCGTACTCCTCGTCGGGAATCCACCCCTCCGCGATGAAGGCGTTCTCCGTCGTCGCGAAGGTCAGGGGCGCCTCGGCCTTCTGGACCTCGATCGAGAGTTTCTCCTCGGCGGCCAGCAGGAAGCCGGCGTAGTCGAGGCGGAGCTCGTCGAGCTCGTTCTCGACGGTGTCGAGCTTCGATTCGAGCTGCTGTTTGCGGTGGGTCAGCTCTTCGAGGTACTCGGTCGGGTCGCCCTCGCCCTCGGGCACCTCGAGCGCCGAAAACGTCGCACCGACCAGGGCGTCTTGCAACTCGCCGTCGTCGGCCCGCGCGAAGACGGCGACGACGCCGTCCTCGCTGAACAGCTCGTACGTGTCGATGTCGCTGTCGCCGAGCGCGGCGTCGAGTTCGGCCGTGTCACCCTCGCCGACCGCCACGGCGAGCGCGTCGTACCCTCGGAGCAGGTCCAGGTCGATACCGAGCTGGACGAACGGCTCCATCGTGGCGATCTGGTCCTCGACCTCGCGGAGGTCGTCACGGACCTCGTCGCGCCGGTCGTCGAGTTCGGTGACCTTCGTGCGGACCTCCTCGAGGTCCTCTTCGAGCGCCTCGTCGGTGACGAGCCGCGTCGGACCGGCGTCCTCGGCCTCGACGTTCAGGATTGACT
>Ga0209945_1000171_pt1 | contig 22910 bp, 25 predicted proteins | sample SalPonR2_A_D2_MG_FD_185703 | JGI IMG/M metagenome (GOLD analysis project Ga0209945, IMG submission 185703) | Salt pond soil microbial communities from South San Francisco under conditions of wetland restoration - Salt Pond MetaG R2_A_D2_MG... ...
CTTGACGACGAGGTGGTCGCGAGTCGTCGAGGGGAGCAGTACGCCCTCGTTCGTGACGTCCCCGCGGTCGACGCGGACGCGATCTCCCGGTTGCATACCACCCGGTTCCCCTGCGGCGGACTTGAATCCAACCGTTCGGCGGCGTCGGGAGACGGTCCGTCGGCGACCCGCCGCTCTGCAGGTCGGTACGCCTTTTATCGGTCGCGCGAACGGTACGCGCATGAACCGCGACGAGTTCGCCGCCAGCATCGACCACACCGTCCTCGGCCCGGAGACGACCTGGGACGACGTGAAGACCGTTCTCGACGAGGCCGCGGACAACGGGTTAAACGCCTGTATCCCGCCGTGCTACGTCGCGGAGGCGACCGACTACGCGAACGCGCCCGAGACGGTCGCGACCGTGGTCGGGTTCCCGCACGGCCAGCACGCGCCGAAGGCGAAGCGCGACGAGGCCGTCCGCGCGTGGGACCACGGCGCCGACGAGATCGACATCGTGATCAACGTCGGTCGGCTGAAGGCCGGCGAAGACGACGTGGTCGCGGCCGAACTCTCCGACGTGGTCGCCGCGGTACCGATCCCGGTGAAGGTGATCATCGAGACCGCACTCTTAACCGACGAGGAGAAACGCCGGGCCTGCGAGGCCGCGGTCGCCGCCGACGCCGACATGGTGAAGACCTCGACGGGCTTCGCCGACGGCGGCGCCGTCGTCGCCGACGTGGAACTGATGAGCGAGTACCTCCCGGTGAAAGCATCCGGCGGCGTCGGCTCCTACGAGGAGGCGGCGGCGATGCTCGACGCCGGCGCGACGCGGATCGGCGCCTCCTCGGGTGTCGCCATCGTCGAGGGGCATCCCGAGAGCGGGGCCTGAGCGGAGCGACGCGAGCACGGTTTTAAACGGCATCGCGCGTCCGTGCCGTCGAGGCGCGCTGTCGCGTTCTCTTAGCGTGAGAACGCCGCCGGGTCCATTTATACGTGGCAGCCGTACCGAGGAGTATGAGTCATTCGACCGGACACGAATCGCGTGGTCTAGACCTCGACGCGGCGTTCAAAGTATTCGGTGCGGTGGGCATCTTCATCTCCGTGGCGCTCGTCGTCGGCGTCCTCGCGTTGACCGACCCGTTCGGCGAGTACGTCAAGGCTTCGCCGGCGGTGTACGGGAGCCTGCTCTACGGCGGGCTGCTCGCGGCCGTCGGGTACGCCGTCTACGCGCTGCGCCGCCGCTGACGACGAACGCGCGATACAACGAAAAACGGTCGAGTCGGCGAACAGCCGCTTCCGCAACCGAGCCGTGATTAACTCGACGCGGTGACGGACTCGGTCTCCGAGCCGTCGTACTTCTCTTCGAACTCCTGGATGAGTTGGCCCATCTTCGCGTACCAGTCGTTGAGCATCCGCTGCATCTCGTTCGTGATCTGCTCGGGGTCGGTCGGCGAGTACACGTGGTAGTAGCCGCCCTGATCGTAGTTGATCTGTTCTTTGCTGATAAAGCCCGTCTGCAAGAGGCGCTGGATCGCTCGGTAGGCGGTGGACCGCTCGCGGTCGACCTCCTCCGCCACCGCGTCGATCGTCATGGGGTCGTCGCTCTCGACGAGGGCTCTGAAACACTCTCGGTCGAGCGGCTTGAGCCCGTGGAAACACTCTAAGAGCCCCTCGCATTGCATGTCGCTTTGGAGCTGTTCTGACAGGGAGTCCGGCATGGTATTACGAGGTTGTACGGCGCGTACTTGTAAAAGGCTTGTGTATGGATAACACAATCTTGCGACATCCTGCTAACGGCCCGTCCGGCGTCGCCGACTCGTCGACTCACGCGGGCAGCGCCGCTGCGCCGTCAGGCCGTGCGCGGCGGCGGCACCAGGAAGACGTTCCCGGTCGCGCGAGTGACTATCTCCTCGGAGACGCTCCCGAGCAGGAGTCGCCGGAGCCGGCTGCGCCCGCGAGAGCCGACGAGCAGGGTGCTCGGGTCGTGTTCCTCCTCTGCCGCGAGGATCTCCGTGGCGGGGTCGCCCCGTCGGACCTCGGTCCGCGCCTCCAACCCCCAGTCGTCGAGGCGCTCGGCCAGGTCGCCCAGCCGCCCGGCGGGGTCGTCGTCGCTCGTTTCGTCTTTCGGCGACCGGACGTGGACGAGCGTCACCTCGGCGGTCGCGTACCGGAGGTATTCGAGCGCCTGAAACGCGCGCTCGGCGTTCTCCGAGAAGTCCGTCGCGAGCAGCGTCCGTTTAAACAGGTGCCGGCGGACCGTCTCCGGGTCGTCGACGCCGCGCTCGATGCGGTCGACGAGCAGCGGAACGACGGCCGTGCGGGCCAAGTTGCGCGCCGTCGACCCGATGACGCGGTTTTCGAGGGGACTCTTCCCGCGGGAGCCGACCAAGATCAGGTCGGCCGCGATCGACTCGGCGATGCCGTTTATCCGGCGGTGCGGCGTCCCGCGGACGACGTGCGTCTCGACCCCGAACCCCTCGGCTTCGATGGTCGACCGGTACCGCTTGAGCGCCCGCTTCCGCCGCTTCTGGAAGTTCATCCCCGGCATCCCGGAGTGGATGTTCGAGGGGACGACCGTCACGAGGTGGATGCGGTCGACGCCGATCCGGTCCAGACAGGAGAGCCCGGTGTCGGATTCGATCATCGTCTCGCTCGCCTCGGACAGGTCGGTCGCGATCACCGCGGACCGCCCTCCGGTCGCGGACCGGCCGGGCGCCGCCGAGCCGGGGATCATGGGCTCCCCGCGCCGGCGGCGGGTCGTCGGACGCACGCGTTTTTCGCGTCGGTATTTCTCATACCACACAATATTACCGCACCGGCGATAAATCCCCCGGTCAGATCCCCCGCTCCCGGCGCCGAGGGTATAACCCGACGGCGGTCGAACCGGGCTGTATGACCGACGACTCCGTCGACGACGCCCTCGAACGCTTCCTCGAAGCGGCCGAGTCCACGTTGGACGACTACGAACAGGGGTACGCCGACGCCGACGCGACCCTCACCGTCCTCCTCACCGTCCTCCGAACGCACATCGACGAACTGGCCGCCGTCGTAGACGAGGGAGACGGGGACTGAGACGGGACGGGTGGTCGCCGGCGAAGCGCCGACTCGCTTCGCGACCGCGTGCCGCTCATCTCGCCACGGCCCCGCGCCGATCAGTTGTCACGGCCCCGCGCCGATCAGTTCCCGGACGCGGGCGACGTGGTCGCCGAACGCCGGGTCGCCGCGCTCGCGCGGGCGCGGCACGTCGACGTCGACGACCGAGTCGACGCGGCCCGGTTCGGCCGCCATCACGACGATGCGGTCGGCGAGCGTCACCGCTTCGGCCACGTCGTGGGTGACGAACAGCACGGTCTTGCCGGTCGACCCCCACACGTCGAGCAGCTCCCGCTGGAGCATCTCGCGGGTCTGGGCGTCGACCGCGCCGAACGGCTCGTCCATGACGAGCAGTTCCGGGTCGACCGCGAGCGACCGCGCGATGGCGACGCGCTGTTTCATCCCGCCCGAGAGCGACTTCGGGTACGAGTCGCGGAACTCGGTGAGGCCGACGAGGTCGAGCATCTCGTCGACCCGCCGCTCGCGCTCGGCCTCGCTCCGGTCGGTCCGTTCGAGCCCGAAGGCGACGTTCTCCGCGACGGTGAGCCACGGGAAGAGGTGGTACTCCTGGAACACCACGCCCATGTCGGTCGTGGGGTCGGTGACGGGCGTGCCGGCGACCCGGACGGCCCCGTCGGTGGCCTGGGTCAGCCCGGCGATGATCCGGAACAGCGTCGTCTTCCCGCAGCCGGACGGGCCGACGAGACAGACGAACTCGCCGTCCGCCACCGAAAACGACACGTCGTCTAGCGCGCGAACCGGCGTCCCGCCGTCGTCGTACGTCTTCCCGACGCCGTCGAGGACGACGCCGGGGTCGCCGCCGTCTCCCGTGGGCGACCCGCCCGTCGCTCCGGAGCCGCGGTTCATGCCTGCCATGCTAACACCCGGCGTTGGACCGCGCGGAACGCCACGTCGACGACGAGATACAGCAGGCTCAACACGAAGATGTACGCGAGCGCGCGGTCGACCCGGAGGTTGTTGCTCGCGCGGAGAATCTCGCGACCGACGCCCGGCACGGAGAATATCTCGGCGGCGATCACGAGCATCCAGCAGCGGCCGAGCCCGGTGCGGATGCCCGTCATGATCCCCGGCAGCGACGCCGGCAGGACGACCGACCGGACCATATCGAGGTCGCTGCGCACGCCGAGGGTCCGCCCCACGTCGATCAGGTCGTCGGAGACCGCCTCGACGGCGCCGTAACTCGCGTAGAAGTTGATCCAGAACCCGCCGACGGCGATGATGAACGCCGCGCCGGCGTGGTTGAGGCCGAACCACGCGATGGCGAAGCCGATGAGCGCGAGCGGCGGGACGGGGCGTAACACCCGGACTAACGGCGCCGTCACGTCGTCGAGCAGGCCGCTCCACGCGAACGCGACGCCGGCGCCGACGCCGAGGCCCGTGCCGACGAGCGTGCCGGGGATCCAGTGTCGAACGCTCGAGACCAGCGCCGCCGGCATCGCTCCCGAGGCGAGTTGCCCCCGGAACTCCGCCGCGACCGCGACCGGCGAGGGCAAGACGATAGCCGGCTGCGTGAGCGAGACGAGGTGCCAGACCACGACGAACCCGGCCAGCCCCGCGGCGCCGCGGAGCAGTCGCCGCGGGTCTCCGAGGGCGATATCGACGCCCAGCGCGCTCCCGTCGACCTCCCGTCTGGTGTCGGTAGCCATTACAGCGAGTCGTAGACGCTCCGGTCGAATATCTGGTCGTTGGTGAGCTGTTCGTCGATCTGGCCGTTCGACGCCGCGAACTCCGAGAAGACGGGCGTCGCCTCGCTGATGGACGCCGGGTCGGTGACGAAGTTCGAGAGCGGCGAGTCGAGCGCCTTCCGCGCGCGGTCAGCGGGCATTCCGATCCCCGACTCGACGTGTTGGGCCGTCGCGTCGGGGTTTGCGCCGATAAACTCGGTCGCGCGGACGTGCTGTTCGAGGAACTGCGCCGCGATCGGGGAGTCACGGACCTCGTCGCTCATCAGCGTGACCGCCGCCGGCTGGCCGGGGAGTATCTCGGCGGCCGTCCGGAGCATCGTGACCGACGAGCCCTCCGCCTGCGCGATCGTCGGGACCGGCTCCATGATCGAGGTGCCGTCGATGTCGCCGCCGTTTATCGCCTGCCAGACCGCGTTCGCGCCGTTGATCTCGCGGATCTCCACGCTGTCGTTCGCCTCGGGGTCGACGCCGGTCTCCCTGAGCCAGTAGCGGAGCAACACGTCGGGGACGCTCCCCTGCGGAAAGGTCCCAAAGCGGAAGGGACGCCCGTTCTCCTCGGCCCACACGTCGAACGCGTCGCTGCCGTGTTGCTCGAAGGTGTCGTGGAACGACTGTTCGGCCATGATCCCCATCGGCTCGCGGATGTTCGCCGCCGTCACCTGCGCCGGGATATCGTTGTCGATGACGATCATCGCCGGGACGATACCGAACATCGCGACGTCGATGTTGCCGCCGCTGAACGCCTGCACGATCGCCGGGCCGTCGGTGAACTCCCGCCCGTCGATTTCGGCGTCGATCGACGAGAAGTAGCCTTCGCCCTCCATCACGTACCACTGGAGGTCGGGGTAGATCGGCATGTGTGCGACCGTCAGTTCGTCGAGTCCGCCTTCGTCGCCGCCGAGACAGCCGGCGAGTCCGAGCGTCGCGGCGCCGCCGGCTGCGGCGAGGAACGACCGGCGCGTCGGCGGCGAGTTCGCGTCGTACATAGCCACACAACGGCGTCGGGGACCAACACCCTCGCGCCACCAGCAACGACGGCACGATCCGGTGACGACCGATCGGCAGAGTACGTGGTTCATAAGGCCCCAGACGGCCGTTTTCCTGTGTTTCGCGGTTTATCGGAGGTCACAGGATCGCGCAATACTTGCGAGACTCGGCCGCGAGTCGTCCGGGAGTCGCCGGAGGAGGCCGTCAACCGCCGTCGTTTATGCGATCGCCCGCCAACGGAGGGCATGGTCTCGGATCTCTTCGACCCCGACGCGTGGGAACAGGTGACAGACGAGTTCGACGACATCACCTATCACCGCGGCGTCGACGTGCCGGTCGTCCGGATCGCGTTCGACCGCCCGGAGGTCCGGAACGCGTTCCGCCCCGGCACCGTCGACGAGCTGTACGCCGCGCTCGACCACGCGCGAAAGCAGGCCGACGTGGGGTGTGTGCTGCTCACCGGCAACGGCCCCTCCGAGAAGGACGGCGGCTGGGCGTTCTGTTCCGGCGGCGACCAGTCGGTGCGGGGCGGCTCCGGCTACGAGTACCGCGACGACGACGAGGCCGGCGAGGAGGACGACCCGCTCGTCAAGGAGGCGCGGGCGGGCCGCCTCCACATCCTCGAAGTCCAGCGGCTGATCCGGTTCATGCCGAAGCCCGTGGTCGCGGTCGTGCCGGGGTGGGCGGTCGGCGGCGGCCACTCGTTACACGTCGTCTGTGACCTCACGCTCGCCAGCGACGAGCACGCGAAGTTCCTCCAGACGGACCCCGACGTGGCGTCGTTCGACGGCGGGTTCGGGTCGGCGTACCTCGCGAAACAGATCGGCCAGAAGAAGGCCCGCGAGGTGTTCTTCCGCGGGAAGACCTACTCGGCCGAGGAGGCCGCGGACATGGGGATGGTCAACGAGGCGGTCCCGCACGAGGAGCTGGAAGACGAGGCGATAGCGTGGGCCGACGAGATGACGAGGAAGTCGCCGACCGCGATGCGCATGCTGAAGTACGCCTTCAACATGACCGACGACGGGATGGTCGGCCAGCAGGTGTTCGCCGGCGAAGCGACCCGCTTAGCGTACATGACCGACGAGGCGGCGGAGGGCCGCGACGCGTTCGTCGAGAAGCGCGAGCCGCAGTTCCGCGAGTACCCCTGGCACTACTGAGGTCGGCTGGGACCGCTCTCTGACCCGTGCGTGTACCCGCGGTCGGCGAGCGGGTCGCCGTCGGCCGTCACGCCCGCCCCGTCGGCGACGACCCGTCCCACGCGAGTCAGCCCGCCCGGACACGCCTCGCGAGCCGAGGGGACCGCCTCCTCGGGGAGCGTACAGACGAGTTCGAAGTCCTCGCCGAAGTGCGCGGCCAGTTCGAAGCGCTCGCCCGAATCGTCGGCGACCGCGTCGACGGCGGGGTGAACGGGAACCCGGTCGGGATCCAGTTCGAAGCCGACATCGCTCGCCTCGGCGAGCTGGTGGAGCGAGCGCGCGAGCCCGTCCGAGGAGTCCATCATCGCGGTCGCGCGGTCGGCGAGCGCCAGCCCGTCGGCGACGCGTGGCGTGAACCGAAACAGGTCGTTCGCCCGCTCGACCGCCTCGTCGTCATCTCTTTTAAATAATCGGAGCGCGGCGGCGGAGCGTCCCCACTCGCCGGTGACACAGAGCGCGTCGCCGGGTCGCGCGCCAGACCGCCTGACTGCGCCGCCCCCGGTGAGGGTGCCGATGGCGGTCGAGGCCGTGGTGAACTCGTCGTGGCTGTCGAGGTCGCCGCCGACGTACTCGGCGTCGACCGCCTCGCAGACGTCGACCGCGCCGGCGACGAAGCGGTCGAGCCCCCCGTCGTCGAAGTCGCTGTCGGCGTACACCGCGACCGCCGCGGTCGCCGTCGCCCCCATCGCCGCCACGTCCGAGAGCGACGCGCCGACCGCGCGCCACCCGGCGGTGTAGCGCGTCGTCCCCGGCGGGAAGTCGGTCCGCTCGTGGAGCATGTCGGTCGTGATCACGGTGTCGTCCACGACGGCGGCGTCGTCGCCGGCGTGCGGCAGGTCGGCCGCGAGCGCCCGAAGCGCGTCTCGCTCGTTCACGATACCGGCGGTTCACGCCGGGGCGGATTATAACTGTCCGATTCGGCCGTCTCGCGGGGGCGCCGATCGGATTCCCCGATTCCGTGCGGATAGGTACCAATCACCATTTAAAGGCCCTAAACACATTAACGAATATTATCATTATCAATCATTATGTTTATTACCATCCTCCCGCTCGTACCAATCGCAATGACAGTATCCGTACGCGGACACGCAGCGCCCCGACCCGCCGACAGCACGATAACCAGACGACCGCCGCAACCCCCTACACGACCCGATGACGACACCTGACGACACCACACCCACGGCCGACACGACGAACCGACAGACCGACCGAACGACGAGCCGTCCGACCGCGACGGGCCGAGACCCGACCGCCGATCCTTCTACGCGACCGATCCCTGGGCGCCTGCCAACCACCGAAGAGGCGGGTGCCCCCATCGTCCCGAGGACGCGCACGACGACGCGCACGACGGAGCCGATGGCCACCGACAGCCGCCGGCGCCCGAGCCCGCCGCCGACCGAAGCCGAGCGCGACGCCCCGCTGGTCCCCGACCTGCGACCGACGCGTCGCCGGGCGACGGACGGGGGGTCGCGATGAGCGCCGTCCCGATGGCCGGGACCGGCCGCGGCCCGCGACCGGACCCGACGACGTTCACGCGGCGTGCGGCCGACCGATTCGACGAGACGACCGACCGATTCGACGAGACGACCGACCAACCCGACGCGACCACCGCGCGGTTCGACGACGACGCGACGACGGAGAGCCACTAATGCATCCCAACGAACTCGACGACGACGTCTATCGGAAAGATATCGACAACCCGGCCGGCCGGCGGCTCCGCGAACTGTTCGAAGAGCAGGACTACACGTTCGCGCCCGGAATCTACCACGCGCTCGACGCCCGCCTCGCCGAGATGGCCGGGGTCGACGCCGCCTACATGAGCGGCTACTCGACCGTCCTCGGCCAGTTCGGCTTCCCCGACCTGGAGATGGTCACGATGACCGAGATGGTCGAGAACGCGAAGCGCATGGTCGAGGCGACGAACCTCCCGGTCGTCGCCGACTGCGACACCGGCTACGGCGGCGTCCACAACGTCCGGCGCGCGGTCCGCGAGTACGAGAAGGCCGGCGTCGCCGCCGTCCACATCGAAGACCAGACCTCCCCGAAGCGGTGCGGCCACATCGCCGGCAAGCAGATCGTCTCCCGCGAGCAGGCGCGGTCGCGCTTCGAGGCGGCCGTCGACGCCAAGCAGAGCGAGGACACGGTGATCATCGCCCGGACCGACGCGTACGGCTCCGCCAACGGCGACTGGGAGGAGCACCTCGAACGCGGCCGGATCTACGCCGACGCCGGCGTCGACCTCGTCTGGCCCGAGATGCCCGACCCGTCCCGCGAGGACGCGGTCGAGTACGCCGAGACGATCCACGAGACCCACCCCGACCTGGATCTCGCCTTCAACTACTCCTCGTCGTTCGAGTGGGGCGCCCAGGAGGACCCGCTCACGTTCGAGGAGCTCGGCGACCTGGGCTACCAGTACATCTTCATCACGCTGTACGGGCTCCACTCGGGCGCCCACGCGGTCTACGAGGACTTAGCGAACATCGCCGAGAACGACGAGCAGGCGCAGTTCGACCTCGAAGACCGGTACATCGGCCACGAGACCGAGAGCCACCACGAGCTCTCCTTCGTCCCGCGGTACCAGGACATCGAGGCCGAGTTCGACCCCGAGGCCCGGCAGCGTCAGGAGGAGTCGGCCGGCTTCACCGACGAGGAGAGCGACCCGATCACCGCCGAGAACGACGACGACTGAGCGCGTCGCTCCCCGCTATCGGTCCGGAATCGCTCCCAGATTTTTCAGTTCCGCGAGGTCGCCGTCGCCGTACCCGTACTCGCCGAGCACCGCCTCCGTGTGTTCGCCGAGCGACGGCGGATAGCGACGGTTCGTCGTCGGCGTGCGCGAGAAGTGCATCGGCGACCCCGGCACCCGCATCGGGCCGGCGGTCGGGTGGTCGAACTCGGCGACCATGTCGCGTGCGGCCAGCTGCGGGTCGTCGAACACCTCGGCCATGTCGCGAACGCGGCTCGCGGGCACCCCGTGTTCGCCGAGTCGGTCGAGGGCCGCCGCCGTCGTGAGGTCAGCGAACGCGGCGTCAAGTTCGGGGTCGAGCGCGTCCCGGTTGCGCACGCGTCTCTCGTTGGTCTCGAACCGCTCGTCGGCCAGCAGGTCCGGACGATCGAGCGCCGCGCAGAGTTTCGGCCAGAACGCGTCGGCGGCGCAGGCGACGACGACGTAGCCGTCGGTCGTCTCGAACGCCTGATACGGGGCGATGTTCGGGTGTTTGCTCCCCATCCGCCCCGGCGGCTCGCCGCTCGCGAAGTAGTTGGCGGCCATGTAACTGGTCCACGCCGCCTGTCCGTCGAGCAGGCTCACGTCGATCTTCTGGCCGGTGCCGTCGCCGAGTTCGCGTTCCAAGAGCGCCGCGAGGATCGCTTGGGTCGCGTACATCCCGGCGCCGATGTCGGCGAGCGCGACCCCGATCCGAACCGGCGGACCCCCCTCGACGCCCGTCATCGACATGAACCCGCCGCGGGCCTGCATCACGATGTCGTAGGCCGGCTCGTCGCGGTCGGGGCCCCACTCGCCGTAACCGGAGATACCGCAGTAGATCAGTTCGGGGTTCGCGGCGGCGAGGTCCGGGTAGTCGAGGCCCCAGTCGGCCATCTTGCCGACCCGGAAGTTCTCGACGAGCACGTCGGCCTCCCCGGCGAGGTCGCGGAACACCGCCCGCCCCGCGTCGCTCGCGAGGTTCAACTCGACGGAGCGCTTGTTTCGGTTGACGCTGGCGTAGTAGGCGCTCTGGGCGTCGTCGGGGTCGGACGCCTCTCCCTCACCGAACGCCGGCGGGCGCCACGTCCGCGTCTGGTCGCCCTCGCCCGGCCGCTCGATTTTGATGACCTCGGCGCCGAGGTCGCCGAGCTGCATGGTACAGAACGGCCCCACCAGCACGCGGGAGGCGTCGAGGACCGTGAGCCCGTCGAGCGGCCCCGCGTCGCCGTCCGGATCGCGCGCCTCACCGACCACGCCGGATCACCTCGCCCGTCCGTCCCCGTGTCGCGTCCATGTCCCCGGAATCGGCCGGGCGGGTAATGAGCCTCCCGGCGGCGACGCCCGCCGCGTCGCCAACGGTTAAACGGCGGCGAGGCGATCGGTTCCGTATGGATCTCGACATCTCGGGGAACGTCGCGCTGACGACGGCATCGAGCAGCGGTCTCGGCTTCGCGTCCGCCCAGGCGCTCGTCCGCGAGGGGGTACACGTCGTCATCAACGGCCGCGACGGCGACCGCCTCGCGGCGGCGAAAGAGTCGCTGCAAAGCGAGGCGGCCGACGGCGCCCGCGTCGTCGCCGTGCAGGGCGACATCACGGACACCGACGACCTCGACCGGCTCGTCGAGACGACGGTCGACGAGTTCGGCCGGCTCGACCACCTCGTCACCTCGGCCGGCGGCCCGCCCTCGGGGGCGTTCCTCGACACCGACGACGAGGACTGGGAGGCGGCGTACGAACTGCTCGTGATGAGCGTCGTCCGCCTCGCCCGGAAGTGCGCCGAGCCGCTGGCCGACGGCGACGGCGGGACCATCGTCACGATCACCTCGCGGTCGGTGAAAGAGGCGATAGACGGGCTGGTGCTGTCGAACGCGGTGCGGATGAGCGTCGTCGGCTTGGAGAAGACGCTCTCGAAAGAGCTCGGCCCGGAGGTGCGCGCGAACGCCGTCCTCCCCGGCTCGCACGAGACGAGCCGGATCCGAGAACTCGTCGATCAGGCGATCGAGCGCGGCGAGTACGACTCCTACGAGGAGGGGCTCGCCGACTGGGTCGACAACCCGCTCGACCGCATCGGCGACCCGATCGAACTCGGGAACACCGTCGCCTTCCTCTCGTCGCCGCGCTCCGGGTACGTGAACGGGCAGGCCATCGTCGTCGACGGTGGCGGCGGCGACGCGACCCTGTAGTTGGGGTAGCGCTGTCTACGGCCCCTGCGTGACCGCGACCGCAACCGTCAACCGGGGGGATGGCCTCGCTGCGTGTAGATGGAGGTCCTCGTGCGACTCGCCGGGCTGCTCGCGCTGCTCCTCGTCGGGACGGGGCTCCGGTACGCCGGCGTCCTCGACGCGGCCCGCACGGAGGTCCTCAACCGGGCCGCCTACTACGGCGCGCTCCCGGCGCTGGTGTTCGTCGCGACCTACGACCAAGCCATCGGCGAGGTCGTCTCGTGGGAACTGCTCGTCGCCGTCCTCGTCGCGTACCTCGGCACGGCGGTCGTCGCCGGCGTCGTCCACCGCCGCCGCTCGCCGAGCGCGCGCCGGAGCGTCGCGGTCGTCCAGTCGTACCACTCGAACGTGGGGTACCTCGGGCTCCCCGTCGTCGCCGCGACGTTCGGCCCCCGCGTGACCGCGATCGCGAGCGTCGTCTTGGGGATCGGGTCGCTGGTCCAGGTGCCGCTGACCGTACTCTTGCTGGTGTCGATGAACGGCGAGACGACACGGGGGGCCGTGGGGCGACACCTCCGGTCGCTCGCGGGTAACCCCGTCCTGCTGGCGCTCGTCGCCGGGATGACCATCGGCTGGTTCGAGGTCGGCGTTCCGAGTCCGGCCGCGACGGCGCTGGGCTGGGCCGGGTCGCTGGCGCTCCCGCTGGCGCTGCTCTGTGTCGGCGCCACGCTGCAGGTCGACCGGGCGGCGATCGACCGCGGGGCGACCGCGTCGGTGGTCGCGCTCAAGGTGGCGTGTATGCCCGCCATCGCGTGGGCGGCCCTCGCGCTGCTCGGCGTCAACGCGGCGACGCTCACCGCCGGCGTCGTGATGCTCGGCACGCCGACCGCGGTGTCGACGTACGTGTTCGCGACCGAACTCGGCGGCGACGCCGGGTTCGCCTCGCTGAACGTGTTCGTCACGACGGTCGCGTCGGTCGGATCGATGACGCTGCTGATCGAACTGATCGCGGCGACGGCGTGAACCGGGACGGGTCGGCGACGCGTCGGCCGCGACCCGAACCGATATGCCGTGGGGCGTCATCTCACGGCGCATGGACCACGTCGCCTTCGAGGACGCCGAGACGTACGAGCCGGAAGCCGGCTGGGCGCGCGCCGCGCTGGCGGGCAGCGAGCAGTTTTCCTTCGAGTGGTTCGAGAAGCCGGCGGGCCACTCCTCGCCGATGCACGACCACGAGAACGAGCAGGTGTGTCTCTGTCTGGAGGGCGAGCTCGTCGTCCACACCGAGGCCGACACCGCCGTGTTGGGCCGGTACGACTCGGTCCACCTCGACGGGTGGGAGTCGCACCGCGTCGAGAACCGGACCGACGAGCGCGCGGTCGGCCTCGACGTGTTCGCGCCCGGCCGTGGCTTCGACTTCTGGACGGATCGCGAGGAGTGATGACGAGCGACACGCCACGGGCGGGGGGAAGCGACGCGGCGCCGATTCGCCTCGCGCGGACGGTCGAGGGACGCCCGCTCGTCGGCGACGCGGACGGGTTCGTGCCCCTCGCGTCGGCCGGCATGGACGGAATCGACGAGGCGCTCGGCGCGGCGGTCGGGTGCGGGGCGTCGCCGTCGCTCCCGTCGGTCGAGTCGCTCCCCGCCGCGCGGACGCCGGCGCGGCGACTGTCGTTCGGGGTCCCGTTCGACCCCGGTAAGCTGTGGGGGATCGGCCTCAACTACGCCGACCACGCGGCCGACCTCGACGCGGTCCGGCCCGCGGAGCCGGCGAGTTTCATGCGGCCGGCGACCGCGCTGACCGCGCCCGGCGGGCCGATTCGGCTGCCGCCGACCGAGGAGGCCGCCCGGATCACGGCGGAGGCGGAACTCGGCCTCGTGATCGGTCGGACCTGCACCGACGTCGACGAGGGCGCGTTCGGCGAGGTGGTCGCCGGCGTCGTCCCGGTCATCGACGTGACGGCCGAGGACGTCCTCCGGCGGAACCCGCGGTTCCTCACGCGGGCGAAGAGCTACGACACGTTCCTCGTCGTCGGGCCGTGGGTCGCGGCGCCGGTGAGCGTCGACCGGCTCGCGGGGACGACGGTCCGAACCGTGATCAACGGCGAGACGGTCGCGGAGAACACCGTCGACCGGATGCTGTTCCCGCCGGAGGAGCTCGTCAGCGTCCACTCGCGCGTGTTCACCGCAGAGCGCGGCGACCTCATCTCGACCGGGACCCCCGGCGCGGGCGTCATCGAGCCCGGAGATACGGTCCGGGCGGAGGTCGAGGATGTCGGCGTGTTAACCGCGGACGTGGTCGGCGAGGAGAGGGACGGGGCGGCGGAAGTCGGCTGAGTGTTTAAAAGGCTGGCAGCGAGCGGGGGAGCGTCGGCCGCGCGAGCCGGGACCCGACCTACGCCGGGAGCGTGTCGATACCGTCGATCTCGACGTAGCCGTACCCGCACTCGGGGCAGCGCCACTTCGTCTTCTCGCCGAGGTGTAGCGTCATCGCACCGGTCCGGTAGAACGACTGGGTCTCTCCACACGAGGGACAGTCTACGTCCTTTTCGAGCGCCATACCCGCGGATCCGTTCGGCGCGGTTTTGAAGATACTGATCCGCCGGTTGTGCTCGGCTGCTCCCAGGGAAATCGCTCCTGGTAGATCGTCGGTGAACACCGCCTCGCCGGCTGCCTCGTTGATTCCCGCCCGCACAGCACCGCAGCCGCGCCTCGCACCTCCCCAGCCTCGTCGGTCGTCCTCCGCGCCGCTCCGGACGACCGACTCCCTCGCGCGTGCTGACTCGCGGCCGCTGAGAGCGGCCGCTCGCAGGCACGCGCCAGTGCAGGTCTCTTTATAAATCGGTGTCGCCGCCCTCTCGATCCGGTATAAATAGCTCTCGCCGCGTCTCGTCCCTACGTCTCGTCGACGTGGCGGACCTCGCTGGCGACGCCCCGCGTCGACGAGACCATCTCGGGACCGGACATCTCGGCGCGGCCGACCGCGAACGCCTTCGGCCCCTCGATGACGACCTCGTCGCCCACGCGGATGTCGTCGTCCGCGTCGACGACGCCGGGCGCGAGGACGGAGCCGTGGGGGACGAACGGGTCGATTTCGACCCGCTTCGTGGGGGCGTCGCTCTCGACCCACCGGCGCGCGCCGTCGATGGTGAACGAGAGCGTGCCGTACTGCGGGACCATCGTCGCGAGCTGTTCGCCCGGCTCGCCCTCGCGCCCGGCGTCGGGGTCGTCGCCCCACACCTGCAGTTTGGGGTACCGGCCGGTGGTCCGGATGTCGGCCTCGCCGGGTCCGCCAAACAGATCGTTGCCAGCGCCGTCACCGAGCAGGTAGTCGGCGAGCGCCCGGACCGTGTTGTGTTCGCGCTCCCGCTTGCTGTAGGCCGGTTCGCCCTGCAAGGCGGCGTTTAACTCCCCGAGCGACTCGTCGCTCGTCGGGTGGCCGACGCAGGTGTACTCGAATGGCACGTCGACGGCGGGATCGGCTTCGACCCGCTCGCATATCTCGCGGTAGCCGTCCTCGGGGACGTGCGCGATCACTCGCGAGTAGTCGTTCCGCTCCAGATATCGCCGGAGAACCTCGCTGACGAACCCGATCTCGTCTTCGCTCCAGTCGCCGGTGACGACGGCGTCGTAGTGTTGTGCGGGGTAGGTCGTCTCCAACTCCTGCGGGACCACGCCGATCGGCGAGGTCATCGAGACCGTGTGCCCGCGCCACTGGATCGCGTCGTGGAACTGCCCGTGGCTCTGCGAGTCGCTGTACGGCTTGGTCGCCGAACACGGGACCAACACGAGCGGTTGGTCGGTGAACCGGTTCTGGTATCGGCTCGTCACCCGGTCGGCGAATCGGCGAATTTCGACGCGGTCGAGCGTCTCGCTCGTCGCGGCCGTCACCTCGGCGTCGCGCATGAGCGGCGTCCGCTCTTCGAGGTATCCCCACTGGTCGTCGAACTCGCGGAACGCCGCCGTGAGCCACTGCTCGTGGCGGGTCTGTCCCTCGATGTAGTCGCGCAGGCGCCCGGCGCGGATTCGCTCGCGGACCCGCCGCAACTCGGCGCGGAGCGCGTTGACGTTGTGGTCGGCACAGTCCGCCCGCGTGAACGCCTCGCGGGGTGTCGCGCAGGCGGGACAGGCGCAGGGGAGCTCTTCAAGATCCTCCAAGAAGTGTTCGGCGTCGGCGGTGCAGTACATCCCCTGGGTGCCCTTCGTGCGCGCCAGCGTCGCGTCGACGAGGTCGACGCCGGCGTACGCGAGCAGCGCGACGTTCCGGGGGGTGGCCACGCCCGAGAGGACCAGCGCGGTGTCGGCCGGGAGCGCGTCCTTCGCGGTCACGATTGCCTCCTTGAACGCCTCGCCGTGGCCCACGAAGCCGGACGCGTCCGCGAGGACGTAGGCGTCGGCGCCCACGTCGCGGGGGGCCTCGCTGTCGACGACGGCCGCGGACGGGAACTCGACGGCGGGGTGGTCGACGGCGAACGACTCGCGGACCTCGTCGCGGGTGCCCGCGGGGAACGCGCGGTGCGGGAGGACGGTGAGCGCCCCTTCGTCGCCGTCGGGGACCGTGCGCTCGGCCGCCCAGAGGCTGCCCGCGTCCGCGAGAAACGGGTCCGCGAGCGCCGGCGTCGTCACGGGGTCGGAGAGGCGAAGCTCCCCGAGCCGGGCGGCGCCGTCGCGCTCGTGGACTTCGAAGTACTCGGTCATACTCCCTCTCGCGGGGGGACGGTCAATTCTCTTGTGTTCCGCGGTCGCCCCGGCCGAACCGTTAGGTTCCCGGCGCTCGTATCGGTCGTATGGAGATAACCGGCCCGTGGGACCGCGACCGAATCGACGAGTTCCTCGGCGAGGCGCGGGTCCCGGTTCGGCTCGGCTGTCGCACCCCGCGTGACGCCCCGTGGATCGTCTCGCTGTGGTTCTCGTGGGACGGGGCCGTCAACTGCGCGACGAGCGCGAGCGCCGACCTCGCCGACTTCCTCGCGGCGGACGACCACGTGTCCTTCGAGGTGTCGACGAACGACCCGCCGTATAAAGGAGTGCGGGGACGCGGACACGCGGCGGTGTCGCCGGACGCGGACAAGGAGCTGCTGCGAGCGCTGTTGAATCGGTACCTCGGCGGGACCGACAACCCGACCGCCGACCGGCTCCTCCGACCGGAGCGCGAAGAGGTGAAGATTCGGATCGAACCGGAGCGGCTCCACTCGTGGGACTACAGCGGGCGGATGGGATCGGCCGACGACTGACCGCGGCCGCGAGCCGACCGGTTAGCGCCCGATGAACCGCAGGTTCTCGACGTCCACGCTGTCGGGCACCGCCTCGACGGCGCGCGCCACCCAGTCGTCGTGGCCGAGCGTGATGTCGGCGTCCGGGTTGGCGTCGACGAGGCTCGCGACGCCCTCGGCGGCCGCGACCTGCGCCGCGCCGTCGATCCGGTCCGGGACCTCCGCGGTGAGCGGGTACGTCTCCGAGAGCGCCCGCGGGAAGGGGCCGAATGGGGGCTTTATCCGCCACACGGCGTCGTACTCGTGGTTCGACGGCGCGTCCGACTCGGTGAGGAGGAGGCGGTCGGGGACCGCGAGCCGCGAGAGCCGGTCGTGGTGCCGGCTGACCTCGGGCCGGCGGGCCGACTCGTGAGAGGTGTAGAAGAACGCGTCTTTCGACACCGGGTCGGTCCGCTCCAGTTCGTCGGCGTGGTCGAGGAGGGTCCGGAACCCGTCGAGCATCGCGGGGTGGCCGCGGGCGCGTCGGTCGACGAGTTGGAGGAGGTTGCCGGACCGGATCGCGGCCTTCACGCGACGCAGCTCCTCGAAGGTGACGTGGAGGTTGTGTTCGGCGAGGAGCTGCTCGGCGGAGCGGTCCTCGTCGTCGGGGCCGGCCCCGTCGTCCATCGCCCGGAGGTTCGCGGGCGTGTACTCGGCGCAGACGGGACACGAGCAGGGGAAGTACTCCATCTCTTCGAGGTGTTCGGTGCCGGAGACCGTGAGGTAGCGCCCGTCGCGGGCCATCAGCGCGTACGCCGCCGAGTCGAACAGGTCGCAGCCGGCGGCGACCGCCAGCGCGAGCATCATCGGGTGGCCGGCGCCGAACAGGTGGACCGGCGCGTCGGGGTCGAGCCCGCGCTTGGCCGCCCGCACCGCCTCGACGACCTCGGCGTAGCGGTAGGAGTTCAAGAGGGGAACCATCGCCCCGACGGGGAACACGTCGAGGTCGCTCGCGCTCGCGTGTCGGCCGGCCTCCTCGCGGAGGTCGGGGAACGTCGACCCCTGCACGGGGGCGTTGACGAGCATCTCGCCGGTGTCGGCCGCCTCGGCGTCGGCGATGGCCTGCCGGGTCGTCGCCAGCTCCCGCTCGGCGCGCTCGCGGTCGACGTCGGGGGGCGTCGGCACGTCGACCGGGGTGGCCACGTCGCTGCCGATCTGCCGCTGGAACTCGATTATCTCTTCGGTGGTCACGTCGATCTCGCCGTACTCGGCCAGTTGGAAGGAGCCGGAGTCGGTCATGATCGCGCCGTCGAACCCCAAGAAGTCGTGGAGCCCCTGATCGAGGACCCGGTCGCGGATCCGGTCGGTACTACGGATGATGTAGGAGTTCGTGATCAGCATCTCCGCGCCGAACTCCGCGGCGAGCCGCGACGGCTCGACGGTGAGGACGTTGGGGTTGACGACCGGCAGCAGCGCCGGCGTCTCGACGGTTACCCCGGCGCGGGGGACCTCCAGCCGACCGATCCGCCCGGCGGCGTCGTGGTCCCGGATCTCGAAGTGATCGCGCATACCCGGAGTGGGCGGACGCGGGCGGTAAGGGTTGCGTTCGGGGGCGACGAGCGCGCCGACCGCGAGCCGCCTCAGAGCCCCGTCGGATGGCTCAGGTAGGTCGTCTCCAGTCCCCACTCCGCGGTCAGGGCTTCGAGCGACCGAACGCCGAACGTCTCGGTCGCGTAGTGGCCCGCGAGGAAGACGGTCAGGCCGGCCTCCCGCGCCTCGTGGTAGGCCTTCCCTTTCCCCTCGCCCGTGATGAGCGCGTCGGCGCCCGCCTCGACCGCCTCGTCGAGCCAATCGGTCCCGGAGCCGGTGACGACGGCGACGCGCTCGATCTCGTCGGGGCCGAAGTCGAGCACCTGCGTCGGCGACGGGTCGTCGTCCGACTGTCCCTCGAAGCCGTCGAGCGTCTCGCGGATCGCGGCCGCCGACCGCGGCGCCTCCGTCTCCCCGATCGTTCCGATCGTGACGGGGCCGAGTTCGCCGAACGGCTCCCGGTCGGCGAGGTCGAGTTCCGCCGCGACGCCGGCGGCGTTGCCCAGGTCGGCGTGACCGTCGAGCGGGAGGTGTGAGACGTACAGCGCGATGTCGTGGTCGGCGAGCGCCGCGATCCGGTCGTACGCTCGCCCGGTCACGCGGTCGATCCCGCCCCACGAGATGCCGTGGTGGACGACGAGGACGTCGGCGCCCGCGTCGGCCGCGGCCTCGATCGTCGCGGTCGCGGCGTCGACCGCGAAGGCGACGTGGTCGACCGTACCGCGGTCCGATCCAACCTGTAACCCGTTCGCGCTGGCGTCGACGTCGGCGTACGCCGCCGTGTCGAGTCGGTCGTCGAGCCGTCGGACGTACTCGGAGCGCTCCATACCGACCCGTGCGCCGGGCGGGGAATAAAGCGCGCGGCTCCGGGCGCCGGCTACCGCCGCCCCGCGAGGAACGCATCGACCGCCTCGCGGTCCGGCAGCGCCGTCATGCCGCCGCGCTCTCCCACGGAGAGCGCGGCCGTCGCGTTGGCGAACGCGAGCGCGCCGTCGAGGGCCGGGGAGTCGGCGTCGGTCACCCCCGACAGAAGCGCCACCAGCCCCGCGGTGAACGCGTCGCCGGCGCCGGTCGCGTCGACCGCGTCGACGCGGAACCCCTCGTGTCGGGCGGTCGTCTCCCCCCACGGCGCCGCCGGGGAACTTGCCGCGACCGCGCCCGCGGCGCCGAGCGTCACGACCGCCGTGTGCGGCCCGTGGCGTAACAGATCGCTCGCCAGTTCCGGGCCCTCGTCCGCGGAGATGCCGGTCGCGGCCACGTCCTCGTCGCTCGCGAAGGCCACGTCGGCGTCGCCGAGGATGTCGCGGATCGCGTCGACCACGGCGTCGCGGTCCCCCGCCGGGACCAGGTCCGGTCGGTAGTTCACGTCGAACGAGACCGTACAGCCCCGCTCGGCGGCCGCGGCCGCCAGCTCGCGCATCGCGCGCCGGCCCGTCGCGCGGGTGAGGGCGACGCCGCCGAGGTGGACCCACGAGGCGGTCGCCAGCGCGTCGGTCGGGACCGCGTCGGGGTCGAAGCCGAACGTCACGTCTCGCGAGCCGTAAAACCGGAAGCGTCGGTCGTCGACGCCCGGCGGCGAGACCACGCCGAGCGCGGTGTTGCCGTCGACCCGCCGCGCGAGCGCGTCGTCGACGCCCTCCCGGTCGAGCGTCTCCCGGAGGAAGTCGCCGAAGGGGTCGTCGCCGAGGCGGGTCCAGAACGCCGGGGTCGCGCCGAGCCGCGAGAGCCCGACCGCGACGTTTGCCGGGGCGCCGCCCGGTCGGTGCGTGAAGCCGTCCACGTCGTGGAGCGTCTCACCGGGGTTCGGGAGCAGGTCGACGAGCGTCTCGCCGGCGACGAGGATGTCAGTCATACCTCGAAGGAGCGGCGTCGGTCGCTATGAAAGTACGGTTCGTCGGCGCGGGCGGGTGGGTTGACGCGGGCGGGTCGCAGCGCCACCGGAGCCGGAACGGTCCAGCCTACTCAGCGTCGGCTGCGTCGCCGTCCGCGACCTCCTCGGCGACCGCCTCGAACGCCGCGAGGATGACGCGCTTGCAGGCCTGCCCCTCGGTCGTCCAGTGCTGTGCGTAGTCGAGCATGTCGTCGTAGATGTCGGGCTTGCAGCCGGCCGCCTGCGGGTGGCCGCCGCCGTTCACCTTCCCGGCGACCTCGTGAGCGTGCTGGAACTCCTCGGAGCCGCGGATCGACGCCGAGCCGGCGGGTTTGACGATCACGGCGGCGTCGGCGCCCCGCTCGCGGAGCGACTCGGCGACCTCGTTCTGTGAGCAGCGACCGTAGGTTACGGCGACGGTCCACTCGTCGACCTCGTGGGTGACGGCTCGGTCGACGGCGGCGTCGATCCGGGCCTCCTTCTCGACGCGGCGATCGGCGACGAACGACTGGACGGTCTCGGGGAGGTCGGCGCCGTACGCGCCCACGATCGTCGCGTACTCCTCGCTGCCGGCCCAGTACGAGTAGTCGGCCAGGTCGTCGGAGCGCGGGTCCTCCTTGATCCAGAGGTCGTGATCGCGCGTCACCGCCGCCAGCTCGGTCCACCGGTCGTCGAACTCGTGACCGAGCGAGCGGAGCGCCACGTCGGCGGTACACTCCTCGTCGGACTCGCCGACGACGAGGTCGACGCCGAGGTCGCGGACGGCCGCCGCCGTCTCGTCGTCCCACTGGTGGTGGTCGAACCACCGGATCGAGGCGGTCGTCTCCGCGAGCGCCTCCAGCGGCTCGGCGATCCACTCGTAGTCGTCGGGACAGAGGTCACAGACGAACAGATCGATATCGTCGTCGGCGTACGCGAGCACGCGTTCGAGCGACGTGTCGATGGAGTACGGCCCGGCGGCGACCAGCCCGACCGCGGACTCGGCGTGCGCGTCCTCGGTGTCGTCGGCGTCCCGCGATTCGTCGCCGTCGCCGGCCTCGTCGGCGGCGTCTCCCTCGCCCTCTTCGGCCTCGTCGCCGAGTCGGGCGGCGATGGCGGCCTCGAAGGAGTCGGGGTCGAGCGCGGCGTCGTACGCCTCGCGGACCATCGCCGCGCAGGCGAGGCCGTCGGCGTCGCCGTCGGCGATCACGACGGCTTCGCTCCCCTCGATGGCTTCGCGTGCGCGTCGCTCGGCGCGCTCCTCGTCGAGCGAGTCCGGATAGAAGAAGCCCTTGCCGGGCAGCCGCGTGTACCGCGAACGGGGAACGTTCCCCTCGTCGATGAGTTCGTCGTCCATACCGGCGAACCGGTCGGGAGCGGGAAAACTCCGCCGTTCTCCGGCGGTCGCGGGCGTGTCCGCGCTCAGATCGTCGTCCGCCGCGGGTCCTCGTCGGTGAGTTGGCGGACGGTGAGGACGGGGATCGGACAGGTCCGGACGACGCGCTCGGCGACCGAGCCGATGAGGAATCGGTTCTCCCCGTGTCTGCCGCGAGTGCCCATCGCGACCACGTCAGCGTCGACACCGCGCGCGTAGTCGGAGATTTCGGCCGCCGGCCGGCCCTCGCGAACCTCGGTCGAGATGGAGATGTCGGCGTCGCGGGCTGTCGCGGCGTCGGTCACCTGGTCGATCGCCGCCGCGCCGCGGTCGTCGAGCGCCTCGCGGAGGTCGTCGCGGACCTCGTCGGGCGTGGACTCGACCTCGCCGCTGTCAACGACGTAGACGGCGTGAACCTCCGCGTCGAACCGCACGGCGACGTCGATCGCGACCTCGACGGCCCGGCGGACGCTGTCGGAGCCGTCGGTCGCGACCACGATCGTGTCGAACATAGGCACCCGTTCGCCGAGGCGGTAGTTAAAAACAGGCGGTCGATGCCGGTGTCTCGCGACGGTGGATGCGGTATGGTTTATACCTAACACCGTCGTGGTTTAAATAATGGATTCGAGGGCACAGTCGACCGTCGTCGCCACGGTGCTTCTCGTGGCGATCGTGTTCATCGTCGGCGGGACCATCTTCGTCGCCGGGTCCAACACGGTCGACGACACGCCGCGTACCGCGCCGAGCACGGCGCTCAACCTCGACATGAACAGCTCGTCGCTCGTGTTCACCCATCTGTCGGGCGAGTCGCTCACCGCGAGCGACACCGTCGTCGTCTTAAACGGGAACGACGGGAGCACGGAGCGGATCCCGCTGTCCGACGCGGTTGACAGCGACGCCGACGGCCGCCTGACCGTCGGCGAGAGCGTCACGCTGCTGTACACCGCGTCCACCAGCTCGTACACGGTGTATCTGGTGGACGAGGCGAGCCGGCAGCCGATCGGAAACTGGCGGCGCACCGTCTCGATTCTCGGTGTCGACCTGGGGACGAACGGTGGGGTGCTCGCAGCGTCG
>Ga0209945_1000178_pt1 | contig 22546 bp, 21 predicted proteins | sample SalPonR2_A_D2_MG_FD_185703 | JGI IMG/M metagenome (GOLD analysis project Ga0209945, IMG submission 185703) | Salt pond soil microbial communities from South San Francisco under conditions of wetland restoration - Salt Pond MetaG R2_A_D2_MG... ...
CCATTTTCATTACCATTATCGCTTGTTCCATCAAGATTAAGCTGGATCTGACCATTGCTGGTGGTAACATATTCACTAGCGTTATCGCTACTAGGAGCTGCTGCAAGATCCAGTGCTGCATCGCTGTCACCTGCTGTCTGGACGGACACAGTACGTTCTGCTTCGACTGATGTGAACGCACCTGTACCGCCGATCACGCCTGCGCCTGCTGCAACCGTACCCATTCCGATGAGTGCATTGCGTCGTGTAAGTTTCATGATTACACTCACTACTACGATTGGTACCCTCTTTGTATTGGGGTGCCAGAATGTATTTCAGGGTATGCCTGAACTCATTATTATCTATTCAGGCATTGCCTGAGAAAATATAGAACCCCATGGAGACATTTTATAGGGGCTGTTTTTGGCGTTTTAACGATCGATATGGAACATAAATTATATCTAAATAGCATTAATTATTTTATTATTAAAATCAATTATGATACGAATAGCGACAATGAATAGCCAGCACGCGGTTACAATAAAAATCTTAGTCGAGTAAGTTCAGGCACCGTAATACAATAAGGAATACTAATAATCACTCTTCCATGTCATCACGACGCTCACTCCTGTTGGGTACAGCAGGACTCATCGCCGGCAGTGGCGCGATATTTGGAACTGGGGCGTTCACATCAGTCGAAGCAGAACGAACGATCACCGTCCAGACAGCTGGCGACAACTCAGCAGCATTGACACTTGATACAATTGGAAATAGCCCTAACAGCACAGGCGATAATGGCTACGTAACTCTCTCCAACAACGGGACACTCTCAATCGATATTCCTAACGTCAATTTAGAGGCGGTTACACATATCAACCGATTGTTCAAAGTAACGAATAGTGGCACACAAGAGGTAGTTTTCTATATCCAAGAAGTGATCAATCAAAATGAAGGTAATGACAGTGGGAACGCTATCGATTTTAACGCCAAGACAGATCAATTTGAAGACTCAGATGCCACTTCTGGCGGTTCACAAGGTATTGCTGATCCAGAATTAGCGGATATTTCCGCACCATCGGGAGTCCCAAGCGATGTGGGTATTCTGCTTCCCGTTGGCGAATCAGTCGAAGTTGGAATCTCTGTTGATACATCAGATGACAATCTCAACAATGGAGTAAACAGCGACGAGAATGCAGGTGTAGGATCTGGAGAGGCTGAGGCCAACGAACTCCTACTAGAAAGTGCCCGGATAATCGCTGACTCTACACTGGCTGAAAATGAAAATAACTACAATTTTAAAATTCCTAACTAAATGATAGAAGAGTAATAGATTAATTGTATATTTTATATTCTAGCAGGTGCCAATTCTTCTCTGTTAAACAATATGTGAAAATATATAACAAGATTCTTCAACACTAAGGCAACTGCCGTCGGCAATTCAGAATACATCTGTGCCAATCAGGCCACACTATTGACACAGCTCGCTCAACTGAAAACCACTAGCTCTCAGCTGGCAAAATATTAAATTTCTATTATTAGTTACAAGTTTTGCATGATACTAATGTTGAACGTGCAACAATCTTGCAACGATGTATTGCCATTCACACCTTGAAACCAGCAAGTTGAGGCAATAGCGGCGTTGATCCAAGTTGCACGCTTCTCTACAAACGTGTAAATCCTGATTCATTCGCTCTTTCACCTCTAAGAGCGAGTAGATCGGCTGGTTCCTCTACTTTCGTGTAAACAGGGTGCAACAGTTAGCATTAAGATAGAATTGTATCAGAGTAGTGTCTATCGATACAAGACAGCACTCAACTCATGCTTCAGGCAGTTCGAGTATGACTGTGTTACCAGTTGACGGATTCTGTTCAAATCTGATTGACCCTCCCGACCGTGATACCAAGAGCTGGACAAACCACAACCCGAGACCGCTACCATGATCTAACTGTGTTCGCTTTTTATTCCCTAACAATACTTCGCGCTCCATCTCTGGGATTCGTGGGCCATTATCGATTATCCTGATCTGAATCGTCTCAGCCGCTTTTGTAACAGCAACCTTGACTTTCGGTGAGTCGTCTGGATTATGGATAATCGCGTTTGTGAGTAGTTCTTTGATCCCTTGTCTAAATTGGTTTTTCGCCCGTATCTTAATGCCGTCTGGACAACTAATAGTAATCGTTGCCTTAGGGAACTCCGCTCTGATATTCGTTGTAACCTGACGGAGTAGTGGAGCAACATCAACCGAAATTGGGTCTGTAGAGTCATTAAATAATTTTGCCATCTTTCGTTCCGTTTCGGTAGTATCAATCAGCTTTTTGCTCGTTTCCATGATATGGTTAGCATGTTTTGCGTTATTTCCAGATGCGTTGTCATATATAAGATTCGCTCGTCCTCGGATCACGTTCATGTCATTACGTACATTATGGCGCAGTACTCGATCGGCAAGCTCTAATTGCTGTTGGCGTTCTTTTCGTTTGGTCACTTCACGAAGGGTTCCCACTGACCCGTTGAACTTGTCACCATCATACGGAAGAACAGCCATGTGATCTTCACAAATAACGGAATCGCCGTCACGTGTGTGCACTGTTATTTCAAATGTGGTTGTTTCCGGCCCGTCACTTGACAGCAACCGAGCCAACTGTTGTTCAGCTCGTTCAATTGCGTTTTCTCCTTTGATCAGTGACGGCGTGCTACCGAGAATTCTTTCCTTATCATAGCCGACTAACTCAACGAACTCGTCGTTGACGTAAGTAAATCGACCCCCTTCATCAACAACATACACCGCGTCAGTGAGGGCTTGGATTATTGTCTCGGACTTTTCAAGTTCCTGCCGTTGGCGTTTCTTTTTAGTGATATCAATGTGAATGCCGACAGCTCGAATCGGTTCACCATCCTCGTCTCGCTCAGCCACTTGCCCGATATCTCGAATCCATTTCCACTCCCCAACTGCGGTTTGCATCCGGTGTTCGGTGTCGTAATACTCAGTTTCACCGCTAAGGTGGGCGGCAAGAGCTGCATTCACTTCCTCTATATCTTCAGGATGAACCCGTTGTTTCCAGGCCTCAATCGTCGGCTCGATCTCGTCAAGCGATAGTCCAAGCATTTCAGCCCACTGCTCATTGAACGTGACTGAATCTGTCTGGATATTCCAGTCCCATACACCCAGATTTGCCCCCGTAACAGCAAGGTCGAGTCTATCTGTGAGTTCGCGCAGTTCCTGCTCGCGCTGTTCACGTTTGCGAGCAGTTGTGATGAGTTCACTCGTCATCCGTAGAGTGTTTATAAATTCATCTGACCATGGCTGCTGTTCCTCTACCCAATCAAATCCGACGAACCCGACGAGTTCGTCGTTAGAAACCATTGGCGTGACAATTAACGATTTAATATTCTGTTCCTGAAGAAGTTCCTGTACGGCTACAGCTTCTGGCGGCAATTCGGAAACAGTTGGAATGACTATATTCTCGAAGGCTTCTAATTTCTCAATCCACCAAGGCAGAGTGTCTTGCGGTATATTTTGAAGCATGTCGATCTGGGGTTCAGTGCCCTCTGAACACCATTCATGCGTATTACTGAGTGTGTTAGCCGCAGAATCTATGTTAAATACATAGCTTCGATCTGCGTTAACAAGTACTCCGATTTTCTCCAGCGTGCGGTCAATGAGATTGTCAATATCATACTCATTTGTTCGAAGGAAATCGATAGAGAGTTCGGTAAGTTCGGTTTCAAGTGTTTCCAAGAATTCGATTCTTTGTTCGCGCCGTTGATTAGTAACTGAGTCAATTACTCGGTTTAATAAGAGAGCGTAGTCATCGGTATCGCTCTTTTTTTCAATATAATCAGTAACCCCAGCACTGATAGCTTCACTAGCCACTTCTTCTGAGCCCTTGCCAGTATATAATATAAATGGAAGATTGCACTGGTGCTCGGTAACGGCCTTGAGAAACTCGATGCCATTCATCCCTGGCATCTTGTAGTCAGATACAATGCAGTCTATCTGGCGATCAGCTAACAGTTGCAAACCCTCATCGGCACAGGTAGCAGTCTCAACAACAAGTCGGTTATCTTCACGCTCGAGATAGGTTGCAATTCGGTCTGTAACCTCAGGGTTATCGTCAACATGAAGAACATGAATCTGATTTTGAGCTGTTACAGACATAGTTTCTTGCTAGACAATATCAAAGAGTGATTCGAAGGAATATCATCGTTTCCCCTGTCAGTAAATTTATAATAGATGCAGCTTCCAACTTCTAATCCCTATATCACGTGCTCTATTGAAATGTAAGAAAAGAAACCGATCAGAGGTTCTTGAGACTATGGAGTGCGAATAGCGAAAACAATTTTTCCGAACTGGCGGCACCAGAACGACGAACGAAGGGCCGCACGCAGTTCGCCAAATGTACATCGCATATCGAGAGGATAATAGAACGCGTTGGGGCAAGTATCGCTTTGGGGCATAAATCGAGCCGATTACATACCTCAAAGAGGAGACTAACTCTCTATACACAGCGTAATTCAACAATAAAAACGCTACCTTCAGGCTCATTGTCTTCAACCCAGACAGCACCGTTATATCGATCAACAAGCGTCTGGACGAGGTATAGTCCGATCCCAGTACCACCACTGTTGAGCCCCTTTTCGCCCTCACAGAAGATTTGGCCTTTCTGTGTATCAGGAATCCCCGGCCCGTTGTCTGCAATACGAACATGAACCACCTCCTCATCAATAGTCGCCGAAACAGTCACTTCGGGCAGTTCCTTGTCATTGTGAGTAATAGCATTACTCAATAAATTCCGGAACACTGACTCTAGCATTTCATCAGCCATTATGTTTATATCTGGGAGAGTCTCCTCAGCGGAAACAAGAGCACGTTCGTGGTTCTCACGCACCTGAGCAATTTCTCCTTCGAGAACGGACGGAAGATTCCTCGGGGTCAGATCGGCTTCAGAACGGAGCATCGCCTTAGTGACTTCTCCTGCGGTCTGGGTTATATCAATAGCTTCACTACCTGAGTCTATGACCTTTTGCAGATACTCCTCATCCTCGTTTTCAACATTGTCTGTGAGCATCTTGGCGTACGAGACCACGATATGGAGATTGTTGCGAATGTCGTGGCGAACCATTTGATTAAGAACCTTGAGATCGTTGCGCTGATCCTCAAGAGTTTGCTCGTATGCTTTCCGTTCGTTGACATCAATATAGATACCGACAGCTCGAACCGGCTCACCACCCTCATCACGTTCAACAACCCTTCCGATAGCACGAAGCCATTTCCAGTTGCCATCAGCGGTTCGCATCCGGTATTCTGCCTCATAGCAATCCGTTTCACCTGAAATATGATTATCTAATGCCTCCTCGACAGCAGCAAGATCCTCAGAGTGAACACGTTGTTTCCACTCATCGAAATGCAGTTCTGTTTCATCAAGTGAGTAGCCTAGCATCTCTTCCCACTGGTTATTGTGCGTTACCTGATCGGTAGTCATATCCCAATCCCAGATGCCGATATTTCCGCCGGTGACAGCTAATTCGAACCGTTCAGTGAGTTCTTGAAGTTCTTGCTCACGCTCCTTACGATCTGAAATATCTCGGTAGAGCCAAAGGTTGGCAGGCCCGTCTGGGAGCGTGTACGGAGTATAGTGCCGTTCTAACACACGTCCGTCTGCGAGTTCGAGTTCATCATCGTAGACCGATTCACGCTCTGATATTCGGTGCTCGATTCCGTCAATAAATGCGTCTGGATCGGCAAAGAGCTCCTTGACATTTTCAGCTGCTGAAACACAATCACGCCCGGTCATCTCGTCGGCAGAGAGGGGAAGATCAAATAGCTGTGACAGCCGGTCATTTGTTATGAGGATGTCTCTATTCGCATCTTCGACTAACACCCCCATTGGCAGATTTTCGACTATCGTTCGCAAGACAGTATTCGATTCATCGATCTCTTGCTCTCGTCGTTTCTGTTCGGTAATATCTGTAGAAACACCACAAACACCGATTATTTGTCCGCTGGCATCGTATGCTGGAGACTTTCGAGTGAGCCGAACAGTATTCCCTGTGGCTGTCGGAATCTCTTCCTCGATTTCGATCACTTCACCACTCTCGATGACTTGTTGATCATCTTTCCTCGTCTCTTGAGCGACTTCCGATGGAAAGAGATCTTCATCTGTGAGTCCGATGATCTCCTGATTACTGATATCAAATAGTTCCTGACCGGCTTTATTCATCAGTCGGTACTGGCCGTCAGTGTCCTTCAAAAATACTGCCGCAGACATTGTTTCACAGACAGTTTCATAGAGATCATTTCGATGTTGTAATGCCTCTTGCTGCTCTTTTTGTTCGGTTATATCCCGAGCAACACCGATGATATAGGCTACTTGTCCGTCATCAAGTATTGGTGTCAGTTTTGTCTGCCAGCAAATGCTTTTAGACTGGAATTCATACTCATTCTCGTACTGAATCGTATTATTCTCTTCAACACAGCGACGGCATTCCGCTTCAATAGCTACATCTAGTTGGTTATTATAAACTTCTCTCGGAGTCAGACCACGCAACTCATCTTCGTTAGAATCAGACATCTGTTTATATACATCGTTAGCACGTTGAAATCTAAAGATGTAATCGTCTTCAATCTGTTTAACATCCAATAAAAAAACAGCATCATCAATCTCCTGAAATATCATTTCGTAGATACCGTCTGCCCCCTCACCAACGGTTTCGAGGTTGTCTGAAAGGCCTGTGTTCGGATTCTTTTCCATGATGACGTACTCTCATTAGACAGAGCACTAACTAATAATCTTGTTTCAACTTTGTTGATATTTTCAGCTCACGTTTACGAAAAGATAGTACTCCTCACAATTAACCTCTCTTCAGTTACCCAGAAAAGGTTTCAGTGTTGGGACTGAATTACTCAACTTATTTGTTGTTGATATAATATATTAATCATATCTTTAGTTACTATTATACTCGTCACCGATATCGTATTATACGGGAACCACAAGCGGGCATACGGTGTCAAAACACTTCACACCGTGATCCACTACATAGACTCACCCCGTTTCGTTCCTCTTCACCACATATCAGAGCGACTTCTGTTAACCGACTCGGCTCTGCACGTTCAACTTAGGCCGCGATATACACAGCCTTGACAGCTGATGCTGCCGATCACTGATTTTCGCTCTGAGGGTTGTTTATAAACGTGCAGAGCCGAGCTCATACTTGACTACTGCTTCGGCAATGATCGTAGGGGTATTTAAACAGTTGGCACTCGACAAGTGAATATTGATTCACCCGACGTTCAAACAAGTGGGTGGAGCAAAATTGATCTATGGAGTTGACCCAGCATTCCGCTTCATCTGGTACAGAGCAGGTGAAACTATATGACAATTAATGCGCAGATTGCACTAACCGTGCTGATGGGGGTGTTTCTTGTCTTTGTCGCTGCGTTCCTCACGCGGATCGAAAACTGGCGGTCGTATACCCCTGTCGGCGGGGGCTCGTTCATTGAGGAGTCCGGCTACATCGACGAGGAGAAACCTGCCGGGATCGTCCGCTGGCTGACAACTGTCGATCATAAGGATATCGGCATTCTCTATGGGTTATACGGAGTTACCGCCTTCGCGGTCGGCGGGCTGATGGTCACGATCATGCGGCTTGATCTGATCACACCGAACTCAATGCTCGGCACAGCAACGTACAACTCACTGTTAACGAGCCACGGGGTCACAATGTTGTTTCTCTTTGGGACACCGATCCTCGCGGCGTTTGCCAACTACCTCGTCCCGCTGCTCATCGACGCCGACGACATGGCGTTTCCTCGGATTAACGCGATCGCTTTCTGGCTGCTACCGCCCGCCGCGCTGCTGATTTGGGCGGGCTTTTTCGCCAAGCCGCTCGGGCTGTTCGGGCCTGCCCAGACAGCATGGACGATGTACACGCCGCTATCACTCGGCGAGGCCGGACCGAGTGCTGACGCGGTCGGCGGGGCCGGCGTTGATCTCCTACTGCTTGGACTTCACCTCTCGGGGGTTGCAGCGACGATGGGGGCGATCAACTTCATTGCGACCATCTTCACCCAACGCGGTGAGGAGATCTCGTGGGCCAACCTCGATATCTTTTCATGGACGGTTCTCACTCAGTCGGGGCTGATTCTGTTTGCGTTCCCACTGCTCGGCAGCGCGTTGTTGATGTTGTTGGCCGACCGGAACTTCGGGACGGCCTTCTTCCTGACTGACGGCGGTAACATTCTCTGGCAGCACCTCTTTTGGTTCTTCGGCCACCCCGAGGTCTACATCCTCATATTGCCGCCGATGGGGATCATTAGCTACGTCCTCCCGCGATTTGCCGGCCGGAGGCTGTTTGGCTTCAAATTTGTCGTCTACTCCACGCTGGCAATCGGCGTACTATCGTTCGGTGTCTGGGCTCACCACATGTTCGCCACCGGGATTGATCCCCGCATCCGGGCGTCGTTCATGGCCATATCGTTAGCGATTGCGATACCGTCGGCAGTGAAGAGCTTCAATTGGATCACAACGCTGTGGAACGGTCGGGTGCGACTGACAACGCCGATGTTATTCTGTATCGGCTTCATCTCGAATTTCATCATCGGTGGTGTCACCGGCGTCTTCCTTGCGTCAATACCAATTGATCTTGTACTTCACGATACCTACTATGTGGTCGGTCACTTCCACTACGTATTTATGGGAGCCACCGCCTTCGCCATCTTTGCGGGCATCTACTATTGGTTCCCGCTGGTCACCGAGCGGATGTATCAGGCTAGCCTCGGGAAGGCGCACTTTTGGCTGAGCATGGTTGGCACGAACGTTACGTTCCTTGCAATGATCCTGCTCGGCTACGGCGGTATGCCCCGACGATACGCAACCTACCTGCCAGAGTTCGCTACGCTCCACCAGGCGGCAACGCTTGGCGCGTTGTTGCTGCTAATCGGTCAGATCATCTGGCTGTACAATATGGTCTCTTCGTGGTTTGAGGGCAAACGCGTCGAAAGTGCCGATCCGTGGAACTTTGATCAGGACGACATGCGAACCATCGAATGGCAGTGGTTCGAGAGTAAACTCAACACACAGGTGACAACTGACGGCGGCGACGAGAATGTCGCAACTGACGGTGGTGAAACGGTTGATGAGACGCCAGACATCGAGTCGGGTGATGCTAGAAAAACTGATAATTGACACTCTTCACGCCAGTTAACACTGTGAACTTCCCGCGTTAGAACACCTGTGTTTACCATCTTGAGTTCAGATGTCGGTAGGTTTTCATCGAGTTGGCTATCGAAGGTCGGCACTGGTTGCGCCCTCAACTGGGAGCCCGACAGTGTTTCCCCACTCAACGAACGAACCGTAATAATAGGAGACGTTCTCGTAGCCAAGTATCTCTGCGAGAGCCATCCAGACGAGTGCCGACCGCTCACCGACGCGACAGTAGACGATGATTTGCTCCTCTGTGGAGTAGTCATCGAACAGTGCCGCCAGTTCCTCCCGAGAGCGGAAGCGACGGTCTGTCTGGATAGTATCACGGCAGGGCCTGTTCACTGCTCCGGGGATATGACCGCCGCGTTGTACACATTCGTTCCAGCCCGGAGGCGCAAGAATGTCGCCGCGGTACTCCGGCGGTGCGCGGGCATCAAGTAGACAGCCGCCGGACTCAATGGCCGCTTCAACCTCTCCTCGCCGTGCGCGGATGGCCTCGTTGGGTTCGGGAGCATGGTACTCACGGCTGGGAACCTCAGGAACCATGTCGGTCATTGGATACCCATTTTCGAGCCAGTGGTTCCGTCCCCCATCAAGCAACAATACGTTCTCGTGGCGGTAGTACCGCAGCAGCCAGTAGGTGTGTGCGGCGAACCAGTTGAAGAAGTCTCCATAGAGGATAATTGTCGTCTCACGGGTTACACCGCAGTTACCAAGCAGTGTTGACAGTGCAGTCCGGGAGAGCACGTCGAATGTTTCCGTATCGCGGAGGTCGCGCTGCCAGTCGAGACTAGCCGCTCCAGGAATATGTGCCGACTCGTAGGTATCCTGCTCAATGTTCACTTCCAGCAGTCGATAGTCAGATTCGTTCGTTTGAATCTGCTCCAGATTTGCAGCCACTGTCTTCGCGCTGACGAGTGGCCCAGTCGTATCAAGCATCACGTACCTCCCCGCTGATCGGCCGTCTGTGGAAAACTCTCAAACTCCCCCGGCTGGTCGCTAGTCGCAAAGCTCTTGGCGAGTCTTGATTCAGCACTCCGGAGTCGATACGACAACGTAGACCGAGGACAGTCCAGTTCCGCCGACAGCTCTTCAAGTGTAATCTGCCTGGGTTTTTCGTAGTAGCCGCGGCTGACAGCCTCAACGAGTGCCTCGCGCTGTTCTGGGGGGAGGTTCTTGCGTGCGAACAGTCCCGTTCGCCGTTTGGAGGCTTGTCCGATATGGTCAAACTCAAAACGAATCCCTTCTTGCAACGATACCTGTAAAGCGTCGTAAAACAGCCCGATGCCGTCATCACTTTCCATCATCACCGTCCACGTCTCTCGGTTCTTATTCCGTTTGAGCTCGAACAGCACATCCGAACCAATATACTCGACAGCCAGTGTTGCGACGGACTCACAGTTCTTGATGTCTCGCAGGTGGTAATACAGTTCACACTCCGAGTCGGTCTGTTTCAGCACCTCTCTGTGAACTTCTCCCCCACAGCTGGCCGGAGTGATTTGTTCGACAGCAAGCATTTCTTTTTGCCCAGCGTTTGTGAGTTCGCTTAGAGCATCTGCCGGCCCTTCAAACTGTTCGAGCCGCCAGAACTCCTCGGTGCCGATACTGCCACTGACTCCGCTTGAAGATACCTCAGTAGGGTCGGTAAGCAACTGCTGTAGTGGCCCCGCTGTCTCCTCGTAGACAAGGTCAAAAACGAACTCTCGCATATCTATACCATCCTCGGCTCTGCACGTTTATAAACAGCCCTCAGAGCCATTGCTTTGATCTGAATCGGTGCAAAATGTGCAACTGTATCGACCGATCCGAACAGTCGATCTTCTCAACCCCTGTGCAAGATACGCGCTCTTCAGCAAGGATTCTAAAACCTATCATATCTTAACATTTTCAACAGACCAACTATCTCTACGTTCTGGTCGCCACACACTGAACTTTGGACTATCTGTGTAGTCTCCAAAGTTAACGACCGCCAATCCGTCCCCTGTTGATAAGCAAGCCATCACAAAATGAGCGAATCAACAGATGCCAAAGTTCAGCCGGACGCATAGGTGGAACCACCACAGGGTGAGTCGAGTCGAGCGACGGGATCACCACCCAAAGCGTGCGTGACATCCCACCAGCGTCGTTGGGGGCAGCGATGGTCGATCACAGTACCACCCAGGACGCATCACCGAGATCACTCATCAACTGCACCCTCGTAGCCCCAGACGAGGGTATCACCCTCACGATGAACCTCATATCGATATGGCCCATGGGGACACGTAGAGCATCCATCCTTCCCGCAGGATACCTTCTTGATTACTGTCGTCGTCTCACCGGTGTCATCGACTTCCTCAAGCGACTCCTCATCACCCACCTCAATCTCCTCAGGTGAAATATCGTTCCGATACTCGATGAGCTCATCAATCCACGATTGCAGTTCACGAAGGGTGGTATCGTCCTGTTTGGGCACGCCCTCTGCGATGTACTTTGGGAGGCTTGCAGGCGGTTGCGGTTGGGTTGCAGGCATTCTTACCTAACAAAAGAGACCACAGCAAGATAATTGTTAGGTAAGATTGTGCCGTAGGTTCGTCCCGAACAGAACAAAGTATTATTTGTGCGCAAAATATAAGTTAGCTTAGACACAGCCCATCCAGAATGAGTTCAGAACATGATCAGGGGAACCACGACGCAATTCACTCAGCCGAAGCAGAGTGGAAAGCCTCAACAACTGCATTAGAGCGGGTCAAGCAAGTCAGTGAGCAAACTACAACCCCGAAGCCAGTAAGTGCGATTGCGACCGAGGCACTCGTGAGCGAACCGACCGCACGCAAACACCTCAGCGCACTCGTAGAGATCGGAACCGTCACTACAACCACTGAAAGTGGGACCACGAAGTACAGCCGTGACGACGATCAACTCCTCTATCAGCGGATTCGAACCTTGGCTAGCGAACACAGCCGAGAAACGCTCATCGACGAGATTCAAACCCTCAAACGACAGCTTGACGAGCTCAAAACTGAATATGATGTCGTCTCGGCAGAAACCTTTGTGACGACTCTTCCAGCAGATGCACACGATAGTGACTGGGAGGCTCTCGCAGAATATCAGACGGTCGAGCGTAATTTACATATCGCTCAAGCCGCGTTGAATTACGAGCGGGCTCGTGAACTCGGGCGGGCGACCGAATAGCGACATCGATGACAGATCGCCTCTCGAAGCCAATTGGCCCAGTTTCCTATCCCGTCTTACAGCAAATCCGCGATATCTTCCTGACTGAAGAGCCACTCGTTGAGACGACTCAGTTTGACACGCCAGTCAGTCCCGCAGAACTCGTCATCGAATTCCAATCTGGATTGGCTGCACCAGGCCGCTTCGAAATCACCTGGTGGGAAGCAGGTGCGTATCGTGTCCACTACACCGAACCAGACGGCATTGATTTTCGGTTCGACAGACATCCGAAAGAGGCAGCCCCTGAAACACATTTCCATCCGCCACCAGACGCAGGCCCAGCTGAGCCCTCAATCCTCGCTGGAACCACTCAACCACAGATCGTCACCCGAGTGATCATCACTCAATGGCGGAATGCAATTCTCGAACGAGGAGATCAAACTCTGCTCAACGAGCGATGAAATTAAGAGGCAATTTAGGTTGATAAGTCGTCGGCAGTTGAACGAAGGTCGCTCTCTGTCGGCCGCCTTCCAATTTCGACTCTCTCGTCTCCGACCCAAAACCGAAACTGTTGGTGATCGACATCGAAGTGAAGCCCACAGGAGACCTCGGGGTCGGCCTGCTTGTACGTGGACTTGCTTACATTCTCGGCGTCGCTAAGCGTTTCCAGTAGGTATTCGGCGACATGCGGCCGGTTCTTCATCGCTAAGATATGGTCAGCAGCTACGTGCTTCAGAACTTCGGCGCCCGTGTCGTAGGTGTCCCCTGCGAGGTAGAACTCGCCCCTGAAGTCACACGATTCGACGGTGATGCTAAGCGTATACGTATAGCTCATACTGATCCATTATCGGTAGAACGAACAAATATAACGCCTCCAAGCCGGGAAGCGAAATCATGGGTACCGACCGACGCTCTGATGAAATCGAATTAGAAGAGATCGATACGCTATTGGAAACAGCTGACAGCGGAGATCCAACTGCACTCACACAGGCAGTCGCACTGTATGAGGCAGAATTGGCATCAGCACACGAAGCTGAAAAAAGAAACCGCTACCAAGACATTTCGAGAGCATATCAAAAGCGATTCAGTACCGTATTGGATGACGCAACACAGACGAACGGGTGGGAGTTTCTTACTGAACTTCTCGATGCCTACCACCCGGAGACAACAGATGAGTTCCCACACGTGACGACGATTCTGCAAAACGTTACTGGTCGCTCTCTGATCCGCACCCGGCTGCTGGATGGTGTCGAGGCAATTCCGCTCGACGCACTAAGGTTCTTCATCTCAATTCTCAACCAGCTTGACGGAGAGGGATATGATTTCATCGTCGAAGGAATGCACCCCTATGGTTTCGGAATCGGGCATCCTAATCATGCCGTTGCAGACGACATTCACGACCACGCCTCGACAGATATCTTTGTTGTCAACCCGATGCTGGAATACGCTTTCTACGCTGACCAGCAGTTGGCGATAGACTTACTAGAACGGATTGTACGAGACAGTTCGATTCGACAGACTATCCGCCAGCCACAGGGAGAGACCTCCGAAACACGCTATCTTTTGGACGCACCGGCTGGGGCAGTGAGCGACTTTACCCCAACAATACCGCGATACTGGGAATGGCAAGCTGAACTCGACTACGAATTTGAACTGGAAGATAGCGTCGAACAACGGCTTCGCAAACTGGTGACCGAAAATGACATCCACAACGATCTCTCCAGTGACTGGGAGATTTCCGACCTTACCCTCTGAAGAGGGGATACAGCCATACAAGAGTAGTCACATTTCCAATCCCATCGCCTCTAGTTGTTCTTGATATCGACTCCTGACTGTCACTTCAGTGACGTTAGCAGCGTCTGCTACCTTACGCTGGGTGACCTTGTCGTTGCAGAGTAGTGAAGCCGCATAGATCGCGGCGGCCGCAAATCCAGTCGGAGATTTTCCCGAGAGCAGGCCTGCCTCTGCACTCACGTCGATCACTTCTTTGGCCTTCTGTTGAACCTCCGCACTCACATCTAATTTCGACGTAAACCGTGGCACGTACTGCTTGGGATCAGCGGGCTCAATTTCCAAACTCAACTCATTCGAGATATAGCGATAGGTACGCCCGATCTCTTTCCGACTGACTCGTGAGACTGGCGTAACTTCACTGAGACTCCGCGGGATATTTTCCTGGCGGCAGGCCGCATACAACGCTGCCGTTGCGACGGCCTCAATTGATCGCCCACGCAGCAAATCTTCGTTGAGTGCCCGCCGATAGATTACTGAAGCCATCTCCCGAGTCGCATCCGGGACACCCAACGCTGAGGCCATCCGGTCGATTTCACCGAGAGCCTGCTTGAGATTGCGCTCGGAGGCATCTTTAGTCCGAATCCGCTTTTGCCATTTTCGGAGGCGGTGCATCTGAGTTCGCTTTTCAGAAGAAATTGACTGCCCGTAGGCATCCTTGTTTTGCCAACCGATGGTTGTCGTTAAGCCGCGATCATGCATCATCTCAGTCATCGGTGCGCCGACACGGGATTTCTCCTCGCGCTCAGTCTGTGTGAAGGATCGCCACTCCGGGCCATGGTCAATTTGCTCGTCTTCAAGAATCAGCCCAGTCGGTTCATGCATTAGCTCACCGTCGGCAGTCTTGACAATTTCTTCTGGATCAACCGATGCTGGATCAATCGCTTCGGCATCCTGTTCAGAATTCGATTGCGCAGAGTGTGTTTCGGATGTCGATGCAGCCTGCCGCTGACGGGTTGGCCCTCCCATTATCCAGTAGTGAATGATTGAACAGTATAAATCCGTAGGAGAACTATTAGTATGATTAGTATACAGCAGTTCGTCGCTGCCAACAATATTGATTAGTATTTACTACTAATAAATCGACGGCACACCACGTTTCCGGTGAAAACATCTCGTTGCGATGTACAGTGATTTCCAGATGAAATTAAGGTGAACGAAGAAGGACACACCACGTTTCCGGTGTAATTTGCCAAGTACAAGTTGACGCCACACACCGCGTTTCCGGTGTAATCAATACGGAGAAGGATTAAAAACCGGGAATTCTCCGACTGAGCACCAACTAGATGAAAGCAATCAACACACCACGTTTCCGGTGAAAGTGTTTCCAGCTAATATGTTCAATTGGTGTCAAAATTTTCAGTGAGAACCTCTTGGATTATCTCTGGGTCTTCCAACAACTGATGGTCAGTATAACTACCTTCTGCACTCCCACCACTTTGCCGTGTCTGTTCAATCACGTCAAGAAAGGCATGTTCTTTGAGGAGATCACGGACACGACGTAATGAGAGTGTTTCAGCAGCTTGCTGCCGACAAATTTCTTCATACATATCATATATTTTTGAAGTTCTGAAAGCATCTGCTCCTTGATTATTTAGCGATAATATCGTCAATGCCTGGAGGACATATCGGGAGTGCGGTGTCGCACCGCGAATCAGTTCACGGAACCGATCAGTTTCAGCTCTCTCTCTGGCTTGTGTTACGTATTTTTCGGAGACAACGTCTGCGCCACTTGATTGAGCGATCTCACCAGCATAGCGAAGAATATCGATTGCCTTTCGCGCATCACCATGTTCACGGGCGGCTAGTGCTGCGGTACGAGAGATGACACCATCTTCTAAGACACCGGCTCGGAAGGCATCACTGCGGGCTTGCATAATATTACTGAGTTGATCACCATCGTAGGGAGGAAACACAAACTCTCGTTCACAGAGGCTACTTTTGACCCGCTCATCCATTCGGTCTTTATATTTGATTTTGTTACTGATCCCGATTACGCCAATCTTACACGATGATATCTTCCCAGCTTCCCCTGCCCGAGAGAGTTGCATGAGAATACTATCATCTTCAAGTTTGTCGATCTCATCAAGAATAATGAGTGCAACGTCGTAGCTCTGATCAAGAATATCCCAAAGGCGTTTGTAATATGTAGCAGTACTAATACCTTTATCAGGGATGTTTATGTCTGTTTTTGATTGGTTATTTAACGAACTCGCAATAGTCTGTACTGTCTGTGTTTCTGTCGTGTCCTGTGCACAATCGACGTATGCAGAAGAAGCTGAGACACCTTCAGTGTCGGCGGTATCAATCAATTGCGTTGAGACGTATTTGGCGCATAGTGACTTCCCTGTGCCAGTTTTTCCATATATTAACACGTTGCTTGGAGATTGACCGAAGATTGCTGGATTGACTGCATTGGCTATCTGTTGGATTTCTTCATCTCGACCAACAATTCGGCCTTCATCTGGAATATGGCTAATTTCAAGCAACTCCTTATCAGTGAAGATCGGGTCTTCGCGGGTGAACAGTTCGTCAGTCTCGTTCATTAGTGATGACACCGTGTTTCCGGTGAAATGTATTCAACGTTGTGGCGAGACACACACACCACGTTTCCGGTGAAAACCAACTAATCAAGGGCTGTAATTCAGATGAAACGGCGGTATAGATCGATTAGAAAGCTTGCTTATCGGTGATCAAGCATAGCTGTGATATGAATATAGGAATACGTTTCTGGTCGAACAGAGAGATTGACACTCTCTTTATTCTAGCAATTGATTTGCTTAGTGGTTTATTCGTAGCACTAGTATTTATAACTAAGCTTTCAAAGAATTTGTATTGTTATCATCCCGGGTTACTCACAATAGATTTCACCGGAAACGTGGTGTGTCTGTGCTCACCGACTAACTAGTTTTGAGAATGAGTTCCTCGATCCTGAGGCTCAGTAGTTGGCCACCTCTTCCGAGGCGATTTCACTCATTGGAAGATATTTCACCGGAAACGTGGTGTGTCTCTCTTTCGGACTACGACCAACCATAGCCCCACTCTTCGAGTATATCACGGAGTAGAGCTGGATTCTCTTGGGCAACGACCATTGCTGCTTCAGTAATGTCTGTTTTGTAGACCCGCTCATCAAATTCATCTTCCATCTGAGTAACGAGGTCGTCAATACCATCTTCGACATGATCGCGGAGAAAAATTGGTCGTTGTGTGCGACCATCTTTCACGCCGTCTCTAGCATGAATATACGGTAGAGAGCGGTGCTGTGTCGTATCTATGTCTTCATCATGCGTTGAGTCTTCTGTCTCAGCTTGAGGCTCCAACTTTTGTGCTGAATCTTCCTGTTGTTGATTTGGTTCGATATCTTCTTCTTGTTCATTATCAGGCTCTTCAGCGAATGGGTCGTCTGCTGAACCTTGCTTCATGCTTCCACCGCCTGTGTCTCTCGAATCTGCTCGGCTAGCTCTTCGATTTTAGAAATCGTTTCAAGCTCATGTTCACGCTCTCGTTCACGATGTTCGTTTATATACCGAAATGCGCTACATTGTTCAGCCCAACATCCTTCGAGTAGTGATGACCGCTCTCGGAGTCTAATGGGGCATTCCCACCCATCCGCTTCTAGTTCCGAAAGGAACCGATCTTGATCGTTCATTCCCTTGTATCGGTTTGGAACGACGGCCAGAACACCAACCTCAATCCCGAGTTGGTCTTCTAACCCCCCGACTAACTGATCAAGCCCCTGTACGGATTCATATCCCTTCCCGCTGGGTTCGAATGGGATTACGAGATGGCGTGTCGCGTGTATTGCGTTGTGGAGCTTGATATCAGCAGTCGCTGGTGGATCAACAATCAGCGTATCATACTGCTCGTGTATGCCCGCATCACGGAGGACTCGAAGCAACTGTTTGTTGGGATTCCACGATTCACCGAAATCAGCTGCTTCCTCTTCTCGTCGTCGGAGATGTTTAGATGCGTATTCGAGAATATTATGCGAGGGCACTATATCTATTCCTTCACTTGATCTAATGAGTTTATGAAAATCGTCACGGGGACGGTTTATCATGTGTCGGAGGAGACTATCGGCTTCCTCATTTGATCGATCATCGTGGACATCTAGAAGGTACGACAACGATGCTTCTTGAGTATCGAGATCGATGACTAGTACATCTCGTCCTGCTTGCACCTCGGCTTTGGCGAGATTGGCGGCTAATGTTGTCTTTCCAACGCCGCCAGCCTCTGAATACACTGTATAAGCCAGCATAGTCGTGTAGTTATTTTCCATAGATATAAAGCTCAGTCAGACGGTATAGCTGAGCGAAATAGCTATACTAAATATCTATGCTGTATATCTACGCTGAATCACTCGACAAAACAGAGCTCATACCAGTATATCCGCTTATTCGGCCTTGGTTATAATAAAAAAGCTGAGTTAATGAACTACATGATATAGCTATACCGCTTGTCAAGATAATATCACCCGCAAGTCTTTGAGAAACCGAGCTAATCACCAGACATGGCCTTCAGTGCGAGTTGGAGCACTCTCCTCAGAGAACTGGAAGACCTTCCCGACGGAGCGAAACTGATCACGCCACTTTCCGACGACAGATTCACCATCAGTAGCGTGCAGGAGCAGCGGGTTATCATTCAGTTCCTCGACAAAAATATTGATCCGAATCAACCGCTCCAGCGAGAGCAATTTGAGACGATGTACCGTCGGATCACTGACGCTCGCGGTGGCTTCGAGCTTGATCGTCTTCCACCAGATGCTGATGCGTACCCGGCTGTCTGGTGCGTTCATCCTCGGTTCGAGATCGACGAAGACCAAGGCGTCATCATCGAACGCGACGGCCCCACGTCCTCGCAGCTCATCGAAACTAGTACCGAACAAGACCTCAACGAGGCTGACCGAACTGAACCTGACCTCGCCGTGTATGCTGACGCACTGCTGTTGATTGACACACTCGAACGCCACGAGGTCGAGTATCTGGAGGGGTTGGACACCGACGCCCTCGTCAACATCTACACGCTGTTCTCAGATGTCCAGCGGAATGCCAACGAGCTTCGGAAGGATGTTCGGAGCGTCCTGCTTGACCGCTTGCATCACGACCAACCAGTAGCGGGACAGTACGGCTCTGTCCAGCGAACGGCTCGCCGGAATCGCTCACTCAAAGACGATGACGAGGTACTTGCAGTCCTCGAAGAAGCAGGAATCGACCGTGAGCGAGTCACGAGCGTGGACAGCAGCAAGGTCGATGAAGCCCTCGACGTGATCGAAGTCGCCGAATCCGAAGTCTATGACATCGAAGAAAGCGAGTACGTGCGGAAAGCCGACGTACACGAAGAACAGAAAGAGACGCGACTTCAAGGACTCAAAGATCAGCTGGCCGCTGCCGAAGGCGAGGAAGCAGACGATCTTCGCCAAGAGGTCAACGAGCTTGGGGAGCGCATCGAGGAACTCACCGAGTTCAAATCCGGCAGCTCGTTCCATACGCGAACGAACGCCGATCCCTAACCCTGTTGGCAAGATCGGCTATCCCGACGCTTGCTTGCGGTTAAACGGTCACCAAGTATTATATTGTGACTGGCCAATCCGAGACATATGAGTGTGGTATCGAGTTTGTTGGCTGTAGTCGCTGGAGAGGATGAACCCACAAGAGCCTATGAATGTCGTCAGTGTGGTGCTCAATTTGCTGTCCAGCATCACTGTTGCCCGGAGTGTGATAGCTACAGTGTTGAGCGGCGTGAGTGGACTCCCGAGAGTAATTGAATGAGTTTGGGATCTCTTAGAGAGTCGCTGACTCGGAAACGCGGCTTTGAAGATAGCTAGAGTGTCTATTTGGCGCGGTGCAAACTGATAGCTGCGAGCTATAGCCGGGTTGGTATGCATGTCGTAGATACGATGTCAACGACACTGTCTCCCCCAGAACAGGCGGGATCGATGCCAGAGGTACTGCAACGTGGGTCGGAAGGTGACAAACCGGTTGCTGCTGAGACGGTTCTTGAGCCCCTGAGCGATGACTACGCCCAACGGATCGTGGAAGTGCTGGCGTCACAGCCAGCTCCCGCAGCGACGATTGTCGAGCAACTTGATGCATCCCGACCGACCGTGTAGGCGATTGAACTCGCTGGAAGCTGCTGGGATCGTTGAGAGTACGGTCGCGCTTGATCACGATGGCCACCATCGCAAACGATTCCATTTAGTCGTCGAAAACATCGGATTCCAGCTTGATACCGACGGTATCGGCATCACACTCACCGAGTAATCGATTGGTTGATCTTCCCCAACTCGATAGTCAGTGCCCTGGAACGTGCCGCCACGTTGAGTGATCGGCATTGTTAATAGACTGTAGTTAGTATAACCTACTAACAATGTCGAACAGTATCAAGCGATCAGCTGGCGGACTGGCTCTGCAGATCACGAAGCCAGCGCGGCAAGCAGGCCTCGTTGTCGAGGACAGTGATGGTACAGCAACCCGCCGAGCGGAAGCCCATGTCTATGGATTTGACGGGCTTGTACTCGCGGTTGATAGTGTGAACGTGGCTATGAGTCATCGTGCAGAACTCGTCTCTACAGCGGCAAGCGATACTGAGAGCATCCATCGTGGTGGGAAGGCGACGGTGGAAATTGCTGGTAACGGGTATCAGATCCAACTTCCTGGCTGTCGGGAGGCTGGCTTCGAAGAGAGAGATACGGCCCCAGTCCGCAGTGGGGCTGGGATATTGGTGATCCATGATGGGACGAAGAGTCGGCTGGCGGGCGATCTCCTTACGATTCGAGATGAACAAGTTAGCAGCTAATATTAACTCATGGTAGTCAGCAGTCAACTGGATCTCAAGCTGACCTTCTCGCCTGACATTCATCGGCCGACGCAACCATGCTGGACGTGTGGTGGTGGTGGTGACCGAGCGACTGCCGACAGACATCCCACCATGTCCGGAGAAACCACGTGGTTGCGTTCGGTAGATCTCGATACAAGACGATACTGCCCATTCACACTCTGGGGGGTTGCTCAGCCGATAGCGTGTGAAGAGGGGGATAAATTCATACATTGGCTGATAGAGAATTTCAACGGTTATGTACTGACGACGAGAACTACTTGGTGGAATGACTGACCTAATCGTCAAATCCGCGGTGAAGGATGCACTGGCAGATCACCTCGTCTCGGCTGATTTTCATGAGGCTCTCAACGAAGAAGTCGCTGAAGTGCTCAGCGATGCTGCCGAGCGTGCCGAAGCAAACGACCGAAAGACCGTCCAACCACGCGATCTGTAGATTGAGACGGAGCAAACATACTACAGGCGGATTCAGTCAACTAGTCCTGTTGTCCTGTGATGTCCGCCGACAGAAGGGTTGTACACATTGTGGCCACGGATTCACCCATTACTCGTAATCGTCGCCATCGGTGACAAACAGCGAATTATTGACGGCATAGAGATAGCCGCGGTTCAACAGTCGATCAAGGGCGTATACGGCGTCCTCATCTGCAAAGCCAGCTTCTAGAAGCTTGGCGTGTGCATCGTCCCGTGGTATGCCCTCGTCAGGTTCAGTCGTCTCTAGGAGCACCTCATAGGCACTTTCAGCAACGGCCCCGATTGGCATTTCGTCTCTGTCGTACATCTAAGCAGTGAGTTGTCTGGGGTAACCTGTATTTAACAGCCCACTGTTATCAACTTCGCGGGATAGCAGCAGAACCCAACACTAGATTCAGTGTGATTACGATTCTGTCGAGTTCCGTTTCTGACTTTCCATTACAACTCGATAAATGGGGGTGTCGATTACGCTCGCGAGATTAAGATTAGCAGTCTGCTAATACTTACACTTGGAATGTGGGGTGTGGTGTAACCGGAGACCACTGGATATGCGATCATGAGTTGAATCGTATTGCTACCCAAGAGCGATATTTGGGTGTATTTGACCGGCTGATGGCCGTTTTATCGGATAACTCGGTTACGATAGTGTTGGGTCAATCTGCCGCTTGAGTGTGTCCATGGATTTTATATCAATTGACCCATATAATGGAGCATGGTAAATCGGGGGGCGTCTAATTTTGATGTTCTCTATGTAGGCGATTCGTTTGATTCTTCAGAATTTGTCGATCTCATTTTTCGAGAGGAACAAGATCAAGATCAGTGGCACGTCAAGGCGGTAGCTTGTACTGAAGATGGTAGAGGAGCAGTCAAAACGCATCACCCCAACTGTATTGTTTGCGAGTATAATCTCTCTGATGGCAATGGAATAGCGTTTCTCAATACCATTCGGGAGTGGCACCCTGAGGTACCATTTATCTTGTTTACTACTGATATGGAGACTGTGGCTGAAGAGGCCATTAGCGCAGGTGCGACTGATTGTATTTATAATTCAGGTGAAAAATACTGCTATCGCTTATTGGCGACCCGTGTTCAAAACGCGGTCGAAAAACATCGATTAC
>Ga0209945_1000179_pt1 | contig 22506 bp, 20 predicted proteins | sample SalPonR2_A_D2_MG_FD_185703 | JGI IMG/M metagenome (GOLD analysis project Ga0209945, IMG submission 185703) | Salt pond soil microbial communities from South San Francisco under conditions of wetland restoration - Salt Pond MetaG R2_A_D2_MG... ...
ATCGACACGAGGAGCTCCACTGTTTCTCCCAGCTCGACGAGCGGTCCGCGGCGTACTTCGCGCTCGGCCGGGCGCGCCGCACCGGTCGGGTGACACCGCTCATCTGTACGTCGGGGACCGCCGCGGCCAACTACCACCCAGCGGTGATGGAAGCCGACCGAGCCAGGGTCCCGCTGCTCGCGCTCACCGCGGACCGCCCACCCGAGCTTCGTACCTCCGGGGCGAACCAGACGGCAGATCAAGAGAAGCTCTACGGCGATTCGGTTCGGCTGTACGCTGACCTCCCGGAGCCCGCGGCGGCCGACCGTGCTCTGCGGTCGCTCCGGACTACGGTCGACCGCGCGGTTGCGGTCGCCGAGGGGGCCGACCCCGGTCCCGTCCACCTCAACGTCCCCTTCGCGAAGCCACTCGAACCGACACCGGTGTCCGGGGACGTCCCCGACGATCTCGACCCGATCGCCGCAACCGGGCGATCTGGGCCCTTCGTCGACGTGACACCTGGGACGCCCGAACCAGACGACGCGGGGCTGCGCGAGCTGGCGGCGGCGCTCGAGGCGGAGCGCGGCGTGATCGTCGCTGGCCCGGCAGATCCGCCCGGATTAGACCCCGAGGCAGTCACTGCACTCTCGCACGCGACCGGGTACCCGATACTCGCCGACCCACTCTCCGGGCTTCGCTTCGGGGGCCACACCCGCGTCGCTCCCGTCCTCGGGGCGTACGATGCGTACCTCTCGGGGGCGGTCGCCGGGCCAGACGAGACCCAGCGTGGCTGGGACGACCCGACGGTCGTGCTCCGGCTCGGCGCGTCACCCACCTCGAAGCGGCTTCGAACGTACCTCGCGGCGACCGACGCCGACCAGCACGTCGTCGACCCGACCGGGCGATGGCGCGAGGCGGCGTTCACCGCGACGAACCTCGTCGTCGCCGAGCCGAGTCGGCTCTGTGCGCGACTCTCGCGGCTGATCGGCGGCGGCGGTGGCGATCCGGCCTGGCGCGAGCAGTGGATGCGGGCAGAACGGATCGCAGCAGCACTCCACCGCGGGGACGCCTCGCCGGTGACAGCCGATGTCGCCGTGCCGGACGCGGCCGCGGACGTTCCGGCCGACGTTCACGAGGGGACGGTGCTTCGAACGGTCGCGGAGGCGGCCCCGGATCCGGCGACAGTGTTCGTCTCAAATTCGATGCCCGTACGGGACCTCGACCGGTTTGTACCCCCCTCGACGACAAACCTCACCGCCCTCGGCAACCGCGGCGTTTCGGGTATCGACGGCATCGTCTCGAGCGCGCTCGGTGCCGGCTCGGCGGCGACCGACGACCTCACGCTGGTCGTCGGTGACCTCGCGCTGTATCACGACTCAAATGGGCTCCTCGCTGTCGATCGCTGTGCCGTCGACGTCACGATCGTCCTGATCAACAACGACGGCGGTGGGATCTTTCACAAGCTCCCGGTCGAGTCGTTCGACCCCCCGTTCACCGACTCGTTCAAGACTCCACACGGGCTCGCGTTCGAACCCCTCTCGACGCTCTACGGACTCGAGTACGTCCGTATCGACGCGCGAGACGCGGGGTCTGACACCACTGGCGATACCACCGGTGATACCGCCGCAGCCGACGACGGCACAGACGACCCGTCGTCCGCCCTCGCCGCAGCGTACACTCACGCTCACGAGACTGACGGCTCACACCTGATCGAGGTGCGAACCGACGCCGAAACGAGCCAACGGACCCGTGAACGACTCCTCGCCGCGGTCGAGCGGGCCGTGCACGGGAGCGACGGGTCGTCGTAGGCTGACGCGAATCGGGTCGGTGTGCCCGGACGCGTCGGGGTGGATACAACGGCGCCCTCGGTGCGAACGTTATTGGTCGATCGAAGCCAACAACCGCGTGTGCAAGTCGTGGGGTACGAGTCGTCGTCGCCCGAGGGCGCCGCGAGCGACGGCGCCGGACTGTACGTCGCGTCCGACGGCGACGTCTCGTTCCTCGACGCGAGCGCCGGGACCGAACTTGCGTTCGGCCTCGGCGAGCGACGCTGTGCCGGATCGGTTCACGAGGACGGCCACGTTGCGTGTGACGCTCCCGACGCGCCGTACTGTGATGCACACACGTCCGTCTGGGTGTGTGCACGCTGTACGGGGACGTGTCTGAAAGACGAGATGGACTGTCACGAACAGCACGCGATCTATCTCGCGGCGTTCGCTCCCGCCGTGTTCAAAGTTGGCGTCACGCGACGCTGGCGACTCGAGACCCGGCTCCGCGAGCAGGGCGCAGCCCGCGCAGCGCACATTCGGACGCTCCCAGACGGTCGGGTCGCCCGTGAGATCGAGGCCGAACTCGCTGCAGGCGGGGACCTCGTCGACCGCGTCCGTGTGCCGACGAAACTCGATGGACTCGGCTGCCACGTAGACGAGGAGGCGTGGGAGTCGCTGTGTGCCCGGTTCGATCCGATAGAGCGGTTTTCGTTCGACTACGGATTCGATCTCGCCGACCGGCCGGTCGCAGAGACCATGGCAGCCGGAACGGTTCGCGGCTGGCAGGGGCGGGTGTTGGTGCTCGAACGCGGCGGATCGACGTACGCGGTCGACGCCCGCGATCTAGTGGGCTACGAACTGACCGAGACGCCGACGGCCAGACGACTGCAGTCGAGTCTCGGTGCGTTCGGCGAGTGACGCCGCCTGTGAGCGGCCGTGTGCGCTACGACTATAACCCAGTACGACCGGCTCAGAACAGTCCGATGCCCACGCCGTAGGGCCACGCGGTCCCGCCGAGCGCGAGGAGTGCGAGGGCCGCACCGGCACCGTAGAGGTTTTTCAGAAAGCTCGTCATCTCGCTCTGCTGTTCTTCGGGATCGTCGGCCGCCCAGAAGTCGTGCATCGTGACCGCCGAGACGATGAGGAAGACGGCAAGCGCACCCGCAGCGAGCACCGGGAATGCCCCGACGACGATCCCCAAGCCACCGAGTGTGAGGAGCACACCCGAGGCGATAACAGAGAATCGGGGCAGTGGAAGCCCTTTGAACTCAGCGTAGCCGGCCATTCCGTCGATGTCGGTGAAGTGATTCAACCCCGTGAACGCGAGTACGCCGCCAAAGAGGAGGCGGCCGAGGAGAAAGAGTTCGGCGGCAAGCGGCGTGTCGAACTGCAGCGGTAGCGTCGTGAATTCAGCTATCATCGTGCAACTCGGTGTACGGACGCAACCACTATATCACTTCCCGGACGTACTCGTTAGCAGGTAACACCCATGTCATCACCGGATCTCGACGCGGTCGACGCAGATGACGCGAGCGACACGGACAGCGCGGTAGACACGAGCGAGACAAACGACACGGTAGACACGAGCGAGACGGCAGGGAGCACCGACACGACGGAGCCGGTCGAGACAGCGTGTCCTATCGTTGACTCGATCGCCCAGATCGGGTCGCGGTGGCGCTTGGTCGTCCTCTACGAACTCCAGCACGGCGAACGACGATTTAACGAGCTGAAGCGAGCGACGGATGCGAACGCACGCACCCTCTCGCGTGTGCTTGATGATCTCCAAGAGACCGGCTTCGTCGACCGGCGGATGGAAGCCGATGCCCCGGTCGCGACGTACTACAGCCTCACAGCGAAAGGCGAGTCGCTCGCGCCGGTGTTCGCCGAGATCGACCGATGGGCCCGCGAGTGGCTCACCGCGTGTCAGCGCGAGTGATGGAGACTCGTTTCCTCACCGTCGAGCCGAAAGCCACAGGCCCGTCCGGCGTGAATATTATCGTGTGTACGCCGGACTGAAGAACACGCCCTGTTGTCTGTGTGGCGGTTCCGACACCCACACGCGCATCGCGGTCCCCCCGCGAGCGCTGCGACTGATGGCGAACGGCGACCCGATCGCCTGGCGCGACGTCGTCGGCACCGTGACGCTGCGGTTTTGTGCGGACGATTGGTCGCTCGTGCGCGACCTCGCGATCGAGATGGACACACACCCGCTTTCGCGGTGTAACGCCGCGCATGTCTCACTCGACCTCCGAGAGGACCACGAGGCGCTGCTCTCGGCCACGAAGTCTGCCACCGACCAGACCGAACTCGAAGCGCGCCTCGCGGCGGAGGCCGAAGCGACACTCGCGGCCGTCGACGACGACTACACCGAACCGCGTGATGTCGTCGAAGCGATCGTCGTGTTACGGGCCCTCGAAGAACTCGGTGTCCGCGATCCGCCGGACGACGCCACAGACGGTGCCGTACGGCCCTGAGAAGCGACCTGCTCAGCGCTCGATACTGAAGCCGTCAATACCTTCAGGAGACTCTCGCGTCACCGAGACGTCGTCGACGTCGGCCGCGGGGCTGCCGGTGTGACACCATTCGACCATCGATTCGACCGCCGATGCTGGGCCCTCGAAGACCGCTTCGACGCGCCCGTCGTCGAGGTTTTTCACCCAGCCGTCGATACCGTGTTCGCGTGCGGTGTCTCTCGTCGTCGCGCGATAGAAGACGCCTTGCACGCGCCCGCTTATCAGGACGTGTGCGCGTGTTCGTTCGGCCATACAGCATGTGGTAGCTGCCTGCGAAATAAAGCGCCGGTTCGATCTCGCGTCAGCGTCGCTATCCGCAGCGGATCCCTGTGCCATCTCGATGGTTTTTGTGTTGTTCAGCGTCCACCCGGCTCGGTCGATGATGGCCTCAATCGCCTGTACAACTACGACTGTGTGAACAGTACGACTGTCGCTGTGTGAACAGTACGACTATGGCTCCGTGATCAGTACGACCGCGCGACACGCGGACGCCACTTGGGCCACACCCTCCCCAGTACGTGTGTGAGGGTGGCTCCGTGATCAGCACGACCGTGCGACACGCGGACGCTTCTTTCAGCCACACCCTCCCCAGCCGATTCGCTCGTCGCCTTCGGCGACTCGCTCATCCCTCGCACGCGCTCGCGGGCGCACCTTCGGCGGCCCGCGAGGCGCGCGCCACCGCTGGTGGCTGGGTAAAAGAACTCTTATGAAGAACGAGAGAACAGAGAGGTTATGTCACGGGATACCACGAGCGATACCGACCGCCGGACGTACCTCAGCGTGGCTGGCGCTACCGGCCTCGCGGCGTTCGCCGGATGTGTCAGTACGACGGACACCGAAGAAGATGCTGGCGGCGACAGTGACGGCGACGGTGAGGCCGACGCCGGTGGCGAAGATGACGCCGCGAGCGACGATGCCGACGAGTCCACGTCGACGGAGTCCTACCAGATCGGCATGGTCGACTCACTTACCGGGTCGCTGTCGGCGTTCGGCGAACGGAATCAGCGCGGGGTCGAACTCGCACTCGGACGGGTCAACGAGCAGGGCATCGACGGACGTGACCTCGAGCTGATCGTCGAGGACTCAGAGAGCGAGAACCAGGGTGGCATCGCGGCCGCCCAGAAGCTCGTCAACCAGGACGAGGTGCCGTTTCTCATCGGTGCGGTCGGCTCAGGTGTTTCACTCGCCATCTACGAGAGCGTGACCCAAGGCACCGACGTCGTACAGCTGAGTCAGAACTCTACGGGGCTCAACCTCACCGACTTCCCTGGGCTGCTCCGGATGTCGCCGTCGGGACGAACACAGTCGCTCGCGCTCGCGAATCTCATCGCTGAGGACGGCTACGACGAGGTGGCCATCACCTACGTCAACAACGACTACGGCCAGAGTCTCACCGACGCGTTTGTCGATGCGTGGGACGGCGACGTGGTGTACAACACGCCACACGACCAAGAACAGCAGTCGTACTCCGGTATCGTCGCCGAGATGAACGACTCCGGCGCGGACGCGTGGCTCTTCATCGCCTACCAGGCCGAGTTCACGACGATGGTGAACGAGGTGTACTCCTCAGGCTACGAGGCACAGTTTTACGGCGCCGACTCTGTCTCCGGTGACAGCGTGTTGGCGAACACCCCAGAGGGAAGCATGGACGGAATGAAGATTGTCGTCCCCTCTGCGCCGGTCGAAGAAGCGAACTACCAGACGTTCGCTGCCGACTTCGAGGCGGAGTACGGCCAGGAGCCGACCTCGTGGGCCGCGTACGCGTACGACTGCGTCATCAACGCCGCGCTCGCGATCCAGGCAGCCGACGAGTTCACCGGTGCCGCGCTAACGGACACCGTCCGCCGGGTTTCCGGGCCTGAGGGCGAGACGGTCACGTCGTTCGAAGCGGCCAGTGAAATCCTCGCCGACGGCGGGGGGCCAGACGACGTCGACTACCAGGGCGTCAGCGGTCCGATCGACTTCAACGAGGCCGGAGACCCGGTCGGATTCCTCCAAATCCTGGAGGTTCAAGACCACGAGTACGCAGGCACCGGGTTTATCGAAGGCTGAGTTCGACGATGACCGTCCTCGGCTACGTCGCCAACGGGTTGGTGTTCAGCAGCATCATCGTCCTCGGCAGCATCGGGCTGTCGTTAGTGTACAGCATCGCCGACTTCGCGAACTTCGCACACGGCGACACGATGACTGTCGGGGCGTACGCCGCGCTCGTGACCTTCGGTGCCGTCGGCAGCCTCGGCGGTGCGGTGTTGGGACTGCCGTACGGCTTCTTTCTCGCACTGTTCATCGGAGTTGCGGCCGGCGCGGCTGTCGCCGTGGTGACCGAGCGGCTGATCTACGAGCCGCTTTCTGTCGACTCGATCGGACTGTTGATCACGTCTATCGGGGTCGCGTTCGTGTACCGGGCGGTCATCCAGATCGGGTTCGGGGCGGACTTCACGCGGTTTGAGATCGGTGCGCTTCGGCCAATCGAGTGGCTGATCCCGTACGGGATTCGTGTGACACGTCACGACGTGGCGATCGTCGCTTCGGCGGTCGTCCTCGTCGTCGGACTCCATCTCCTCTTACAGTACACCGATCTCGGCCGAAAGATGCGCGCGATGGCCGACAATCCGACACTCGCGCGTGTGAGCGGGATTCGAACGAGACGGATCAGGTACTGGACGTGGGTCATCGGTGCCGGTCTCGCGGCGGCTGGGGGCGTCTTCCTCGGCCTGTTCAACCAGCTCTCGCCACGCATGGGATTCAACCTCTTGCTCGTGATCTTCGCGGCGGTGATTCTCGGTGGAATCGGCTCCGTCTACGGTGCGATGCTCGGCGGGTTCCTCATCGGGATGATAAACCAGCTTACCCCCCTGTTGTCTCGGCTCGGTGAGGTGCTCCCGCTCGTTCCGGACGGCTTCGGGATCCCCATCGGCATTGAGTACGCGAACGCCATCGCGTTCGTCATCATGGTCGCAGTGCTTCTGGCTCGTCCCACCGGTATCGCCGGCGAGGAGGCCGTATGAGTCTTCTTCGTGACCCCGTCGCGTGGGCGACTGAGCTGACCCGACCCGAGGCGTGGGTACTCGCCAGCAGCGGGGCGTTCGTGGCTGTGCTTGTTGGCGCGGTAGCCATCGGTGCGCTCGGACCGACGTACTTCCTCTTTCTCGTCGGACTCGCGGGGATGTACGCGCTGTTGTCGCTCGGGCTGAACGCACAGTGGGGATTCACGGGGCTGATCAACTTCAGCGTCGCCGCCTTCTTCGGGGTCGGCGCGTACGGCTCGGCGCTTTTGACTGCCGACGCCTCCCCCATCGCCGGGGGCTTCTCGCCGATCGCCGGTCTCGTTGTGGGCCTCTTTGTCGCGCTCGTGTTGGCGCTTTTGATCGGCATTCCGACGCTTCGACTGCGGGCCGACTACCTCGCCATCGCCTCGCTCGGGCTCGCGGAGGTCATCCGTCTCGTCGTGCTCAACGAGCGGTGGTTGACGAACGGAAGCGCCGGGCTCCGTGGCATCCCGAGCTTCTTCGCAGGATGGCCGGTGCTCTCATCGTTCCCTGAGACGATGCCAGGGCTCCGGATTACGGTGGTTCCAGGCTCGCCTGTCGTACTTGAGACGCCGTTCTGGGAGGCCGCACTCAACGTCGTGGTGATAGTCGCGTTTACACTCGGGACCTACGCCGTGTTACGACGGGTACACCAGTCGCCATGGGGACGTGTCCTCCGCACGATCCGCTCCGACGAGGACCTCGCGCGAGCGCTCGGCAAGCACACCTACGCGTTCAAGATGCAGTCGTTCGTGTTGGGGAGTCTAATTATGGCGCTCGCTGGCGTCTTTTACACCCATCTTAACCTCTACGTTGGCCCGGGCGATCTCGACCCGATCACCACGTTTTACGTGTGGGTCGCGGTGATTCTCGGCGGGAGCGGGTCGAATCGCGGGGCACTCTTCGGCGGCATCACCGTGGTCACTATTCGAGAAGGGACGCGGTTCCTGAACGACCTGGCGATCCCCGTCGACCCCGCACCACTGCGGCTGCTGCTCATTGGCGTGCTCATCCTCGTGGTCATGCGTTACCGACCACAGGGTATCCTCCCGCCGCAACGAGAGCTTATCTGGCCGGCAGCACGCAGGTCAACGGCGCCGGCCACGCCGCCACAGGCGGGAGACCGAACGCAACGAACGACGGGACCGACCGAAAGCGCCGACAAGAGCGATGCAGACGCGGCGGCTGGCGTGACCGACGACGGAATCGAAGACACGACTGGCGGTGAGCGAGATGAGTGAGATGAGTGAGACGACGGCGGATCCGGACACCGTTCTCCGCGTCGAAGACCTCCAGAAATCCTTTGGGGGGCTCGTCGCGACGGATCACGCCTCGTTCACCGTCGAACGCGGCACGATAACCGGACTGATCGGTCCGAACGGCGCCGGCAAGTCGACGATCTTCAACCTCATCTCCGGTTTTTATGAACCGGACGGCGGTACCATCGCCGTGAACGGCACCGATGTGACTGGAATGAGCCCCCACGAGATCGCCGATCACGGACTGATACGCACGTTCCAGACTCCACGGAAGCTCGAAGGGATGACGGTCCGCGAGGCGATGCTCGTCGGGCCGCGCGACCAGCCCGGGGAGTCGATTCGAGCGCTGTTTACCCGTCCAGGCGCGGTTACGGAGAGTGAGTCCGCGAACCTCGACCGCGCCGCCACGATGCTCGAGGAGTTCGAGATCGACCACCTCGCGACGCAGCCGGCGACCGACATCTCAGGAGGACAAATGAAGCTTGTCGAACTCGCTCGCGCGATGCTCGCTGAGCCGGACGTGCTCCTTCTCGATGAGCCGGTGGCGGGGGTGAACCCCACGCTCGCAAAGAAACTCTCCGAGCAGATTCGGCGACTCAACGACGCTGGTACCACGTTCCTGCTCATCGAACACGATATGGAGTTCGTGATGGATCTTGCTGACCCAATCGTGGTCCTCGATCAGGGACACGTCCTCACCGAGGACACCCCGGCTGGCGTGATGAACGACGACCGTGTGGTCGACGCATACCTCGGGGGTGGCGCGTGACCGCCAATGGACAGCAGTCGACGGCCGACACCCCCGCGTTGGCGCTCTCGGCGGTCGACAGCGGCTACGGCGACGTACAGGTGCTCGACGACCTCTCCGTACGGCTCGACCCCGGCGAGATCGTCTGTCTCGTTGGTCCGAACGGGGCGGGGAAGTCGACGGTGCTCAAGACCGCGTTTGGGCTGCTCGCTCCCTGGACTGGGCGGGTTACACACCACGGCCAGGACATCGGCGGACTGGCTCCGGAGGCGATCGTGAGAGCAGGCGTCGGTTACGTTCCACAGACCGAGAACGTGTTCGGATCGCTCACGATAGCCGAGAATCTCCGGATGGGTGGGGTTGCCCGTGACGACGGCCTCGATCCGGTGATTGACGAGCTGTACGAGCGCTTTCCGATCCTGGCCGAAAAACGCACCGCGAAGGCGCACACGCTCTCTGGCGGACAGCGACAGGTGTTGGCGTTCGCGCGGGCACTGGTGATGGAGCCAGACGTGCTACTCATCGACGAGCCATCGGCCGGGCTCGCACCCAACACCGCAGACGAGGTGTTCACGGACGTCGTGGCTGTCAACGAGATGGACACGGCGATTCTGATGGTCGAACAGAACGTGACAAAAGGACTCGAGGTCGCCGACCGCGGCTACGTCCTCGACCAGGGGACGGTTCGGTTCGAGGGGACGTCCGAGGAACTGCTCGGCAACGACGAGGTGTCGAGGCTCTACCTCGGGGGTGGCGCGTGACCGACGACTTATACCCGATGCCGGCACACGAGTGAGATATGGGATTGTTCGGAACGGCGGGGGTCCGCGGAAGCGTCGAGACGCGGGTAACACCGGCGCTCGCGCTGCAAGTCGGCCGAGCCGTCGCCACGGTCGCACGCAACCGGGATCGTGATGCGGTCGGCACGGTGCAGCCGGACGGTAGTCACGACCGGCCCGAGGTCGTCGTCGCGCGCGACGGACGCGTGAGCGGTCCTGCGCTCGCGGCTGCGGTCGAGGCTGGACTGGCCGCTGGTGGCGCGCGGGTCACTCGTGTGGGCCAGCTTCCGACGCCGGCGCTTGCATACGCCTCACGTGGGCGGTACGGGGTCATGCTCACCGCCTCACACAACCCCCCGAGCGACAACGGGATCAAGCTCTTTGCAGACGGGATCGAGTTCGACCGACAACACGAGCGAGCGGTCGAAGACCGTGTCGACGCCGACGACCCACCGGTTTCGTGGGACAGGTGGACGACGCCGGTCACTGGGAATCCACTAGCCCCATACCTCTCGGCCGTCGAGGCGTACGCCCTGGAGCTTCCGGTCGGGGAACCGACTGATTCCGCCGCCGTCGACCTCGATGGGCTTCGGATCGCCGTCGACTGTGGCAACGGGATGGCCGCGCCTGCGACGCCTGCGGTTCTCCGAGAGCTCGGTGCGACAGTCGTCACGCTCAACGGCAACGTCGACGGGCACTTTCCTGGTCGCGGGAGCAAGCCGACACCGGAGACGCTCGCCGACCTCCGCGCCTTCGTTGAGGACGCCAATGCCGGTGTCGATGACCCCGGTCGCGACGGCACAGGCTTCGCGTTCGGTATCGGACACGACGGCGACGCCGACCGAATCGTGATCGTCGACGCGGACGGAGCGGTCGTCCACGAGGATACGATACTTGCGATACTCGCCGAACACTACGTCGATTCGAGCGGCGTCGCCGATCCAGTCGTCGTGACGACACCGAACGCCTCCGCTCGGATCGACGAGCGAGTTGAGGCGGCAGGTGGTCGCGTCGAACGCGTGCGACTCGGTGCACTTCACGAAGGGATCGCGGCCGTTCGCGAGGACACCGCTGGCGAAGACCGCGACGATGAAGACCGCGTCGACGAAGACGTCGCCACGGACGACGAACACACCGCAACCGACCGAACTGCGGTCGTCTTCGCCGCGGAGCCGTGGAAGCACATTCACCCGGCCTTCGGCGGGTGGATCGACGGCGTGTGTTCGGCGGCGGTGCTTGCCCGCCTCGTCTCGACCGTCGGTCTCGAAGGGTTGCGCGAGCCGGTGACCGAGCGTCCCTACCGGAAGGTCAGCGTTGACTGCCCAGATGAGGCAAAGACGACGGTAATGAACCGACTGACTGCACAACTTCCGTCGGCGTTCCCATCGGCGGCCGTCGACACCGACCACGGCGTTCGCTTGGAGTTCCCTGACGCCTCGTGGGCGCTCGTGCGTCCCTCGGGAACCGAGCCGTACGTTCGGGTGTACGCAGAGAGCGACGCAGTCGATGTCCTCAGTGGAGACGTCTGTGAGGTCGTCGAGACGGCCGTCGACGCGGTCGATTGATCGACTGTGCGACGATACGCCCGGGGCCTCGCGTGACACCCACAGCCGTCGAAAGCTCACGGAGAGCGACGCGTTTATGCCACGTTCGCCCGGTCGTACACGTGATATGCGCGCAGACATCGATAGACGGCGGTTCCTCACAGCGACGGGGTCAGCAGGACTCATCGGACTCGCCGGCTGTAGCGGTGGTCCGAGTGACGGGGGCGACGGAGCGGACGGCGGCAACGAGAGTGGTGAAGACGGGTCGTCGGGGGGCGACGACAGTGCGAGTGAGCCGCCCGCGACGATCGGTATCGTGTACTCCGATGGCGGACTCGGCGACAACTCGTTCAACGACGCCGCCCAGCAGGGGCTCTTCCAGGCCGAAGCGGAGTACGGCATCGTCTACGACGAGTCACAGCCAGAAGGGACCGGCGAGTTCAACGACTTCCAGCAGCGGTACGCAGGCTCGACTGATCCCGACTACGACTTAGTCTCGTGTATCGGGTTTAACCAAACCGACGCGTTGGCGGAGAACGCCCCGCAGTTCCCCGAGCAGGACTTCATGATCGTCGACTCGGTGGTTGATGAGCCGAACGTGGCGAGCTACGTCTTCCGCGAGCACGAGGGTTCGTTCCTGATGGGCGTACTCGCTGCCCAGCTGTCGACGACGTCGTTTGCTGCCGGAGCCGGCGAGACCAACCCTGAATCGACGACCGTTGGGTTCGTCGGCGGCGTCGACAGCCCGGTGATCCGTCGGTTCCAAGCCGGCTACGAGGCCGGTGTTGCACACGTCGACGCCGACGTGGACGTCGTCGTGTCCTACGTCGGGAGCTACGCCGACCCGACCGGCGGGCAGGAGGCGGCGCTTTCGATGTACCAGAACGGAGCCGACGTCGTCTACCACGCCTCCGGGGCGACTGGCGTCGGCGTCTTCCAGGCCGCCCAACAGGAGGGGCGATTCGCCTTTGGCGTCGACCTCGACCAGTCGGTCACCGAGTCGGAGTTCGCGGACGTGATCGTTGCTTCGATGGTGAAACGCGTCGACACCGCGGTGTACGAGTCGGTCGGCAACGTGATCGACGGCGACCACCAAGGCGGTTCCTCGACCGCGCTGGGGCTTGAGTCGAACGGCGTTGAGTGCGTGTACGGTCAGGAGATTGGCGACGCCGTACCGGAGCCGATCACGACCGCAGTCGCCGACGCCCGCGAGGCGATCATCGCCGGCGATATCGACGTGCCGACCGAGACCGGCGGAAACTAAGGCTCGGCGTCGACCCGGCGGTATTTTACCCTCCCGCACAGAGGTACGGATGAATGAAATCGGCGGTGCAGCTCGACGGCATCACGAAGCGGTTTCCGGGGGTGGTCGCCAACGACGACGTCGATCTGACTATCGAGGCGGGGAGCGTCCACGCCTTGCTCGGAGAGAACGGCGCCGGAAAGACCACGCTCATGAACGTGCTCTATGGGCTCTACAAGCCCACCGCCGGTCGGATCGTCGTCGACGGCGAGCCGCGGTCGTTTGACTCTCCAGCGGATGCGATCGACGCCGGTATTGGGATGATACACCAGCACTTCATGCTCGTCCCACCGATGCGGGTGTGGGAGAACGTCGTCCTCGGCAATGAGCCACGAACCTGGGGTGGCCTCCGTGTCGACCGGACGGCCGCCCGTACCGCAGTCCGTGAGTTGAGCGACCGGTACGGCTTCGACGTGGACCCTGACGCACGCATCGAAGACACCGCCGTCGGCGTCCAACAGCGCGTCGAGATTCTGAAGGCGCTGTACCGCGGCGCAGACGTTCTCATCATGGACGAGCCGACGGCGGTGCTCACCCCACAAGAAGTCGACGAGCTGTACGGCGTCTTCGATGAGCTCACCGCACAGGGAAAGACGATCCTCTTTATTACACACAAGCTCGGTGAGGCGCTCTCGGCGGCCGATCGGGTGACCGTGCTCCGAGACGGCGTCGCCGTCGACACGGTCGCGGCCGACGACGTGACCCGCGAGGCGCTCGCAGAGCTGATGGTCGGCCGTGAGGTGTTGATGGAGCCGGCGACAACGCCACAACAGCCGGGCGATCCGGTCCTCTCGGTGACCGACCTCCACGTCGACGACGACCGGGGTGCCGAGGCAGTTGCCGGGCTCTCGTGTACCGTTCGCGCGGGTGAGGTGCTCGGTGTTGCAGGGGTCGACGGCAACGGCCAGTCACAGCTCGTAGAAGCAGTAACTGGGATGCGTGAGCCCACCGCTGGAACCGTCCAGTACCACGGCGAATCGATGGCGGGAGTGAGTCGACGCGAGCACATCGACCGCGGGATCGCGTTCGTACCGGCGGATAGACAAGAGCGCGGTGTGGTGCTTTCATATGACCTTGTCCAGAACGCTGTCCTCGGGAGCCAACACGACGATCGATTCGCGCCCGGGGGCCGGCTCGACTGGAACGAGGCGCACGCGCACGCCGCCGCCATCGTGGACGACTACGATGTCCGTCCGGGGCTTCCAGACGCCAGCGCCGAGGCGCTCTCCGGAGGAAATCAACAAAAGTTCATCGTCGGGCGGGAGTTCGAGCGTGATCCAGACCTCGTCGTGGCGACCCATCCCACTCGTGGGGTCGACATCGGATCGACGGAGTTCATCCACGAGCGGCTGCTTGAGCTTCGGGCGGCCGGCGCAGCTGTCCTGCTCGTCTCCTCGAAGCTCGACGAAGTTCAGGGGCTCGCGGACCGACTGGCGGTCATCCACGAAGGAACGTTCTCGGGGGTCGTCGATCCCGCAACGGTAACCGAAGAAGAGATTGGGTTGTTGATGGCGGGTGAGACGATTAAATCGGGTGCCGTGACGGACGCTACGGTCCACGACGACGCTTCGGCTCCGTCGCGGGGGCGTGGTGAGCCTGACGCCGAGGTGGACGCGTGAGCGGTGCAAGCGATGACGGCGACTCGCGGCTTCGCGTCGCGGCGCGGCGGGTAGTGACACCGTTTGTCGACCGGACAGTCGCAGAGCGGGTCGTGATCAGCCTCGCGGCGATCCTTCTATCGGTTGCCGTCGGCTTCGTCATTGTCCTCGTCTCGGGACGGGTAGCGACGTGTGAGACCGCCGCCTGGACGATGCCGCTCTCCGGGATCGGATTCTGTTATGATCCCGTCGAGGTGTACGTCGTCCTCTTCAACGGAGCCCTCGGGTACCCGTTTGCGGTCGGTGACCCCGGACTGTTCGACCCATCGTGGACCCCGTTCAACCTCTCGTTTGGACTGACGCTCTCGGAAACAACGCTGCTCGTGTTCACCGGACTCTCCGTCGCGGTCGCGTTCCGCGCCGGACTATTCAACATCGGGACGCAGGGACAACTCGTCGTCGGAGCGCTGGCCACCGCACTGACCGTGCTCGCGCTTGCGCCACTGCTCCCTGCGAGCGCGCTCGGTGGTGCCGTGCTCATCATCGTCGGCACACTTGCCGGAGCGGTCGGCGGCGGAGTCTGGGGTGCCGTCCCCGGCGCGCTGAAGGCGTATGCCGACGCCAACGAGGTGATCACGACGATCATGCTCAACTTCGTCGCCGCAAACGTCGCGTACGTGCTCGTCCTCGAGGTGTTCCGTGCTGAAGGCTCCTCAGTCGTCGCGACCGAGTACGTTCCCGAGTATGCGCGGGTCACGCCGCGGTTGTTCCCCGGGTCCAGTGACTTCGCGCTGACGGTGCTTGTCGCTGCGGGGGCGGCTATCGCCGGGCTCTATTACCTGCTTGAACACACTGCGTTCGGCTACGACCTCCGAACGAGTGGGATCCAGGCGACTGCCGCCGAGTACGGTGGGGTGAACGCGAAAGCGACGACGGTGCGCGCGATGACGCTCTCTGGTGCGCTCGGTGGTGTCGGCGGCTCCGTGTGGGTGTTGATGTCGGAGGGTCGGTGGCTGGAGTCGGTCCCGAACCTCGGGTTCGACGGGATCACGGTCTCGATCCTGGCCGGAAACAACCCAATCGGTGTGCTCCCGGCCGCCTTCCTCTTTGGACTGCTGAAAGGCGGCGGTCTCGAAATCGGATTCCGAACCGACGTTCCGACGGAGCTGGTCGGTGTCTTACGCGGGTTGATCATCCTCTTTGTGGCCATGCCGGAGTTCTTCCGGATGATAGGACGGCGCACGGGACTCGGCGGCGGGCCATCTCGTAAGACCGGTGATGACGGGACGGCTGGCAACGGCACGTCGACCGACGACGTGACCGACGGAGGTGACACCGATGGGTAACCCGATCGCGGCCCTCCCGGTCGTCAGTGACCTCGTTGAAGACGACTACGTCCGGTCGCTGCTCGGTGGCACGATTGCCACGCTGGGGGTGCTCGCGTTGTTGGCGCTCCTGTTTCCAGCGTCGGTCGCCGGCGACCTGGCCGACATCGTCTTCTCACGAAGCACCGCCGCGTCCACCGCTCGGCTGGCGGCACCGATCGTGCTCGCCGGTCTCGGGGGGATCTTCGCCGAAAAAAGCGGAGTGATCAACATCGGCCTCGAAGGGTTGTTGATCATCTCGGCGTTCACCTCCGTCTACGTCGCTTCCATCGTGGGAGTGGGCACCGCGGTCCTCGGCGTGCCGGCGATCTGGGTCGGACTCCTCGGCGGTGTTGTCGCGTCGACGCTACTCGCGGGCGTTTTTGGCGTCGTCTGCATCGAGTTTGAAGCCGACCAGATCATCGCCGGGCTGGCGGTGTGGCTTATTGCGCTTGGGCTCGCCCCGTTCGCCTCTACGGTGTTCTTTGGCGGGGTCAACACACCGAACCTTGGCGCACGGGTGAGCTGGGAGTATTCAGCCGTCATGGTCGCGGTCGCGACGCTCGCGTCCTGGTGGACGCTATATCGAACCGCCTTTGGCACGCACCTCCGAGCTGCCGGCGAGAACCCCCGTGCGCTCGATACGGTCGGGGTCTCGGTCTCGCGGGTCCGATATGCAGGTGTGCTTCTCTCGGGAGTGCTCTCCGGTGTCGGGGGGTCAGCCCTCGCGCTCTCGATCGGCCAGTTCGTCGGCTCTGGACAAACGATGGTCCAGGGCAAGGGGTTCATCGCCATCGTCGCGTACCTCTTTGGCAACTACAATCCGCTCGGCACACTCGGTGCCGGAATCTTGTTCGCCGGGCTGGACGCCACCCAGATACGCCTCCAACAGCTCGGCTACGCGATTCCGGACACTCTCGTCCAGACGATTCCGTACGTAGTGGTCGTGCTCGTGCTCGCACTCGTTGGTCGGACGCGTATTCCGGCGGCCGCAGGCGAGCACTACGAGACCGAAGAGTGACGCCCGCGGCTGGCGATCGACAGCGCATCGTCCGGGAACTCACTCCTTTGTGGAGATCGCCCCGGTGTCGCCAGTCGGGGCTGGCAGTCGCAGATCGGCGAACGCCTCGAGGTCTCCGACGCCGGTGACGATGTGGACTTCCTCGGTCACGGGGACTCCGACACACGAGAGCCGGGCGTTCGCCTCACGAATCTGTGTCTCAGAGAGGACTGTCTGTCCAGGCATCGCCACGTCGCCGTCGACGACGACGACGGCACAGTTCGAACACGCGCCGCCGCGACAAGCGTACGGCCACGATCGGCCGCCACGCTCTGCGGCATCGAGGATTGACTCACCGGGCTCAACGAGAAATCGGCCGTACTCGGGCAGCTCTAGGTCCGCGGTCGCAGCCTTCTCGAAGAGGTCCGGGTCGTCAAGCGACCAGCCTCGTTCGGTCATCGTCTCGTAGTCGAGGTGGTACACCGTCGACGCCTCGCTGGTGATGAGCGGTTCGACGCCACCGGCCGCGTACCCACGGATCACGGTTGCTGCTTCTGACACCGGCCGGTCGGCCAGACCGGCAAACCAGTCTTCGACCGACACGACCGTGAGATTCGACTCGGCGGCGACCGCCTCGATATCCACCCCCTCAAGTCGGGCTATCGTCGCGACGTACGCCGGGGCGTCGAGTGCATCGAGCGTCTCTTTGACCCACTCACTCGAGCGACCGGACCACGACGCGAGCGTGTGCGGGTCGACGCCGTCGTCGTGGGCGATAGCGAGCAGGAGTGCTGTGGCCGTCTCACCCGCTCGTGCCGCGTTGAGCCACTCCCGGAGTCTATCCGCTTCGACGTGGTCGAGTTCACCCATAGATCGTACACGATTCTCACACGTCCTGAACGTCAGGCCAAACATGGTAGGCTCCACTGTTAGCGGCCAGTCCCGGTTGACCCCGGTTCGTCGAGAGCAGGTCACCCGAGCCGACTCGTGTCGTCTCAGCGGGGACTGAATCGGGAGTAAAGAGTTTTGCGTGCCGCACTACATCTCTCGATAATGAGCATCGACGAGTATGACGTCGTCGTGGTGGGCGCGGGGACCGCCGGCTGTTATGCCGCCACGACGATCGCGAACGAGGGGCTCGACGTCGTGATCGTCGAGCGAAAGGACGCCGAAGAGGCCGGCCACATCGCCTGTGGTGACGCACTGAAGGGCGCAGACGAGTTTCCGGCGGCGATCTCGAAGTCCCGGCTTGAGCCGGCGTTCACCAACACAGAGGTTGACCATGGTCGCTTCGAGATACCGAGTGAAGACACCGTCTTAGAGATACCCGTACCGGGTGAACTGGCGGTCATAGACCGGTGGGAGTACGGGCGCCAACTCATCGGTGCGGCCGAAGACGCCGGTGTCGACTTCCATTACGACACCGTTGTGAACGACGTGCGACAGGCCGCAGACGGCCGGGTCACCGGACTGGAAGCGATCCACGAGGAGGCGCCGGTGACGTACGAGACCGATCTCGTCGTCGACGGGGCCGGCTCGCTCTCGCTGTTACAAGACAAAGTCGACTTCGATGGGACCACCTTCGATACGAACGTGCGGTACTCGCAGTTCTGCTCGGCCTACCGTGAGATCGTCGACGTGCCAGAGCCCGTCGAGTGGGACGACGCGCTCGTATTCAAGCCGACCGAGCGCGCCGCCGGGTACCTCTGGTACTTCCCGCGGACGAGCACTGAGATCAACGCCGGGCTCGGCTTCCAAATGAACGAAGAGCCGATGAAACTCGTCGAGGCGCTCAAACGCGACCTCCGGGACCGACCGGAGTTTGCGGGGGCGACGGTTCGTGACAAACTCGGTGCCGCGCTCCCGACGCGTCGCCCCTACGACTCGGCGGTCGCACCGGGATACCTCGCTGTCGGCGACGCGGCCGGCCACGTGAACCCGACGACTGGCGGTGGGATCGCCGGCGCCGCGTACGCGGGTAAGTACGCCGGTGAGCAGGCGGTAAAAGCCATCTCCGATGGCGACGTCAGCGAGGAAAACCTCTGGCGATACAACGCCCGCGTGATGGACCACTTCGGCAGCCGGTACGCCGCGCTTGACGTGTACAACGTTCTCTCGACGGCAATCGACGTTGACGACCTGATGGGGCTGCTCGCTGCGCTGCCGGGCGAGAAGCTCGCCGAGGCACTGTATGAGGGGTCGACCTCACTGTCGTTCGGCCTGAAACTCAAGTGTGCGGTCAAGAGCTTCGGCTACTGGGGGACCATTCGGAACTTCTATCAGACCAAGTCGCTCGCCGACGAGCTGCTCGCACACTACGACGGCTACCCGACGAGCCCGGCGGCAATGGCGAGCTGGACTCGCGATCGCGACGCGATTATGGATCGGATCTACGAGACGACCGGCGCGGACGCAAAGTACTGAGCCACGACACGAGGCGGGTCAACAGGCTGAGGCGGACCAGCAACACGACGACCCCGCTCACGGCTTTTCTGCAGCGACCGTCCGAATCGCATCTGTGAGCACGTCGATGCCGAGCGCGATATCCGACTCGACGACGTCGAACGTGCTCGTGTGGTGGCCGCCCGGGTGGTCGGTGCCGACACCGATGTAACACGCTAGGCCACCGTTTTCTTGCACGTGGTTCATGAGGAACGTCGCGTCTTCGCTCCCACCGAGTTCAGCCCGCTCGACGATGCCTTCGACCCCGTCGACGTTTGATGCGACCGTCCCGACGATGTCCGCAAGCGCCGCATCGCTCTCGGCGCTCGGCGCGGCGCCCGTCGTCGTGACCTCGACGGTACAGTCGTGCATCGCCGCGGCCGAGTCGAGGATCCGGTCGGCGTGATCGAGCATGTACTCGGCGAGTGCTGTCGTCTCGCCGCGCACCTCGCCTTCGATGTAGGATGCGTCCGGAATAATGTTTGTTGCTGTGCCGCCGCCAACGAGCCCCGCGTTAACACGCGTCGCCCCGTCGGCGTGACGCGGAATCGCGTAGAGGTTCTGGATTGCTGCGGCCATCGCCTGCACCGTGTTTCGTCCCTGCTCGGGTCTCGCACCCGCGTGTGCCGGCTCGCCGTCGAACGCTGCGTGAAAGTGGTTCACTGCCAGGAAGCCGTCGATGCCACAGACGATCTCCCCGGATGGGTGGTCGAGTCCGATGTGGACCGCATAGAGGTAGTCGACGTCATCGAGGTGCCCAGACTCGGCCATCGGCTTCCCGCCGACGATCTTCTCTTCGCCGGGCTGGAAGAACACTTTGAGTGTGCCGTCAAAGTCGCTCTCGAGGACACGGTCGAGGACGCCGAGCCCCATCGTCGCGTGCGAGTCGTGGCCACAGGCGTGCATGTACCCGTCGTGTTCTGACCGGAAGCCCGCAGCGGCCGGTGTGTGGTCGTCTTCGTCGGCCTCCGTGATCGGCAACCCGTCGATATCAACTCGCAGCGCGACGACTGGCCCTGGCCCGCGCTCTGCGACCGCGACACAGCCCGTGTTGCCGCCTGCCAGTGTTGTGAGCAGGTCGGGGTCTGCGCCTGCTGCACGGGCTCTGTCGGTCCACGTCTCTAGCGTCGATTCATCCGGGACGTTCCGGCGCGCTTCGGCGGCGAGCGCGTCTGGACCGACGTGGATCGCATCGAGTGGACGTGCACGGAGTGCCTCGACGATTCGGGCGGTGGTGTAGAACTCACACCATGCCGGCTCTGGATGGCGGTGAAGGTCTCTGCGGAACTCGCGGTACTCGTCTGGGACGGCGTGGCTCATACGCGAGAGTCGTCGTCGACTGTGTTAAAGTGTCGAGTGGCGGCCGGCGTCGCCCCCTCTCTGTGACCGCGAGATCACTCTCGGCGGTGGCCGAGCGGCTTCTTCTGGTCGACCTCGACTTCGACGTGTACCGAGTCAGGAAACGAACGACTGACCACTTCACGAGCGACGTCGTCTGCGCCGTGGATCTCCATCGTACGCCGGTATATCGAGTACTCCCAGGGGGTGAACGACTCGCCGCTTCGGAGGCGTTTGTACTGGGGCACGCGGACAGTCTCTGCGGGTGAGGCGTGCGGGCCCTTACACTCGACACCCTTGCGTTCGAGCGTCGTCTTCAGCGTCTGGACGGTCTCGGCGAGCACCTGCCGGTCGCCGGAGGCGAACGCGAGTTTGGTTACGAAAGTCATGATTCGGGGTCGTCGATAGGTGACCGCCGAACGGATAAAAACGCATCTACCGGCGGATCTGGGCGAACCCAGTCACGTGCCCGCCACCTGACGACGCTCTGCGATCAGGTCGAACGCCTCGTTGGTGTCCCCAAGAATACACAACGCGTAGTATCGGAGGTACGTCTGGACGGGAACAGAAACAACGAGCGCGAGGAGGATCGCGGCGATCACGAACACGACGACGGCGAGCCCGACGACCACCCACCCGATCGGGCCGGCTGCATCGGCTGCCGCCACGCCGACGACGCCGACGATGCCGGTCGGAATCGCGAGTACGATCAGGCCAACGACGACGAGGATGCCCACGAGAATGCTGCCGGCAATCTCGAGGACGAATCGGGCGACTACGTACGCGAGGTACTGTTTCCACTGGCCGGTCAGGGTCGGCCAGAAGCGCCGCCACGCGGCGAGCACCCCTCGTTCTTCGGCGATCATCACTGGCACGACGAACGCGGTCGTGAACCCACCGACGAGCCCGCTCGCGAGAGAGGCGACGACGATTACGGGGATCACGACGACCACCCGGCTCACCGAGAACGACCCGGAACCGAAGACGAGTGGCGAGAGCACGACGAACAGCCCGCCGAAGACGACTCCGAGCGTAAGTGCACCGAGAACCAGCCGGAAGCCGAACAGCCGGAGCCCCTGTCGCCAGCGGGCGCGCCAGTATTGTCGGATCCTGACGGCGTCACGCCGAAGCGACTCGACGAAGACGAACTCCATCACCGATCCGATGAGCGCAAAGCCGAGTGTCACCGCGAGGATGAGACCGGCGATTGCGACGATGACGGCAACCTCCGGCCCGCCGAGCGCGGTGAGCGCCTCACGTGCGCTATCTGCTTCGATCCCACCACTTCCGGGACCGACCCCGTCCGCGGGCCCGACATCCGGTCCCGGTTCCATCCCGCTATCACTGCCGCCGAAGCCGGAGAACTGGAATGGGTTGGTGCCGCCGACACCGCCGAGAAAAAAGACGATCACCAGGAGTCGCGCCCACCGTCCGCGGTCGAACGGGAGGAGGAACGCCCGGGTCGTCTCGAGGGCGTCGTCGAGGTCATCGAGGGCGTATAGCGTCATCTATGCCCCCGACGTGGGAGGACGTTCATCGCTCGACACCATCGGTAGGGGGAGGGGCGGGGACCACGGTCGTCCATCGTCTTCAGAGCAGCGCGTGATGGTAAAAATGCTCTTCGGTCCTCCCAACGGGGCGAGGAGAACGGGTGTCGCCTCGTTCGACGGGTTTGAGCCGGGCTGTCGTCACATAAGTCGTCGGACAACCGGGAGGTCCGACACCCTCATTAGGGGTGCTCGCTTACCCGAGGGTAATGACGGTCGAAGCGGTTAGCTCTGGAGCCATCCTCTTCCGCGATACCCGCGGCGAACGGGAGTACCTGCTCCTGAAGAGCCGTC
>Ga0209945_1000186_pt1 | contig 22257 bp, 24 predicted proteins | sample SalPonR2_A_D2_MG_FD_185703 | JGI IMG/M metagenome (GOLD analysis project Ga0209945, IMG submission 185703) | Salt pond soil microbial communities from South San Francisco under conditions of wetland restoration - Salt Pond MetaG R2_A_D2_MG... ...
CTCCCCGAGCGCGAGCGCCGCCTCCAGGTCGGTCCCGAACCCCTGTCCCGTGTAGTTCCGAAGGAAGGCCACCGAGAGGTCGTCGCGTCCGGTCTCGTTGTCGATCGCCACGTCGGTCCACTCCTCGCCGACCGATTCGCGCTCCCCGAACCCGAAGGAGTCCTCGTAGGTCTCGACGAGCGCCTCCTGAAACGCCCCGACGACGTTCGCCGCCGGCTCCGCCCGGGCGTCCTCGACCCCCTCGAGTTCGTCGAGCGCGCCCTCCATGGTCCGCTCGGCGAGCGTCCGCGTCGCGTGATCGCGGGCCGAATCCGCGACGTTGTGGGCCTCGTCGAAGATGACGACGATGTCCTCGGGATCCCGGCCGATCCACCGGAAGAACTGCTCGCGGATCGTCGGATCGAGGAGGTGGTGGTAGTTACAGACCACGAGGTCGACGCCCTCCATCCCCTCCTTCAGCAACTCGTACCCACAGAGGTCCCGGCCGTGGGCGTACTCGTATATCTCGTCGGGCGTCCGGACGTCCTCGTAGAGCCACCCGTAGAAGGCGTCGGTGTCTGCGGTGAGGTTGTTGTAGTAGCGCTCGCAGATGTTCTCCCCCTCGCGGATGGCCTCGGCCCCGGTCTCCAGTTCCTCGAGTTCCGAGAGCACCGTCCCGCGGGCGTCGGCCGCCTCCCCGTCGCCCTCGCGGCTCGCCTCGAGGAGTTCGCCCTCCCGCTCCTCGAGTTCGGCGATGTCGCGCTCTTTGTCCACCAACTCCCGGGTCGTGTCCCGGAGCGCCTGACACTCCTCGTAGCCCACGTCGATGTGACACATCGAGGCCTTCCCGCGGAAGACGACGGCCCTGATCGGTTCCGTTTCGGCGATCGCGCGGGCCTCCTCGATGAACTGTCTGGTCTGTTGGTGGACGTTGGTGGTGATGACGACCGTCTTGCCCGCCGCCGCCGCGTACTCGAGGGCCGGCACCAGGGAGGCGAGCGTCTTGCCGGTCCCGCAGGCCCCCTCGAAGAGCACGTCCCGCTCCTCGACGAGCGCCTCCCGGATCCGCCCCATCGCGTCCGTCTGGTGGTCGTAGGGCTCCTCGTAGGGGAAGTACCGGCGGTGGTCGTCCGATCCCGACACGGCCGTTCGTTGGTCGGTTTCGAATAAAAGGGTTCGGCGGCCGTGGCGCCGCGTCGGCGTCCGGTACGCCGTCCGGGGGACCCCCACGTTCTACGACGTGGCCGCGAGTGCGCTGTCCGACGCGCCACCGTGGGCTTCTTGCCCGTTCGGCGCCCCACCTAGAGCAGATGCTCGTTCCCCTGTCGGTCGCCGACTGCATGACCGCCGACGTCGAGACGATCGCGGCCGACGCCACCGCCCGCGAGGCCGCGGCCGCACTCGCCGCGGTGGACCTCCGGACGCTCGTGGTCCGCGAGGGCGACCGTCCCGTCGGCATCGTGACCGAGTCGGACGTGACCCGCTTGGTCGCCAACGGTGCGGACCTCGATTCCGCCCCCGTCGCGTCGTTCGCCGCCGGGGACCTCGTGACGGTCGGGCCGACCGACGCCCCCGAGCGGGCCGCCGAACTGTGCGCCGAACACGGGATCCGACAGCTCCCGGTCGTCGAGGACGGTGCCCTCGTCGGCATCGTTACCACCTCCGATCTGTCGGATTACCTGCCCCGGCTCTCGAAGCGCCGGCAGCGAGCCGACGCCGCGACCGACGGGGCGCTCCCGGCGGCGAACCCCGAGATGGCCTACGACCACCCCGCCTGGGCGTTCGAGAGCCACGGCACCGAGGACGGCGTCGGCGTCGGCGACGTCGTCCGGTTCTCCAAGGAGTTCTCCGAGGCGGACGTCCGGGACTTCGCCGAGAGCAGCGGCGACACCAACCGGCTCCACCTGGACGAGGCGTTCGCCGCCGACACCCGGTTCGGCGGGCGGATCGTCCACGGCGTGCTCGCGACCGGGCTGATATCGTCGGCGCTGGCGCGGCTCCCCGGGCTGACGATCTACCTCTCCCAGGACCTCCGGTTCATGGCGCCGATCCGGATCGGCGAGGAAGCCACCGCCGCCTGCCGGGTCTGTGAGGACATGGGCGGGGACCGGTACCGCCTCGACGTCACGGTCTACGACGGCGACGGCGAGCGCGCCATCGACGGCGAGGCCGTGGTGTTGATGGACGACCTGCCCGAACGGTTCGAGGAGTCCGAGTCCTCGGACGTCCCGGACCGCCGCGGTCAGGAAGGCCCCGACGCGTCCGGGTCCTCGGAGTCCTCGGAGGTCCCCGAACCCTCCGAGATCTCCTGACGCGGCCGCGGGCGGAACCGACGGACAGTTACCGCCCCGGCGTGGACGGACGGGCATGACCGAGTACTTCGAGGTACACGGCCGCGACGGCGCGGCCCGCCGGGGGGAGCTGCGGCTCTCCGAGCCCCTCCCGACGCCCGCCCTCGCCGACGACGTCGTCGAGGACGGCGGGAGCCGCTGGCACGCCGACCAGCCCGTCCCGACGGGCGAGGCGTCAACCCTGACGGTCCTGCCCCACCGGGCGCTCCCCCCGGGGACCGAACCGCCCGTCGAGGATGCCTTCGGTGTCGAGTATCCCGACGTCGAGTTCCCGAGCGCCGCGGTCGTCTCGCCGACGACGGCCGGGGACTACGGGGCCGACGCGTACGTGCTCTCGAACGCCGGCGGCTACGTCGGCCACGCCGAGGCGTTCGTCGAGGCGCTGTTGTCCCTCAAGGGGTCGATCCCCGACGACACCGCGCTGTACTGCCCCGGGGCCGCGACGCCCGCCAACGTCGCCACGCTCGCCTACGCCGGCGTCGACCTCGTCGACGAGAAACGCGCCAGAGCGCGGGGCCTCGAGGGGTTCTACCTCACGACCGACGGGGAGGCGTTCCTCGAGGACCTCGCGGAGCTACCGTGTCCCTGCCCGGCCTGCCGGAGCGGTATCGACTCCTTCGACCGGACGGACTGCGCCGAGCACAACGCCAACGCGCTCGCGGCCGAACTCGCCCGCGTCCGGGGCCGGATCGACGAGGGCCGCCTCCGCGACTACATCGAGGGACAGGCCCGCCACGAGGCGTGGCTGACGGCGACGTTCCGGCGTCTCGACCAGCAGTACGGCTACCTCGAGGAGCGGACGCCGACGTTCCGGCGCAACGAACTGCTGGCGGCGACGGACGACACCCTCCGGCGCCCCGAGATCCAACGCTTCGCCGAGCGGGTGACGACGCGGTATCGCCGCCGCCTCGACGCGCCGTTGGTGCTTTTGCCCTGCTCGGCGCGGAAGCCCTACAGCGACTCCCAGAGCCACGAGCAGTTCGCCCGCGCGATCGGCTACCGGGGGCACATCGTCTCGATGACCTCGCCGATCGGCGTCGTCCCGAACGAACTCGAGACGACCTATCCGGCCCAACACTACGACAGCGTCGTGACGGGCGAGTGGACCGAAACGGAGATCGAGTTCGTCGCCGCGGTCCTCGAGCGCTACCTCGAGCGCGCCGACTACGACCGCCACATCGCCCACGTCCCGGCCGACTACCGCGAGATCTGCGAGCGCGTCGAGGCGTCGCTCGGGATCGACTTCGAGTACACCGCGTCGGGGCACCCGACCACCGACGACTCCCTCGCCGCCCTCTCGGCGGCCCTCGACGGCGAGGACGCCTACTACAAGAGCGAGCGCGAACTCGCGACGCTGCGGGCGATCGCGGACTTCCAGTTCGGCGACGGCGCGGGCGATGCGGTGTTCGGCCCCGACGCGGCGACGGAGGGGTTCTACCCCAAACTGCGGGTCAGAGACGCCGAGGGCGAGCACCTGGCGACGATGGTTCCCCAGTACGGCACGCTGTCGCTGACGCTCGCCGGCGCGCGGGCGTGGATCGACAGCGACGCGCCGACGAAACGCGTCGACATCGACGGCTTCGTCCCGAGCGGGAGCGTCCTCGCCCCCGGCGTGGTCGACGCCGACGACGCGATCCGGCCGGGCGACGAGGTCGTCTTCGAGGGGCCGAAGGCGTTCGGCGTCGGCCGCGCGGCGTCGCACGGCCGCGCGATGGTCGAGGGCTCGCGCGGGGTCGCAGTCGACGTCCGTCACTGTGCGGAGCGCTGACACACCCGGGCAGCTTTTTGTTCGTGGCGCGCAATCGTGGGGTATGGACGAGATCCAACTCGGCGTCCCGAAGCCGCTCCTCGACTCGCTGCCCGAGGACGACGCCGGCGCCCGCCAGGACATGCAACGCGCCGTGGAGGGCTACAACGCCCGGGTGCGGACCGCGATGGAGACGACCGACGACGACGGCGAGGCCGCCGCCCGGATCCTCGACATCATCGAGCACTTCGAGGACCGCGTCGAGCGCTTTCACGCCTTCGTCCCCGAACTCCGCGCGTGGGGGCAGTCGCCCATCTTCGCCATCGCCTGGCGGAACCTCTATGCGGACCTGATCGAGCAACTGTACGACCACGAGTGGCTCGCCACCCAACTCGACCGCGAACGCAACGCCCGCCTCGTCGAGGACGGCATCAGGCTCTCGGACCTATGAGCGACGCGCGCGCCGATTCCGACGCCGAATCGATCGCCCTCGAACTCCGGTTCTTCGCCAACTTTCGAGAGGCGGTCGGCCAGAAATCGATCGAGCGGGAGTTCGAGGCCGGTTCGACCGTCGGGGACGTCCTCGCCGCCCTGGAGTCGGAGTTTTCCGACCTCGCCGGCGACGTCCTCGACGAATCGGGCGACATCAAACCGCAGTTGAGCGTCCTCAAGAACGGCCGGGAAGTCGTCCACATCGAGGGAACCGACACAGACATGGCGGACGGCGACACGCTCAGCGTCTTCCCGCCGGTCGCGGGCGGATAGATGGAGGAAACGCGCGAGTTCCGCGGGATCTCGAAGCGGCTGGCCGCCAACTACCTCGAAGGGCTCGGCGGCGAGCGCCGCGACGAGGCCGGCGACCGGATCGAGGGCGAGCGCTGGTCGGCCGCCCTCTCCGAGCGGAAGGTGAACCCGATGGGATCGATCACGCTCAACGAGGTCGAGATCCGATTCGAGGGCGAAACCGAGGCGCTCGAACCGCTCATCGAACGGTTCGCCCAGAAGGCGATGCGCGCCGGTGGGTGACGTGCCGGACGGCCCGCTCGACGGCAACGCGGTCGTGCTCGCGGCGGCGAAGGCGTCCGTTTCGGGCGAGCGCCTGCCGGACCTCGTCGACCGGGCACAGGACCTCCTCGCCACGCGCCGCGAGCGCTACGAGCGCCGCTACGAGTGCGTCCACGCGGGCGACGACGCCGCGGTGTTTCTCGTCGAGGAGGGGCACTGGGCCGATCTCGGGGCCGAACTCCACCTCGAGCGCCGCGAGTGGAAGGCGTTGCGGCGCGTCCACGGCGAACACCTCAAACAACTCGGGGGGTCCCTCGATCGCCGCGCCGAGTTCGAGGCGGCCCTCGACGTGCGCGAGGTCGTCGTGATCGGATCGGGATAGGCTTCGCGGCAAGCCCCCCGTCTCGGACTGCCACTCGTTTCCGACCTCCGACACTCATACTGGTGGACGAACGCAGATGACGCCGACGCAGGGGCGATCCGCTGGTCGCTCCGTCGAACGACGTGCTCATCGTAGGTCGTGTGTCCGTTCGGTCGTCCGTCAGTATCAGGTCCAGGGGACCGACCGTTCCTGTAGCTCCCCGGCGACCGGCCGTCGCATCGTCTCCTCGACGCTCTCGACGTTCTCGAGCGCCCACATCAGTTTGACGTAGGCCGTCTCGGGCAGCGTGTCGCCGGCCTCGACGACGCCGGCGTCGAGGAGGTCCCGGCCGGTGTCGTAGACGCGGTCGCAGACCCGCCCCTCGATGCACTGACTCGTCATCACGACCGTCGTGCCGTCCTCGACCAACGCCCCGATCCGGTCGATCCACTCGGTGTTGACGTGGCCCAGCCCGGTCCCCTCGATCACGAGCCCCGAGGCCCCCTCGGCGAGGTCGAGCCGAGCCGGGTCCGCTCCGGGGACGAACTTGAGCAGTTCGACGTCGGTGTCGAGGGCCGGCCGGAGACGCAGGTCGTCCGCGCCGCGTTCGGCGACGGGTCGCCGGAAGGAGACCTCGCCGGTGTCCCACTCGACGCGTCCGATCGGTTCGGCCCCGACGGTCCCGAAGGCGTCCCGCCTGGAGGTGTGGTTCTTCCGGACGCGGGTGCCGCGGTGTAGCGCACACGCCTCGTCGGATTCGGATTCGTGCATGCAGACGAGCGTCTCGGAGTGATCCGCGGTCGCGGCCTCGACCGCACAGACGGCGTTCATCACGTTGTCCGAGGAGGGCCGGTCGGCGGAGCGTTGGCTGCCGGTCAACACGACCGGGACGGGCGTCTCGAGGGTGAACGACAGCGCGGCGGCGGTGTACTGCATCGTGTCGGTGCCGTGCATCACGACGACGCCGTCGGCCCCCGCCTCGATCTCCTCGTGGACCGCCTCGGCCAACTCCGTCCACACCGCCGGCGTCATGTTCTCCGAGAGGATGTTCGCCACGACGCGGCCGCGGTAGTTCGCCCGCCCGGCCAACTCCGGGACGGCGCGCAACACGTCCTCGGCGTCGAACTGGGCGGTGACCGCCCCGGTCCGGTAGTCCACCGTCGAGGCGATGGTACCGCCCGTCGAGATGAGCGCCACCGTCGGGAGGTCCGCTTCGAAGGTGATCTCCGAGCGCCCGTCGGCGTCGCCGTCCGACTCGATGTCGTGGGTGTCCCGTTCCAGTACGTCGACGCTCGCGTCGCTTCTGTCGATCCCGACGTTGTAGCCGCCGTCGAGTTTGACGACGAGTTCCTCCGCCGTCGTCGAGGGCAACAGGACCCCCTCGTAGGTGGTCCCGGTGCGATCGACGCGGACGCGGTCCCCAGGGTTCATGGGTCGACGTATCGCGCGGTCCGACTTGAAAGGCTCCCTTCGCGGGCCGGGCCGTCTTTTTTCTGCGGGCGCTCCCCCCGCCGGGAGCCGCACATCGATGCGTTCCCGACAGGGACGCCCGGACCGTGATATTAAAGAGTATTCTTTGGGTACGACTCGAGTATGCCCAAGATAAGCGTAGAGATCCCGCAGGAGTTGCTCGCCGACCTCGACGACCACGTCGGCGACGACGGGAAGTTCGTCAACCGAAGCGACGCCGTCCGGGCGTCGATCCGGAAGACGCTCGATCTGCTCGACGACATCGACGCCCGCCACGACCGCCTCGAGGCCGACGATGAGTAGGCCGGCCGCGACCGCGACGACCCGTCCCGCCCCGCCGGCGGGTGCGGTCGTCCTCGCGGCGGTCTTCGTCGCCTCGCTCGCGACGGCGCAACTGACGGCGGCGAAGGTGTTGGCGTTCGAGCTTCCCGTGGCGCTTCCGATTACGGGAGCCGAGTTGGCGCTGCCCGGCGCGGCGCTGGCGTACGCGCTGACGTTTCTGGCCTCGGACTGTTACACCGAACTCTACGGGCGACGGGCCGCGCAGGTGCTCGTCAACGCCGCCTTCGCGATGAACTTCCTCGTGCTCGCGTTGGTCTGGAGTACGATCCTCGCGCCGGCGGCGGACCCGGCCTTCGCGGGGACCTTCGCCGAGGTGCTCGGCGCGTCGACGAACATCGTCGCCGGAAGCTTACTCGCCTACGTCGTCAGCCAGAACTACGACGTGATCGTCTTCGACGCGATCAAACGGCGGACCGACGGCCGCCACCTGTGGCTCCGGAACGTCGCCTCGACGGGGACGAGCCAGCTGCTCGACACCGTCATCTTCGTCGGCGTGGCCTTCTGGGCGATGCCGACGGCCGTCGGGATCGGCCCGCAGCTCCCGACCGGGGCCGTGGTGTCGTTGATGGTCGGGCAGTACCTGCTCAAGCTGGTGATCGCGCTCCTGGATACCCCGTTCGTCTACCTCGTCACGGGCGCGGTGCGGCGCTCCGACCCCGGCGTGGCCTGATCGCCGAGACAGTCGCTCGATCCCCTACGGGCCTCGCAGCCACGGGAGGAACGACTCCTCGATGAATCCGACGTACTCCACGACCCCGAGCGCGAGCGAGACGGCGATCACGACGAGCACCGGCACGCGGGCCAACCAGATCCAGTAGGTGCCGAGGCGGCCGAGGTGGCCGATCCCCGCTTCGAGTTCCTCGATCGCCTCCTCGGACCAGCCCCAGGCGACGTAGGCCGTCACGAGGAGCCCGCCGAGGAGGAGCAACACCCCGTCGGCGAACCCGTCGTACAACTCCAGCAACACGATGTCGTAGGCCGGGCCGAGCCCGAGGACGAAGAGCGCGGCGCAGACGAGCGCCGTCGCCCGGAACCGGTCCATCCCGCGCTCGTCGATCGCGTAGGCGACGACCACCTCCGTCAGGCTGATCGCGCTCGACAGCGCGGCGACGGCGACGGTGAGGAAGAACACCGCGCCGACGAGCCCGCCCGCGGTGAGTTCGCCGAAGGCCGCCGCGAGCGTGATGAAGATCGCGCCGACGCCCGGGTCGCCCGGATCGATCCCCGCGGTGAAGAGGATGGGGAAGACGACCAACCCGACGGCGAGCGCGATCGCGGTGTCGAAGCCGATGATGACCGCCGCGTCCTCGATCAGGTTCCGGTCCTCGCCCAGATAGGACGCGTAGGTGATCATGATGCCGAACCCGAGCGAGAGCGTGTAGAACGCCTGCCCCGCCGCCGCGGGGAGAATCGACGTCCAGTCGGCGGCGATCGCGCCGAGGTCCGGCGAGAGGTAGTAGGCGTACGCCGCGCTCGCGCCGTCGAGCGTCGCCGCCCAGACGGCGAGGCCGGCCACGATGAGGACGATCGCCGGCACCATGACCTTCACCGCCAACTCGATCCCGCGGCGGATTCCCAACCCGACGATGACGACGATGACGAGCAAGAAGAGCGCGTGAAACGCCATCGCCTCGGCGCCCTGGGCCAGCGCCAGGAACTGCTCGCCCGCGACCCCCGGGTCGGCGGCGTACCCCTCGCCCAACCCGAGGATCGTATAGCGGATCGTCCACCCCGCGACGACGCTGTAGTACGACATGATGACGAACGTCGTCACGACGAAGACCCACCCGACGTACCGCCAGACGCCGGTCCCGATCCGCTCGAACGCCCCGACCGGATTGGAGCGGGTCCGTCGCCCGACGACGAACTCGATGAGGATCGCCGGGAGGCCGATCGAGACGACGAAGAGCAGGTACACGAGCAGAAACCCCGCACCGCCGCCCTCGCCGGTCACGAACGGGAACCGCCAGATGTTCCCGAGTCCGACGGCGCTGCCGACGGCCGCGAGCACGAACCCCGCACGCGTCGACCACTGTTCGCGGTCCGCTTCGAGGGAAGGCATACCTCCGCTGTGGACGCAGGTGCCGATAAATGTGGGTACATCGTCCCGCGCCTTCCGGAGGGCCGAACCCCCCCGTTTCGGGTCGAACACGGCGCTCCCGGCCCAAAACCGGGGGGCGACTGCCGGCACAAGGCTCAAGTGTATCCAGTCGAACCCGCGACCGTACCATGTGTCACCACCACATGCCCCGCGACCGACCCGAAGAGGAACAGACCGACGAGATCCCGTCGTTCCTGAACGAGGAGGCGAGCGCCGACGCGGAGTTGCTGACCGACGGCGGAGACGACTCCGAGGGCGACGCTTGACACTCCCCCCGCCTGCAGGGCGGGGCTTTCATCCTGTTTCCGTACTCCACGGACAGACCTCGGTGAGTTCCATCGATGGTATCCTCGAAGCGTATCCCAGTCCACGATCCCACCGTCATCCGAGTCCCTTTCGGTTTCGACGGTGTTTCTGCCGACCGAGCGCCATCGCACTCACCCCGCGGCGTCCTCGCTCTCGTCGGGTTCGAACCGAACGCGTTCCACCTGCCGATCAGTGTATTTCTCCACGCGACCGGGGTCGCTGCCACTGGGGATACCAGTCCGAGTGATCAAACGAGAATAAATAGCGGTATAGTCTCTCTGAAGATCGCTAAGACTTTCTTTTGACGGGACTGTTTCTGCCGAATCCGAGCGTTCCGATGACCAGATCAGTGTCGGCACCGACACTCGTGAGAGACTCCTGCGAAACCCTTGATGTAGTCGTGGATGATCACCGCGAGGTCAAACATCGCATCGGCCTGCTGGGTAGCCGCGACTGTATCGCGGTAGTATGCCGCTGCGCGATTGTCGCGATACAGTTGCTTCAGCCGCCGCGCAGTCTCTTCCGTGACGAGGTTCAGCCCGGCACCGCGGTCGTAAGCACGCCCGTGTCCCTCGCGGAAGTCGTCGATCGTGTCGTTTGAGCCTGTGAGCGCGTAGAACTCGAGAGTACGCTCAATAGCTGCGAAGGACATCTCGATGACGCTCGTGTGGTAGCCGTCGTGCTCACGGAGCAGGCGACACGCGTCGAGCAGACGGCACGCCTTCCGGAGCTGGATCACGTCGGCGTCGTGTTCATCCGGATCGAGCCCCTCCTCACTCCGGTCGACCCAGTTGTCCGCTGAACGCGTCCTCAGCCCGGCTAATGGCTTCATCAAGCTCGTTGGGCTCGTCAGGCATCACTCATCACCTCGTGCTTGAGGTCGTGGAGCGTGTCACTGTCCTCCAGCGTGATCGCGTCGGCGAACACGTCTTCGAGACGGTCACCGTGGCTGCGTGCTGACTCCAGCGTCTCGACGAGGATCTGGAACTCGTAGCGGTCGCCATCGAACTGCTTCTGCCCGAGTGCCTTCGCGAGTTCGTTGGCGCGGTGCTGGTCGGCGCGGTCGCCAGCGAGTACCCAGAGGTCGATATCGCTCTGGCGGTCAGCCTGTCCGCGGGCGACGCTGCCGAACACGAGAACACCATGAACCTCAGCTAGTTCATCACGGATTCGACCGAGTGCCGCGCGGACGGGCCCTTGGAATTCCGGCTGAGGGATGCGTAAGACCGAGTCGTCGGGCTTCGTCACTCGGGTGCGATTGATACCGACGAGCCGGCGGTTGCCCTCGGCCTCGACGACGACCAGCCCGTTGGCTTCGAGGACATCGACGGCCCGCTTGACCGACTGGGCCGCGTTGTCGGTAAGTCGGCCCAATTCCCGGATCGTGAACTGTTCGTAGGGGTTATCGAGAAGCAGTTGGAGGAGGTCGTCGGTGGCTGTGTGACGGAACAAGTTGGGATCCGGCGTCGGAATTGGCAACCCGACGGTAGCTTGCTCCATCTTACGGGCCCCGTTCTTTTGTCTCGCCATACGTTATGCGTCTCGTCTCGCGAGACAATACTCTTCGGGTGGTATCGACGTAGATAGTGACTGGACGCTCGAGTCAACTCAGCACCTCGCAGGATCGTAGTCAAATAGTGATCAGCGAAAGTTCATATACCAGTGAGCGATACCATCCGATGTCCCTTTCCGCTTTGACGGCGTCCCTTCTCGTATGAACGCGAATTCGTCGGCAGTTCCTGTGTGGAACATGTCAAAGAATTTGGTGAAGAACCTATGACGCGAAAGGACGACTACTACAACCGGGCCAAACAGCAGGGCTACCGATCGCGGGCCGCCTACAAGCTCAAACAGCTCGATTCGGACGCCGGCCTCGTGAGCGACGGCGACACGGTCGTCGATCTGGGTGCCGCCCCCGGCGGGTGGCTCCAGGTCGCGAGCGAACTCGTCGGCGAGGGCGGCACCGTCGTCGGCGTCGACCTCCAGCGGATCGATTCCATCGACGGCGTCGAGACGATCCGAGGCGACATGACCGAAGACGAGACGCGCGAGCGGATCGTCGAGTCGGTCGGCGAGGCCGACGTCGTCGTCTCCGACATGGCCCCGAACATGACCGGCGAGTACTCGCTGGATCACGCCCGCTCGGTGTACCTCGCCCGCACCGCCTTCGAGACGGCGCTGGAACTGCTCGCGCCCGGCGGCGACTTCGTCGCGAAGGTGTTCGAGGGCCCCGACACCGACGGGTTGCGGGCCGACATCGACGAGGAGTTCGAGTACGTCCGGACGATCCACCCCGACGCCTCGCGGGACGCCTCCTCGGAGCTGTACATGGTCGCGAAGGGGCGGCTCACCGCCCCCGTTCGGGAGGGCGACCGGGTCGAAGTCGACATCGAGGACGTCGGCCGGGAGGGCGACGGCATCGCGAAAGTCGAGGGTTACACCGTGTTCGTCCCCGACACCGACCCCGGCGAGACGGTCGAGATCGAGGTGACGGACGTGAAACCGCGGTTCGGCTTCGGCGAACTCGTCGAGTAGCGCGCCGTCATTTATATACCGCCAGCTATTCCGGCCGCCACCGCCCGCCGATCCCCTCGCGCGGGTAGTCCTTGTACGTCCCGTTCAGAAAGGACGTGACGCGGCCGTCCTCCTCGCTCAGCGTGACCGCCCACAGCACCTCCTCGCGGGTGGATATCTCGAGCGCGCTCAGGTGTTTGGTGCCCATCCAGTCGGGGTAGGACAGTTCCTCGTCGGTGTCCATCTCCTCCGGGGAGGGGCTCCGGACGCGGACCATCTGCTCTTGGATCGTCCCGTCGGCGGCGACGACGACGGCCCCGTCGCAACTGAAGGCGACGTCGCGGGCCACGTCGACGAACGGTTCGGCCGACTCGGAGACGACGCCGCAGCGATCGATCGGCCAGACGTTCGCGCCGAGGGGGTCGGTGTACTCGACGAAGTCGACGTCGGCGACGATGAGAAAGTACAGGCTCGGCCCGGAGACGTAGGGCTCGTCCCAGCGGTCGAACTCGAGGCTCAGCGTCTCGCACGTGTACCGGAGGAGATCCATGAGCCCCTGGCTGGTCTCGTAGTTCACCCGGGCGGTTTCGCGGTCGAGCATAGCTTCCATACGGGCCGACGGCGTATATAAATAGGCGCACGCGATGGCGGTGTTCGATGCGTGACGGGCTCCGCTACTCGCCCGACCGGCGGCCGGGCGTCCACTCGGCGTCGAGTTCGGCGTGGGTGAACGGTAGCGCGTCCGCGCCCGAATAGCTCGCGACGAGGTGGCCGTCGCCCTCGAGGTAGTACTTGTAGGTCGTCAGCCCCTCCAGCCCGACCGGCCCGCGGGCGTGGATCTTGCCGGTCGAGATGCCGACCTCCGCGCCGAGGCCGTAGCGGTAGCCGTCGGCGAAGCGCGTCGAGGCGTTGTGGAAGACCGAGGCGGCGTCGATCCCGGTCATGAACGTCTCGGCGGTGTCGGCGTCCTCGGTGACGATCGATTCGGTGTGTTTCGAGCCGTTCTCGTTGATGTGTTCGACGGCCTCGTAGACGTCGCCGACGAGCTTGATCGAGAGCTCGAGGTCGCCGTACTCGCTCCGCCAGTCCTCGGCCGTCGCCGCGCCCACGTCGACGACGTCGCGGGTCGCGGCGTCGCCGCGCAACTCGACGCCCGCGTCCTCGTACCGTTCGACGAGGTCGGGCAGGACGTCGGCCGCGACCGACTCGTTCACGAGCAGCGTCTCGACGGCGTTACACACCGCAGGGTACTGGACCTTCGCGTCGAAGGCGACGTCCTCGGCCATCCCGAGGTCGGCCTCGCTGTCGACGTAGACGTGACAGACCCCCTCGGTGTGGCCCAACACGGGGATCTGGGTGTTGTCCTGAACGTGGGAGACGAACTCCGAGGAGCCCCGCGGCATCACGAGATCGACCTGCTCGTCCAGCTCCAGGAGGCGGTCGACCGCCTCGTGGGCCTCTATCAGCTGCGCCCACCCCTCCGGGATCGCCCCGAAGCGCCCGTCGGTCGCCTCCCGGATGATCTCGTAGAGAATCCGGTTGGACTCGCTGGCCTCGCTGCCGCCCTTGAGGATGACGGCGTTGCCCGACTTCAGCGCGAGGGCGGCGATCTGGACCAGGGCGTCGGGGCGGGACTCGAACACCGTCGCGACGACGCCGATGGGGACGGCGACCCGGTAGAGCTCGAGGCCGTCGTCGAGCTCCCGCGCCGACAGCGTCGCGCCGAGGGGGTCGTCCTGCTCGGCGACGCTTTCGACCATCGAGGCGATGTCGTCGAGCTTCGCCGAATCGAGTTGCAGCCGGTCGACGAGCGCCTGGCTGTACTCGCCGCGCTCGAGCATCGCCTCGGCCTCGGCGACGTCCTCGGCGTTGGCCTCGAGGATCTCCGCCTCGCGCTCGCGGACGGCGTCGGCGATCGATTCGAGCGCCGCGTTGCGGTCGCCCGCCCCGACGTTCGCGAGCCGCAACGCCGCTCGTCCCGCCTCGGTTACCTGCGCGTCGGTGTCGCGGTCGCCCCCGGCGTCGTGGTCGGACTCAGTCATCGGTCTCACCGTCCATCGGGACGAATATGGTTCCGACGGATTCCCCCTCGGCGATCCGGTCTAAGACGTCGGGGTCGGCCGATCCGGCGATGATCGCCGGGATGCCGCACTCGCTGACGTCTCTGGCCCCCTCGACCTTCGTCTGGATGCCGCCGAAGGCCGCGGTCGTGCTGTCGTCGACGAGCCCCAGTACGGATTCGTAGTTCGCCCCGACGGCGTCGATCAACTCGGCGTCGGGGTCCCGTTTCGGGTTGCCCGTGTAGACGCCGTCGACGTCGGTCAGCGTGACCAACAGGTCGACCCCGAGGCCGATCGCGACCGAGGCCGACAGCATGTCGTTGTCGCCGATCCGGAGTTCCTCGGTCGCCACCGCGTCGTTCTCGTTGATGATCGGGACGACGCCCCACTCCAGGAGCGTCTCGACCGTGTTGGTGAAGTTCCGGAACCGCTCGGGGGTGTCGAGGTCCTTGCCGGTGAGGAGGATCTGGGCGACCCGCTGGTCGTAGCGGTCGAAGCTCTGGGTGTAGTGTCGCATCAGGTGGCCCTGCCCGACCGTCGAGAGCGCCTGGCTCTCCTCGATCACCCCGGGGTCCTGCTCGACGTCGACGTCGAGCAGGCCCGTCCCGGCGCCGACCGCGCCCGAGGAGACCAACACGACGTCGGTGCCGCGATCCCGGAGGTCCATGATGTCTGCAACGAGTTTGTCGAGTTTGACGCGGTCGAGCCGCGAGTCGTCGTCGGTCAGCGAGTTCGTCCCCGCCTTGACGACGACCCGGCCGGCCGCCGCGGCCCGTTCGCGCGCCCGACTGACGGTCCCGTCGTCGAGCGCCTCGACGGCGACCGTCTCACCCATCCTCGAACGCCTCGGCGAGTTCCCGCGAGCGCCTCTCGGCCGCGCCGACGGCCTCGACGACCGCCTCGTCGGCGTCGCTGTCCCACAGCACTTCCATCCCCTCGATGGTGGTCCCGTTCGGCGAGCAGACCGCGTCGACGAGTTCGTCGACGCTCCGGTCGTCCCGGAGGACGGTCTCGGCGGCCCCCTTGAACGTCTGGGCGGCGAGGGTCTCGGCCTGCTCGGGGTCGAGGCCGCCCTCGACGCCGGCGGTCTTCATCGCGTCGATGAGGTAGAACGCGAAGGCCGGGCCGCTCCCGTTGACCGCCGTCGAGACGTCCATCAGCGACTCGTCGATCTCGACGAACTCCCCGAGGTCCCCGAGCAGCCCCCGGACCTCGTCGGTGAGGCCCTCGGTCGTCGCCGCCGCCGCCACGTCGCCCGTCTCCGCCGCGAGGTTCGGCATGATCCGGACCACCGAGGCGTCGGTTCGCCCGGCGACGAACTCCCGCGGGACTCCGGCCGCAAGCGTGACGAGCGTCTGGTCGGCCGAGAGGTCCAGATCCCCGAGCACCGCCTCGGCGACGCCCGGCTTGACCGCGAGGACGACGACGTCCGAGTCGGCCGCCGCCGCGGTGTCGTCGCTCGTCTCGTCGGCGTGCGCCTCGACCGCCGCCAGCGCCTCGGAGTCGAGGTCGATCGCCGTCAGGTGGTGGCCGCCGGCGCGGGCGAGCCCCTTCAAGAATGCACCGCCCATGTTGCCGCAACCGATCACGCTCACTCGTGTCATCTTGGCCCTACCGAGTGCATCGAACGCTATACCAACTACGGTTTTCGCTCGCGTGGCGGTCGCGCCCGGCCGTTTCCCGCGTGAACTTCCCCACCCTACTCACTCGCGGCTACCGCCGCTCGTTCTTTGAGGGTGGGGCTTCCTGTGTCAACGACGGCACTTGCAGGAATCACGTCTCTAGACGAGCTAGAGCGTGACCCCGCAGCGGTGCCAGTCTCAGCAGGCGTTGATTCGGCCAGTTCCTGGCCTAATCCCGATTCATCTTCGACCACTCCCAGTTCGAGCAACCCAAGCCGCTGTAGCTCCAATGCAGCGTTCTGGTCACGGTCTGTCGTGAACCCGCACGACGGGCACGAATGCTCGCGCACCCACAACGGTTTCTCAGACTCGACACCACACTTCACACATCTCTTCGTCGTTCCCTCCGGCGGGACAAGGACAACGTGACAGCCGTTTTTCTCACCGAAGCGTTGGAACGTTTGTAGTGTCTCATACCACGACATCGACGCAATATTTCGACTGTTCCCGTTCTGCTGCATCATGCTGCTGACGTTCAGGTCTTCGAGGAACACGGCGTCGTATCGTTGCGTATACGCGTTGGCGAGAGCTTCCCGATACGCTTTGCGCTTGTTCGACAACCGCTCGTACGCTTTCGCTAAGCGTTGGCGTGCCTTATTCCAGTTGTTCGACTCGTGTTCCTTGCGAGACACGGATCGGTGGCGTGTGTCGATGCGGTCGCGGTCTTCTCCCTCGTCTAACGGTCGGAACGCTCGCCCATCGGAGTCATGTATGAACTTCGTGATACCGAGGTCGATACCGACGGTATCCTCGGTATCAATATTTTCGACAGCAGGTTTCTTTGGATAGTCAGCCTCGTATTCGACTATGATGCTGACTGTCCAGTCGCCCGTCTTCTGTTTTTTCAGGATGATCTCGTTGATGTCTGCACCGTCTGGGAGTGGTCGATGGTAGTACAAGTGGAAATCGCCAATCTTCGAAAAGTTCACGATAGCGTGACCAGCCTGACCCGTGTTATTATCCACGTCAAAGCCGGACTGGTTGTAGGTGATACTGCGATAGTCTCTCGGGGATTTCCAGTTGAGTCTACCAACGTTGAAGCCGCGTTCCTGTAGTGATTTGAGGACGCTTTCACTGTTTTTGATGCGCCGGACGGCCATTTGAAGGCATTTCGAGTACACTTGTTTCCACTCCGGCCAGTCACGTTTCCAGTTTGGAAGCTGGTTCTGCATCGAGTTGTACGATGGCTTGTCGTGGTTCGGAGCAGGTTTGTACTCTTGTGTGAGTGCGTGGTTGTACGCTTCACGACAGGTTTGAACTGCTTGCCATGCCGTCTTGCCAGTGGTTGCGTCCTCGGGTGTCGCTCGGTACTGGAACGCTTCTTCAACCACTACCCTCACGTTAGTCCTGTCTATATTTGAATGTGTTGATTGAGCAGGTCGTACGGCTGTATCTCCTCCCTACTCGCTCCCTACGGTCGCTCCTTGAGGAAGGGGACTTAGCCTATATTAGTTAAATACGACCCGCCGGGGCGGCGACCGAAGCGCAACCGTTTCGGTTCCGTCGCCCAAACCCGGAACTGAATGGATCCCGCCGTCAGTTCGGTGCTCGTCGGGGAGGTGTTGCCGCGAGTAGCGACCATCGCGGTCGCCATCGCCGGGGGCGTCGCCTTCGCGAACGCCCTCGTCGCCTTCGGCGTGATCCGCTACATCGCGGCGCTGTCGAAGCCGCTGACCGGCCCCGCGAACCTCCCCGACGAGGTCGGCGGGGCCATCCTCACGACGGCCGCCTCGACGACCGCCGGCTACGGGATGCTCGCCGAGTACCGCGATTCGGGGCTGCTCGACGACCGGGCGACGCTCGTCGCTGTCACGATCAACACGTTCTTCGGGTTCGTCCAGCACATCTTCACCTTCTACGCGCCGGTGTTGATCCCGATCCTCGGGCTCCGCGTCGGCCTGCTGTACGTCGGCACCCGGGCCGGCATCTCGCTGGCCATCACGGCCACGGGGGTACTCGCCGGCGCCGTCCTCCTGTCGGACCGCAACGTAACCCCCGAGGCGATGTCCGAGGTCGACCCCGAGGCCCGCGCCGACGGCGGCGACGACGCCCGGACAGCCGGCGAGAAACTGCTCGACTCCGGGCGGGGCGGCCTCGAGAAGACCCGCGAGATCCTGCCCCGACTCGCCGTCGTCTACACGCTCGTCGTCCTCGGGACGACGTACTACGACCTCGAGGCGCTGACCGGCGGGGCGGCCGATCCCTTGGCGGCGCTGACGGGGCTGCCGAGCGCCGCCGTCCCCGTCATCGTCGTCTACGCGATCGACACGACGAGCGGCGCGGTGACGCTCGCCCCCTTCGTCCAGGACGGGACGTTCACCGCCCGGACCGCCGTCTCGGCGATGCTCATCGGCGGCATCGTCTCCTTTACCGTCTCGACGTTCAAGCGGTCGATCCCCTTCCAGTACGGCATCTGGGGGGCGGAGTTCGGGACGAAGGTGATCGTCGTGAACACCTCCCTGAAGGTACTGTGGATCGCGATCGCGCTGATCGGGTTGTTAGCGCTGTAGGGTCGGTTCCGGCGCGTCTCCGCGTCGACGCCCTCGGCGCGTCTAGCCGTCGAGTTCGTCGACGCCGGTGATCTCGAAGCGCGCACCGCCCGCCGCCCCCTCGGCGACGCCGACGGCCCAGCCGTGGGCCTCGACGATTTCCCGCACGATGCTCAGTCCGAACCCGGTGCCGTCCCCGGCGGTCGAGAAGCCGACGTCGAAGACCGAATCGCGATCCCCGGCCGGGATCCCCGGCCCGTCGTCCTCGACGTAGAAGCCGTCCGCGAGTTCGCCGACGGTGACGGTGACGCTTTCGCCGCCGTGTTCCACCGCGTTCCGAACGAGGTTCTCGAAGGCCTGCTGGAGGCGGCTCCCGTCGGCGTAGACGGTCCGATCGACGTCGACAACCAGGGTCGCTCCGGCGGTCTCGACGTTCGCCCAGCACCGCTCGACGACGGCCGCCAGATCGACCGCCTCGCGGTCGGTCGCGGCTTCGCCCTCCCGGGCGAGCGCGAGCAGGTCGTCGATCAGCACGTTCATGCGGTCGTGTGCCCCCCGGACGCGCTCGAGGTGCTCGCTCGCACACTCCTGGCGGGCCAACTCGAGGTGGCCCTCGGCCACGCTCAGGGGGTTCCGGAGGTCGTGGCTGACCACGCTCGCGAACGCCTCGAGGCGGTCGTTCTGGCGTTCGAGTTCCTGCTCGCGCCGCTTGCGGTCGGTGATGTCGGCGTAGTGTTCGACGCGGCCGCCGGCGAGGTCGCCCTCCCGGATCGGTCGGCTCCGGTGGCGGAGCCACCGCTCGTCGCGCCCTTCGCCGGGCAGGACGTGACACTCGAACTCCTCGACGTAGGTGTTGTCCTCGTAGGTGTCGACGACGGTCCGGGCGAACGCCTCTGGGTCCTCGAAGATCGACCGGATCGTCGTCTCGATGAGCGTCCGCTTGTCCGCGCCGATCGCCGCCTCGCGGTCGAGGCCGAAGTACCGCTCCGTGGCCCCGTTGATCCACCGGACCGAGAACTCCGGGCCGAGGATGAATATCGCCGCGTCGACGCTCTCCAGCGCCGCCAGCAGGGCTCCCGAGCGTTCCCCGAGGTTCTCCGGGGGCGCGCCGTCGGAGCCGTCAGCGTTGTCCGGGGCGTTCATTGTCGGCTCTTATCACGTCAGGACAAAAACACAGGGGATTCGATGCCTCCGCGTCGATCCGAGGGTGACCCCGGTTCCCGCGCCTGTCCGGCGGCCGACGCGGTTCGGCCGCTCCGTAGTGACCGTTACGTGCCGTGGCTCGAACCGCCGAGTCACTACGTATTAGTTTCGCAACCGCCTACCGGCGCTCGAAGCCGTGATCGATCCGCTTTTGATCTGTGGGATCGCGATCGCCTGTTTCGTCGCCTACAACATCGGCGGCGCGACGACCGGGCCGGCGTTCGGCCCCGCCGTCGGTGCCGGCGTCATCACCAAGACGACCGCTGGCGCGTTGATGTCCGTGTTCTTCTTTTTGGGCGCGTTCACCATCGGCCGCCGGGTGGTCGAGACGCTGGGTACCGATCTCGTCCGTGACCCGGGGGTCTTCACACTCCCGGCCAGCATCGTCGTCCTGTTCTTCGTCGGCGGCGCGCTGTTGGTCGGGAACCTCTCCGGCGCGCCCGCCTCGACGTCGATGACTGCTGTCGGTTCGATCGCCGGACTGGGCCTGGCCACCGGCGAACTCGACTCGGCCGTCGTCGCGGAGATCCTCGCGTGGTGGGTCCTTGCGCCGGTGATCGGCTTTTGGCTCGCCGTGATGATCGGCCGGTACTACTACCGCCGCCTGGACCGGGTGATCTCGATACGCCGCAGCGAGGGACCGACGCTCGCACTCGAGCGCGACGGCACGATCCCGCGGCCCACCCTCGGACCCGACACGACCCGGACGGAGGTGGTCGGGACCGCCGTCGTGGTCGCGATCGGCTGCGTCATGGCGTTCAGTTCGGGGACGAGCAACGTCGCAAACGCGATCGCGCCCCTCGTCGGGAGCGGGGCGATCGGAATGAACGCCGGAATCGCGGTCGGGTCGATCGCCGTGGCCGTCGGCGCGGTGACGATCGCCCGTCGGACGATGGAGACGCTCGGCAACGACATCACCGACCTGCCGCTGACGGCGGCGATCATCGTCGCCCTGCTGAGTTCGGCGATCACGATTGCGCTGTCGGCGGTCGGCATCCCGGCGAGTTTCGTCATCATCGCGACGGTCTGCATTGTCGGGTTGGGGTGGGGGCGGTCGACTCGGCGGGTGACGGTCGCCGACGCCGTCCGGCGCAGTACCTCCCCGCGGGTATCCGTCGGCGCGCTGTCGGCCGACGGTTCCCCGACTGTCGGCAGCCCCGAGCCGGGGGACGGCGGAGGGAGCGGGGATCGACACGGCGACGAGGTGCCGGCCCGGTCGGAGCTCTTCGATCCCGAGACAACCGTCCGGGTCGTGCTCACCCAGAACGTTGTTCCGATCCTCGCCACCGCCGGCTCGTACCTCGTGTTCGCGCTTGTCGGCCCGATCTAAGCCGCCGGGACGGCGGGTGACGCTTATACGAACTGGTCCCGAAGCGATCCCGAAGAATGCGATTTAGGGGTCGACAGACGCAGTTCTACATCGACGTGGCCTACGGGCTCGCGTTTAGCGCCGGCTTCGGGTACCTGCTGTTCGTCGGGTTGGACGCCCGCGTCGCCGCGTTCCAGGGCGGCCTGGTGCTCGGGTACTTCCTCCGGGTCTGGGAGAACATGAGCGTCTACGAGCGGATCCTAGAGGAGGAAGTCGCCGCCGAGGCCGAGGACGCCGTCGCAGCGGAGGTCGAAGCGCAGGTCCCCGGCGAGGCGGCGGACGCGGTCACGGAGAAAGTAGAGGAACAGGTCCCGGAAGAGATCGAAGAACGGGTCGAAGAGCAGGTGCCGGCGGAGGTCGAACAGCGCGTCGAATCGCGGGTGCCCGAGGAAGTTGAAGCGCAGGTCGACGGCCGCCTCGAAGAACGGGTTCAGGCGACCGTCGACGAGCGCGTCCGGCAGGAGGTCGACGAACGCATCGGCGACGATGCGGACGGCGACTCGGATCGGAACAGCGGGGATACCCTCGACCGAGACGGTACGGCCGAAACAGACGGTTGACGACGGCTGCACCGCCCGACAGGCGGACCCGGCCGTCGCTCGGATCCGCCGTCCGGCGGTGAGTCTCTATCACCGAAGTCGACGCGCAAAAAAAAAGTTCGATCGGCTCGAACGGGTCACGCGGTCGCGCGCGCCACAAATCAGGTTTCGATCTCGATCTCCGTGCCGGCGACGGCTGCTCCCGTCACCACCGGGAGTCTGACGTCGAGGATCCCGTTGGCGTACTCGGCGGTGATTTCCTCGTCGTCGACGTCCTTCGGGAACCGGAACCGACGGTGATAGGTCCGGCGCCGGTTGCGCTGTTCGTCCTCGTGCTCGGCGGCGACGTTGAGGACGCCGTTCTCCCACGACACCGCGATCTCCTCGGGGTCGAAGCCCGGCATCTCGACGCTGAGGACGAACTCGTCGTCCTCCTCGTAGAGCTCGTAGTCGCCGTCACCGGTGCCGAACAGCCTGGTCGGGAAGTCGATGCCACTCATCCAGGAGTCGGTCGAACTCGTGGGTAGTGCCATCGCTGTACACCTCGATTGCATATGTAAGTTGTCCGCGGTTCTATATAAATCCTTTGCTAGTTCCCACACGGCCTCCGGCCCGCAACGCGACCCTTTTGTCCGCCCCGCGCTACCGGGGGAACGTGCACCTCCTCGCGACGACCAACGGCGGGCTGGAGTCGGTCGCGGCCGGCGAGATCGACGACCTCGTCGGGCGCGACGCGTCC
>Ga0209945_1000192_pt1 | contig 21914 bp, 23 predicted proteins | sample SalPonR2_A_D2_MG_FD_185703 | JGI IMG/M metagenome (GOLD analysis project Ga0209945, IMG submission 185703) | Salt pond soil microbial communities from South San Francisco under conditions of wetland restoration - Salt Pond MetaG R2_A_D2_MG... ...
GGACGCGGAGGCCGACGCCGAGGAGACGGCACCGCCCACGGCGGACGCGGAGGCCGACGACCCGCCGTTCGAGGAGGACTTCGCTGGCGCGCTCGAAGACGCGCCGGCGGCCGACGCGTCGTCGGGGGGCGACTCGCCGTTCGAGGAGGACTTCGCCAGCGCGTTCGAGAACGCCCCGGACATCGATGGCCCGACGGACGGGATAGGTGACGGCCCCCTCGATGGCGGTGAGGGGCCTACGGCCGACCCGTTCGACAGCGATGCCGAGTTCGATTCGGCCATCGACCGGATCGACCTCGGAATCGAGGGGCTCGACGACATGATCCTCGGCGGGGTCCCGGAGCGCTCGCTCATCTCGATCATCGGCTCCGCGGGGACCGGGAAGACCACGTTCGGCCTCCAGTTCCTCGAGGAAGCCCTATCGAACGGCGAGCGTGGCGTCTACGTGACGCTCGAGGAGAGCGCGGAGCGCATCTACGACACCGCCGAGGAGAAGGGGTGGCCGTTCGCGGAGTACGCCGACGAGGGGCAACTCGCCGTCGTCCACCTCGACCCCGTCGAGATGGCGAACAGTCTCTCGAGCATCCGCAACGAGTTGCCCGAACTGATCAAGGATTTCGGCGCCGACCGACTCGTCCTCGACTCGGTGTCGCTTCTGGAGATGATGTACGACCGGCCCTCGGAGCGCCGGAGCGAGGTGTATCAGTTCTCGAAGTCGCTCAAGCAAGCCGGAGTGACGACGCTCGTGACGAGCGAGGCCAGCAGCGAGACGCCGTACGGCTCCCGGTACGGGATCATAGAGTATCTCGCGGACGCGGTGTTCGTCCTCCAGTACGTCCGCGTCTCCGACTTCCAAGAGACGCGACTGGCCGTCGAGATTCAGAAAATCCGCGACGCGAACCACTCCCGGGAGACGAAGCCCTACGAAATCACCAACGATGGGCTGAGCGTCTACCGGCAGGCGAACATCTTCTGATCCCCGACGGCGACGCACCGTCGAGTCGAGGGCGTGGCCTCGTGCAGTTTATCGGAGTCAGTACCGGCGGCTCACTGGACTATCTCGGCGACCACCGGTAGACAGTGACGGTGATCCGGATCAGTCGTCCGCGGGCGGGGCCGCTTCGCGGGCGACCGGGTCGAACTCGTCGAGGTGGAGGAACTCCTCGGTCGGCCGGCGGAACTTCCGCGGCCGTTCGAGGTCCGCCGCCTCGTCTTCGGGGTAGCCGAGCGTGACGAGCATGACCGCCTCGTAGTCGGTAGGCACGTCGAACTCGTCGTGGAGACGCTCGGCGTCGAAGCCGCCCATCGGGCAGGAGGCGACGCCGCGTCCCCACGCGGCGTACATGAGCGTCATGGCCGCGAGGCTGGCACTCCCTGTCGTCCAGAGACGGCGGGTCTCGCCGTCGGCGTCGGCGAGGGTGTCGACGGTCTCCAGACGGGCCTCCGCGGCTTCCTCGTTCGGCAGGTACCCCTTTTCGAGCAGGTCGCTCGTGACGCGTTCGGCGTGGTCGCTCGGGTCGAGCGTCCCGAGGACGACGACGGCCGCCGCGGCGTCGGTGACGTGTTCCTGTCCGTAGGCGACCGACTGGAGTCGTTCCAGGTCGTCGCCGCGGACGACGAGGAACTCCCAGGGCTGTAAATTAAACGAGGAGGGAGCGTGACGCACGTCCTCGAAGATGTCGTACAGCGTTTCGTCGTCGATGTCGGCGTCGGAATACTGGTGGACGGATCGTCGGGTCCGAACCACATCGTCGAAGTCCATTGGCGGACGAAGGGTCCGGACGGTCAAGAACCGGCGGAACGCGGCCGTACTCGCCGGGTGTTGGTCGATACCGGGGAGCACGTTATCGAACGACTGTCACCGGCACCGGCGACTGTCGGACGACGGCTTCCGCGACGCTGCCGAGGAGGATGCGGGAGACGCCCTCGCGGCCGTGGCTTCCGAGGACGACGAGGTCGTACGCCGCCTCGTCCGCGGCGTCGACGATGACGCGCGCGGGGCTCCCCACCTCGATGCGCGTCTCGACGGGTCGGCCGACGAGTTCCCGCGCCTCGTCGAACCGTTCGCGCGCCGTCTCGCGGGCGTTCTCGTACCACGCTTCGGAGCTTCCGGGGAGGGCTCGCTGGGTGAAGCCGGCGGTGACCGGGTCGACGACGTACAACAGCGTGACGGACGCGTCCGGCCACTCTTCCGTGGCGAAGGTGAGCGCCGCCCGCGACTGCGGCGTGCCGTCGAACGGAACGAGAACGTGTGATGGCATACCACGACGTACGCGGGGCGGGCACAAAAACCGTGTTCCGGCACCCCCGCTCCAGTTCGGGGAAGTGGTTACGAGGAACGGGCCGGTAGCCGCGAGTATGGCCGAACGCACGACCCTCGCCGACCTGACGGACCGACCCCACGCAGAAGTGTTCGAGACGCCGCACCCGCGCACGGTTCGGCTGTCCCTCGACGCCGACGAGCGCATCCCGCGACACACGCACGAAAACTCGAACATCGTCCTCCACCTGCTGGCGGGGCGACTGGAACTGACACCCGACGATGAGACGCACGCGCTCGATGGGGGAATCTGATCCGCTTCAGCGGCGACCGAGCGGTGTCGCCGTACGCCGTCGAGCCAAGCACGGCCGTCGTCATCCTCGCGTGAAACCGGCGTCAGCACGCGCAGGCCTTTTGACCTACCGACGCTTACCTCACGTCATGGACTCGGCGGTACTACTCGACCTCCTCGGCAACGAGAACCGCCGGCGGATCCTGCGACTGCTCGCACGAAAGCCCTGTTACGTCACCGAGATCAGCGAGTATCTCGGCGTGAGTCCGAAGGCGGTGATCGACCACCTCCGGAAACTCGAGGAGGCCGGCCTCGTCGAGAGCCACACCGACGACCAGCGACGGAAGTATTTTCACATCTCGCGGAACCTTCGGCTGGAAGTGAGCGTCTCGCCGTACGGCTTCGGCACGAAAAGCGCCTACCCGGCCAGCCCCAGTCTCGACATGAACGGGCGGTGTCGACACGTCTCGCTCGACGCACCCGGGGAGACCGACGACGACGTGAAGGATCTCGCGACGGCGTTCGATCAGTTACAGGCGCTCGAAAACGAGCTTTCTCTGGCCCAGCGGTGGGTGTACGGTCGGATCACGGACGTGCTGGACCGGCTGAACGACCACCTCGGCGTCGACGCCGACAGCCGATTCCACGCCGAGGTGCTGGCGGCGGTGGCGACGGGGTCGACGACGACGGCCGAAATCGTCGATGTCGTCGACGCCCCGACCGACGCCGTCCGGGGGGCGCTGAACACACTCGCGGACCGCGGGCTGGTGAGCCAGCAGGGCGACGAGTGGCGGGTTACGTGAGCTCTTTGGTCACGCCGGCTTTCAGGTCACGGCCGAGGTAGTGGCCGAGCAGCGCCGCGAGGAGGCCGGCGGTCGTCCCGACGCCAGCGATCTGTAGGCCGTAGTCGGCGACGATGGGAAAGAGCGCGGAGTTGAGCGTCCCGAGGACGAACCCCAGGCCGGACGCCAAGGCGCCGGCGAGGCCGACCTCGACGTACCGCCGACCCCCGGAGAGGAAGGCGAGGGCGAAGGCGGCGAGGGCGATGCCGAGAAAACGGCCCAGGTAGCCGACGACGGGGACGGCGCCGCCGGCAACGAGGCCGGCGACCGAGAGAACGAGGGCGAGGAGAAACGCCCGGGGTGAGAAGAGTCGGCGGACACGACGGCCGATTCCGAACCGGGCGTCGGCCGCATCGTCGGCATCGTCCGCGTCGTCGCTCACGATATCGGGACGGCGCATACGCAGACTCGGGGGCGGAGGGGCAAATCGCTTGCGCCGCCCGCAACGAGTGGATTCAAGTCCGCGCAGGCGGTAGCCCGGCGTATGAATCCAGGGGATCGCGTCCGCGTCGAACGCGGGGGCGTCACAAACGAGGGCGTCCTCATGCCGTCGACGACGGCCGACCACCTCGTCGTGAAGCTACCGGGCGGGTACAACGTCGGGATCGACCGCGCGGACGCCGCAGTCGACGTGCTCGAACGCGACGCCCACGACGTAGAGAGCGCGGGCGCCGGCGAGGGCGAGTCGTCGACGATCGAGTTCGACGACGACCTGCCGACCGTCTCACTCATCTCGACCGGCGGGACCATCGCCTCGACCGTCGACTACCGCACCGGCGCGGTGACCGCGCAGTTCGACGCCGAGGACGTGCTTCGCGCGGTGCCTGATCTCGCCGGCCGCGCCAACTACCGCGGGCGCGTCGTCGCCAACATCCTCTCGGAGAACATGACGCCCGCGGTGTGGAAGGACCTCGCCGAGGCCGTCTACGAGGAGATAGAAGCCGGCGCGGACGGCGTCGTCGTCATGCACGGCACGGACACGATGCAGTATACGGCGTCGGCGTTGTCGTTCATGCTCGACACCCCGGTTCCGGTCGTCTTCACCGGGAGCCAGCGTTCCGCCGACCGTCCCTCCAGCGACAACGTCATGAACGCCGTCTGCGCCGTCGAGGCGGCGACGGCGGACCGCGCCGAGGTCCTCCTCTGCATGCACGGCTCGTCGAGCGACGACGCCTGCGCGCTCCACCGCGCGACGCGGGTCCGCAAGAACCACACGTCGCGTCGCGACGCCTTCGAGACGGTCGGCGCGAAGCCCATCGGCGAGGTGGATTACGACAGCGAGACCGTCAGCTTCCGCCGTGACGGCCCCGAACGGGGTGGGACCGACCTCGGCATCGCGCCCGACCTGGAGACGAGCGTCGAACTCGTGAAGTTCACGCCGGGAATGAACCCCGCCGCCCTCGACCACCTCGACGACGCCGCGGGCGTCGTCATCGAGGGGACCGGCCTGGGCCACGTCGCGACCGATTGGATCGACCGCATCGAGGAACTGGTCGACGAGGGCACGGTCGTCGCCATGACGAGCCAGTGTCTCGAAGGCCGGGTCTGTGACCGGGTGTACGACACCGGCCGCGACCTGCTCGACGCCGGCGTCGTCGAGGCTGGCGACACCCTTCCCGAGACGGCGACGGCGAAGCTGATGTGGGTGCTCGCGAACCACTCGGACCCCGCGGCCGCGATGGGCGAATCCCTCGTCGGCGAACTTCAGCCGCGGTCGGTGCCGTGGACGTAGGATGAAGCTCCGTCCGGCCCGGGTCGACGACCACGACGACATCGTCGCCTTTACGCGCGATACGTGGCCGGAGCGGGAGTTAGAGGACTACCTGCCTCGAACCTTCCGAGCGTGGGCCGAGAGCGACGACGACGCGAAACGGACGGTCGTCGCCGACGACGACGGGCACGCGGTCGGCGTGATTCAGGGCGTCCACCTCACCCAGCGTGAGGCGTGGGTGCAAGGGTTGCGCGTCCACCCCGACTACCGGGACCGGGGGCTCGCCCGACGGCTCACGGACGCGATCCTTTCGTGGGCGCGCGAGCGCGGCGCGGTCGTCTGTCGCAACCTCGTCTTCTCGTGGAACGTCGCCAGCCTGAGCCTCGCGCGGAGCCTCGGTTTCGAACCCGCCACGGAGTTCCGATGGGCGCGAATCGACGCGGACGCGGACGCCGAGCCCACGCTCGACGTGTCTGCCGACGCCGACGCCGGATGGACGTTCTGGGCCGACTCGGCGGCGCGTGACCACCTGCGCGGGCTGACGATCCATCCGTCGGAGGCGTGGACGCTCTCGGAACTGCGGCCCGCCGATGTGGAGCGGGCGGCCGAGGCGGACGGCCTGTTCGTCGTGCAGGACGACGGCACGCGGGGGGTGGCGATCCGGAACCGGGTGTTCGAAGCCGACGACGACCGCTGGACGGAGTACGCGGCCGGCGCGTGGGCGGATCTCGACGCGGCGCGGGCGCTCGTCGACGCCGTGGCCCGCGACACCGCCCGCCTCGGTGCCGACCGGGCGCGACTCCTGCTCCCCGAGACGCCGCGGTTCGTCACCGACGCCGCGGCGGCGCGGGCGGACGTGAGCGGTGACCCCGACTTCGTGCTCGCGGCGGATCTGACCGATCCGGGCGTGGGTGCGAGTCGGTAATCCACAATTCACTTACCCCCGCTGGCCACAGTCGTGGTATGATCCACGTCGTCGGCGGCGGCATCGCCGGACTCGCCGCCGCGTACCGCCTCCAGCAACACGGCATGGAGGCGACGGTACTGGAGGCGAGCGACGACCTCGGCGGGTTGGCCGCGACCTACGAAACCGCCGGCGACGACATCGAGCGGTTCTACCACCACCTCTCGAAATCGGAGGAGACCATCGTCGAGTTGGCCGACGAACTCGGACTGGGCGACCGCGTGGAGTGGCTGGTGGGCAAGAACGCCTACTACGTCGACGGCGTCGTCCACCCGCTCGACACCCTGCCACAGATCGCCGCCTACCCTCATCTGAGCCTCTACGACACCCTCCGTCTCGGCCTGCTGACCCTCGAAATCGACGTGCGCGGCGGCCGCCCGCGCTTCGACACCTACGACGACCTCGAAGCGTTCGAAGACGTGCCCATCGAGGAGTTCCTCCTCGAACATACCACCCGCGGCGTCTACGAGAACTTCTTCGAGCCGCTACTGGACGCCAAGTTCGGCGACCGAAAGGACGAGGTGAGCGCCGCGTGGCTCCTCGGTCGCATCAAGTTCCGGGGGGAGCGTGACCTCCTGCGCGGCGAAATACTCGGCTACTTCGGGGGCGGCTTCGCCGTCCTGATCGACGCCATCGTCGACGCGGTGGGTCGCGAGAACGTCGCGACGGGAGTGCGGGCGACTGACCTCGACGTACGGGACGGCGAAGTCGAGTCGATCACCGTCGAGACCGAGTCGGGCGTCGAGACCCACCCGACCGACGGCGTCGTCGTCGCGACGATGCCGAACGTCCTCGAAGAACTGACGGGCTACGCCTGCGACATCGACTTCCAGGGCGCCGTCTGTGCCGTGGTGACGATGGACGAGTCGCTGACGGAGACGTACTGGCTCAACGTCGCCCACGACGCCCCCTTCGGCGCGCTGATCGAACACACGAACTTCGTGTCGCCGGCGCGCTACGGCGGCGACCACCTCCTCTACGTCGCCAGCTACGTCCAGGACCCCTCGGAGGACGTGTGGCAGATGGACGACGACGCGTTACGGGCGACGTGGCTCGGGCATATCGCGGAGATGTTCCCCGACTTCGATCCCGCGGACGTGAGCGAGTTCCGGGTCGCGCGCAACCCGCGGGCGGCACCGGTGTACGAGCGGGGCTACCTCGATATGGTGGTGCCGTACGACCTGCGCGAGGACGTGGGTGAGGGCGTCTACTACGCGGGGATGGCGAGTCGGGCGCAGTATCCCGAACGGAGCCTGAACGGCGGGATCGTCGCGGGCTTCGCGTGTGCGGACCGGATCGCCGAGGACTGTAGTAACGATTGAAACTGTTTGTACATCCGATCGGACGCTGTCCTGCGATCGGATGTGCGAGGACTTTCAATCGCTACTATAGGCCGTCCCCTCCTCGTCGTCCGCGCCGGGGGCGACGGAGACGTCCACGTCCTCGGGCTCCTCCTGCCCACCGACGACGAGGTTGCCTTCGCCGTCCTCGACGTACACGTCGTCGGCGAAGCCGCCTTCGGCGTGGGGGTGGACGGGATTCTCGATGCGTTCGGGGGTCGACGGCGCGTCGGGCAGGTCGCCGCCGTACTCGCCGAGTGGGTCGGCGATGGTGATGCCGTGGCGCTCGAAGAAGTCGGCGTAGCGGTCGTAGTGGTCCTGAAGTTCGTCGGCCGGGAACTCCATCATCTCGGTCCAGCCGTGGTTGTAGAACTCGAAGTTGGCCTGGATGTGGGTGATTTCGCGAGCTTTCGCCTCCGAGAAGCCCTCGTCGAGGGCGTCGACGTACGTATCGAACGTGTAGTCGAAAAAGGACTCCAGCCGGGGTTCACGTTCCGCGCGGCGACCCTCGGTAGCCTTCGACCCGAAGACATCGACGTGGAGGTCGACGAGTTTCTCTCGGACCTTCTCGCCGACGATGGGCATGGTCAGCGCCTGCTTCGCGGCGAAGTGGCGGACGTTCTGGCGGAGTTTCATCGGCGGTCGTTAGAATCGTTCGGCCTTCAAGCCAACGGTGGGTCGATGGCCGTTGCGTCGGGGATTGAGGCGAATTTCGCGGATAGCAACCGACATTAACCCGTACCCCCAAACGTCGGGGTATGAGTCAGTCGTATGTGATCCTCGGTGATGGAATCGCGGGGAGCTCGGCGGCCGAGACGCTACGCGAGGAGGCGCCGGACGCCGAAATCACCGTCATCACCGACGAGGGGGAAGCCCTCTACAATCGCATCCTCATCAAGGAGTTCGCGAAGGGCAAGCTCCCGGAAATGCCGATTTCCATCCACGAGCCCTCGTGGTACCAGGACCGCGACATCGACCTGCGACTCGACACGCTGGTAACGAACCTCGACCCCGACGGCCACCGCCTCCGCACCCACGAGGACGAGGTGATCGAGTACGACAAACTCCTCGTCGCGACGGGCGGGACGCCGACGCAGTTGCCGGTCGAGAACAGCGACGCCGAGGGCATCCACCACTTCTGGACGTTCCAGGACGCCCGGTCGATCCGGGAGCACGCGGAGGCGGCGGACACGGGCATCGTCGTCGGCGCGGGGCTGTTGGGGATCGACCTCGCGGCCATCTGTGGCGAACAGGACGTCGAGGCCCACTACCTCATGCGCGGCGACTGCTGGTGGCGCTACGCCCTCTCGACGGAGGGGGCGGAGATCCTCCACGAGGCCATGCGCGAACGCGGCGTCGAACCCGTCTTCGGGAGCGGCGTCGATCACTTCGAGACGGACGACGACGGCCACGTCACCGCCGCCATCGACCCCAACGGCGACCGCTACGAGGGCGACTTCGTCGGCATCGCCATCGGCCTCAACTTCAACACCGAACTCCTGCAGGGGACGGGCGTCGACCGCGACGACGGGATCCTCGTCGACGAGTACATGCGGACGAACGTCGACGACATCTACGCCGCGGGCGACATCACGCGCTATCACGACACGATCCTCGGCGAACGCGCCCAGAACGGCTCGTGGGACAGCGCCAAATCGCAGGGAACGGTCGCCGCGAAGAACATGGTCGACCCCGGCTCCGAACCGTTCCGCTTCGTCTCCTCGTACTCCATCACTCACTTCGACTTCCCTTTCCTCTCCTTCGGCCACCCGACCATCGGCGACGACGAGTGCGAGCGGAAGTATTCGGAGACCGAGTGGCGGCGGCTGGCGTTCAAGGACGGCAAGATCGTCGGCGGGGTGCTGATCGGCGACCTCTCGCCCCAGAGCGCCTACAAGAAGCTGATGCGCGAGGAGCGGGTCGTCGCGGATCAGACGGACGTGTTGCTGGAGAAATCCGTCGACGTCGACGAGTTGGCGCCGGCGCAGGAACAGTAGCTACGGCCAGTCGTCCCGCGTCTCCGTCTCGAACGGGTCTTCCTCCTCGTCCTCGCCGAGTTCCCACTCGGCGAACTCCGCCGCCTCCTCGATGTCGAGATACTCCCAGCCGTGTGCCTCGGCGGTCGTGCGGTCGTCGTCGGTCGTGCCGATGAAGACGTGACGGTCGGTCTCGAACTGGTCGCGGACGTTGTCGAGGCTCTCGTCGACGCCGCGTGGCCCGGAGAAGAAATCCTGACGCAGGCGTCGCTTGCGCGTGAAGTTGGTGACGACGTACGTCGGTTCGTCGCTCAGGACGCCGACGTATTCGGTCCACTGCCGGGCGTCGTCGAACACGGCGTTCGGGTCGGCCAGCGTCTGGAGCGCGTCGAACTCGAACGCGAGCGTCATTGTCCCGCCGCTATCCATACTCGACCTCTCGCCGGACCGGACAAAACGGCTTCGATCCGTTATTTGACGTGGTAGTAGTCGGTGAAGACGACGACATCGCCCTCGGTCAACCCCGAGAGGTTGCTCGGGTCCCGCGGCGAGGCCCCCTCCGCGACGGTGAACAGATACTCCTGTGCCGAATCGTCGAGTTCGTCGAAGTGACGCACTCGGGCCGTCTCTGGCACGGTATCCGTTCTGTTCACGTCGTACTCCGAGTCCGCGGCGTGTGACATATGACAACAGTTACCATTAAGAATCATAAAGGTTTCGCACGGTTCGCCGGAACGGGCGGAAGAGAGTCCTCCGGACGCCGGTACCGACGGACGACGGCCCGTCTCAGTGGTTCTCCTTGTAGAGGTTCACCAGTTCCTGCATCGTCTCCTTGCCGTCGCCGAACAGCATGTTGGTGTTGTCCTGTGCAAAGAGCGGGTTGGGAACCCCGGAGAAGCCGGGGCTGAGGCTCCGCTTGTTGACGATGACCGTCCGCGCTTCGCCGACGTTGAGGACGGGCATCCCCGCGATGGGACCCGAATCCGCGGTGTTGGCAGAGGGGTTCACCACGTCGTTCGCGCCGATGACGATGACCACGTCAGTCTGGGAGAACGTCGGGTTGATCTCCTCAAGATCACGGAGTTTGTCGTAGGGCACGTCCGCCTCGGCGAGGAGGACGTTCATGTGGCCGGGCATCCGGCCGGCGACCGGGTGGATACCGAACTCCACGTCGACGCCCTCCCCTTCGAGTAGTTCGGCGAGTTCGGCGACGGCGTGTTGGGCCTGCGCGACCGCCATGCCGTAGCCGGGCACGATGACGACGCGGTCGGCCACGTCGAGGATCATCTCCACCTCCTCGGACGAGGTGGTGGTGATGTTGCCCTCGTAGATGTCCGCCATCTCCTCGCCGTCGTCGCCGTCGGCCTCGCCGAGGCCGCCGAAGAAGACGTTCGCCAGCGAGCGGTTCATCGACTCGCACATGATGACGGTGAGGATCAGCCCCGAGGCGCCGACGAGCGTCCCCGCGATGATCAGCACGGAGTTGTCGAGGACGAAGCCCGTCGTCGCGGCCGCCAGCCCGGAGTAGGAGTTGAGCAGGGCGATGACGACCGGCATGTCCGCGCCGCCGATGGGGACGACGAGCAGAACGCCGAGAATCGACGCCGCGGCGACCAGCACCCAGTACGACGGCACCCAGCCGGCGAGCGGCACCGCACCGAGCAGGTTCGGGCGGGCGACGAGGTGGAGCCCGGCGAGCAGGGCGACGGCGAGAAACAGCGCCTTGACGGCCTGTTCGCCGTCGTACCGGACCGCGGAATCGTTCACGACGCCGTGGAGTTTCCCGGCCGCGACGAGGCTGCCCCAGAAGGTGACGGAGCCGATGATGCCCGCGAGCGCGGCCGTCGCCGTCACACCGGTCTGGAACGATCCGGTGCCGAACATGTCGATCAGTTCGGCGCCGGCGACGAGGGCGGAGGCGCCGCCCCCGAAGCCGTTGAAGAGGCCGACCAGCTGTGGCATCTCCGTCGTCTCCACCGTGACCGCCAGCCAGACGCCGATGGCGGCGCCGACGAGCAGGCCAGCGAACAGCAGGACGGGCGAGAGGATGTCGGTCACGAGCACCGTGACTCCCACCGCGAGCGCCATGCCGCCGGCGGAGATGAGGTTCCCCCGCGGCGCCGTTCGCGGATGGGTCATGTCGCGCAGTCCCTGGATGAACAGGACGCCGGCGACGAGGTAGACGAAGGCGAGCACGGACGGCGGGAGGCCGCCGAGGATGGCCACGGTCAGTCACCCCCTCCGCGTTCGCGCCGGCGGTCGTCCCCGCTCCGGAACTGATCGAGCATGCTGTTGGTCACGAGGTAGCCGCCGACGACGTTGACCGTCGCCATGACGACGGCCAGGAAGCCGAGTCCTGTCGCGAGCGTCGTCGACCCCGACCCCGCCACGACGACCGAGCCGATGAGCGTGATGCCCGAGATGGCGTTCGCGCCCGACATCAGCGGCGTGTGGAGGTTCGTCGGAATCTTCGTGATGATCTCGTAGCCGACGAACGCGGCGAGGACGAAAAACGTGAGGTTCTGGACGAACGTCATCGCTCCCCTCCGAGCGGAGCGTCGTCCGCGGTCCCGGGTTCGTCGCCGCCCCTTCCGAGGGGCGGGCGCGACCGACGGCGGACCGTCTCACGCATCGGCCTCGCCCTCCGCCGGTTCGCCGTCGTCGCCGGTCTCGGCTTCGTCTTCGTCTTCGTCCGCCGCCTCGTCACCGCCGCCTTCGTGGGGTCGTCGTATCCGTCCATCGTGTGTGAGTAGCGTCGAGTCGACGATTTCGTCGTCCGTATCGAGGACGAGTTCGCCCTCGTCGAGCAGGTGATCCAAGAAATTGTACAGGTTGTTGGCGAACAGTTGGCTCGCGGTGTGGGCGACGGTCGCCGGGAGGTTCGTGGGACCGAATATCGTCACGCCCTCGTGTTCGACCGTCTCGCCGGCGACCGTGGGTTCGCAGTTGCCGCCCGTCGGCGCCGAGAGGTCGACGATCACCGAGCCGTCGTCCATCCCCTCGATCATCTCGGCCGAGACGAGTTCGGGCGCGGGCGCGCCGGGGATGGCCGCCGTCGTGATCACCACGTCCGACTCCGGGACGACCCGACCCAGTTCCTTGCGCTGCTGTTCGTAGAACTCCTCGCCCATCTCGACGGCGTAGCCCTCGTCGTCGCCCGAGCCCTCCGTCTCCAGGTCGAGTTCCACGAAGTCGGCGCCCAGGCTCTCCACTTCCTGTTTCACTTCGAGCCGGATGTCGTACCCCTTCACCGAGGCGCCGAGGCGCTCGGCCGTCGCGATGGCTTTCAGCCCCGCGACGCCCGCGCCGATCACGAACACCTCCGCCGGTCGGACGGTTCCGGCGGCGGTCATCTCCAGCGGGAAGAGTTTGGGTAACTGCTCCGCCGCGACCAGCGCCGCCTTGTACCCCCCGATGCTCGCCATCGAGGAGAGCACGTCCATGCTCTGTGCGCGACTGATCCGCGGCATGAGTTCGAGGGCGAACGCGCTCACCTCCCGGGCGGCGAGTTCGTCGTACGTCTCGTCGCCGAGGTCGTAGGGACCGAGCGTCCCGATCACGATCTGTCCGTCGCGGTAGGGGTCCATCGGTTCGTCCGCGTCCGCCGCCAACCCCCGGACCTGACAGATCACGTCGGCGCGCTCGAACACCGTCTCGCGGTCGTCGACGATTTCACAGCCGACGTCGCGGTAGTCCGCGTCCGACCAGTCGGACCCCTCGCCCGCGCCGCTCGCGACGTGGACGGTCAGGTCCTGCCCGACCAACTTCTTCGCTACCGGGGGCGTGATCGCGACCCGCGTCTCGTCGGCCGCCGTCTCGCCCGGCACGCCGACGATCATGGCGCGCACCCCCGACTCGTGGGCGTGACCATCCCACGACACCGTCTCCTCCACAAGTCGACACGTTCGTGTGTACTGTTATTTCGTCGCATGGTTGCGCGTCTCTGTGTGGTTCGGTCTCACACTACGCAGTGATGTTTCAGTGTTCACATAAAATCAGGGGACGCTCCGCCCGGCGACTATCGACAGGCGACGGCTGTCGGTACGTCGATCGTCGGGGATCGGCGACCGACGGCGGCGCGCCCGTGCCGACGCCATCGTGACAATTAATCTATAGCCCGTCGAACCGGAGGCGTAGCCGCCGCCGGAGCCACGTTCATGTCACCCAGCCGCTCGTCCCCACCGACCCTCCTCGCCGGTGCGGCCGCCGTCCTCGCGCTGTTTCTCCTCTCGGTGCAGTTGCTCGGCACGGCCACCGAAGCCGCGGCGCCGTCGCTCGAACGGCTCTTCGCCCGGCTGCTGGTCGGCGACGCCGCCGCCCTCGGACTCGGGTGGCTCGGGGCGTACGCCATCGGCAACGGCTCCGTCGTCGCGGCGCTCTCGCTCTCGCTTTTTACCGCCGGCCTCGTCTCGACGCCGCAGCTGTTCCTCCTGCTCGCCGGGTCGCGCCTCGGCGCCGCCGCCATCGTCGTCGTCGTCGGAGTGCTCGACTACGCACAGCAGGAGGGGTCGGGCCTGCGGGAGTCGGTCAGGATGGGCGTGCTCACGTTCCTGTTGACCCACTCGATCTATCTCCCGGCGACGCTGCTCGGCTACCTCGCGCTCCCCGCGCTCCGCGGGCCGCTCCGCGCGGCGGACGCCGGCTGGTCGCCCGCCGTACGGCCGCTCTCGTGGACCGAGGCGCTCACGACTCCCGTGACGACTCTGCTTGGACCGGTGCCGTCGGTGGTGCTCGCCGTCTCGCTGCTGTTCGGGAGCCTCCGCCTGTTCGACCGGCTCCTCGCCCGCGTCGACACCGCGACGATCCGTCACCGGTTTTTCAGCCACCTCGAGCGGACCTGGCTTTCCTTCGCCATCGGCCTGTTCGTCACGGGCGTGACGACGAGCATCGCGTTCTCGCTGGGCGTGATCGTTCCCCTCTACAACCGCGGCTACGTCGAACGCGACGAACTCGTGCCGTACGTCCTCGGCGCGAACCTCGGGACGTTGTTCGACACCCTCGTCGTCGCGTTCGTGCTCGGATCGGCGGTCGGCGTCGGCCTCGTGCTCACGCTCCTCGGGCTGGCAAGCGTCGTAACCGTCGCCGCGTTGCTCGTCGACGAGCGGTACAGCCGCCTCGTCGTCGCCGTCGACGACCGCCTCCTCGTCGACCGGTGGGCGTTCGTCGCGTTCGTCCTGTCGCTGCTGCTCGGTCCGGCGGCGCTCGTGGCGCTCGGTTAGCCGTAATTGTCATCGAATGATAATGATCGCCCGCCTTTTCGCGCCGGTCGTCGTACGCGGCGTATGGAACTCGACGGAACGACCGCCATCGTCACCGGCGGTTCGACGGGTATCGGGAAGGCCATCGCCACGGCGTACGTCGAGGCCGGCGCGAACGTCGTCATCGCGAACCGGAGCGAGTCGACGGGGGCTGCCGTCGCGGACGACCTCGGCTGCCTGTTCGTCCGGACCGACGTGCGGGAGTACGAACAGGTGGAAGCACTCGTCGAGGCGACCGTCGACGAGTACGGCGGCCTGGACGTGATGGTGAACAACGCGGGTATCGGCAGCGAGACGACGGTCGAACGGATGACGCTGGAGGAGTGGGAGAACGTCATCCGCACCGACCTCGGGGGCGTGATGCACGGGACGAAGGCCGCGCTCCCCCATCTGAAGGCGTCGAACGGGTGCATCATCAACATCGCCTCCATCTACGGGCTAGTCGGCGGCAAGGGCGCAGCCTCCTACTCCGCGGCGAAAGGCGGCGTCGTGAACTTCACCCAGCAGGTGGCCGTCGACTACGCCGACGAGGGCGTCCGCGTCAACAGCATCTGTCCGGGCTTCGTCGACACGCCGATGACCGAGGATCTGCTCGAAACCGAGCGGTTCTACAACTTCGTCCGTGACGAGACGCCCATGAACCGCCCGGCCCAGCCGGAAGAAATCGCCCCCCTCGCGGTGTTTCTCGCCTCCGACGACGCGTCCTACATCACCGGGGCGAACGTTCCCGTCGACGGCGGGTGGACGGCCCACTGATATGGATCACCGTAACTGTCCATGGATTCTCGCCAGGATAATCCCGCGAGAATCGATGATGGCTTCCGATGAATCGTATGAACGGCGAGGACGCCGCCCATTACTGTCATCTGAGAAACACCGCTGCCGTTAACCCCCGGCCGCGACAGACAGCGTCACGCATGGTCTCCATCGCCAGCGCCGCGAGCACGACGTACGACACGTATCCCGACAGGACGTCACGGGAACTGTTCGCCGAGGCGGCCGCCGACGCGTTCGCCGCCACGGCTCTCGATCCACCGGCTGTCGACGCCGTCTACGCCGGGAACTTCATGGGCGACCTGCTGGAGGATCAGGGGCATATGGGGCCGCTGTTCGCGGACCACGTCGGCTGTCGCGAGGCGGCGTCCGTCCGCGTCGAGAGCGCCTGTGCGTCGGGGGGCGCCGCGGTCCGCGAGGCGGTTCACGCCATCGAGGCCGGCGCGGCCGACGTGGCCCTCGCGGGCGGCGTCGAAGTCATGTCCATCGCGGACATCGAACACGTGACGGACGCCCTCGCCAACGCCGCCGACGAGGTGTACGAGAACGAACAGGGGGTGACCTTCCCCGGCATCTACGCCCTGATGGCCCGGCGGTATCTGCACGAGTTCGACGCGACCCGCGAGGACCTCGCGGCGGTGTCGGTCAAGAACCACGCGAACGCCGTCGACAACCCACTCGCGCAGTTCCGGAGGGAACTCACCGTCGAGGAAGTTCTGGCGTCGAAACCCATCGCGACCCCGCTGGTTCTCTACGACGCCTGCCCGATTTCGGACGGCGCGAGCGTCGTCCTCCTCGTCGACGACGAGTTCGCGGCGGAACGGGGGCTCGACCCGTCCGCCTCCGTCCTCGGGACGGGCCAGTCGAGCGACGCCGTCGCCCTGCAGGACCGCGCGAGCATCACCCGGACGCCGGCGGCCGAGCGTGCGGCCCGCGAGGCCTACACCGACGCCGGGATCACGCCCGACGACGTGGACGTACTGGAGGTCCACGACTGTTTCACGGTCGCGGAGGTGCTGGCGCTCGAAGCCCTCGGCTTCTACGACCGGGGTGAGGGCGTTCGCGGCGCCGTCGAGGGGGAGACGGCCGTCGACGGCAGCCTCCCCGTCAACCCGTCGGGGGGCCTCCTCGGGAAGGGCCACCCGGTCGGGGCGACCGGCGTCGGTCAGATCGTCGAACTGACCAAGCAACTCGACGGCGACCACCCGAATCAGGTGTCGGGCGCCGAGGTCGCCCTCGCACACAACGTCGGCGGGAGCGGGGCGAGTACGACCGTCACGATTCTGGGGGGTGCGTGACCGTGCCGATGCCCGCCTGGTTCGACGAACTGACCGACGCCATCGACGCGGACGAGGGCGAGTACCGGGTCTGTACCGCCTGTGACGCCGCCGTCCTCCCGCCGCGGAGATGCTGTCCGGAGTGTGGCGGCGACGCGTTCGACACCCACCCCCTGCCCGACCGCGGCACGCTCCGCTCGTTCACCGAAATCCACGTCACGATTCCGGCGTTCCACGGCGAGACGCCGTACACCGTCGCGCTCGTCGAGTTCGACGGCCGACTCACGCTCACCGGGCAACTCCGCGGGGCGAACGCGGACGACGTGGCCATCGGCGACGACGTGGCCATCGGGACGGAGCGCCGCGACGAGGGCGTGCGCCTCGTCACGTTTCGCCCGGTGGCCTGACCGGCGCTACCGATACCAGAGGAAGGGCACCGCCGCCCCGCCGACGACGGTCGGCATCCAGTGCGTAGCGAGCCGAAAGACGAGGACGCCGGCGGTCACCACGGCGACGCCGTCGCCGGTCGTGGCGGTGACGAGGAGAACGAGCAGGGGTTCCAGCCCACCGACGCCGCCGGGAAGCGGCGCGAGTTCGACGACGGTGACCAGCGGGACGGCGAACAGCGCCACGGCGACGGGGACGACGACGCCCACGGCGAACAGCGAGAGCCAGAGCGCGAGCGATAGGAACGCCCATCCGACTGTGGCGAGGCCGAGGACGGCGGCGAGCGTCCGACGACTGCCCGCGATGCGTTCCAGTTGGACGAGAAGCGTCTCGACGCGCGCCCGGATCGTCGGCTCCGTCCGGGGGGCCACCCCCGGCGCGACCCGACGGAGCGTCCGGTCGAGGGCGACGAGGGCCTCGGCGGCTGCGGCGGCGAGGTGGCGACGCCACCACCAGGCCAACGCGCTCCCCAGACTCACGAGGAGGAGGACTACGATCAGCGGTACGAGCGTCGTGTCGGCGAGGCGGGGAGCGACCGCCATCGAGGCGGCAAAGAGCAAGCCGACGACCGCAAACACCGGTGAGGGGACGAAGTTGAGGAAATCGACCGTGACGACGATGGCCAGGCTCCGTTCGTACTCCACGTCCAAGGCCTTCGAGAGGACGCCGGCGGCGACGGGATCGGCAGCCACCGTCGAGAACGGGGAGACGTTGTCCCAGAACATCATGCTCGTGTAAGCGAGGTACGTCCGGCCGAACGGGTGAGGATGGTCGAAGATGCGGAGAACGGCTCGTAACGACCCGCTCCACGCCCCGATCCAGCAGGGAACGACGACGGCGAGGGCACCGAGGACGAAGGGGTCGGCCGCGACGGCGGCGGCGACCACCGCATCGACACCGACGACGTAGAGCAAGGCCCCCAGCAGACCGACTGCGAGGCCGAAACTGACCAGCACCGCCGACGCCCGCGAGTCCCGAACGCGCATTTGGAGGATTAGCCGCCGGGCGAGCGAGGGGGCCGTGGGGTCGCCGTCATCGCACGAGCGTCACGGGGACGGACGCCCGCCGGACGACGGTGTAGGCCGTATCGCCGATCAGTGCGCGCGAGACCAGCGATCGACCGTGGCTGCCCATCACGACGAGGTCGACCGCCTCGTCGTCGACGTAGTCGACGATGGTCCGGGCGGGGTCGCCGAACGCCGTCACGCTCGTCGGCGTCACGCCGTGCTCCGCAGCCAGGTCGCGGGCGTCGGCCAGAATCCGGTCGGCCCGTGCCGTGGCCCGATCCCGGAGCTCCTCGGGGCCGACGAGCATCTCCGCGCCGTAGCTCTCCTCGACGTAGTCGACGACGTACAGCACCGTCACCGCCGCCCCGGTGTGGGTCTCGAGGGCGAACTCGAGGGCGCGACGGGCCAGCGGCGAGTCGTCCATCGGAACGAGGACGTGATCGACCATACGCCGGACGGCCCATCAGGCCTCCTCGTCGACCGCGAACGCCGGCGGCAGGCCGACGTGTTTGAGCCCCGTCCAGTCCGTAACCTCGAACCGATAGAGCCGGGTTCGCTCCTCGGCGCCCGCCCGCCGGAACATGTCCGGCTGCCACGGCAGGGTCACGCGGTCCGAGACGGCGTCCATATCGTCCTCGGCCGTCGCGTCGATGGCGCCGGTCAGCAACGCGCTCCGCCAGTTGAACTGTGTTTCGGCGCTGTAGACGAGGAAGCTTGCCTCGTCGGCCCGGTCGCTCGACGCCGCCTTCCGGCTTCCCGAACCGACGATGTAGAGGAAGTAGAGCGCGTCCTCGTCGGCGTCGTAGCCGTACGACATCGGCCGGAGACAGGGGGCGCCGTCTCCCGGTAGGCCGAGCACGCCGATACTGTGACTCGACAGCAACGCCCGAATCTCCTCGTCGTCCATCCGAACCATCCCGTAGTCGGTGAGGTCGTCGATCGTCATCCCGTGTTACTTGACAGTCGGATGTCGTAATCGGTTCCCCCGTTCTTACCGGCTGGGAATCGGCGGCGGTCAGTCCGCCTCGTCGGCGCCGACCAACCGCCGCGCCCGGTCGCGGAGTTTTCGGGCCAAGGCGTCGCTGGAGCCGATGGCGCCGGCGACGCTCGCGAGGTCCGCGACGACGAGCGTCGTGACGGTATCGATGCCGGCCGCCCGGAGTCGCTCGGCGTACGTCGGGCCGATCCCGTCGACGTCTTCGAGATCGTACGCCGTGGCGACGGCGCAGTGTCTCGCGGCCTCCGCGATTTCGGTGCGGATGGCCTCCCCGACGTTCTCGACGACGGTGGTCGTAGTTCCGTCGTCGGTCTCGACCGTGACGGCGATTCCGTCCGGGCCCGCCTCGACGCCGAGCTGGATGCCGAGTGCGTCCTCGAGGAACGTCTCGATCGCATGGGCGTCGTTGGCGACGACCGCGCGGGCGAGCTCGCCCTCGTCGGTCGCGACGCCGATTTCCACCTCGCCGACGTTGCCGATGGTCACGTCCGTCTCGACGTCGACGCCGAGTGCCCGCTCCACGCCCTCGCCGATGGCGTCGGCGAGCGCCGGGCGCTCGCGCTGGTCGAGGAACCACTCGGCGACCTCCGGCCAGAGGTCCCGGTGGGCGCGCGTCGACATCGCGAGGCCCACGTGGCCGGAGGGGTACGTGATCGTCGTCACGTCGGCGGGGATAGCGTCGTTGAAGCCCTCGCTCGCCGCGGGTGGGACGAGGCGGTCGTACTCCCCGACTATCTGGAGGACCGGCATGTCGATGTTGGTCACGTCGGCGTGCGTCCCGCCAACGTAGAGGTCGTTTTCGGCGAGGCGGTTCTCCTGATAGATGCGCTCGACGAATTCGGCGTACACCGCGCCGGCCACGTCGACGCCCTCGGAGAGCCACAGTTCCATCCGGGCGAAGTTCTCCACGAAGTCCTCGTTCTCGAGGCGGTCGTACAGGTGGACGTATTTCGTCACGGCGTTGGCGACGGGGTCCATCAGGTCGAAGCCGGCAGCCAGAAACTCTCCGGGGACGTTGCCGAACGTCTCGGCGAGCGCGTGTGGGTCGAAGTAGTCCGCGTCGCCCCAGTGTTCGAGGATGCCCCCGGTGTCGTCGAAGTAGAGACCCGCAGCCAGCAGGCCGAGCGCGTTCACCCTCTCGGGGTAGAGCGCGGCGTAGATGGCCGCCATCGTCCCGCCCATGCAGTAGCCGAGGAGGTTGATCGACTCACGACCGGAGCGCTCGCGTACCACGTCCACGCAGTTGTCGAGGTAGCGGGTGACGTAGTCGTCGAGGCCGAGGGTGGTGTCGAGCTGGCTGGGTTCGTTCCAGACGATCAGATACACGTCGTGGCCGGCTTCGAGGAGGCGTCGAACGACCGATCGGTCCGGCTGGAGGTCGAGGATGTACGGCCGGTTGATGAGCGCGTAGACGACGAGAATCGGCACGTCGTGCTGGTCGTCGGTCACCGGCTCGTAGTGGTGGAGTTCCAGCTTGTTCTCCCGGTAGACCACGTGACTCGGCGTGGCGCCGACCCGGACCGAGCGGGCGTCGGCGACCCGGTCCGGGAGGGCCGCCGTCCGGTGGGCCGCCTCGGCGACCCGATCCAGCGTCTTGCGTTGGACCGAAAGCGCCAACGCCATCGGCATCGGGAGCCGGTCGTCGTCGTCATCGGACACGACCGTTCACCGCCCGTTCGTCGCCGGAGGTCGTCGCGGGACGCCGCCGCGAGTTAATGACATGTGACCAAGGTTTCACTGTCCACTCCTCGGCGCGCCAGCGTAAAAAGTGTCGGCACCAGCCGGCCGTGACTAGCGATGATCGACACCAATACTCGGGGGACCGAAAGCCATAATCGCGGCCGGGCCCTGCCGACACTCGATGAGTCACCAGTTGCCTGACGTACAGGCAAGCCAGCCCGACGTGACCGTCGGACTCAGCCAAGTCGGGGTGACGGGCGTCGAGAAGCTCGTCAAACTCGACCGAAACGGGAAGCGGCCTATCGTCCTGATGGCCGAGTTCGAGGTGTTCGTCGATCTGCCGAGCGGTCGGAAGGGAATCGATATGAGCCGGAACATGCAGGTGATCGACGAGACGTTGGAGGCGGCCGTCGCCGAATCCTCCTACCGCGTCGAGGACGTGTGTGGCGACGTGGCCGAGCGACTGCTCGACAAACACGACTACACGTCGACGGCGGAGGTGCGAATGGAGGCCGATTACATCACCCGGGAGTCGACGCCCGCGTCCGACCTCGCCACCCAGAACACCGCGACGATCATCGCCGGCGCCGTCGCCACCGACGAGGGTACCCGCGAGGAGATCGGCGCCCGCGTCACCGGGATGACGGTCTGTCCCTGTTCACAGGGCATGTCCGAATCCCGCGCCCGCGAGACGCTACTCGACCTCGGCGTCGACGACGAGACGACCGAGGAGTTCCTCAATCAGGTGCCCCAGCCCGGCCACTCCCAGCGGGGCCACGCCACCCTCACCGTCACGAGCGACGGCTCGCCGGACGTCGACCTGCGGGACGTGATCGACGTGGCCCGCGACGCCATGAGTGCCCGCATCTACAACCTCGCGAAGCGGCCCGACGAGGACCACATGACCTACCACGCACACGCGAACGCCAAGTTCGTCGAGGACTGCGTGCGCTCGCTCGCCGAGTCCGTCGTCGAGGAGTTCGACCACCTGCCGGACGACGCAGTAGTTCACATGAAGCAGTCGAACGACGAGTCGATCCACCAGCACAACGCCCACGCGGAACGCGAACTCACGCTCGAAGCGCTCCG
>Ga0209945_1000196_pt1 | contig 21627 bp, 22 predicted proteins | sample SalPonR2_A_D2_MG_FD_185703 | JGI IMG/M metagenome (GOLD analysis project Ga0209945, IMG submission 185703) | Salt pond soil microbial communities from South San Francisco under conditions of wetland restoration - Salt Pond MetaG R2_A_D2_MG... ...
TCGCCCGTCAGTCGACGCCGTGCGGTCGAACTCGACGTCGAGCGTCCCCAACAGCACGTCCTCCACGGCGTCGTTGGCGTTCCCGACCAGAACGTCGACCGCCTCGGGGTCGGCGGTACCGTCGCTCGCGTCCAGGATGTCCCGTTTGAACCGCTCCGGGTCGCCCTTCGAGACGGCGATGCCGCCCTGGGCCCACCAGGAGGACGCGCCCTCGGGCCGGGTCGCTTTCGATGCGACCGTCACCTCGGCCCCCTCCCGGGCCGCCGCGAGCGCGGCCGCACAGCCGGCGATACCCGATCCGACGACGAGTACGTCGGTCGTTCGCGCCGTCATCCCTGGATCTCCAACATTCGCTCGAGGGCCAGTTCCGCCCGCGCTTTCTCCTCGGGGGCGACCTCGATGACGTTTCGCTCGCGCCCCTCGACCAGTCCCTCGAGGACCCACGTCAGGTAGTTGGGGTCGATCTGCCGCATGGCGTTGCAGTCCATGCAGGCGTCGCCACACAGCGGGAGCACGTTCACCTCCGGATGCCACCGGGCGAGGTGGTTCGCGAGGTGGATCTCGGTGCCGATCGCCCAGGTGTCGCCGGGGTCGGCGTCCTCGACCGTCTCGCGGATCGTGGCGGTCGAACCGGCCTCGTCGGCGGCCGCGACGACCTCGCGTCGGCACTCGGGGTGGACGATCACGTTCGCCTCGGGGTGTTCCGCCCGAACCCGCTCGACGTGGTCCACCCGGAACCGCTCGTGGACCTGACAGTAGCCGTCCCAGAGGAGGACGTCGTTCTCGCGAACCTCGCTCGCGTCCGTCCCATCGGCGTCCCAGGGGTCCCACTCGACGGTCTCGTCCGCCAGGCCGAGTCGGTGGGCCGTGTTCGCCCCGAGGTGCTTGTCCGGGAGGAACAGCACCTTGTCGCCCCTCTCGAAGGCGTACTCGAAGGCGCGGTGGGCGTTCGAGGACGTACACACCAACCCGCCCTGCTCCGCACAGAACGCCTTGAGGTCCGCGTAGCTGTTCATGTACGTGACGGGGACGATCCCGGTGTCGTCGCCGACGGCGGCGGTGAGTTCCGCCCACGCGGCGTCGACCTGCAGCGCCTCGGCCATCCCGGCCATGGGACAGGACGCCTCCATCGAGGGCAGGAGTACGGTCTGGTCGTCGTCGGTGATGATGTCGGCCGACTCGGCCATGAACGTCACGCCCGCGAAGATCACGTACTCCGCGTCGGCCTCGGCGGCGCGCTTCGAGAGTCCGTAGGAGTCCCCGACGAAGTCGGCGTGCTCTACGATCTCGCGGCGCTGATAGTTGTGACCGAGCACCACGACGTCGTCGCCCAGTTCGGCCTTCGCGGCCGCGATACGGTCGCTGCGCTCCGCTTCTTCCAACGTCCGGTACGCGGGCGGGAGTTGCTCGAGGTGGTCGTATTTAAATAGGCTGAGGTCCGTCTCGAGGTCCGCCGTTTCCATTTCGTTCATTATCGGTCTCCGGATGTGTCTCGATAGACAGACCCCCATATTGATAAATATTTGTCTTCAAGAAACGCGTGGCAGCACAATATGACTTAGAAGATGGCATATGAACTCCGGTAGAGCTTAAAAAACGGTGTCGTGGGCGATATATTATAGACGGCTGCTCGAAGGCCGTCCGTTCGGTATCCGCCCGGGGGACCGAAACCATTAGTCGCCGGCCGCCGATCCCGGCGGTATGGACACCGACGAACTCGTCGCGGCCGTCGAGGACGGCGACCTGCGGCTCCACGAACTCGAACAGCACGCCGACGCCGACGCCGCGACGGCGGCCCGCAGGCGGCTGCTCGCCGACGAGACGGGGGCGGATCTCGAATCTATCGGGGCCTACGCCTTCGACGCCGCCGCCGCCGAACCCAACGTCGAGAACATGGTCGGGGCGGCGCAGGTGCCGATGGGCGTCGTCGGCCCAGTCGCCGTCGACGGCGGCGCGGTGGAGGGCGAGCCGTACCTCCCGCTCGCGACGACCGAGGGCGCGCTCGTCGCCTCGGTCAACCGCGGCTGTGCGGCGATCCGGGCCGCCGAGGGCGCCACGGCGAGGGTGTTGAAAAACGCCATGACCCGCGCCCCGGTGTTCCGGGTCGAGGACGTCGCCGAGGCGAGCGAAACCGCGGCGTGGGTCGGGGACAACGTCGACCGCCTCGCGGCCGCCGCCGAGTCGACGACGGGCCACGGGGAGTTGCGGGACGTGACGCCCTACGTCGTCGGCGACAACGTCTTCCTCCGGTTCGCCTACGACACGAAGGACGCGATGGGCATGAACATGGCCACGATCGCGACCGAGGCGGCGTGCGAAACCGTCGAGGCCGAGACCCCGGCCGACCTCGTCGCGCTGTCGGGAAACCTCTGCAGCGACAAGAAGCCGGCGGCGATAAACAGCGTCGAGGGGCGCGGCCGGACCGTCGCGGCCGACGTGGTGCTCCCCCGCGAGGTGGTCGAGGGGTACTTCGGGACGACCCCGGAGGCCATCAGCGAGGCCAACACCAGAAAGAACCTCGTCGGATCGGCCAAAGCGGGCTCGCTCGGGTTCAACGCCCACGCGGCCAACACCGTCGCGGCGGCGTTTCTCGCCACCGGCCAGGACATCGCCCAGGTCGTCGAGGGGTCGAACGCGATCACGACCGCCGACGTCCGCGACGGCGGCCCCACGAGCGGAGCGAGTGGGGCCTCGTCGGACGCGAACGGGTCCGACGGCGACCTCTATGCGAGCCTCACGATCGCCTCCCTGGAACTCGGGACCGTCGGCGGCGGAACGAAACTGCCGACCCAGCGCGAGGGCCTCGACGTCGTGGGGGTTCGCGGCGGCGGCGACCCGCCCGGCGCGAACGCGGACGCGCTCGCAGAAGTCATCGCCACGGCGGCGCTGGCCGGGGAGCTCTCGCTGCTGGGCGCGCTGGCCTCGAACCACCTCGCGAGCGCTCACGAGGAACTGGGCCGGTGATCGGCGGGGAGGTGCCGGCCAGTCAGTCGGCCGTCTCCGCGTCGCCGCCGAGGCCCTCCCGGACGAACAGCACCGGACAGGGCGAGTCCATCATGAGTGTGTGGACCGTGCTGCCGAACACCGCCTTCCCGGTCGGCGACCGCTTCCGCCCGGAAGCACACAGCAGATCCGCGTCGGACTCGGCCGCGACCCGCAGGATCGTCTCCTTCTCGTCGCCGATCTCGCCCGCCACGTCGCAGTCGATGTCGGCCGCCTCGAGCGCCGCCGCGACGGTGTCGATCCCTTCGAGCCGCGAGGCCAGTTCCGCCGGCGACGGCGGGTCGGCCTGGTCGAACCCGGCCTCCTCGATCCCCGTCTGATAGGCCGCCTCGCTGAAGACGTGGAGCAGGAGGACTCTCGCACCCGTCGGCTCGGCGATGTCGACGACGGCGTCGATCAACTCGTCGGTCCGGGTATCGTCGTTCGGACCGATCGCGACGAGGAGTGTTTCGATCGCCATACGCCGCCCACGTCCGCCCGAACAAAATACTGGGGGGAACGCGCCGCCGATGGGCGGCATTTTTCACCCCCGGTGTCAAAGAGCCACCCGATCCGATGGAGGACGACCACGGCGCCGACGAGGAATCGCTTAGAGATGCGGTCGAGCGATCCCGGAGCGGCGCGCCCGCCGTCGGGGAGGTCGTCCGCGACCGCTTCGGGACCGACGAGGTGTTCCAGCGCATCATCGCCGCCGCCGACGAGGAGATCGACACCGGAACGCGGGAGCTGTTTTTCAGTTCGCTGGCCGCGGGCTTTGCGATCACGCTCACCTTCCTGATCTACTCGTCGATGACCGCCAAGACGGACAACCCGGTGCTCGCGGCGATGCTGTATCCGATCGGGTTCATATACATCATCCTGGGCGGCTATCAACTCTACACCGAGAACACGCTCCCGCCCGTCGCGCTCGTCCTGGAGCGGCTGGCGAGCCTCCCGGCGCTGTTGCGGACCTGGGTCGTCGTCGCGATCGGGAACTTCGCGGGGGGGCTGTTCGGGGCGTTGATCCTGGCGTACACGGGCGTATTTTCGCCGGAGGCGGCGGCCGTCGCCGTCGACATCTCCCGGAAGGGCGTCGAGACGGGGTTTTGGGACCTGTTCTTCAAGGCCGGCTTCGCGGGGCTGATCGTCGCCGGCGTCGTCTGGCTGGACTTCGCCGCCCGCGATACGGTCTCGCGGTTCTTTCTGGTCTACATCGCCTTCCTTCTGATCCCGCTTGCGGACCTGTTTCACGTCGTCGTCTCCTTCACCGAACTCATGTATCTCGTCTTCCTCGGCGAAGCCGCCCTCCTCCCCGGCCTCGTCGGCTTCGTCCTCCCCGTCCTCCTCGGTAACACCATCGGCGGCGTCGTCCTCGTCACCCTCGTCAACTACTTCCAGACCACCGAACGGCGCGTCGAGTCGACCCGCGAGGACGGCGTCGAACGGCAGCTCTCGCTCCGTGAACTCGTCGGCGGCAGCAGCGTCGGACGGACGTACGTCCCGACGGACAAACCGACGAAGCGGCGGCGGGAGGACGAGTGATACTGGTGGACGAAATCACATGAACCCGACGCACGAGTCATCCGCCGGTCGCGCCGTCGAACGGCGTGATCCTCCTGCGTCGTGTGCATATTCGTTTGTCCACCAGTATGAGCCGGGTCGGCGGTGCCGTCACTCCCCGCCCGTCGGGGAGCGAGCACCACAGGCCGTACACTTGAGTATCTCCGTCCCGCGCTCGGTTTCGATCCGGGTGTCCGGGAGGCCGCACTCCGGACAGCGGACGTACCGCTCGACGTACGCCTCCATCGCCTCCCGGACGCGGTCGGCCCGGAACGCCCCGGTCAGCCTGAGCCGCCCCCGCTCGTCGATGTGGGCGCTCGTCCCGAGTTCCGACTGGAGGTGTTTCATGACGTGCTCGCCCGCCCGGTCGAGGGTATCGAGCGTGGCCTGGAAGTTCTCGTAGATCGTCGCCGTCCCCTCCTGGCGCACCTCGGGATCGGGGAGCGAGAGCCGATCCGCCGCCTCCTCGATGTCCGGCGTCGTCTCGAGCGCGCGGTCGAGTTCCTCTTCGTACTCCATACGTTCCGTTCGGTACTCGGACAAAAAAGTCTTCAGCCCCGGCCCGCCCTCGTCGTCACCACTTCGGCCCGCCGACGGTGGACGGGTAGGCACCGGGTACCCTGCCGCTTCGGCCCGGAGTGCCGTCCCCGGAATCTGCCGAATACAGCGTCTTTAGGCCCGCAGAAACGTGTTAACTTGTCTCAGGATACTACTATATACCCTGAGTCGCTACGCGAATACGACCATGAAGAAGCAGGAGCTCATTCATCTCCACGGCCTGCTTGCAGAGGTATGCAACCACTACGAGCAGATGGCGGACTGCACCGTCGAACACGCCGAGTACACCGAACTTGGCGTCCGACCGACGTCGATCCACAAATCCAAGACGGACCACAAGGCGGCCGTCTTCGCCATCGCCGACGGTATCACCGAGGAAATGGAACACGAAGCCGAGCCCGCCGTCTCGGCGACCGCCGACTGAACGACCGACGACACAGTTCTCGCGGCCGGACTCGACGCCGATAGCGTCCGCCTCGCTGGTAGGGAGAACGTTCGGCCGTTAGTCCGGACCTACCTCCCGGTAGTCCGGACGTACTTCACCTAGACCGTACGAGCGTGTGCGCCGTCCGCGCCTCGGGGCGGGGCTGTCACTCGTCGAGCAACTCGTCGAACTCCGGAAGCACGTCGTCCCCCTCGCTCGGGGCGTCGTCGGAGTCGTCCGCCCCGTCTTCGGCCCCCGTCGGCGCGTCGTCACCGCCGTCGCCCTCGCCGTCTCCGTCCTCCCCCTCGATCCGTTCGACCTCGAGGACCTCCAAGGGGATGTTCTCGAGGCGCTGGCCGATCTCCTTGCGGGCGATCCGGGTGGCGTGCTCGTCGTGTTCGACGTTGAACACCGTCATCTCGAGTTCGAGGGCGACGAGGCCCTCGTCGGCGGCGATGAACGCCGGGGGTCGGGAGGCCCCGCAGTCCGAACACGACCGCGACCCCATCTCGATCTCGACGTAGTTGAGGTCGGGGTTCAACATCTCGCCGGTCTTCGAGATGGCGATGCGAACCGCCTCGTCGGCCGTTTGGACGTCGTACACGGGGACCGCGGCTTCGACGACAACTCGGCAGTCCATGTCACGACATGGTGTCTCATCCGACAAGAACTTTCGCCCCGGGCACGGGCGAATCCGGCCGGGACCCGAAACCCCGAACCCGTCCCGACGCGTACGGGGGGCATGGAAACCGGCAGCCGCCCGATCGGGGCGTTCGACGGCGGGTTCGACCTCGCGACGACGCTGGAGAGCGGCCAGTCGTACCTGTGGCGACGGGACGACGGCCGGATCTACGGGGGCGAGACCGACGGCTCGCCGTGGTACTACACGGTGCTTCCCGGCACGGCGACCGCCACGAACGAACCCGAGGTGCTCCGCGTCCGACAGGTCGACGAACGTCTCGAGTGGGCGTCGTCCACGGAGAACGCCTACGACCGCCTCGAACACCTCCTGCGGCTGGACGACGACCTGGATTCGATCGTCGATGCGGCGCCGTCGGACCCGCTCCTCGACCGGGCCTACGACGCCCACCGGGGGATGCGGCTCGTCCGTGACCCCCCGTTCGGCTGTCTGATCTCGTTCATCTGCTCGGCGCAGATGCGCGTCGCGCGGATTCACGGGATGCAGACCGCCCTCGCCGAGACGTACGGCGAGACGGTCGCCTTCGACGGGGAGACCTATCACGCCTTCCCGACGCCGTCGGCGCTGGCGGCGGCGACGGAGGCCGACCTCCGCGAGCTCTCGTTGGGGTATCGGGCCCCCTACGTCCAGCGGACTGCCGAGATGGTCACAGAGGGCGAGGCGCATCCGGACGAGGCGCGCGGCCTCGAGTACGGGGAGGCCCGCGAGTCGCTGACCCGGTTCGTCGGCGTCGGCGAGAAGGTCGCCGACTGCGTCCTCCTGTTCTCGCTGGGGTATCTCGAGGCGGTGCCGCTGGACACGTGGATCCGGAGCGCGATCGAGGAGCACTACCCGGACTGCGAGCGCGGCAGTTACGCCGAGACGTCGCGGGCGATCCGGGCGCGGTTCGGCGGGACGTACGCCGGCTACGCCCAGACGTACGTCTTCCATCACCTCCGGACCGGCGGGGACGACGCTGCCTGACGCTCGACGATACCTATGGGCGGGCCAGTTCGGCTGACGGCGCGTGTTCGTCACGCCGGGCCGCGGGGGCCTCCCGGGGGCAGCCCCGGCGCGCCTCGGGTCCGCCGGCGGTCAGATGCCGCCGTGTCCTCGGGGAGTCCGCCGATACAACCCGCCGAACGCGTACACGCCGGCCAGTAGGACGAGTGCGGTACCGGTCGCACCGACGCCGACTTCGATCGCCGGCGGGACGAGGGAGGTGTAGACGCCGAAGGCGGTCACCGCGGCGAGGCCGAGCGCCGTCAGGAGGGTGGCGGTCGCGACGGGGACCGGAGTGGTTCGGACGCGGGCGTGACCCGTCGCGAGAGCCTGCCCGATCGACTGGTCCTCGAGCACGACCGCGATGAGTACGAACGGAAGGTGAGCGAGCACGACGAGGCCGGGAACGACGAGCAACGCGAGACCGAGCGCCGTCGCGATGCCGCCGCCGACCACGACGCCCGTCGCGCGGGCGAACTGTCCGGCCCCGATGGCGAAGGAAGGGGCGCCCGAGGTGCGGCCGGTAGATTCGACGACCGTGCGGACGAACAGCGAGAGGCTGTACGTCATCGCGACGCCACTTACAACCAGTAGCGCTCCGGCACCCAACGTAGTAAGCGGAACAGCAACGATCGGCTGTTGTGGCACGCCCGGGAGAACGGACTGTAACCGGAACAATGTGGTGTTCAACCCCAGGTTGAACGCGTAGGTGGCGAGGACGAAGAGGAGGGCTGGTACGACGGGGCGCCAATGCCGGGCGGTCGGGAGTTTGGTTTCGTTCGAACCGAGCTGCGAGGCCATACCCCAGGTTAGTGTGCGTGGCTGTTTTAAATTTTTGTAGTTTGGCTTACATACTGTCCCGTCGTATTCCGAGATAGGGTCGAAGACGGTCTGAAGGCTACGATCACGTCAGACGGGCGTCAGACACGAACCATAGATTTATTGGAACGAAACGAAACGTATCGCGCGTGCACCGACGAGCCCTCCTGGCAGCCATCGCGCCACTGACAGCGGGATGTTTCGGGACGACGCAAGGTCGATCCGACGAACCGGCTGACACGCCGGAGCCGACGGATACACCGGAGCCGACGGATACACCGGAACCGACGGACACGCCGGAGCCCGGACCGTCCGAAGACGAACGGAGAGCGGGGTCAGACGCCATCGTCGAGGCGCAAAACCAACTCCGTGAGGCCGTGTACATCTACACGGACGGGGTCTCCGCCGACCTGCTCGACGTCTCGGCGGAGACGACCGGGTTCGACGACCGGGCCGTGCTGTTGAAGCTCTCCGATGCCCAGACCGCGATCGGCGAGGCGGGACGGGCGGCGACGACGACTGAACAGACGGAGACCGTCGAGTCGCTGCGCGAGCTACACCGGTATCTGACGCAGGCGACTGACCTACAGGCGTGGTTGATCGACGGCCGCGACGCCGTTCTCAACGCCTACGACGCAATCGACGACGGGGACGACGAGGACGCGGTCGAGTCGGAACTCGACGCCACCGAGGAAGCCGTCGAAAACGCCTCGGATCCGTTCGAGGCCGTCTCGGACGTCGATTCGGGGAGCATGGACGCCATCGACGCGATCGGTACCGACGAGTACGAGGCAAAACAGCGGCAGTTCGAGGTCGAACTCGACGCGTTAGACCGGCTCGAAACGGCGCTGTCGACGATCTACTCCCAGCGGACGCAACTCGAAGACGCCCGGGACGACATCGACGACGGGGACTACGACTCCGCCGAGAACACGGCCGACAGGGCCAGCGACGAACTCGACGACGCGATCGACGACCTGGAGGACCTCGAGGAGAACCTGTCCTCGGAGGCCGACGCGTTCGAGGATCCGATCGAGGACGTACTGGAGTTGGCTCGGGACTACGAGGACGAGGCCGGATCGGTCGAGGACGAGGCGCAATCGCAGTGACCGTTGCGGCGTCGCGTCGAGCGGTCCGTCGCGGGCAGTGATCTGCGGCGTCGCGGGCGGCCACACGGCGCCCCCGGTCGCCGGATTTTTGTCCCGAACCGTCCGAGAGCCGGCATGGACGATCGGATCCGCGCACACGTCTTCGTCTCCGGGCGCGTCCAGGGCGTCTACTACCGCGCGACGACGCGCGACACCGCCCGCGAGCGCGGCGTCGCCGGGTGGGTCAAAAATCTCGACGACGGCCGCGTCGAGGCCGTCTTCGAGGGGACAGAGGCAGCCGTCGAGTCGATGATCGAGTGGTGTCACACCGGCAGTCCGAAGGCCCGCGTCGACGACGTCTCCGTCGAGTACGGCGATCCGGATGGGGTAGAGGGGTTCGACATCAAGCGATAGCCACCACCGCGCGCTGCGCGCGCCGTCCCGCCGCAACGGTTAGTTCGATCCGGCGAGAACCCCCACCTATGATCTCGAGCACCGAGATGGCCGTCGTGGACGAAAACGCCGCGGCGCTCGGCGTGCCGCGCAAACAGCTGATGGAGTCGTCGGGCAACGCGGTCGCGCGCGTCGTCCGCGAAGTGGCCGACCCCGGGGCGTCGGTCGCGCTGATCTGTGGGCGCGGCAACAACGGCGGCGACGCGTTCGTCGCCGCGCGGTTCCTCGACGGATACGACGTCACCGTCCACCTCCTCGGCCGCCGGGAGACGATCACGACCGACATCGCGCGGGAGAACTGGGACGCGCTCCGGTCGGCGGGCGTCGACACACGGCGGGTCGGGGACTCGCGGTCGCTCGAGCTCGGCGATCCCGACGTGGTCGTCGACGCGATGCTCGGTACCGGCGTCACGGGCGCGCTCAGGGAGCCGGAAGCGACGGCCGCGGGGGCGATCGACGACGCCGACGCGACGGTCGTGGCCGTCGATGTCCCCTCCGGGATCGACGCCGATACCGGGGACAGCGAGGGACCCGCGGTCGAGGCCGACCGCGTCGTCACGTTTCACGACGACAAGCCCGGGCTCGCGTCGCTCGACGCCGACGTGACCGTCGCCGACATCGGGATTCCGGCGGCCGCCGAGCGGGTGGTCGAGCGGGGGGACCTGCTGCGGCTCTCCCGCGACCCGACGGCGCACAAGGGGGACTTCGGCCGCGTCCTCGTGGTCGGGGGCGGCCCCTACACCGGCGCTCCGGCCCTCGCCGCGCAGGCGGCCCTCCGGGCGGGCGCGGACCTGGCGTACGTCGCCTGCCCGGAGCCGGTCGCCGGCGAGGTGCAGGGCTACAGCGAGAACCTGATCGTCCGCCCGCAGGCCGGCGACCTGCTCGCACCGTCGAACGTCCCCGACCTGCTCGACATCGCCTCGGGCATGGACGCGGTCGTGTTCGGCCCCGGTATCGGGGACGCCGACGCCTCCCTCGAGGCGGCCGCGGCGTTCCTCGAGGGGTTCGACGGGACCGCCGTCGTCGACGCCGACGCCCTGCAGGTCGTCCCGGCGGTCGACACCGACGCGACGCTCGTCTGTACGCCACACCAGGGGGAACTCGAGGCGATGGGCGGGCCGACAGCCGCCGATCCCGACGACCGAGCGGCGCTCGTCGCCGACTTCGCGGCCGACCTCGGGGTCACGCTGCTCGTGAAGGGCGCGGTCGACGTGATCTCCGACGGCGACTGGACCCGGGTCAACCGGACGGGCAACCCCGGGATGACCGTCGGCGGCACCGGCGACGTGCTCGCCGGCGTGACGGGCGCGATGGCGTGTCCGCTCGAACCGATCCACGCGGCCGCGCTCGGTGCCTACGCCAACGGCCGGGCCGGCGACGTCGTCGTCGGGGAGCGCGGCTACGGGCTGGTCGCGACCGACCTCCTCGGGGCCGTGCCGGCGGCGCTTTGGCCAGACAGCGGGGGCTGATACTGGTGGACGAAATCAAATGAAACCGGATCACGAGTGATCCGCCGGTCGCGCCGTCGAACGGCGTGATCCTCCTGCGTCGTGTGTACGTTCGTTTGTCCGTCAGTATGAGGCGAGCAGGAAGTCACTGAAGCGGGGCGTCGGTGGATTCATCGCCCTCGCGGCCGAATGCGAGCCATGAGCGACGGATCGGACCTCACGCACGTCACCGAGGAGGGCGACGCACAGATGGTCGACGTCGGCGACAAACCCGACAGCGCGCGCCGGGCGGTGGCCCGCGGGCGGATCGAGCTCGATCCCTCGACGATCGAGTCGATCCGGGCGAACGAACTCGAGAAGGGGGACGTCCTCGCGGTCGCCCGCGTCGGCGCGATCGACGCGGTCAAACACACCTGGGAGACGATCCCGATGTGCCACCAGATCCCGATCACGAACGTCGAGACGACCTTCGACGTCGGCGAGGCCGAAATCGAGTTGTCAGTCGCCGTCGAGACGACGGGCAAGACGGGCTGTGAGATGGAGGCCTTAGAGGGCGTCACGACGGGGCTGAACGTGATCTGGGACATGGTGAAGGCCGCCGAGAAGGACGCCGAGGGAGGGTATCCCGGCACGCGGATCGGCGGCGTCGAGGTCGTCTCGAAGGAGAAACGGGAGCTGTAGGTCCTCCCGAACGTGGTTACTCAAGCGCCGGCGTCGGCAACTCCCCGGCCTTCGAGCGCGCCTTCTCGACGATCGCCGGGCGGGCCTCGAACTCGATCGTGACGTCGTCCGCGTAGTCGACTGACTCCACGTGGGCGTGGTCGTGGATCCACGACACGAGGCTCATCGTCTCCTCCGTCATCGGGACGACGAGGCGCTCGCGCCGCCAGGCGGGCAACTCCGCGTCGATGCGGGCGCGGAGGCCGTCGACGTTCGTCCCCGTCTTCGCGCTTACGACTACTGGCTCCTCGGCCAGCGCCGACAGCGCCTCGCGCTTTTTGACCAGTTCGTCGTCGTCGACGAGGTCGGCCTTGTTCAGGACGGTGACGATCGGGGCCTCGTTGCGCTCGTAGAGCGTGTCGTGACACGTGACGAGTTTCTCGCGGATCTCCTCGACGGGATCGGAGGCGTCGACGACGAGCAACACCAGGTCGGCCCGGTACACCTCCGAGAGCGTCGATCGGAACGACTCGACGAGCCAGTGGGGGAGATCGGAGATGAATCCGACGGTGTCGGTCACCAGCACGTCCCGGCGGTCGAACTCCGCCCGGCGGGTGGTCGTCCCGAGCGTGGTAAAGAGGCGGTTCTCCGACTCGGCGGTCGCGTCCAGATCCGGGTGCAACCCCTCGTTCTCGTCGATGTCGAGGTCGCTCGCCAGCCGTCGCAGGAGCGTCGACTTGCCGGCGTTGGTGTACCCGGCCAGCGCGACGAGGTCGAAGCCCGACTCGCGGCGCTGCTCGCGGCGGTGGGCCTCGGTCCGCTCGATGCGATCCAGCTCGTCGTCGATCCGGCTGATCTGCGCTTTGATGTCGCGCTCGCGGGACTCGTCGTACTCGCCCAGTCCCATAAAGCCCGGCCGCTCGTCGCGCTTCGCGAGCGACGCCTTCGCCTCCGCGCGCGGCAACTCGTAGCGGAGTTCCGCGAGTTCGACCTGCAGTTGGGCCTTCTTGGTCTGTGCGCGCTGGCCGAAGATGTCGAGGATGAGCTTGAAGCGGTCGATCACCTCGATGCCCTCGGGGAGTTCGTTCCCGAGGTTGTACGTCTGGTACGGCCCGAGGCGGTTGTCGAAGACGACCGTCGTCGCGTCGGCCTCGGCGACCAGCGCGGCGAGTTCGGCGACTTTTCCCTCCCCGAGACAGAGCGCGGGGTCCTCGGTCCGCGCCTGCGTCACCTCGCCGACGACCGTGTACCCGGCCGCGTGGGCGAGGTCGCGTATCTCCGCCGTGTCCGGGTGGCCGTCGTCGACGCGTTTCGCGACGACCGCCCGGCCGTTCGTTCCAGTCACTCACACGGGGGTACGTCGTCACGGTATTTATGTCCGCCCCCGGCAGAAGAGTTTATATAACTTCGAGTAATTTTGACGAACGAGCATGGACCTGCCCACGCCGGCCGATCTCAAGGACCGACGGACGGACCTGGATCTGACACAGAGCGAACTCGCCGACCGGGCCGACGTCTCCCAGCCGCTGATCGCGCGCATCGAGGGCGGTGACGTCGACCCGCGGCTCTCGACGCTTCGGCGCATCGTTACCGCCCTCGACGAGGCCGAAAGCGCGGTGATGCACGCCGGCGACATCATGCACGAGGGCGTCGTCGACGTGGCGCCGGACGACAGCGTCCGGGAGGCCATCGACGTGATGGTCAAGGAGGGGTACTCACAGCTGCCGGTCGTCCGCGACGGGCGGCCGCAGGGCATCATCTCCAACTCCGACATCCGCCGGCTCGATCCCGACAACGCGGGCGAGTTGCCGGTCGCCGAGGCGATGCAGGAGTCGATCACGGCCGTCGAGCCCGACGCGACGCTGGACGAGGTCAACGGCTACCTCAACCACCAGGACGCGGTGATGGTCGTCGAGGACGGCCAGTTGCGCGGCATCATCACGGAGGCGGACGTCGCGGCCCACGTCTCCTAGGAGGGGCTCGACGCCGCGCCAGCGGCCTCAGTCCTCTTCTTCCCCGTCCCCGGTCTCGAACGTGTCGATGACGGAGAGCGGGACGTCCCGCAGCGCGCCGCCGATCTCGCTCTTTGCGATCCGCGAGGCGTGCTGTTCGCTGTCAGCGTTGAACACCTTCATCTCGAGTCCGAGCCCGACGAGCGCCGTGTCGGCGGCGATGAACGCCGAGTCGAACGGCTCCCCGCAGGCCGGACACGGCGTCGATCCGACCTCGACCTCCACGTAGTCCATGTCGGCCTCGTTGAGTCGCCGTCCGGCCTCGCTGACCGCGACGCCGATCGCGTCGTCGATCGCCCCGACGTCACGAACCAGCCACGCGGCCTCCATCGCGACGAGATAGTTGCTCATACCCGTCCGAAGCGGGGCCCGACGGATATCCCTATTGTTTCCCGGCCGGCTCGTCGATCGGCTTCACTCGGCGTATCGACGGCCGGCGGGCTCGTGACCCCGTTTGGGGATCGGCGCGCTGTTCGCCCCAAGCGCCGGTGACGGGAGCCCCAAACGTCGGTAACCGGAAGGTTTTATCAGCGTCGGGCTGTACCGTAGAGTAATGCGACAACCGGATTCCTCCCTGCCGCGTACCGGACAGGATCACACGCTCTCGCCGTACGAGCCCGAACTCGGCGACGTCCCCTCGAACGACCTCTCCGCGGAGGACCTCGAGAACGTCAACAAGACCGGGACCACGACGATCGGGATCACGACCGCCGAGGGCGTCGTCATCGCGACCGACATGCGCGCCTCGCTCGGCGGTCGCTTCGTCTCCAACAAGAACGTCCAGAAGGTCGAGCAGATCCACCCCACCGCCGCGTTGACGCTCGTCGGGAGCGTCGGCGGCGCGCAGTCGTTCATCCGAACGCTCCGGGCCGAAGTCGACCTCTACGAGGCGCGCCGCGGCGAGGACATCTCGATCAGCGCCCTCGCGACGCTGGCCGGGAACTTCGCCCGCGGTGGGCCGTTCTTCGCGATCAACCCGATCCTTGGCGGCGTCGACGAGGAGGGCCACCACGTCTACTCGATCGACCCCGCCGGCGGCGTGATGGCCGACGATTACACGGTCACCGGGTCGGGCCTCATGGTCGCCCACGGGACCCTCGAAGAGGGCTACGAGGACGACATGACGAACGACGAGGCCAAACGCGTCGCCGCCTCCGCGATCAAAGCCGCCGTCGAGCGCGACACCGGCTCCGGCAACGGCGTCTACCTCGCGACGATCACCGACGAGGGCGTCGAGATCAACGGTCACAACGACTTCGACGACGTCCTATAGGGTCGCCGACAGACGACGGCGGTCGCACCGACGACTTCGGATCTTTTAATCGCGGCCGGCCAGTACCCGACAGCCGTACCTATGGAGTTCGCCGAGTTCGCCGCCCGTGCCGCGGAAATCGAGTCGGTGGCCGCCGACACCGACACCGTCGAGTTCGTCGCCGAGCTGTTCGCCGACGCCGGCGAGAACCTCGCCGTCGTGGCCCGGTTCGTCCAGGGCCGGGTGTTTCCGGCCCACGAGCCGACGACTCTCGATATCGGGCCGGCGCTCTGTTACGAGGCGCTCGCGAGGGCAGCGAGCCCGAACGTTTCGGCCGACGACGTCGAAGCCAGGTTGGCGGAGATCGGCGAGATCGGCGCGGTCGCCGAGGAGTTGGATCTGGGCGGCCAACGGGGACTGGCATCGTTCGGGGACGGCGACGAGGGCGGACTCACCGTCGCCGGCGTCGACGCCGACCTCCGGGCGCTCGCCGACGCCGAGGGGTCGGGAAGCGTCGACACGAAGACCGAGACGCTGTTCGGGCTGTTCAACCGGGCCGAGCCGATCGAGGCCCGGTTCCTCGCCCGCCTCGTGTTGGGTGACATGCGGATCGGCGTCGGCCAGGGGGCCGTCCGGGACGCGACCGCGGCGGCCTTCGACGTCCCCTCGGGGTCCGTCGAGCGGGCGATGCAGGTCTCGAACGACGCCGGACTCGTCGCCGAGACGGCGCGGGCCGAGGGCGAAGCCGGACTGGATGAGGTCCGGTTGGCCGTCGGCCGGCCGGTCGAGGCGATGTTGGCACAGGCCGGGAGCGCCGTCGACGCGGTCGAGGCGTGGGGCCGCGTCGCGGTCGAGACGAAGTTCGACGGGGCGCGGGTGCAGCTCCACCACGACGGCGCGGAGACGCGGCTGTTCTCCCGGAACCTCGAGGAGGTAACCGACGCGCTGCCCGAGGTCGTCGAGGCCGTCGCCGGGGCGCTCGATCGACCGGCGATCCTCGACGGCGAGGTCGTCGCCGTCGACGAGGACGGCTCCCCGCGCCCGTTCCAGGACGTGCTCCGTCGGTTCCGTCGGAAGCACGACGTCCAGGCCGCGCGGGAGGCCGTTCCGGTGGAGTTCCACGCCTTCGACTGCCTGCACGCGGACGGCGACGACCTCCTCGACGCCCCGTTCCTCGAACGGCGCGAGCGGCTCTCGGAACTCCTCGAGGGGGGTGACGCCGACCTCGACGGCGGCGTCGCCGACGTCCGGATCACCGAATCCGTCGACGGGATCGCGACCCGCGAGGAGGCGGCGCTCGCGGCCGGCCACGAGGGGATCATGCTGAAGAACCCCGAGTCGGCGTACACGCCCGGCGACAGGGGGCGAAACTGGCTGAAGCGAAAGCCCGACGTGGAGACGCTCGATCTGGTCGTGACGGGGGCCGAGTGGGGCGAGGGGCGGCGGGCGAACCGCTTCGGGACGTTCCTGCTTTCGGTCCGCGACGGCGAGGCGTTCGAACCCATCGGCAAGGTGGCGACCGGCATCACCGACGAGGAGCTCGAACGCCTCCACGAGCGACTCGTCCCTCACGTCCGGTCGGAGTCGGGCACCGACGTCGAGATCGAGCCGGCGGTCGTCTTCGAGGTCGGCTACGAGGAGATCCAGCGCTCGCCGACGTACGGGTCCGGGTACGCGCTTCGGTTCCCGCGGTTCGTCGCCGTCCGCGAGGACAAGTCCCCGGAGGACGCCGACAGCCTCGACCGGGTCGAGCGGCTCGCCGAGTGACCGTCGGCTTTGTGTCGCTCCGCCCCGTACCGGATCCATGATCGAACACGACGGGATCGCGCTCTCGTGGCTCGGCCACGCCACGGTTCGGATCGCCGCCGACGGGACGGTCGTGTACGTCGATCCGGGGCGCGACGGCAGCCCGAACGAGGGCGATCGAACCGGTGGCGTTCCGGACCGACGCGACGGCGACGTCGTCTGCGTGACCCACGGCCACCACTACGACCCCGACGCGATCGGAGCCGTCGCCCGCCCCGACGCGACGGTGGTCGCCTTCGAGGGCATCGACACCCGCCGGATCGACCGCGACGTCGACCGCTTCGCCGACCTGCCCCACGAGGTCCGCACCGTCGACTCGGAGGCCGACATCGCGGTCGGGGACGCGATCGTCCGGACGACGGCGGCGTACAACGACCCCGACGGACCGCACGTCCGGGCGAACGGCGAGCCGTATCACCCGAGGGGTCGCGGCTGTGGCTTCCACGTCACGCTGGCGGGCGTCTCGGTGTACTGCCCCGGGGACACGGACGTCCTCGAGGGGCACGAACACCTCCCCGTCGACGTCTTCTGCCCGCCGATCGGGGGGACGTACACGATGGGTCGCCACGGGGCCGCCGACCTCGCGGCGGCGCTGGAACCTGACCTCGTCGTGCCGATCCGCTACGGCACCGACGACGCGATCGACGCCGACGCCGAGGCGTTCGCCGCCGGCCTCGCCGAGCGCGGCGTCGCGGTCCGACTCGACGAGTGAGCCACGGTACCGTCTGACGAGGATTTATATACGAGGAGCGCCGACCCGGTGGTATGGTAGAAACCAACACACCATACGAGTACGGCGACGTCGACGTGGAAGCGCTCGGCGAGAACCCGCCGCACGAACGCCAACACGGGACCGACACGGTCATCGTCGACGGATCGGCGATGAGCTACAGACGCTACACGAGCGCCGAGACGGAGTGAGCGCGCCGGGCCGACCCCACCGGTCGGCACCGCCCCGGTCGCCGCCGACGGCCCGGGCGGATTCGACGCGTCGCCCGCCGACTGCTTTCCCGTGAGCCGCGGTGACGACCCCGGTCGCCCCCACATTTATATCCCAGTCCGAAACCATTCGGAGTGTGATCGAACTACTCCCCGCACTCGATGTCGCCCTCGCCGTCGATCCGACCCTCCCGGCCGGGATGGGGCCGAACCCCGACGCCTTCCCCGGTCCCCGCCCGGGCGGGGTCACCTCGCTCCTCGGCAGCGCCGTCGGCGCGTTCCTGACGACGCTCATCGTCGGCGCGATACTGGTCGCCGTCGTCCCCGACTACACCCGCAAGCGAATGACGGAGGTGCTCGACGAGCCGATCGGCTCGTTTCTGTACGGCGTCGCCGCGCTGATCGCGCTGTTCGTCGCGATCGTCGTGTTCGTTATCACGCTGATCGGCATTCCGATCGCGATTCTGCTCGCGTTGGTCGCGTACGTCCTCTGGGCCGTCGGCGCGTCGATCGCGTTCCTCGCGATCGGCGACCGCCTCGTGGGCCACGGCGACGGCTGGACGACGCCGCTGCTCGTCGGCGCGGCGATAAACGGCGGCCTCACGCTGACGGGGGTCGGCGGCCTCGTCACGTTCGCGGTCGGGGCCACCGGGTTCGGGACCGTCCTCCGGGCGTACCTGTGACTGCCCGCGTGCGATTCGCCGGGCGCGAACGCAGGGGAAACTCAGTGAAACCCGCGCCCGACGTCCTCGTCGACGAGGTCGTCGAGCTCCGACGAGAGGAGCGCTTCGGCCTCCTCGAACGTCTCCGAGAGGTCGTCGAGTCCGTCGGGGCGGTCGTACATGTCGTACTCCATCGGCCCGAACGCGGGGCTGTCGAGGGCGTCCATCACGTCCTCGAACAGCGCGTCGCCCGTCGTCGGAGCGTCGGCGTGGGTCTCGAGGACCGCCTCGAGACGTTTCGCGCGCTCCTTCGCCTCGTCGGTGTCCTCGATCCCCCGGTTGACCCCGAACCGACCCCCGTCGTCGCCCTCGGGAAACAGCGGGTCGAGTTCGTCGTCGATCCGCCGGGCGACACGCGAGCCGACGCCGCGGACCTCGTAGGGGTTCTTCGCGAACGTCTTCAGTTGGAAGACGCCGACGGAGGGGTGACCGACGAACATGTCCTCGCCGACGCCGCCGCGGCGGTCCCCCGCGACGGCCCGCCACCCGCCCGCGTCGGCGTCCGATTCCACGACGTCTTCGAGAATGTCCTGCCAGTCGCGGACGCGCATACCTTCGGGTTCGGCCGAGACGGAGAAGAACCTATCGGCTCCGCCGTTCCGGGCGCCCCCGGGCGCGTCGTCCCCCCGATCGACAGCGTTTTTCGCTCGTGGGCGCACGATCAGATGTGAACGTTCGCGGCCCGGTGCTCGAGGTCGGCGACCCCCGAACGGTCGAGACGAGCCACGGCACCGGCGACCTCGTCGAGGTGACGATCCGCCCCGAGCGCGGGGCCGGCGCGCCCGTCGACGTGACGCTGTGGGGCAAGTGGACCGAGACCGCGACCGACCTCGAGCCGGGGATGGAGCTGCTCGTCACGGACGCCGAAGAGCGGGAGTTCGACGGCGAAACGTCGTACTCGACGACCGGGTCCTCGGCGGTCGTCGTCGAGCCGGACTTCCTGGTGGACGTGACCGACATTCGCGGGTGGGTCCAGTGTCCCCGGATCTACTATCTGAACAAGATTACCGGCCTCCCGCTGAAGTACCCCGTCGTCAAGGGGACCGTCGTCCACGACGTGTTCGGCGACCTGCTCCGGGGGCGGGACATCGACGACAGCATCGACGAGCGCGTCGCGACGGCCGCCCTCGAGGTGGGGCTGCTCGGGGAGACGGCCGAAGGCGTCGCCGACGACGTCAGACAGAACGCGGCCGCGATCGAGGGGTGGCTCCAGCAGGGCCGCTTCGGCGAGGACTCCTGGCGCTCCGAACAGACGCTGATCTCCGAGCGCTTCGGCATCAAGGGCCGGGCGGACGCGGTCCGCCGCGGGACCCCGGTCGAGTTGAAGACCGGCAAGAACCTGAAACGCGATCCGCGGTTCCAGGACAAGGTGCAGGCGACCTGTTATGCCCTGCTCTTGGCCGACGACATCGAGGACGCACCGGACACGGGGACGCTCCTCTACACGAAGAACACCGCGTTGGATCGGGCCGACGCCTCCGGCGACCTCTCCCCCGCCAAGGAGTTCTCGATCGGCCCCGGCTTCTTGAAGTACGTCCTCCGGGTCCGAAACGAGATCGCAGCCGCGGAGTACGACCGCTCCGTCCCCACCGGATTCGAGTCCGGCGCGAAGTGCGAGTACTGCTTCGAGCGGGACCCCTGCATGGCCGTCGCCGGGCGGCTCGATCAGGAGTCGAAGGCCGGGCAGTTGGGGGAGCCGCTCCCCGAGGCGGAACGGGCGTACTTCCAGCGGTTCTACCGGGCGATCGAGGACGAACGCCGGGCGGTCCACGCCGAGTACCGGAAGCTCTGGGAGCAATCGGCCGAGGAGCGCGCCGACGACGACCGCGCGCTGATCGGCCTCGAACCGACCGGGCGCGAGGCAATCTCCGGAGGCCGGTGGGAGCTTCGGGCCCGCCGGACGAGCGACGCCGTCTCGAAGCTCCGGGAGGGCGACCGCGTGCTCGCGAGCGACGGCCACCCGACGCGGGGGACCGCCGAACTCGCGACGATCGCCGAACTCGGCGAGGAGGTCGTCGTCGTCGCCGACGAGCCGATCGAGTTGCGCCGCCTCGATCAGTACCCCTCCGAGATCGGCGTCGACCGCCAGCTGACCGCCCTCCACGACGCGGTGCTACAGGGCGATCCCGACCGAAAGGACGTCCTCTTCGGCCGGCGCGAGCCGACGTTCTCGGGCGAGCGCCGGACGGTCATCGACAACAACGACGCCCAGGACGACGCGGTGAACGCCGCCCTGCGGGCCGACGACTTCGCGTTGATCCACGGACCGCCGGGGACGGGCAAGACCTACACCCTCGCGCACGCGGTCCGGTCGCTCGTCGAGCGCGGCGATCGGGTGTTGCTGTCGGCGTTTACCAACCGCGCCGTCGACAACGCGATCGAGGCGCTCGAGTCCCAGGGCTTTACCGACGTGTTGCGGTGGGGCTCGGAGACGGGCGTCCGCGACGACATGCAGGGGTACCGACTCGAACAGCGCGGCGACCCCGAGGAACGGGCGGCGACGCTCTCGTCGGCCGACGTGGTCGCCGCCACGACCGCGGCGTGTGGCTCTCGGGTCCTCAAATCGCAGTCCTTCGACGTCGCCGTGGTCGACGAGGCCGGCCAACTCACGGAACCCGGCACGTTCCTGCCGGCGACGCTCTCCGATCGGTTCGTCCTCGTCGGCGATCACCGACAGCTTCCACCGGTTGTCAGGGCCGAAAACGATCTTCAGACCTCTCTCTTCGAGCGGCTCATCGACGAGCACCCCGACGCCGCGGTCATGCTGGACCGGCAGTACCGGATGAGCCAGCGCATCCAGTACTTCCCGAGCGAGGAGTTCTACGACGGGCAACTCCGCCCGGCGACGGCCGAGGTGGCGGCCCGGCGACTCGCCGACCTGGACGGCGTCGACGCCGACGCCCTCCCGCCGGCGCTGTCCGGAGGCGTCTCCTTTCTCGACCCCGGCGGCGAGGCGAGGGGGAACGCGAACCCGACCGAAGCTGACCGGGTCGCCGGGGTCGTCCGGTCGTTCCTCGATGCGGGCGTCGATCCGGACCACATCGGCGTCATCGCGCCCTTCCGGGCGCAGGTCGCGGAGATCTCCCGCCGGCTCTCGGGGGTCGCCGTCGACACGGTGGATCGGTTCCAGGGCTCCGCGAAGGAGGTCGTCGTCATCTCCTTCACCGCGACCGGCGACCTGTCGAGCCCCATCTTCGAGGACCACCGCCGGATCAACGTCGCG
>Ga0209945_1000201_pt1 | contig 21413 bp, 20 predicted proteins | sample SalPonR2_A_D2_MG_FD_185703 | JGI IMG/M metagenome (GOLD analysis project Ga0209945, IMG submission 185703) | Salt pond soil microbial communities from South San Francisco under conditions of wetland restoration - Salt Pond MetaG R2_A_D2_MG... ...
CTCCCTTCGACGCCGACTTCGACTTCTACGCGGTGCGCGGGAACAACGACGGCGAGTGGGCCGTCGAGTCGACCGTCGACGCGTTCGGGGAGTACCTCGGTGAGGCCGGTACGCTGTCGTTCCCGGCTGGGGCCCCTGACCAGTCGGCGGCCGAGGCGGCTGCGTCGGTCGACACGACAGAGTCGGTCGACGTCGCGGTCACCCACGGCACGAGTGAGGTCGTCGTCGACGCGCTCGTCGACTGTGGCGACTACGACGTCGTGGTACACGGCCACACGCATGCCCGGGTCGTAGAGACGCGCGACGAGACGGTTCGGGTGAATCCGGGCGGACTGCCGATTCCCGTCGAGGGTGCCGACGACGCCTTTCACGTGGCGGTGCTCGACACCGGCGTGACGGGTGCCGAGGCGGTGACGAGCCATCGGTTAGAGCGTTGAACACTGCGGCCGCAGACCCGGTGATCCGCGTGGTGACCCGGAGGTTTATTGACGCGCTGGCGTATGGTCGGACATGAGACACGCACAGGGCGATCTTCTCACGATCGATCTGACCGAACGGACGGCAAGCACCGAGCCGATCGAGACCGAGCTCGCCTCGTTCGTGGGCGGCCGCGGACTCAACACCCGGCTCGCGTACGAGCGAATTCCGTTCGACGTCGATCCGCTCGGCCCGGAAAACCGACTGTACTTTTCGACCGGACCGATGCAGTACTCGCGAACGTCCTACACCGGGCGCATGGCGGCGACGGCCGTCTCACCGCTGACAGACGGCCTCCTCTCGTCGAACGCGGGCGGCTTCCTCTCACGCAACTTCACCGGAGCGGGATACGCCGCCGTCGAACTCGTTGGAGCGAGCGACGAACTGCTCGCGGTACACGTCCGTGAGCCCGACGCCGACGGCTCCCCGAACGTCACGTTCGAAGCCGTTCCCGGACTCGCCGAAGCGCGCGTCTCCGCTGTCTCGGCACACGTGGAATCTACGCACGATCTCGAGCCGGAGCACGTGGCGTGCGTGGGTCCGGCCGGCGAGAACGCCGTCCGATTCGCGTCGATCATGACCTCGGAGTCGCGTGCGTTCGGCCGCGGCGGGCTCGGTGCCGTGCTCGGGTCGAAAGGGGTGAAAGCGCTCACCTTCGACGGCGACGCCGACGCCGATGTCGACGTCGAGTGGCCGGACGAGGCGGGCGACGTCCACCGGGAGGCGGCTACCTCCGACTCGATCATGAAACGACAGGGGACGGCCAGTGTGACCGAACTCGCAAACGAGGTGGAGGCGCTCCCGTCGTACTACTTCGCCGAGCAGTCGTTCGAGGGAGCGGCCGGGATATCGGGCGACCGCGTCGAAGAGAAAAAGTACAAGAAAGGGACGTGCTCGCAGTGTGCGTTCGCGTGTAAGCTCCCCACCCGCGACGAGGCGACCGGCCTCGAGACCGAGGGCCCGGAGTTCGAGACGGTGATGGCCTTCGGCAGCAACGCCGGCGTCGACGACGTCGTCGACGTGATGGCCGCAAACGAGCTGTGTGACGAGCTCGGGATGGACACAATCTCGTGTGGCGACACCGTGTCGATGTACCTCGCGAGCGAGGACGAGTTCGGTAACGCGGAGCTCGCACAGTCGATAGTCGAGCAGATCGCCTATCGAGAGGGGGTCGGTGACACACTCGCAGAGGGCGTCCACCGGGTTCACGACGAGTTCGGCGTCGAAGACTGGACGGTGAAGGGACTCGACTTTTCCGGGCACGACGGCCGGCACCTGAACGGGCAAGGGCTCGCGTTTGCGACGGCGAACCGCGGTGCAGACCACATGTACGGCGAGTTCTACGCGTACGAGTACCCCCTGGTCGGGAAAGACAAGGCGCTCGATCCGCAGGGACTCGACGGGAAGCCGCCGAAGCTCGTGGAAAAAGAGAATCGGAACGCCGTCCTCGACTCGGCGGTGGTGTGTAAGTTCTCGCGAGGCGTGGTCACCGACGACCGGCTCGGAGCGCTTTTAGACGCCGACTACGAGGACCTGCTCGCGATCGGCGCCCAAATCGTCGAACTCGAGCGGGGGTTCAACAACGCGCGTGGATTCGACCGCACAGACGACACGCTCCCGTACGAGATCGACGGCTTCGAGGCGGGGCTCTCGGAGTACTACGCGCTCCGGGGATGGAACGACGACGGCACGGTCCCCGGATACGGCGACGAGCTCCTTGCCGACGCCGGCGACGTCGCGGGCACCGCGGACGACTGATCGGACAATTCACGATCGTCGCCGGTTCGACCGTCACTCCTCGCTCGGCTCGTGGACGTGCCCACACTCGGGACACCGCACTTCCTCACCGCGGAGGTCCGCGGAGGATTCACGCACCTCACGCATCACCGCAGAGATCCGGTCTTCGGCGTCGAGCTCTTCTGCGACGGCGAGGTCGACGCCCTCGACTTCGAGGAGGAACTTCGCGACCTCCGTCACCTCGTACATCATCTCGTCGAGGTCCTCGGCGGTGAAAAATCCAGACATCGCGCCGTAGAGGAACGTCGCTCCGGCTTTCGTCACCTTCTCTTCGAAGGCGTATCGTGCCTGGTTGACCGCCTGTGGCGTGTACGTGTCGGTCATGAACGGGACGAGCTCTGGGAGGTTCTCACCGATCTTCGTCATCTCGACGCCGGTTTCAGTCCGGAAGTCTGCACAGAGTCGGGCGATCGCCCACTCGCGAGCCGTGACGTACGTGCGATCCCGCAAGAACTCGTTGACCCGCTCGTAGCGGGCCCCGTCGATCTTCGTGAACCGCTCGTACGTCTGGACGTCACGCGGCACCGACGCGTCGGTGTCGGCCGGCGACGGGTCGGTCTCAGTGTCGTCGCGGTCTGAGCCGTCACCGACCCTGTCGTCGGTAGTGGCTGCGTCGTCTACGGCCGGATCCTCCGTGGCGTCCGTCGACGGCCCGGGATCGTCAGTCATGCTCGCTTTCAGTCGCGGCGCGGACAAATGGTTGTGGGTACCGCTGGTCGCCCCGACGGCGAACGCTTTTGAGACCCCCGCGTGAGAGAGAAATTATGCACGTGCTCTGTGGAATCGGCGGCAGCGACGACTCGCTGCGCGCGCTCGAGCAGACAGTCGACCGCGCGGCGGTTGCCGGCGATGACCTCACCATCGGGGTGGTAGAGAACCCGAACGCAGAGATCGCGGTCGAAGAGGTGATCCGCCGCGCGGAAGCGGCGATAGCTGCGGCGGGGATCGACGCTACGGTCCGCCACGTCGAGGGTGACCCGGGAAGCCGACTCGTCGATATCGCCGAACAAGAGGGATTCGACCGAATCGTGTTGGGTGGCGGACACACTAGCCCAATGGGAAAGATCTCGATCGGGCCGATAGCCGAGTTCGTCCTCTTGAACAGCAACACCTCGGTCACGCTCGTACGATGAGAGAACGACGCTACCCGGACGCGGTTGCGGGACGCTTCGAGACCCCACCGATCACGTTCACCGACGGCGAGGGACGCGAAATCGAGATACGCGAGTACGACGACTCGGAGGCGTCTTACGAGGCGCTCGTTGCGATGTACGACTCGTTCGACCCGTCGGACCGCGCACAGGGGATACCCCCTGGCGGTGAGTCGCGGGTACGCGAGTGGCTTGACGCGATCCTCACCGACGACTGTCTGAACGTGGTCGCCTGGTGTGCGGGGTCGGTCGCGGGTCACGCGACGCTCGTGCCGGACGACGAGGCGTACGAGCTCGCGATCTTCGTCCATCAGACCTACCAGCGCGCGGGCATCGGAACGCGGCTCATCCGTGGGCTCCTCGGGTGTGGACAGGCGGCCGGGATCGAACAGGTGTGGCTCACCGTCGAGCGGTGGAACCGCGCGGCCGTCTCACTGTACGAGAAGATCGGCTTCGAGACGTCGAACACCGAAAGCTTCGAACTCGAGATGGCGCTGCGCCTCAACGAGTCGACGGACGATACAGCCGCCGAGAACGACTCAGACGACGGCTCGGCCGAGTAGTCCGATCACAGCGCCCGGCGTCGAATCTTCAAGGCTTTACGTGCGGACGCCGACCGCAAAGTCATGAGTCACCGCATTCTGTTGTTGGGAGCCCCAGGCGCCGGGAAGGGCACACAGAGCGCGAAGCTGGCCGACGCGTACGATCTCGCCCACGTCACCACAGGGGACGCGCTTCGAGCGAACAAGGACATGGAGACGGAACACGGGACGCCGCGCTCGTACATGGAGGCGGGCGAACTCGTGCCGGATCCCGTCGTCAACGAGATCGTCGAACAGGCGCTCTCGGACGCTGACGGCTTCGTTCTCGACGGCTACCCCCGAACGCTCGAACAGGCCGAGTTCCTCTCGTCTATCACCGACCTCGACGCGGTCGTCTTCCTCGACGTCGACGAGGAGGTGCTCGTCGACCGGCTCACGGGCCGTCGCGTGTGTGAATCGTGTGGCGCGAACTACCACGTCGAGTTCCAGCCGCCGGAAGAACCCGGCGTCTGTGACGAGTGCGGTGGCGACCTCGTCCAGCGCGAGGACGACACCGAGGAGACGGCCCGCGAGCGACTCGCCGTCTACGAGGAGAACACGGCACCCGTCGTCGAGCACTTCGCGGCGGAAGGCGTCTTGGAGACGGTCGACGGCGAAGCACCGCCGGAGGCCGTCTTCGAGCGGATCCAGTCGGTCGTCGAATCGTAAGCCTCGAGCCGAGGTCTCGTCGAGTGCGGCTCACGGGGACGCCCGCTCGTCGATCCTACAAGCTTCTTAACCGTCGACGACGAACCGACGATCAATGGGTAAAGTCGAACGACGGGTTCGCTCGCTCGTCGACGGCGACGACGAGATGCGAACCGCCGTTGAAGTCGTCCTCGATCGCGCCACGGACGGCGAGGTTCGCTGGGTCGACGTCCGCGACGAGATAACGAGCGGCCAGTGGGGCCGGCTGATAGAAAAAGAGGTGCTCGTCGACGGCGAGGAGGGGTTCGCACTCGCGAGCACCGACGAGATCGAAGCGGGACTCGAGACGCCCGACGATTCCGCCGGGAGCGACGTCGAGACTCCAGAGACCACGTCGTGGTCGAAGTGGGACAAGCTAGCGGCGGTCGCGACGGTCGGTGCGTTCGCCGGATACGCGGTCGCACCGGTTCGAGACCTCATTGCGGGGGCGATCGACGTGGTGTTGGGGCCGCTGCTCTCGCTCGTCCCCTTCTACGTGATCATCATGCTCATCGCACTCGCGACCGGGCTCTACTCCACGCTGTTGCGCGCCGGGCTCATGGACATGGAGAAGATGAGCATGTATCAAGACCGGATGAAAGACATCCAAGAGCGCCGGAAGGACGCGAAAGAACGCGACGACGACGAGGCGCTCGACGCTATCCAAGAAGAACAGATGGACGCGATGGGCGACCAACTCGGCATGTTCAAAGAACAGTTCCGCCCGATGGTCTGGATCATGTTCCTCACGATCCCGGCGTTCCTCTGGATGTTCTGGGTGATCGGCTACCGCGGCGCCGAGTCCGCGTACCCGGCGATCGCCACCCAGGAGATCATCGTGCCGCTCGCCGGTGCCGTGACGTGGGACGCCGGGCTCGTCGGGCCGTTACAGATGTGGATCGTCTGGTACTTCCTTTGCTCGATGGCGTTCACACAGATCGTCCAGAAGAGCTTGAACATCCAGATGTCGCCGTCGTCGTCCTGATCGGACGCGCCGCGCGACCGGGTCCGCTCCTCGGGCCGTCGCCCCGGTCGGGCTACTCGCTGCCGTTCGACCCGCTGTCTTTTATCTCGCCGTCCTCCTCGTCGGCTTGCACCGCTTCGGCGACCGCCTCGAACGCGGCGAGGATGACCCGCTTACACGCTCGTCCCTCGGTCGTCCAGTGGTTGGCGTAATCGAGCATGTCGTCGTAGATGTCCGGTTTGCAGCCGGCCGCCTGTGGATGCCCGCCGCCGTTCACTCGACCGGCGACCTCGTGGGCGTACTGGAAGCGTTCTGATCCCCGGATGGACGCCGACCCGGCGGGCTTGACGATCACGGCGGCGTCGGCACCGGCCTCACGGAGTCGGTCTGCCACCTCGTTCTGTGAACAGCGGCCGTAGGTCACACCGACCGACCACTCGCCGACCTCGTGGACGACCGCCCGGTCCACGGCTGCGTCGATCCGCGCGGTCTTTTCGACTCGTCGTGATTCGAGGTACGTCCCAACCGTCTCAGGAAGGTTTGCGCCGTACGCCCCGATGAGTGCCGTGTAGGTCTCGCTTCCCGACCAGTACGAGAAGTCGGCGAGGTCGTCGGACCGCGGGTCCGTCTTGATCCACAGGTCGTGGTCGCGCGTCACCGCGGCGAGTTCGTGCCACCGCTCGTCGAAGTCGGTCGCGAGCGACCGGAGCGTCACGTCGGCGGTGCACTCCTCGTCTGATTCCCCGACGACGAGGTCGACCCCGGTATCGCGGACCGCGTCGGCGACCGTCACATCCCACTGATGATGGTCGAACCACCGAACCGAGGCTGCCGTCTCTCCGAGCGATTCGAGTGAGTCCGCTATCGGCTCGTAGTCGTCCGGACAAAGGTCACAGACGTACACATCGACGTCCGCCTCGGCGTATTCTGCGACGCGTTCGAGGGTGGTGTCGAGTGCGTACGGACCGGCGGCGAGGAGGCCTACCGAAGACCGAGTGTGTGCGTCCTCGGTTGGGTCGACGTCTGTGGTCTCGTCGGCGTCCACAGCGGTATTATCGGCGCCCTCGGTCGCCTCGTCGCGTCCGGTTGCGTCGGCGTCCGCGTCGTCGCCAGCCGCTTTCGCGGCTAGTGCTCGCTCGAAGGGCTCCGGGTCGAGTGCTGCGTCGTGGGCGGCCCGAATCATCGCCGCGCAGGCGAGCCCGTCGGCGTCGCCGTCGGCTATCACGACGGCATCGGCGCCCTCGATCGTCTCGCGGTCGCGAGTCTCTGCTCGTTGTTCGTCCAGTGAGTCGGGATAAAAGAAGCCGGCACCCGGGAGGCGAGTGTACCGAGACAGCGGCCTCCCCGTGTTGTCGATGAGCTCGTCGTCCATACGTGAACAGCGGCCGGGAGGGGGAAAACTCCGCCGCTCTCGGGGTAGCGCTTTCCGACTCAGTCGTGTCGAGCTATCGGGATGGTCGTCGAATCTGGCTGCGGTCCCCATCCGGATGGCGCCATCGGCACGAGTCGTTCAACCGCTGTATCCGAGTTGTCGGGAGTGGCTGGGTTCGTCGTCGTTGTTGGGGCAGTTCGGTGATTCGGCGAATCGCTGCGGTGATTCGGCGAGCTAGTCCGTCGTGTCGCTGGGTTGGTGCGGTTGGTCGTCGTCGGGGTAGGTGTCATTCTGGCGTATCGGGGGGGCGGCTCGGTCGATCGGTTGGTAACTCGAACGGGCGTGTGTAGTGGACGTTATCGCGACCGTGTACAAACATCTCATCTCTACGTAACTCCTCCACCAACTTAACAATAATGAACGATTGTGAGGTTCTCGCGTACGGTCCTTCGGGAGCCGTTCGGGACCGAACGTTCTAATCACCCGGCGGTCGTGGTGCGGCCGTGAACGAGCGCGACGCCCTCCGACGACTCGCGGCCGACCTCTCGCCCGCCGGCGACGACGCGGCGGTCGTCGACGACACCGTCATCACCACCGACATGCTCCACGAGCGAACCGACTTCCCGCCGGGAACGACCCGCTACACCGCAGGATGGCGCGCGGTTGGAGCCTCGCTCTCGGACGTTGCCGCGATGGGGGCAGAAGCCACCGCGGCGGTCGCCGTCTACGCGGACGAACGGTTTGACCCCGATGCACTCGACGCCTTCGTCGCGGGCGCGACCGACGTCTGTGCTGCGGTCGACGCGTCGTACGTCGGCGGCGACCTGGACACCCACGCCGAGTTCACGACCGCGACGACCGCGATCGGGACGACCCCTGCCGACGGCGTCGTCCGTCGGTCGGGCGCGGCTCCCGGTGACGTCCTCTGTGTCACCGGCCGATGGGGTCGCTCGGCCGCCGCCCTCAGACTCTTCGACCGGGAAACCGCCGAGGCGACCGACCGGGCGAACGAGCTCTTCCGGTTCACCCCGCGGGTCGCCGCCGGTCGCACGCTCGCCGAGACGGCCACCGCGATGATGGACTCCTCGGACGGGCTCGCACGCTCGCTCCACCAGATCGCCGAGGCGAGCGACGTCGGTATCGCACTCGACGACCGATCACTTCCGGCACACCCGGCCGTCGAGGCCGTGACTACCGACGCCGACGAACAGTTCGAGATGGCTACGTACTTCGGCGAGGACTTCGAGCTCGTGTGTACGCTTCCCCCGGCCGCTGTCGACCGTGCTCGCCGTGAGTGTCCGGTCGAGCTCACTCGCATTGGAACCGTCCGTGCAGCCGACACCGGCGTCACCGTCGACGGCGACCCGCTCACAGACCGCGGCTACACCCACGGGTGAGTCCCGTCGAGAACACCGATTCTCGCGCGGTGCGCCGAGTGTCCGACCCGTCACTCGGTCGATTCGTCGGCGTCGACGTCCGCGTGAATCTCCTCGAGTTCCGCTTCGACCGCCTCGTCGGTCTCGGCCGATGCCGGCGGCTCACCACCCTCATCGGAGGGCTCCTCCCCGCCGACGTCCCCTTTGAGGGTCTCGAGTTCGGCATCGACCGCTCCCTGAGTCGAGAGCTCCTCGAGCTCTCGGTCGATGTCGTCTTCCTCAGAGAGCGCGCTCTCGAACGCGCCTGACGCTTCGAGTTCGTCCATCGCCTCCGAGCGCGCCTCCATCTCTTCGGTCCGCTCTTCGGCGCGTTCGATAGAGCGCCCCACGTCCTCCATCTCGTCGCCGACGCCGGTCATCGCCTCCGAGACGCGTGAAGAGGCCTCTGCTGCCTCGTAGCGCGCCTTCATCGTCTCTTTTTTCGTGCGGAACTCCTCGATCTGGTTCTGCAGACGATTTTTCTTTTCGACGAGCCCCTGCTGGGTGTCGTCGAGGTCGGCTATCTGTCCCTCGAGCGCCTCGATCTGGCTCATCTTCGACTTCTTCTTCTCGAGGGCCTTCCGCGCGAGGTCGTCGCGGTCCTGTTGAACCGCCTCGCGGGCCTGGCGGTTGTGCTTCTCGACGTTCTCTTCGAGCTTTCGCTTCTGGATCTCCAGGCGTTTCTTCTGTGTCGTAAGGTCTGCGATCCCCTGTTTGACGTCCTGGAGCTCGTCACGCATTTGTTCGTACGAGTAGTCGAGCGTCTCCGTCGGGTCTTCTGCGCGATTCAACAGCGTGTTTACCTTCGAGCGGATGACGTAGGAGGCGCGCGAGAGGATTCCCATAGTCGGAGTAACGGCTCCATGCGTTAAAATCTCATGTGGTTTCGCTCATCCAGCACTCTCATTCGAGACGGGGTCACAACCCGGCACGCATCCAATCTGAGCGCCGACGGACGGCACCGTCACGAGTCGCTCGCCGTCACGAGCCGCTCGTCGTCGCATTTGCCGTCGCGTTCGTCGTCGCGTCTGATCCTCCCGTTGTGTTCGCGGTACCGCTGGTAGCGCCGTCCGAGTCGGCTCTGTCGCCGCCCACCAGGAACTCGACGACTCCGGTGAGGAACGCCTCGTTGTCGGCTACGTCGTAGCGCGCGGCGGTGGCGAACGACGTGTCACCTACGGCGAGTACGTCTCCGTCGCGCACGGCGAGCGTATGGCGTCTGGGGGCGTCGGTTCCCGCGGTTCGAGCCGTGGTGCCCGTCACGAGCACCGGCTCACCGTCGCCAGTGCTCTGCACCTCGCTCGCGACGCTGAACGCGACCGTCGCGTTCTCGTCGAGCGTCGCTGCACCGGTACCCGAGAGCACCGCCTCGCCGCTCGGCTCCGCAACGACCTGCTGGTAGGTGCCGTCGTTTTGCGCTTGGTCGTACACGTACCGCGTGTCGAACTGGACGTCGAACCGCGATCCGAGTCCGGTGAGCCGGCTCTCCCGCTCGCTCAGTTGGGCCCCGAAGAGCCCGCCGCTGATCGAGGTGCGTGTCGGCTCGGAGAGGATCAGCAGCCGCCCGCCGTCGTCGACGAACGCGTCGATGGCGTCGATCTCGGACTCGCTGTACGCGGTCGCAGGGTCGACGACGACGAGTGCGTCCGCGGACCCGAGCGCCTCCTCGAACTCTCCCGTCTCGTGGAACTGGACCCGTGCACCGGACCGCCCGATCCCTTCGGTGAGCGGTCCGATATCCGCGCGGGTGAATCGGTTCCCGTTCGAGTCGTCCACGAGCACGACGGCTCCCGCGCCGATCGACGGGTCGGGATCTACGGCGCCGCCGCGTGGCAAGGGTTCGCTCACGGTGTCGGCGTCGAACGCGTCGAAGCTCGCGTTCGTCGACGCGCTCGACGATCCGCCGACCGAGAGGCCGACAGCCGCGACCACGACGATCGCGGCGACGACGACGGTCACGAACAGGCCGCGTCGGAGACTCATCGGTCACCCCCGAGGATCGTGATACCTCGGTGTGTCGCCGGTAGGCGATCCCCCGGTGCGGCTGGGAATGCGAGGCCGGGCGGCGACCGCCGCTCCATCGACGACCGGGTACTGTTCTGCACCGGCGACCCTGTCACCTCGGCCGTCCTCGTGCCCGTCTCGCCCGTCGTATCGACCGCGCTCGCCGCAGCCGCGCCGTCGACGACCGGCGTCTCGGCCCCGAGCACTCCCGCGGGCACCATCAGATACGTCGGGAGCCCGGTTCCTTCCTCGCGGTACACGTCGACCCCGGTTAGCTCGCGCGACGGTGCGTCGCTCGCGAGGTACGCGCTCTGTGTCAGAAACGTCGACTGCGTGTCTGCCGGCCGCATCACCTCGACGGTCGGGTCCTCGATGCCTGCTGCCGCCGCCGCAGCGTCGACCGCTCGTTCTCTATCGCCTATCGAATCCGCGAGACCGTTCTCGACCGCCGCGAGTCCGGTGTAGGTCGCCGCCTCGGCCAGTTCGTCGCGCTCGAGTGCCAGCCGGTCGGCACGGTGTTCGTACACTGCCCCGAGGAACGCCGATTGGATCGTCGCGAGCCCGTGGAGGAATTCCCGGCTGTCCCCGCCGCTGAGCTTGTTTGGCCCCGTCGTCGCGATCTGTTCGTTCGGCTCGATCCGTGGCGGCGCCTGTGCGACGACGCCGACGCTCCCGACTGTCGACGAGGGCTTCACGTAGATCGACTCCGCGGGGGCGATCGCGTAGTACGCACCCGAGGCGGCCGCGGCATCGACGGCGGCGACGACCGGCATCTGTTCGGCGGTCCGTACGGTCTCCATGTACATTTCTTCGCTCGCCGGTGCGCTGCCCCCACCGCTGTTGGCGACCACGACGACCGCGTCGGCCTCCGCTCTGGCCGCCTCCATCTGTGCCGAATACGAGGTGGCCTGCGCGCCGGTGATGCTGCCGTCGACGTAGACGACGGCGACGGTGCCGCCGGGTGCGGACGCCAGGCCGACCGCCACCGGCGCGAGGATGGCACCGAGGACCACACCGAGTACGACGAAGACCACGTACGAGTCGACCGCGAAGCGCCAGGCACGTCTGACCCGTGAGAACATTGTGCAGTATACGTGGCGTCGAACACATAAACCACGTGGTGAACAGCGCGCCGTCAGTTGCTCAGGATCTCGTCGAGCGTGTCGCCCCGGCGTCGCGCAGCTCCGAGCCAGCGTCTCGTTCGGGGTCGTAGCGGGCGAGCGTCTCCTCGCGCGCGAAGCCCGTGGGCTCCCACACCACGGTCAACTCCTCGCCGGGAGACGCCGGAGCCAGCGTCACCTGATCGCCAGTCGAGACGACACCGTCTCCGGGCCAGGGGTCAACCGATACCGTCTCGTTCGCCGCTTCCCGGTGCACCGAGAGTTCAGTGGCCAAAATATCGTCGGGTCCGAGCGCGGTGACGACTACGCCGTCCGTCGTCGCTTCGACCTCGAAACTCGCTTCCGGCGGCGCAGTGTCGTCGACGAGTCCGAACACGCCCGCTCCGACGACGGTCAACACGAGCGCCACGACGGCTACGAGCACGCTGGTGCCGGCGACGGGGACGAATCCGCGGCGATCGGGTACGAGAGAGCGCATACGCGTTGTCACCCACGACGGATCATAGCTGTTTGTCCACGATTATTAGGATTGATAACCTAGCCGGTCGACACGGAACCGCAATCGCATTAGTGAGTCGGCTCGTAGACGAACTGTGACTCGTTCGACCGAGCGCTCAGACACCACGACCGCCCGAGCGACTCCGGCCTCGGAGACCCCCACTGGTCGGGCCCGCGGCCCGCGTGGTATCGTGCAGGCGTGGATCGCAGTCCTCACTCGACCGACTCGGTTCTTCGCACGTGGCGTCGTCCCCGGCGACCAAGCGCCGGGACTGACGTTCGCCGCGGTCGTCGCCGGGGTGTTCACCCTCGGGTGGACCGTGACGGAGCCAGCGATCGTTCCCGGCATCGCCGACAGCGTGGCGCTCTCCGCTGTCGTCGTCGTCCTGATCGTCACGGCGCTCGGCGCTCCCGTCGGACTCCACTTGACGGCCGCACTCGCGACGCTGTCGCTTCTCGTCGCCAGCGTGGAGGGAATCCCCTCGGTCAGACTTCGTGACCGCGGTGGCGTGAGCGAGACGGTGCAGGTGGTCGCGTACGCGAGTGCGCCGATGGCGCTCGCCGGCCCCGCGCTCCCGGGCCTTCGAATACTCTGTGGCGCGTACGCGACGCTGCTGCTCCTGGTTGGTCTCCACACAGTACACGAGACGACGCCACTCCGCACGCTCGTCGCTGGCGTGCCGCCGGCCCTGTTCGGATACGGTGTCGGCTACCGCGTCGTCGACGCCATCCGTACGGTCCTGAGTGCCTGAGTGGGTTTCGACAACCGTTTTAAGCGGGAGCCACTCGATACACGCAAATGGAATCCTGTATCATCTGTGGCACAGACGTCGAGGGTGACGGCCGGATCTGCCGGTCTCATCAAGAAGACGTCGTCTTCGACTTCCGCGGGAACAGCCCGGACCAACTCGTCGAGAACCGTTTCTACCGCGGCGTCGTCGACGGCTACGCCGACTTCGGCGTCTTCGTCGACCTGGCACCCGGCGTCACCGGTCTCCTCCACCGCTCGGAGTTAGACATGCGCCTCGAGAGTCTCGAGTGGGAGCCCGGCGACGACGTATTCGTGCAGGTCACCGGCGTGCGCGACAACGGGAACATCGACCTCGCGTGGTCGATTCGGCAGGCCGACCGCGAGTTCCGTGGTGAACTCGTCCACGACGGCGACAGCGAGTGGCTCCCAACAGACCAGGCCGATGAGACTGAGGCGACTGACACCGCGGCTGAGTCAGCACCGGCAGAGCCAGAACCGGCCGAGCCAGAACCGGCCGAGTCGACCGACGGCGTGGTCGAGACGGAGCCGACCGAACCGGAGTCGGAGCCGACCGAACCGGAGTCGGAGCCGACCGAACCGGAGTCGGAGCCGACCGTCGAAGCGACGGCCGAGCCGGCCGACTCGACGGCCCCTGCACCGGACGAGCGAGTCACCGTCGCCTCCCTCGGCGATCGCGTCGACGAGACGGTCCGTCTCGAGGGCGAGGTCGTGAGCGTCAGACAGACCGGTGGACCGACGATCTTCGAGCTGCGCGACGAGACGGGCGTCGTCGACGCGGCAGCGTTCGTCGAGCCGGGTGTCCGTGCGTACCCAGACGTAGTCGTCGGCGACGCGATTCGCCTCGACGGCGAGGTCGAGCGCCGCCGTGGCGACCTACAGGTCGAGACCGAGGCGCTCGCCGTGCTCGCGGGCGACGACGCCGACGCGGTCGAGACGCGACTCGCCGAAGCACTCGCTGCGGAGGCCAGACCCGAAGGACTCCAGCCGCTCGCTGGTGACGAGACGGTCGCGGAGCTCGGCGAGGGGCTCCTAGACGCTGCCGAGGCGATCCGTCGTGCCGTACTCGAGTCGCGGCCGATCGTGGTCCGACATCCGGCGACAGCGGACGGCTACGTGGCGGGCGCGGCACTCGAGCGGGCCGTACTCCCCCTGATCGGTGACGCACACGAACAAAGCGACGCGGCGTACCACTACTTCACGCGTCGACCCACCGACGAGCCGGTGTACGGGATGGACGCAGCGACGAACGACGCCACGCGGATGCTTCAGGACCGTGACCGACACGACGAGAAGCTGCCGTTGTTCGTGCTCGCCGGCATCGGGTCGACGACCGAGTCCGCGGACGGGCTCGACCTGCTCTCCGTGTACGACGTCGAGGCGGTCGTCGTCGACGCCGCGGTCGCCGACGCCGAGACGCGTGAGCAGGTCGACACGCTGGTGTCGCCGACGCTCGAGTCCGTCGACGCCGACCTCTCGACGGGAGCGCTCGTCTCCTCGCTCGCCTCCGCGGTCAACGACGCGGTGCGGTCGGACCTCGTGCACCTCCCGGCGGTGAGTTACTGGGCGGAGACGCCAGATCGGTACGTGACGCTCGCGCGGGACGCAGGCTACGACCGCGAACGGATCGCGGAGCTCCGAGAGGCGGTCGCCTTAGAGGCGTACTACCAGTCGTACCAGGACAAACGCGAGCTGATCGACGACCTGTTGTTCGACGACGGCGGTGACCTCGCCGCACACGTCTCGGCGCAGTTCCGCGAGAAGCTCGAGACCGAACGCGAGACGGCGAGCGCGAATCTCGTCACGGAGTCGGTGAACGGCGTCGAGTTCGCGCTGTTGGACACCGACGCGTACACCCACCGCTACGACTTCCCACCGACGCCGCTTCTACTCGACGACCTCCACCGACACCACGCCAACGGCGACGCCTTTGCCACCGTCGGCATCGGTACCGACGAGCTGTACGTCCGCTCGACGGGCGACCTCTCCGTGCGGTCGGTCGCCTCTCGTGCGGCCGAGATCGCTCCGGGCGCAGACGTCTCGACGGCGGGGCGCCGCGAGGGGAAGATCTCGTTCCTCGCCGGCGAGCGCGACGCGGTCGAAGACGCGGTCGTCGCCGCGATCGCCGACGCGTTCTGAGCGCGTCCGACTCGTCGGTCACAGCGCCTGGCCTGTGGTTGTGCTCCCCCTCCAGAACGCTCCAACAGAGTCGATTACTGTGATTTGGCGCGGCGAAACGGTCCCGGCGGGAGCCGGAGTTCGTCCAGTTCTGGGAGGTGTTTAACATTGAACACGAGCTTCAGCTCGTCGGAGACCGGGTACCCGTTACAGGAGAGTCGAAACCCTCGGTCGGTGAGATCCGGCGAGAGGATGTGGTTCGCGGGCTGTGAGAGGTCGCCTTCGTGGAGGTACACTGCACAGTTTGCACACGCGCCGCCCCGGCACGAAAACGGCCAGGCGTATCCACGGTTCTCTGCGGCCTCAAGGAGACTCTCGTCGGATTCGACGAGGAATCGACCGTAGTCTGTGGACGGCAGCCCCGCGTCGGCCGCCTTCGCAAACAGGTCCTCGTCGTCTAAGGCCCAGCCGCGGTCGGCGACCGCCTCGTAGTCGAGGAACGTCACGCGGGTCTGTGCCTCCTCGGTGGTTGCATCTGGGTCGATATCGAACGACTCGTCGGGTGCTGGCTCCGTGGACGTCCCGTTCAGGTCGCGGTCGGCGAGCTCGCGGTAGGCCCGCCGAACGAGAGTGAATTCCGCTATCGATCCGCCGGTGTCGGGGTGTGCTTCTTTGACACGCTCTCGGTACGCCCGTTCGACGTCGTCGTCGTCGGCGTCGTCGGGGACGTCTAACACGTCGAACGGCGAGACCATTCGCGATACAGCGTAGCCGATCCAGACACATAAACGTCTCACTCGGCGCCGGTGACGTGTCGCAGTCGGAGGTGACTCGACGGCCGTGACGGGGTGACCCGACGTTGCCGCCGACCCGTCGACCGTGACGGACTCACCGCTCACCGTTTAACTGATCGGAGTGTCTGTGCTACCACGATGGGAAACGCGGACCTGCGCGATCTCGCGTCGATACGGACGGTGCCCTTCGACGACCTCGAGGGGAGCGTCGTCGCCGTCGACGCGCACAACTGGCTGTACCGGTACCTCACGACGACGGTGAAGTGGACGAGTTCGTCGGCGTACACGACCGACGACGGCGTCGAGGTGCCGAACTTGATCGGCGTCGTGACGGGCCTCGCCTCGCTCTTCGAACACGACCTCACGCCGGTGATGGTGTTCGACGGCGAGGTGACGTCGATGAAAGCCGACGAGGTCGCGGAGCGTCGCGCCCAACGAGAGCGCGCCGAGGAGCGACGGGCCGAGGCGGCGGCCCGCGGTGACGACGTCGAAGCCGCCCGGCTCTCGGCGCGAACACAGCGACTCACCGACGTCATTCAACGGACGACCCGCGAGCTGCTCGGTCTACTCGACGTGCCGGTGGTCGAGGCACCGGCCGAAGGCGAGGCACAGTGTGCACACATGGCGGCGGGCGGCTCGGTCGATCACGCCGGCAGCGAGGACTACGACACGCTGTTGTTCGGCGCGCCGACGACCCTGCGGGGCCTGACGAGCAAGGGCGACCCCGAGCTGATGGACCTCGAAGCGACGCTCGCCGACCTCGAGTTGGACCGTGGGGGACTCGTCGACGTCGCGATGCTGTGTGGAACGGACTTCAACGAGGGCGTCCACGGTGTGGGTCCGAAGACGGCCGTCTCGGCCGTTCGCGAGCACGGCGACCTCTGGGGAGTGCTCGAGGCGCGCGACGCGTCGATCTCGAACGCGGAGGCGGTCCGTTCGTTCTTCCTCGATCCACCCGTCAGAGACGTCTCCGTCGACGAGACGGTCTCACCGGACGTCGACGCTGCCCGGGCGTACGTCGTCGACGAGTGGGGTGTCGACCCGAGTTCGGTCGAGCGAGGATTCGACCGGATCCGGGAGTCACAGGTACAGACCGGGCTCGATCGGTGGACGTGACGGGTCAGTGATCAGCCGTGCGCGCGTCGTCGTCTCTGCGTCTGACGACCACGGTAGGTTTACAGTTGCCCCTCGCCAACCGAGAAACATGAAGGTGCTGGTAGCCGGTGGAACCGGCTTCATCGGGTCACATCTCTGTCGCGCGCTCGCCGAGGCCGGTCACGAGGTGACCGCGCTGTCGCGGTCACCTGCGCAGACGCCGGAGGGTGTCGAGAGCGTCGTCGGCGACGTCACGGCGCCCGACTCGATCGCGTCTGCGGTCGACGGGCAGGACGCGGTGGTGAACCTCGTCGCGCTCTCGCCGCTTTTCGAGCCGAAAGGGGGGAACGTCATGCACGACCGCGTCCACCGGGCCGGCACCGAGAATCTGGTTCGTGCCGCCGAGTCCGCCGACGTGGACCGGTTCGTCCAGCTCAGCGCGCTCGGTGCCGACCCAGACGGCGACACGGCGTACATCCGCGCGAAGGGTGCGGCCGAACGAATCGTCGAGGAGAGCGACCTCGACTGGACGGTGTTCCGCCCCTCCGTCGTCTTCGGAGAGGGCGGCGAGTTCGTCTCGTTCACCAAGCGATTAAAGAAACTGTTCGCCCCGCTCGTCCCACTGTATCCGCTCCCCGGTGGCGGAAAGACGCGGTTTCAGCCGATCCACGTCGACGACCTCGTCTCGATGATCGTCGAGTCGCTCGAGGGAGACGAACACGTCGGCGCGACCTACGAGATCGGCGGCCCAGAACGGCTGACACTGCGTACGGTGACCCAACTCGTCTACGAGGCGGAACGAAACGGCGTGACGATCGTCCCGCTGCCGATGCCGCTCGCGCGGATCGGACTCGGCGTGCTCGGTGCCGTCCCAGGGTTCCCGATGGGCAGTGACCAGTACCGGTCGTTACAGTTCGACAACACCACCGACGACAACGACGTCGACGCGTTCGGGGTCGACGCCGCCGACCTCACGACGCTCGGCTCGTATCTGGGGGTTGAGTGACCATGTGCGGGACGGTCCACGGTCGCGAGGGGCTCGACGGCGCGTCGAGTCCGGATCGACCACCAGAACCATTATGTACCCGATACGACTCTGCACATTCAATTGAGCGGGTGAGTTCACGATGAAACTGGCAATGATCGGCTTCGGACAGGCGGGAGGGAAAGTCGTCGACAAGTTCTTAGAGTACGACAAGCGAACCGGCTCCGAGATCGTTCGCGCCGCGGCGGCGGTGAACACGGCGAAAGCAGACCTGATGGGTCTCGAACACATTCGCGAGGACCAGCGTGTGCTCATCGGCCAGTCGCGGGTGAAAGGCCACGGCGTTGGCGCCGACAACGAACTCGGCGCGGAGATCGCCGAGGAGGACATCGACGAGGTGCAAGGAACGATCGACTCGATTCCGGTCCACGAGGTCGACGCTTTCCTGATCATCGCCGGGCTCGGCGGTGGGACGGGGTCCGGCGGCGCACCGGTCCTCGCGAAACATCTCAAACGCATCTACACGGAGCCGGTGTACGGGATGGGCATCCTCCCCGGGAGCGACGAAGGGGGGATCTACACGCTCAACGCGGCGCGGTCGTTCCAGACGTTCGTCCGCGAGGTGGACAACCTGTTAGTGTTCGACAACGACGCCTGGCGCAAGACCGGCGAGTCCGTCCAGGGCGGATACGATCAAATAAACGAAGAGATCGTTCGTCGGTTCGGGATCCTCTTCGGTGCCGGCGAGGTACAGGAGGGACAAGAGGTCGCAGAGAGCGTCGTCGACTCCTCTGAGATCATCAACACGCTCTCCGGCGGGGGCGTCTCGACGGTCGGCTACGCCGAAGAGGAGGTCGATGACCCGAACAGCAGTGGACTGCTCTCACGACTCCGCGGCGACGACGGCGCCGACGAGCTCGATAGTGCTCACACCACCAATCGGATCACGAGTCTCGTCCGTAAGGCGGCACTCGGCCGGCTCACGCTTCCGTGTGAGGTCGACGGGACGGAGCGTGCGCTACTCGTCCTCGCCGGGCCGCCGGCGTACCTCAACCGGAAGGGAATAGAGCGCGGTCGGAAGTGGCTCGAAGAACAGACCGGCTCGATGGAGGTTCGCGGCGGCGACTACCCGTACAGCGGCTCCGGCTTCGTCGCCAGCGCGATCCTGCTCTCCGGCGTGACGAACGTCCCGCGGATCAAAGAGCTCCAGCAGGTCGCCATCGAGGCACAGGAGAACCTCGACGAGATCCGCCAGGAGAGCGAGGAGAACCTCGAAGAGCTCGTCTCCGACGACAGCGACGAGCTCGAGTCGCTGTTTTGACCCGGCCGCCGGATGGACGTCATCGTTCCGTTCGCCGTCGACGAGCCGAAATCACGCCTCGCACCCGTCCTCTCTCCCGACGAGCGACGCGAGTTCGCCCGAGCGATGCTCGCGGACGTGCTCGACGCCATCGTGACGGCTGGCGGCAGCCCGCACGTCCTCGCGACCGCGCCTTTTGATCCGACCGCCGACCTCCCCGGGTCACTCGATCCGCCCGTCGTCGTCGACGATCGGCCGTTGACCGACGCCGTCAACGCGGTGCTCGAACGTCACGGACACGCCGCTGTGAACCCACCCACCGAACCACACACGGCCGGTGACTCGGCCTCCGGGTCTCGGGGGGGCGTCGCCGTCGTGATGGCAGACCTCGCGCTCGCCACACCGGACGCGCTCACGCGGCTCTTCGATCCGGACCGAGACGGCAACCGGTCTGAGGAGTCGTCCGCCGACGTGACGATTGCGCCGGGTCGCGGCGGTGGCACCAACGCGCTCGTCGTGCGGCAGCCGGCGTTCCGCGTCGACTACCACGGCGCGTCGTACCTCGACCACCGGCGCGCCGCCGAGCGGCTCGACGCGACGGTCCACACCGTCGACTCGTATCGCCTCGCGGTCGATATCGACGAGCCAACCGACCTGGCGGAGGCACTACTACACGGGTCGGGGGCCGCGTCGGTGTGGCTCCGTGAGGCGGGATTCACACTCGAGACCGACGACGGACGCGTGACCGCGACGCGGGCGTGACGGGTACTCGATGCGACCGGTAAGTGGCGCGACCGCGACGCTTTTGCTCTTCGGTCACCCACCACGGGACGTGTTCGCGGGCGAAGCCGAGTACGACGTGGACGTCGACGTCGAAGAGCGAGCAGTCGAGCGACTGCTCTCCGTCGAGCCGGCCGATGTCGACACGCCAAGGTCGCTCACCTTCGCCCGGAACGTGTTCATCCCGCTGACGACGGCGTGCCGGTACACCTGTACGTACTGTACGTACTACGACGTGCCAGGAGAGGCGAGTCTGCTCTCGCCAGCGGAGGTACGCGACCAGTGTCGCGTGGGTGCAGACGCGGGCTGTACCGAGGCACTGTTCACCTTCGGTGATGCGCCCGACGCGCGGTACACGGCGATCCACGAGCAGCTCGACGCGTGGGGGTTCGAAGACATCCACGACTACCTCTACCGTGCCTGTGAGATCGCCTTAGCGGAAGGCCTCTTACCGCACTCGAATCCAGGCGACCTCACCGAAGACCAGTTCGAGACCCTCCGCGAGGTGAACGCCTCGATGGGAGTGATGCTCGAGACGACCGCCGATGTCGACGCCCACAGCGGCAGCCGCCGGAAGACGCCCGGCCAGCGGCTCCACACGATTCGTGCCGCCGGAAGACACGCTGTTCCGTTCACCACGGGCATCCTCGTCGGCATCGGCGAGGGGTGGCGCGACCGCGCAGAAAGTCTCCTCGCGATCCGTACGCTCCACGAGCGGTACGGCCACGTACAAGAGGTGATCGTACAGAACGTCGTGCCGAACGAGCGCTCCGACTTCCCGAAGCCGAGCCTCGAGACGATGCGCCGGGTCGTCGCCATGGCGCGAGCTGCGCTCCCACCGGAGGTCTCGGTGCAGGTCCCGCCGAACCTCTCGCCGGCGGCCGAGCTGGTCGACTGTGGGATCGACGACCTCGGCGGGGTCTCGCCGGTGACGGACGACTACATCAACCCTGCGTACGCCTGGCCCGACCTCGACGGGCTTCGCGCGGTCGCCGACGCCGGCGGACTCACGCTTCGCGAGCGGCTCCCGACATACGACCGATATCTTCCGACCGATCTTCGACCGTCTGATACGTCCCCGCCACCGGTGCCAGCGCAATCGAGCAGTGAATCGTGGCTCTCCCCGCGGATCCGATCGCGGATACGCGCCGATGACGTCCATGGCCGGCGACTTGTTGCTGTCGCCCGCGGCAACGGGCCACTCGACCCCACGCCGGTCAATACAGTCCCCACTAGTGACACCTGACGGTCCCGGTACTCTATTATGCTGTGGTAAAAATGGGTAGGTGATGGTATCGTTACAGTTCGGACTGACGGCGATCACGGCCGTCGCAGCAGATGTACTGCTCACCGCCGTGTTGTTCGTCGGCGGTTTCCTCGGCGTACTACTTTTTGGACGGACGGTGTTCGTGCCAGCGATCGACAGGGCGCTCACCGCTCGTGGCTTCGACGAAGCGGTTCGTGGCCTCGGGTCGCGCGTCGCGAGCGCGGTCGTCTGGGTGGCG
>Ga0209945_1000209_pt1 | contig 21005 bp, 24 predicted proteins | sample SalPonR2_A_D2_MG_FD_185703 | JGI IMG/M metagenome (GOLD analysis project Ga0209945, IMG submission 185703) | Salt pond soil microbial communities from South San Francisco under conditions of wetland restoration - Salt Pond MetaG R2_A_D2_MG... ...
ACCGGGTCGAACTCGACTCCGGCGACGTGGTCCACTGCCTCCACAACCACGTGGAGGAGTTCGACCTCGACGAGCCGGTGTCGCTGGAGCTCACCGCCGACCACCCGCTGGCGTGGTACCCGCGGTAAGCGCGTCGCTGTCGGCTGTTGTCGGGTTTTGATTTAAAAGCGAGCAACGGAACCGTTCAGAACGTGAACAGGAAGGGAAGCACGTACGCGACGAGCAGGCCGACGAGGGTGACGGCCGCGCCGATGCCGACTTCGCGGCTGCCGAACCCCTGCATTGGAGAGGTCACGCGTTCGTCCGGGTCGGGTTCGTGAGAGTGGTCGTCCATGTGCGGTGGTGGGTGCGGGGGACACATAAGGGCATCTGAATGGGGCAGTCGAACTCGACCCGTAGTCGACATGCACCGCGCTTTCTCGCAACTGATTCGGACTTCCAGTCGAACGACTCAGGATCGAGAACACTTCGGCCCTCCGCTCGAGTATGAATTTATATGACCGCGAGCGTAACACAGACGTATGTCTGAAACGGGTACAAACGACGGTGACGTCGACGACCCCGAGACGACGACGATCAATGTCCGGGTCACTGAACGCCAGCTGGCGGAGATCGACGCGGTCTGGAAAGAAGAGGGATACACTTCTCGGAGCGAGTTCCTTCGGCACGCGATCCGAGACGCGACGGAGCACCCCGGTGCCTCTCGCGGTATGCTGGCGAGCATCGCGGCCGAGGAACACGCGATGCGGCACGGCGAGAGCGGGGCCGTCTCTCGCGACGAGGTCCTCGAGATGATCGATGACGAGGAGTGACGACTGGACCTGGGAGTTTCGGCCGCCCGCCGCGCGGGCGTTCGAGGGGCTCGACGGGGCGATACAGCGGCGTCTCGTCTCGAAGCTTGACGAGATCGTGACCGACGAGTGGCGGGATCCGCCCGAATATATCGAACCGCTCTCGGGCGTTCCGCACGGCAAGATCCGCATCGGTGACTATCGGTTAGGTGCCGATGCCGATCGCGATCGAGAGACCGTGGTGATCTACGACATCGAGCATCGCTCGGGCGCGTACCGTCCGGGCGATGACTGAACGCCGACCCGAAGGTGATGAGCGACTCACGAACGCCTGATGAGGGCTCGACCGGAGCCGACGACAGTACCGAGCGGCCGCCCCGCTACGAGCAGGTGATCCGGTGGGCCAAATATATAAAAGAGCACCCGCCAGAGGTGTGGGGACCACAGCAGAACGCGGTCGTGAACGGCCAGATCGAGAGCGCGCAGGCGGTCAACGTGAACTCCGATGATAAAACCCGGATTCGGGAGTTCGCGAACGAGGTGTTGCGGGCAGAACGCGAGGAAGACGAGCGCGACGAGAGCGTGGAGTAGATCGGACCAGATTGTTCAACCGTAGAGTATCTCGTCGATGTCCTCTTCGAGGTGACCTGACGAGACCCACGCGTCGTCGGCGTCTGCGACGAGGTCGGCGAACTCCCAGACGGAGACACCGGCGAGGTCGGCGGCCGTCGTCAGGGAGAGCTCACCGTCGGCGAACCGTTCGAGCGCGCGCTCCCTCCACCACGCTTCGAGCCCTTCGGAGAGGAGCTTCCGCACTGCCGTGCTCCGATCGAGGCGTTCCGATTCCATGTATTTCTCGAGCTCGGCTTCGAGGTCCTCGGGGACGCGCGTGGAGATTGTGGCGATAGAGCTTGCTATGTCTGTAATGTATACAGATGTTCGTACCGCCACTCGCAGGGAAGCCTAGACCAGATCCTATTCGATGTTCTCGACGATGTTCCCCGTTCCGGGATCCGGATTCTCGAAGGTACCGACCCCGTCAATTTCGACTTTTGCTATCGGCTTCTCAAGATCTTCATCGTCGAAATCGTCGATCCACACATCCGTGTTTACTTGGACTTCTTCGAAGGCCTCACTCACATTCTGCCCTTCGTCACCGCAGTACAGCTTCGCATCGACGACACCTTGTTTTCCGTTGCCCCCGCCTCCGTTCTCGGTCGTGAGGATACGGATCTTCTTTCCGCCCCCTGCGAATTTCACTCTCTCGACGTGATCACTCACGTTCTCGTTCGATTCGCCGCTGTCGTCCTCATCGCACTCGATCGCAAACGTCCGCGTCTTGTCCACAGTCGTTCCGGTGTTTACTACTTCGCCTAAGAAGGTGAGTACGAGGTCCAGCGTTCCGCTTCTGTCGCATTCAGAGACCACGTCGGCAGAGTTCCCTGTGTCTATCGTAATTTCGGCACGGTTGTCGGCGGCCGATTCCTCATCATCCTCGGTGCCTTCGTCCGGTTCCCCTTCAATCTCGACTTGGATATTACCGCCGACCGCCTCAACCTCAACCACTCCGGTTGCCGATTCGAGTTTCGCGGTGACGGTCAGGGTGAGCTCCTTGGCGAACTGATTCTCAATCCGTACGAGTTCCTCACCCGCGTCGTCGTCAAGTCCCAGGTACGCGTGCTCGTCCTCGACGACATTCACTTCCACCCCGCGCTCGGCTTCGACGCTGCTGAACGCGCCGGTGCCGACGCTCATCGCACCGGAACTCGCGCCGCCGAGCAGCAGGATCGCGTGTCGTCGTTTCATATTCAAATACGATCTCGTCGATCAGTCGCCACGACGCGTTCCGACCCTAAGGTTATGCGGCGCCGGAACCCGAGTAGGCACCGCTTGAAACCCTGCACTTACGTCAATTCCGGAGGCTCGTCCGGTTCGCCGACCTTCATCTCCGCGGTGTAGTACTTGTGCGCCAGCGCGGAGAACAGGAACGCCACGACGATGGCGACCGTCCACGCGAACTCCGGGAGCAGCGTGAACGGCCACGTGTCGAGCCACACTGCGCCGGCGAGCGCGGCGGCGACGCCCGAGAGCCCGACGTAGTAGGTGCTCCAGGGAATCTCTCTCCCCTCGACTACGTCCATATATAAATCGACGTCCTGCAGCGCGGGCGTCGGCTCGACGGTGCCCCGGTTCTTGTTGAAGCGGACGACGCCCGCGTCGTCCATCATCGGTAGGTGTGACTGCTGGAGCGCGGTGTACACGCGCTTGCGTTCGCTGCCCGTGATCTCCGTCGTGTCGATCCCGTTCTCCCAGGCCGCGATCTGTTCGGCCATGTCGCCGATCGCGATCGTCTCGTCGCCCTCTTTTTTCAGGAGGTGTAACGCGAATCGCCGACGCTGGTTCGCCAGCACGTCGAACAGCTCGTCTTCGGACACCTCCCGTGTCGGTTCCGCCCTCCCCCCCTCGACCTGCTGTACCGACGCCATTTCTGTCAGACACATATGAACACGCCAACATAAACCCCGTGGTTATGATAACTATCTAAACTTTCACGCCGTTCATACTGTCGCTAATCAAGCCGATTATTCCGGCTTACAGCAACTAATACGGTATCTCACGGCACAGCATGAACCACATCACGGGCCGACCGGCCGGCAATTATCAGTCACGGTCACGTTCATTTTTCGCTTAGCTGATGACTACTGGCCTTTCAGAGCCGGCCTGAACGCGGTCCGAGAGCGTCTCAGGATCGCCCTGAAGACGCGAGTGGGTGTTCAGGCACTCCCGGAACGTACACGTCCGTGTTCTGTCTTGCCCGGAACCGGTTCTGCAGGTTCATAACGATATGGAAGAGACCCGACAAGCATCACAGAGCGGCGCCGGACAACATCGGGCGTCATGCGTCGGCGATCAGAGATTGCGTGCAGTCGGCGGGTGCAGCGCGGATGGCAATCCCGTGATTGGTGATATAATGTTTAATTCACATGGATTTATCAATGGCGCACCAATATTCATCTCAGTAAACACGAAGTACCACTCGCTATCGTGATGCCTGCTCAACGCCGGAATGAATCAACGATATGCCCACCACCCGCCGCACCCTGACTCTCGCCCTCCTCCTCGTAGCGGCGAGTGCGCTGATCTTCACCACGGGCGCGGCGGTCATCGACGGCGACGCCGACACCGTCGCCGACGGTGACCTCGCGGTCCAGCCGGCCGACGGCCCGAACGGGCAGTACGCCTATTTAAATGACGACGACGAGATCGCGATCGACATCTCCGCGTCGAACCCGAACATCAAGGACCCCTCGTTCGGGGGCGTCAACGTCGGATCGACCGGGCGGATAGACGGCGTCTTCGAGATCACCTACACGGGCGACCGGTACGCCGAGGTGTGGATCGGCTACCCGAACGAGTCGGTCACGTTCGTCGCCGGCGGCGACTCGGTCGAGGGCAGGGCGAACAACGTCACGCTCGCGCCGAACCAGACGGTCACGGTCGGGCTCGAATTCGACACGCGCGGCGCGGAGGCCGGGACGCAGTTGGGCGCCGACGAGTTCGCGATCGAGGCCCGGATCGCGGACCCCGAAGACGCCGACGACGTGCCGACCGCGACGACCAGCAACGCGCAGGCGAGGGGCGAGGACGGGGCGACGATCACGGTCACGGCGCCGAACGCGACCGCCCGCGAGTTCGACGCGTGGGGCGTCGGGTACGGCGCCACGGTGGAGTTCGACGCCGGGGGGATGCACCTCGCCGGCGGGAACGTCACGCTCGACGGGGTCGATCTGGCGGGCGTCCGAACCGACAACGTCGACGTGACCGCGGTCGGAGGCCCGGACCCGACCGGCGGCGGGACCGTGCTGACCGCGCCGACCGACCCTCGGCCGGTCGGGTACCTCTCTCTCGAACGCGACTTCGCACCCGACGCGGTCGACGAGATGACGGTCCGGTTCAGCGCGGACCGGGACCACCTCGACGCGACCGGGACGGACCCGCGAGCCCTGACGCTCTACCGCCGGACCGCCGCCGGCGACTGGGTGGAGGTGCCCGTCTCGGTCGTGGACGAGGAGGCCGCCCGGATACAGGATCTGCCCGAGGACCGCGTCCACTTCCGCGCGACGACGAGCGCGTCCTCGACGTTCGCGGTCGCGGCGCACGGGCCTCGGTTCGACGTGACGGCGACGGACCTCGACCCGCAGGCGATCGACCCCGGAGACGAGGCCGCGGTTCGGGCGACCCTGCGGAACGGCGGGGGCGCGGCGGGCGAGCGGCGGGTGACGCTGACGGCGAACGGCGACCCGGTCGCGAACCGGACGGTCGCGCTCGCGCCGAACGAGACGACGACGGTGGCGCTCGCCGGGACCTTCCCGGACGCCGGCGAGTACGACCTCGCGGTGGCGGGGGCCGACGCCGGGACGCTGCTCGTCGGCGACCCGGCCGGTGAGGGGAGCGAGTCTGACGGCACGGACGCGGGGACCGACACGGGCGCGACAGCTGACGAGAACGCGCGAGGGGGAGCGAGCAGCGTCGACGGCGGTGACGAGCCGGGCGCGGGGTCGACCGACGAACCGGGTGCGGGGTCGGCCGACGACCCGACCGAGGAGCCGAGCGCCATCGACCTCGTCGAACTCGGGGGGCTGCTCGCGGGGGTGACGCTCTCGCGCCTGCAGCGGTCGTGAGCGCGGCTCCGTCGACAGGTCTTACTCGCTGGTCTACGAGGGTCGGAGCGTGACGGCCTCCTCGACCCAACGGAGCGACGAGACCGGGGCGAACCGGAACCCCGACGGCTCCGGGCTCCGACACGACCTAGCCGCGGGGATCCGACTCGCCGACGTGCTCGTGCTCGCGGCGGTCCCCGCGCTGCTCGGCGCCGTCTTCACCCTCCCCGAGTCCACGCGTCGGTCGCTCGCGTTCGCGTACACCGATCCGACGCTTCTCACGGCGTTTACCGCTCACTACGTCCACCTCGATCCGGGCCACCTCGCCGGCAACGTCGCCGGCTACTGTCTCCTCGTCGGGGTCGGCTACGCGCTCGCGGTGCTCGGCGACGCGCGCCGCTTTTTCCTGACCGCGCTGGCGACGTTCCTGTTGGCGTTCCCGTTCGTCCTCTCGGCGCTGAACCTCGCGGTCCCGCGGAACGCCATCGGGTTCGGCTTCTCCGGGATCAACATGGCGCTTTCGGGGCTGCTCCCCCTGCTGCTCGGCGCGTACGCCCGCGAGCGCATCGTTCCGGGCGCGTCGATCCGCGCGCTACCCGCGGTCTTCTTCGGACTGGTCGGCTGGATCGCGCTGCTCGCCCTCCCGCTCTCCGCGGCCGACCTCGGCGTGGCCGGCATCGCGACGGGGGTCGCGGGCGCGCTCCTCGCGGTGCTGTACGCGTCGAGCGCCGGGATATCGATTCGAGCGAGCGCCGCCGACATCGCCCGCGCGGTCGCGTCGCGCCCCGGCGACGGAGAGCTGTTCGTCGTGGGCGCGGTCCTGGTCGTCGGCTACCCCGTCGTCGGGTTCCCGACGGACCCGGCCGTCGCCGGCAGCGTCGTGAACCTCTACGTCCACTTTTTGGGCTTTTGTCTGGCCTTCATCGGCCCGTTCGCCCTCTTCGCGACCGGGACCTTCGAGGAGGAGTGAGACGGGAGCCGGCGGATCGTCGGCCGGGCCTCGGCCGCGCGGTATCGTCGCAATCTGCTCGGACCCGCGCATTTATTACCTGTCGTTTGCGTTTCATAATCGAAGTCACACGCTGGTGCGCGACGGGCACGCGCGCCCCGAGAGTCGCACCATCCACGAGTATGTCACCGAAACGCACCCTCACGCTCGCGCTGCAGGTCGCGGCCGTCGTGGTCGTCGTCGCGCTGATCGCCGGGCAGCTGCTCGGACAGCCGGTGCTTCTCAGTTTCGTCGAGACCGGGAGCATGCAGCCGACGCTCGATCCGGGCGACGGGTTCGTCGCGATTCCGACCGCTCTCACGGGCGGGTTAGACACCGGAGACGTGGTGACGTTCGACGCCCAGGAGATACAGGGCGGCGGGCTGACCACCCACCGAATCGTCGACGAGACGGAGCGCGGGTACATCACGCGAGGAGACAACAACCCCTTTACCGATCAGGACGGCGGCGAGCCGGTCGTCCAGGAGGCCGACGTCGTCGCGAAGGCGCTCACCGTCGGCGGGAGCGTGGTGGTGATCCCCTACCTCGGGACCGTGGCCATGGCGGTCCAGTCCGGGATCGGTTCCGCCCAGACGTGGCTCGCGGTCACGTTCGGCGTCCGGTCGCTGCAGGGGACACAGGGGCTCGCGTACATCCTCTTTGGCCTCTCCGTCGTCGCGTACGCGGTCGACTGGTTCCTGACTCGCAACTCGCGCGGGACTCGAGAGCGCGACCGCTCCCGCGAGGACGGCACCTCCGTGCTCGCCATCGTCGGCGTCCTCGCGCTCGTGTTGATGGCGACGGCGACCGCGGCCATGGTCGTCCCGGCGGGCACACAGGAGTACGGCGTCGTGAGCGCCGAGTTCGAGTCCGACAATCCCACCGTCATCGAGCGCGGGACGAGCCAACAGCTGGAGTACGTCGTCCCCAACGCCGGACTGGTGCCGGTGTACGCCTACGTCACCCCGGCGAGTCCGGGCGTCGAGGTGTCCCCTCAGCGACTCGCGGTCGGGAGTCGGGGCGAGGCGTCGACGACGGTGACGCTCGCCGCGCCCGACGAGACGGGGTACTACCGGCTGTTCGTCGTCGAACACCGATACCTCGCCGTGTTACCGCCCGGCGTGATAGACGAGTTGTACGGGCTCCACCCGTGGGCCCCGCTGGTCGCCATCAACGGCCTCCTTGGCGGCGCCATCGCCGGGACCGGGGTGGTGCTGCTCCGCGGAGAGCCGGCCCGGATACGCTCGCGGGAATCGCGCGCCAAACCGCCGCTGCACCGCCGCATCCTCCGAGAGATATACAAGTGATCACATGAGTCAGCCAGCGTCGTCCGACACTCGGCTCCGCCTTCGGGCGGTACTGAACGCACAGTTCGCCCTGCTTCTCGCGGTCTGTCTGCTCGCCGCGGCGGCCGGGGGCGCGCTCGTCTACACGGTTCACGTGGACCCTGGGACCGAGACGCAGACGCGGACGGTTTCGTCGATGACCGTCGAGACGGAGTACGTCCACTCGGCCGAGGTGACGGAGCCGAACCCGGTGTTCGACATCGGGACGGTGCTCGACGGACGGAACACGTACTTCACGCGGGTCGCGCCCGTCCTCGACGTCGCCGTGGAGACGAGCTACGCGGCCGCCGCGGCGAGCGACGTGGCGGTCTCCTACGAGTCGGTACTCGTCGTGCGCAACGTCGGCGGCGACGGCGAGACGGTCTACTGGCAGGAGCGTGAGCCACTGACGACCGAGACGGTCTCCGGAGTCGCACCCGGCGAGACGGCGGCCGCCTCCTTCGCGCTCAACAGCTCCGCGATCAGCGCGACGGCGGATCAGATCGAGTCGGATCTCGGGGCCTCCCCCGGCGAGCGCGAGACGTTCGTCACGACGACCGTGACCGTCGACGGCGCGATCAACGGCGAGCAGACCTCGTACACGCGGACGGTCGACATGACGCTCACGCACGGCGGCGAGACGTACAGCGTCTCGGAGCCCGGCGTCCAGTCGGACACGGTGGAGCAAACGGAGCCGGTGACGGTCGAGCGGCGCTACGGGCCCCTCCGTTCGCTTGGCGGGCCGCTGCTGTTCCTCGCGGGCGTCGCCGGGGCCGGCGGGCTGTTGTACGCCCGCCGCGAGGTCGGACTCGCGCTCTCTCCGGCCGAGAGGGCGTACCTCGACTACCGGGACGACCGCTCGGAGTTCGCAGAGTGGATCACCGAGATCCGCCTCCCCGAGCCGGCTCACGACCGCCCCGAGGCCGAGGCGGCGACGCTGAGGGACCTCGTCGACTTCGCCATCGACAACGACGCCGGCGTCGTCGAGGACCCGAGGACCGGCGCGTACCACGCCGTGACCGACGAGTTCGTCTACACCTACGTTCCGCCGACGCCGGCGGCCGACGGCGGCGCGGCGGGGAAAGCGATCGGTGGCGACGGGGTCGCGAGCGCCGGCGGCGGCGGCGGACCCGGAAGCCCTGACCCCCTGGATGGACCGACGGGCATAAACGACGACGTGTCGCTCGACGAGGCGTGGCGGCGGGCCGGTTTCGACCCCGGAACCGTCCCGATAGATCGGCTGCCGAACGGCCCGGCGGCGGCTCCCGTGTCGGCGGCCGAGCGCGACACCGACGACACGGGAGGCGACTGAAGCGAGTGACACTCGGCGCCCGGTTCGGTCGTCCAGAGAGCAGCAGGCGAGCGGTCGATGGGAGCGTGTGGGGGTGGTCGCTCCGCCCGTCGCGGGGTGTGAAAAGTAACCTACTTGAGTGCGGGCGGAAAACCAACGAATGGAGTCCCGTGGTGTAGTGGCCAATCATAATGGCCTTTGGAGCCATTGACGGCGGTTCGAATCCGCCCGGGACTATTCTCCGAACGAAGTGAGGAGCATAGTCACAACGAGGATTCGAAGCAGAGAACGGAGCGAAGCGGAGTGACCGCGGTTCGAATCCGCCCGGGACTATTCTGCCGCGAGCAACCTCGCGAGCGGCGAACACGTCCCGCGGATTCGGGTCCAGAAGACGAGAGGATTCGAGCCCAGAAGACGAGAACAGTCGCCTCACGGCGTCATCGGCGGAACCGTCACGATCAGGACGTTCCCGTCGTCGTACGCGAAGCGGATGTCCGCGTGCAGTTGTTGGACACACCAGTAGACGATCCAGAGGCCGATCCCCTGACCGTGTTGGAGGGGCGTCTCCTCGCCCGCACGCAGCGTTTGGATCTCTTGGTCCGGGATCGGATCGTTCTGGTCGCGGATCTCGAACCGGGCGGTGTCGTCGGCGCCCGCGGGTCGCGTGACCGTGATCGTCACGGTCGGATCGGGCGTCTCGGCGTGGACGACCGCGTTCTGGACGAGGTTGCGCAAGAGCAGCGACAACACCACCTCGTCGGTCCGGAGCCGGAGCGAGGGCGGCGTGACGGTCCAGTCGACGGTCGCGTCGTCGCCGGCCGCGGCGGTCTCGGTGACGACGTCGGCCAACACGTCGGCGACCGAGAGGGCCGCGGGCTGTGTGGTGCGCTGTTGCACCTCCTCGAAGGCCCGCGCCTTCTCGGCGATGGCGTTTAACCGGTCGCTCGCGTCGACGATGGTCTTCGCCTGTGTGACGTGCGTCGGGTCGGTGGCGTTCGATTCGAGCAGTTCCGCGTAGCCGCTTATCACGGTCATCTCGTTGCGGAGGTTGTGTCTGAGGACGCGGTTGAGCACGCCGAGCTGCTGCTCGCGCCGCCGTTGCTCGGTGATGTCGTACAACACGAGCATGCTCCCGACCGAGTCGCCGCTCGGATCGGTCAGCGGGGTGTACGAGAGCGCGAACGTCGCGCCCCCGTTCGCCTCCGGCGACAGTTCGCCTCGCTCGCGGAGCGTCTCCAGCGGCGCCCCGAGGACGGCCTCCAGCGAGGCGGGGAACGAGTCCAACGCCGGGGCGGAAAACAGCGCCCTCGCGCGGTCGTTGGCCTGGACGATCTGTGCTTCGGCGTCGAGGACCAAGACGGGGTCGGAAAGCGAGTCCAGCCCGGTGCGTTCCGCGGTCCGCTGTGTCGCCGGGTTCGTCTCGAACATGTGCGTGCCGACGAACGCGTACGCGTCGAGCGCGACGTGGACGAGCATGAACGGCGCCATCAGGTGTAGCTGCGGGACCGGCCCGACGCTGAACAGCCAGAGCGACCCGCCGACCGACGGGGGGACGGTGCTCAGGATGACCGCCGTGGCCTCGCGCCGGTAGAGGGCGCCGTAACTGAGGATGGCGCCGACCAGCAGCAGCGAGCCGACGGCGGCCGTCCCGAGCGAGAACAGGAGCGCGAAGACGCCCCACGGCTGAACCGCGTACGTGACGGTCGCCAGCCCGAACACCGGGTCGATCTGGAAGTCGGTCCACACGAGTCCGTGAACGGCGTTCGTCGCGGTGAGCCCGGCCGACAGGACGGGCACGGCCATGCTGGCCCCGAAAAGCGGCGTCCGAATGAGGTCTCCCCGGCCGGTGTAATCGAGTCCGAAGGCGAGGAAAAACGGCCCCATGAACGTGAGACAGACGAACACGACGGCGGCGAGCGCGGCCCGCACCGTCGGATCGAATACCAAGAGCGCGAGTCCGTAGGTCAGACAGAACACGGCGACGGAGGCCATGTTCCCCATGAACCAGGCCGCGCCCGGATTCGCCCGCTGTGTGTACAGGTACTGCACCAGCGACAACGCACCGACGGCGGCGCCGAACGAGGCGACGACGAACCCGACCCCGAGAGCCCCTGGCACCATGGGTGTCTGCTTTGCCGAACGACGATAATAGCGTTGCGGGACAGGTCTCCTCACGCGGGAACGCGATCCGATCTGTTTGCTGTTGTTCGATGTTGTTTGATGCTGCTCGATGCTGTTCGATGCTGCTTGGTGCTGTCCGATACTTGTCCGATACGACCCGCGGTGATGTGTGTCATTTTTTACCATGCGGTTCGTGCGGGTGTACATGGAGACAGCTCAGTACCGCGATGCGGTCGTCGCGAACCGGCACAAACACGACTTCGAGGCGGTAGACGCCGAAACGAACGGCTTCGAGGCGGTGTGGGAGGCGTACGACAACGACGCCACGGTGGGGGCGGTCCGAATCTTCGCGACGCTCGTCCGCGAGGACGCGGTCAGCACCCCCGACGACATCGTGTCGACCGCAGACGAGTTCCGAGACTTCCTCGTCGCCAACACCGCGGAGGGCGAGCGGACGACGCCGCTCGGCTACGTCGTCTTCGCGGTGCCGAGTCCCGATCCGTCGATCGTCGAGGCGGCGAAGTCGTACACGGTCGCGCAGCGCCGGACGAACGTCTTCCCGCTCGTGTACGACTGCGAGGCGGAGACGCTCCACCGACACGAGGTCCCCCGACTGAAGGGCCGCGGAATCTACAAACGCCAGGCGGCGGACGTCGAGCGCCTCTTCGAGGTTTAAACGGGAAGCCGAGAGTGTATAAGCGGCCTCCGGGGATATTTATAAGCGAATTCTGAGAATATATAAAAGAACGTTCGCAGACGCCGCACAGATTGGCCGCTCGGGTTGGCCGTTCGGATAGGCCGCTCAGACCAGCCGCCCAGATCAGTCGCTCAGATCAGTCGCTCGGCGATCCGACCGGCGCCCTCGGCGGCGGCCGTCGCGGGGTTGTCGGGGGAGACGACCTCCACGTCGCGGTCGAGTTCGGCGGAGAGCCGCTTTTCGAACTCCTCGGTGAGGCCGGGGATACAGGCCATCCCGCCGGTCGCGGCGATGGGGCGACCCAGCGCGAGTTGGTACGGCTTCATGTGGTCGTTCGCGAGTTCCGGGAGGAACTCGTTGGCGACGATGTCGACCGCCTCGTCGATGTACCGATCGACCGGCTCCTGAACGCCGCGGTCGACGGTGAACTCGTGGCTCCCGCCGCCGGGCTGTTGGATCACGTCCGTGAACGGCTCGAAGTCGTACACGTCGGCGTGCTCTTCTTTGTACTCGCGGGCGGTCGTCCGGTCGATGTGGACGCGGCCCTGACTCTCCTCTTCGACCGCGGCGACGATACGCCGGTCGACCTCGTTGCCCGTCACCGAACCGGTCGAGAACGGCGAGAGCTGTTCGCCGCGCCGGTAGGCGCAGGCCTCCAGCGTGGTCGAACCCATGTTGATCGAGACGAACACCTCGTCGATGGCGTCGAGGTCGTCGCCGTACGCGGGGATGGCCCCGCACAGCGACTCGGGGTAGCTCCGGGTCTCGACCTGACCGATCGACGACCCCTCGATCACCGACTTGAGGTTGTTCACGCCAGTCTCGTTGTCGATGGTCGGCACGGCGTAGACGACGGCGCTGTCTTCGGGCACGTCGTGTGCGTCCACGACGGCCTCGAAGAAGCGCTCCGCGTCGGCGACGCTCTCGTCGTCCTCGGGGAGCCCGGACCGGAGCATGAATCGCACCGTGTCGGGGTACTCGATAGCGGCCTCGTGGCCGAAGAGGACCTTCTCGTCGCCCGTGATGGCGTCCTCGTAGGTCGCCAGGCACGTCAGCGTCGAGTGACGCTCGCGCCCCCCGCGTCCGTCGGGGAGGTCGAACACGGTCCGCGTGCTGCCGAGTTTGACGCCGACCGCGTCGGGGCCGTCTGTACTGTTGATGTCCGTGGATTCGTCGTCGTCCTCGCTCATGATGTACTCGCACACGAAGCGATCCGGACGATGGAGACGAGACTGATCCGATGGTCAGCAGGAGTAAAGGGCCGGTCGTAACGGGGGGCGTCGAACCCCTCCAGCCGGCGCCGGAGGGCGGCGACGGTCCCGTCGTCGATCCAGCCGAGTTCGGCGTAGTACGCCAGCGCGTCGCGGCTCCGCACGTGGCCGCCGACGTCGACGAGGTAGCCGAGCCACTCGCCGAGTTCGTGTTCCGCGTCCGTCGAGGCCGGGATGCCCGTCAGGTACGGTCGGCCGCCGGCGTCGGATCGGGTCCCGTCGCCGGACAGCCGCTGCCCGCGTTGACGCTGGAGCAGTTCGGTGAACGCGGCCGAGCGCGCCGCCTGTTCGGCCCGGTTCCGGTTCGGCTGACGAAGCGGCCGCTCCCGAGGCCCCTCGTCGGCACCGTCTCGCGGCGCGTCCGCGATCCGGCGCAGCTCCCGTACGTCGTATTGCCGTGGATTCAGACTCATATTCCGTCCGTCGTTCGCGTCCGTACGGAACACCTCGCAGGCCAGATATATGATAGTTGCTGCGTGGTTCTCACGGCTGAGAACCGCCGGATCGGCGGCCCGCGAGCCTACTCTATCGTCTCCCGGCCGACGACGGCCTCCAGCTGCAGTTCGTACAGCGTGAACCCGACGTTCTCGATCGCCTCGTCGAACAGCCGAAACGCGGGGAACCACTCGTTGATCCGCTCCTCGTCCGCGTCGCCCTGCCACTCGCGGAGCGGGCCGCGGATCTGGACGCTCCACGACCCCGAGTCGGTGGCCCCGTAGCACACGAACGTGGCGGTCTCGGTCGTGTCGATGAACCCGCGCTTCTCGCTGTGGCCGTCGTGGTCGCTCACGCGGAGGAGGAAGGCGTCGCCGTCGTAGTGGTAGCTCAGCGGGACCGCGTAGGCGTCGTCGCCGTCCGCGAGTCCGAGGACGCCGTGATCGCCCGACCGCAGGCGCTCCTCGACGGCTTCCTCGGACAGTCCACCGGTGTACACGTACGCTGCGTGTTCCATGACCGACCAGACGCGGCGCGGGCACAAATAGACACCCCGGTCAGCGGCGGGGGAGGAGGTGTTCGATCCGAGCGTGACGACGACGGTGAAAAGAGGTTACTCGGCGTCGTTCCACGGGAGCGGCTCGGTACACCAGTGACAGAAGTCGAGTTCGGCGTCGGTCTCCTTCCCGCAGTTCGGGCACTCGACTCGCATGGAGTCGCCGTCCTCGCCGACGGTCTCGGTGACCGGGGCGGCGGCGGCCCCGTCGTCGTCCGCGCTCGCGGCGCGGCGCCGGACCGCCTCGGCCGTGGCGTCGACGCGTTCGCGCGCGACCGCGTCCGCCCGTCCGACGACGTACGCGTCGATAGAGGAGAGGACGGTGATAAGCGCGATCGGGATGGTCACTTCGCTCGGGAAGGCGGCGGCGGCCTCCGCGGCCTCCACCGGCGTCGTGAGGCCCGAAGACGTCTCGACGTCGTAGAGGGTGAGAAGCGCCACGCCGCCGCCGACGATGGTGAGATGCCACAGCAGCGCCCGGCCCCATCGCCGCAGGATTAGGTGTCCGAGCCCTGGGAACACCAGCGCCAGCACGGCAGCGAGGACGGGACGCAACTGGTCTCGCATACGCCTCGAATTCGAGTGGGGGCTATTTACCGCCTGCGGTGTCGACGGCCGCGCCGCGGCGGATAACAACCGTTAATCGCCGCCCGGTCGTCCGGTCTGGCATGAGCAGGCAGCGGGCGACCGCGTTCGTCCCCGGACACGTCACCGCCTTCTTCAGCGCGCACCCGGCGGACCGGCCCGCGGCCGCCGGGTCGCGGGGCGCCGGTATCGCCCTCACCGACGGGGTGACGGTTCGGGTGACGACCGCAGCCGACGCCGACCGCGCCGACGCCGCCGGCTCCCGGACGATCGACGGGGAGTCGGGAACGATCGGAGCCGTCGAGGACGTGCTCGCGGCGTTAGACAGCGGCGGCGTCGACGTCGCTATCGACACCGAGATACCGATCGGCGCCGGCTTCGGCGTCTCCGGCGCCGCGGCGCTCGGCGCGGCCCTCGCGACCAACGACGCCCGCGGCCTGGGGCGGTCGGAGAACGAACTGATACGGATCGCTCACGAGGCGGAGGTGGGCCGCGGCACCGGCCTCGGCGACGTCGTCGCGCAGGCGCGCGGGGGCGTCCCGATTCGGGTGGCGCCCGGCGCACCCGGCATCGGCGACCTCGACGGGGTGCCCGGAACCGCCCGCGTCGAGTACGTCACCTTCGGCGAGCTGTCGACCGAAGCGGTCCTCGGCGGCGACACGGCTCCCCTCTCTGCGGCCGGGGCGACCGCGCTCGACCGGCTTCGCGCCGACCCCCGGCTCCCGACGCTGCTGGCGGCGGCACGCGAGTTCGCGGGCGAGGCGGAACTGCTCGTCCCGGAGGTCGCGGAAGCGATCGCGGCGGTCGACGCGGCGCGAGACGAGTCCAGCGACGCCGTCGGCGACGCCGGCGCCGCCATGGCGATGCTCGGCCGCACCGTCTTCGCGCTCGGCACCGGGCTCTCCGACGCGGGCTACGACCCCGAGGTCTGCCGGATCGACGCCGCCGGCGGGCGGATCGTCGACCGGCAAGCGCCCCCCGAGTAGCCGGCACCGGCGAGCGGCAACGAGAAACCGTTTTGTCTCAGTACGTCGTATTTTTGCCATGAACACCTCGCTCCGATCGTTTTTCGACGACCTCGCGTCACCGAGACGGAGTCTCGTCGTGTGGAACCGGTCGTCGCCGGACCCCGTGCGAGGCCTGCTCGATTCGCTGCTCGACGGACAGCCCGTCGGGGTGAGGGAAGTCGAGTCCGAAGCCGAGGGCGACGACGTCGTCGCACTGGTCGAAGACGGGGAGGTGATAGCCCGGTCCGAGATGGACGAACTGCTCGAATCGGTGCTGCTCATCAACTCGGACCTGTACAAGAGCGGCGCGATAGGGCTCGACGACGTCGTCCTCCCGGACGTGTTGTACGGGCTCGAAGAGGTGCCGTTTCGGGTCCGCGGGTACCCGGCCTCGAACAAGGAGAAGGTCCTGTTGATCGTCATCTCGCGGGTGATAGAGCGGATCGCGGCCGAACACGGCGAGGGGACGCTCCGGGCGTCGTTCCAGCGGCTCTCGCGGATCAACGACGAGCGGGGGACGAACGAGGTGTACGAACGGGTCGCCGCCACCGGCGTCGACACCCACGTCTACGGCGTGGGCGACGCCGACGAACTCGGGACGCTGCCCGTGACGGTTCACACCGGCACCTCCTACCCGTACAAGCGGTCGTGGTTCGTCGTGTTCACGCCGCCGGACGGGGTCGGCGGCGACCACGTCGCGCTGCTGGCGCTCGAAGACGAACCGAACGTGTGGGACGGGTTCTGGACGTTCAGCCCGGATCTCGTCACCCGACTCGAAACGTACATCGCAACGGAGGTCTGAGGCGGGGAGCCGCCGGCGAAGCCCGCGCCGCCCTCGCGCCGCCGACGAACAAAGTTTTACCGCGTCGACCGCCTATCTCCGGCAAATGGTACTCGACGACCTCGGTACGTCTCTCCGGAGCAGCCTCGACACGCTCCAGGGGAAGTCTCGACTCTCCGAGAGCGACGTCGAGGAGATCGTCAAAGAGATCCAGCGGTCGCTTCTCTCTGCCGACGTCGATGTCTCCCTCGTCATGTCGCTGTCGGACTCGATCAAGACCCGCGCGCTCGAAGAGGAGCCGCCGGGCGGGACGACCGCGAAGGACCACGTCCTCAAGATCGTCTACGAGGAGATGGTCGAGCTGGTCGGCGACTCCACCGAGTTGCCCCTCGAAAACCAGACGATCCTCCTGGCCGGCCTGCAGGGGTCCGGGAAGACCACCTCCGCGGCCAAGATGGCGTGGTGGTTCTCGAAGAAGGGGCTCCGGCCCGCCGTGATCCAGACCGACACCTTCCGGCCGGGGGCGTACGACCAGGCCAAACAGATGTGCGAGCGCGCCGAGGTCGACTTCTACGGGAACCCCGACAACGAGGATCCGGTCGACATCGCGCGGACGGGGTTAAAAGAGACCGAGGACGCCGACGTGCACATCGTGGACACGGCGGGACGCCACGCGCTCGAAGACGACCTCATCGCGGAGATCGAAGAGATCGAATCGGCGGTCGACCCCGACCGCTCGCTGCTCGTACTCGACGCCGCGATCGGCCAGGGCGCCAAAGACCAGGCCCGCCAGTTCGAGAAGTCGATCGGCATCGAGGGCGTGATGATCACGAAACTCGACGGGACCGCGAAAGGTGGGGGTGCGCTGACGGCCGTCAACGAGACCGACTCCTCCATCGCCTTCCTCGGGACCGGCGAGACGGTCCAGGACATCGAGCGGTTCGAGCCGTCCGGGTTCATCTCCCGGCTGCTCGGCATGGGGGATTTAAAACAACTCTCCGAGCGCGTCGAGCGCGCGATGCAGGAGACCCAGGCGGAGGACGAAGACTGGGACCCCGAGGATATGCTGCAGGGGGAGTTCACCCTGAAGGACATGAAAAAGCAGATGGACGCGATGAACAAGATGGGTCCCTTAGACCAGGTGATGGACATGATCCCCGGCCTCGGCGGCGGGATGATGGACCAGCTCCCGGACGACGCGATGGACGTGACCCAAGACCGGATGCGGCGGTTCGAGCGCATCATGGACTCGATGACCGAAGAGGAGCTGATGAACCCCCGCGTGGTCGGGCAGTCGCGCACGGAGCGGATCGCCCGCGGCTCCGGCACCGACGCGGAGACGGTCCGGCAGCTGCTCGAACAGCACTCCATGATGGAACAGACGATCAGTCAGTTCCAGGGGATGGGCGAGGGCGACATGCAGCGCATGATGAAGAAGATGGGCGGCGGCGAGGGCGGCGGCCTCGGCGACATGATGGGCGGCGGCAAGGGGCCTTTTTAAGCCGATAAACGAGAGCCGCGTTCGACCGCGGTCGATCGGTTCGTATTGTGAACGCGAGCGTCGACGCGATACCGTCGACGCTGCAGCCGCTCGCTTATAAGTTCGTGTCCGTCTCCATATCCTCGGTCGCCGCTTCGAGCCCGTCGTTTCGGGCGGTCTCGGCGTGTGGGCCCTCGATGTCCGCGTCGGTGAGGAGGTCGCGGAACCCGTCGCGGAAGCGGTCGTTGGCTCGGATCGACGTCAGATCGACGCGCGCGATCCGGGCGTACTTCGCGACGGTGTCGGGGTCCGCGCCGAGCGCGTCGGCGCACTCGACGATGGAGCGTCCCGCCGCGGTCAGCCGCTTTATCTCGGCGTACTCGAAGGGGGCGTCGCCGGTGTCGCGGTCGCGGTCACAGACGAGGTGGAGGGACAGGCGGGCGTCGCGGACGGTCGCCGCGTCGACAGTCGTGGAGGGGGCGTCAGCCTCCCCTGACTCGTTGACGGCGGCCGCGATCGCCTCGTCGTCGTCCTCCTCGAAGCGCCCGCGGGCGATCCGCGCGTAGGTCGCGTCGTCGAGGTCGGCCGAGAAGTCGTACCGCTCGCGCATCGCGGCGACGAGGTCGCGAACCTGCGCGTCGACCGCCGCCTCGTCGCGGTCGGTGAGCGAACCGCGCGACGCCGCCTGTCGCTCGGTGACGGTCTCGGCGCCGGTGGTCTCGACGAAGAGATCGCGGAGTTCGGCGGTCTTCTCGTCCATGGCGGAGAGGATAGGCGCGCCGACACATAAGCCTCGCGCCCGTCGACGGCGTTTCCGGCGGTCTCGCCGCCGCTCGCCGAGCGCTGCCCCGAGTCGTAAACCAGTATTTTCAAGTTGGTTTACGAGCGTGTCGAGGGTATGGCAACCAACACGGAATCGGTCGACCTCGTGGGCGACGAGGCCGCGACGAACCTCGTCCGCGCGGCGCTTTTCGCCGCGCTCGTCGGCGCGTTCGCGTACGTGACGTTCCCGAATCCGGTCTCGCCAGTCTCCGTGACGCTACAGGTCCTCGGCGTGTTCCTCGCCGGAATCTACCTCGGTCCGGTGTGGGGGACCGCCTCTATCGGGCTCTACCTCGCGGCCGGCGCGGTCGGCGCCCCGGTGTTCCAGGGCGGCTCGGCCGGCGTCGGCCAGCTCGTCGGGCAGTCCGCGGGCTACCTCTGGTCGTACCCGCTCGCGGCCGGCGCGGTCGGCGCGGTCGTCCACCGGGGCGTCGCGCTCCGAGACCTCGACGCGGTCGGACTCCCGACGCTCGTCGGCGCGATGGTCCTCGGCACCGTCATCATCTACGGGTTCGGCGTCGCCGGCCTCGCCATCGTGCTCTCGCTCGGCCCCGTCGAGGCGGTGACGGTCGGCGCCGCGGCGTTCCTCCCCGCGGAGGCCCTGAAGATCACCGCCGCGGTCGGGATCGTGCGCTCGGACGCGATCGCGGCCGCGTGAGGTGCGGGCGTGATCGAGGTCGACGGGGTCACCTGCCGGTACGACGGCGGCGCTGACGACGACGCCAGCGTCACCGCGGTCGACGGCGTGTCGCTCTCGGTCGCCGACGGGGAGTTCGTCGTCGTCGCCGGCGCGAACGGCTCCGGGAAGACGACGCTCGTGCGGACGTTCAACGGGCTCGCGACGCCCGACGCCGGGGCGGTCGCGGTCAACGGCACGCCCGTCGAGGCGGACCTCGTCGCCGCCCGGACCGCGGTCGGCATGGTGTTTCAGGACCCGCGCGACCAGCTGGTCGCGGCCACCGTCGGCGCCGACGTCGCGTTCGGGCCGGAGAACCTCGGGCTCTCGCACGACGAGATCGACCGCCGGGTCGCGGCGGCGCTCGCGGCCGTGAACATGACCGGCCGGGGGGACGAGCGGATCGCGTCGCTGTCGGGCGGCGAGCGCGAGCGCGTCGCTATCGCCGGCGCGCTGGCGATGGAGCCGGACCACCTCGTCTTAGACGAGCCGTTCACCGGGCTCGACGAGCCGGCGCGGCGGTCGGTGGTCGAGCACTTGCGCGAGCGCCACGCGGCGGGCACGAGCGTGATCGTCGTCACCCACGACCTCCGCGACGTGCTCGGGCTCGCCGACCGCGTCGTGGGGCTGTCGGACGGGCGCGTCGCGGTCGACGCGGGGCCGGACGCGGCGACGAGAGCGCTGGCGGAGCTGGGCGTCCGCGTCCCGGAATCGGCCGCGAGCGACGACGCGAGCGAGGCGGGGCGGTGACGCTGTCGTACGTCCCCGGCGACTCGCTCGCACACGGGGTGGACCCGCGGGCGAAACTGCTCGTCCAGGTCGGCTTCGCGGCCGCGGCGTACGCGTACACCGCCCCCCGCGGGCTCGCGGCGCTCACGGTCGTGGCCGTCGCCTGCCTGTGGCTCTCGGGGGGCGGCCCGCGCGACCTGTGGTCCTACCGGGCCGCGTTTCCGGTGCTCGCCCTCGCGCCGCTCGTCGCCGGGGCGACGCTCGGCGCGCCGTGGTTCCGGCTCGACCGCGCCGCGACCACGGGGCTCGCGAGCTACCGGGTCGTCCTCCTCCTCGTCGTCGCGGCCGGGTACGTCCGCTCGACGCCGGTCCGCGAGTCGCGGGCGGCGCTCCAGCGCTCGGTGCCGGGCAAGCCCGGCCAGTTTCTCGGCGTCGGCGTCGCGCTCGTGTTCCGGTTCCTCCCGCTTTTAAAACGGGACCTGGTGACGGCGCGGGCGGCGGTCCGGGCTCGCGGCGGCGGAGCGCTCCCGGTCCACGAGCGGATGCGCCTCGTCGCCGTCGCGGGCGTCAACCGAGCGTTCGGGCGGGCCGACCGGCTCGGGACCGCGATGAACGCGCGCTGTTTCGCGTGGAACCCGACGCTGCCGCGACTGGCCTTCGGCCGGCGCGACGCGGGCGCGGCGGCGGTCGGCGGGGGGTTGCTGGCGGCGGCCGCGGCGACGCTGGTGTAGGCCTCCGCGCGCGCCGGTCCCGCGATTTCGGGGAAACCCGAGGCGACACGCTCGGGGT
>Ga0209945_1000210_pt1 | contig 20896 bp, 19 predicted proteins | sample SalPonR2_A_D2_MG_FD_185703 | JGI IMG/M metagenome (GOLD analysis project Ga0209945, IMG submission 185703) | Salt pond soil microbial communities from South San Francisco under conditions of wetland restoration - Salt Pond MetaG R2_A_D2_MG... ...
ATCGAGGCCGCCGAGGGCGAGGGCCGCTTCGAGACGATCGAGGAGTACGTCGTCGTGATCGACGAGAACTTCACCGACGGCGGCGCGGACGACGCCGACGCCGAGGCCGACGCTGAGGCCGACGACGGAGGTGACGACGAATGAGCTCGGAATCCGAGGCGGGCGAGTTCCACGAGATGCGGGAGCCGACCGTCGAGAAGGTCGTCGTCCACATGGGCGTCGGCCGGGGCGGCGAACCGCTCGCACAGGCCGAGGAGATACTCGGCGAGGTCGCGGGCCAACAGCCGGTCCGAACGACCGCGAAACGGACGATCCAGGACTTCAACGTCCGCGAGGGCGACCCGATCGGCGCGAAGGTCACGCTGCGCGGCGAGGACGCGGCCGCGTTCCTCGAGACGGCGCTGCCGCTTTCGGAGCTGCGCGAGGCGCAGTTCGACGAGACCGGCAACTTCAGCTTCGGCGTCGAGGAGCACACCGACTTCCCGAGCCAGGAGTACGACCCCGAGATCGGGATCTACGGCCTCGACGTGACCGTCAACCTGGTTCGGCCCGGCTACCGGATCAGCAAGCGCGACAAGATGGCCCGGCCGATCCCGGCGAAACACCGGTTGACAGCCGAGGACGCGATCGCGTTCCTCGAATCGAACTTCGACGTCGACGTCACTGCGGAGGAGACAGCATGAGCGAATCAGAATCCGAACAACGAACGGGCGAGCAGGCCGCAAAGCGGACCGGCCAGCTCGAAGCGTGCCAGCGCTGCGAGCGCGAGCAGGGACTCGTCGGCAAGTACGACATCTGGCTGTGCCGACAGTGCTTCCGCGAGATCGCACGCGGTATGGGCTTCAGGAAGTACAGCTAACCATGGCGGACAACGATCCACTGGCCAGCGCGCTGTCGGGACTCGACAACGCCGAGAGCGTCGGCCATCTCGAACAGACGATACAGCCCGCCTCGAACGAAATCGGCTCCGTGCTCGAGGTCTTTTACGACCGCGGGTACGTCGGCGGCTTCCAGTTCGTCGACGACGGCAAGGCCGGGAAATTCGAGGTCGAACTGAACGGCGCCATCAACGAGTGTGGCACGGTCAAGCCCCGCTACGCGGCGGGCGCGGACGAGTTCGAGAAGTGGGAGAAGCGATTCCTCCCCGCCCGGGATTACGGGACACTCATCGTCACGACCAGCCACGGCGTCATGAGCCACTACGAGGCCCGCGAACAGGGCGTCGGTGGACAGGTAATCGCGTACGTGTTCTGAACAATGCGACGAGAAATCCACATTCCGGACGAGATCACGGCGACGATGGACCACCTCGAGTTGACCGTCGAGGGGCCCGAGGGGAGCGTCACGCGCCGCCTCTGGTATCCCGACGTATCGGTGACGGTCGAGGACGTTCCGGCGGAGCCGGACCGGGAAGACGGCGACACCGTCGACGCGGTCGTCATCGTCTCCGAGGCGGAGGACGCAAAGACCAACTCGACGGTCGGGACCTTCGAGAGCCACGTGACGAACATGATCCACGGCGTTCTCGAGGGCTGGGAGTACGACATGGAGGTGTTTTACTCCCACTTCCCGATGCAGGTCTCCGTGCAGGACGGGGAGGTCGTCATCGAGAACTTCCTCGGCGAGAAGGCGCCGCGGCGGACGCCCGTCCGCGGCGACACCGAGGTCTCGATCGACGGCGAGGAGCTGACGATCCGCGGCCCGAACATCGAGGACGTCGGCCAGACGGCGGCCGACATCGAGCAACTGACCCGCGTCCCCGACAAGGACACGCGCGTCTTCCAGGACGGCGTCTACATCACGGGGATGCCGGATCGAGGTGATGTCTAATGAGCGACGAGGAACCAGACGACGAGCACGAGGCACTGACCGACATCAGCGGCGTCGGCGAGGCGAAAGCCGAGAACCTCCGCGAGGCTGGCGTCGAGACGGTCGACGACATCCGCCAACTCAGCCAGGAGGAGCTCTCGGACATCGACGGGATCGGCAACGCGCTCGCCGCCCGGATCAAGGCCGACGTCGGCGACCTCGAGGTCGCTGCCGAGACGGAAGCCGAGGTCGAAGACGAGACGCCCGAGGCGGCCGACGAGGACGTCGAGGACGTCGAGACCGAACTGCGGCCCCGTGGGCTGGCCGACAAGACCCCGGAGCTTTCCGAGGACGAAGAACGGCTGCTCACCCAACGCAACCGCGTCGGGAAACCGCAGTTCAACCGGCAGGACTACCACATGAAAAAGCGGACGCCGGAGTCGTGGCGTCGCCCCCGCGGCGGGCTCTCGAAGCAGCGCCGCGGCGTCAAGGGCAAGGGCCCGAAGGTCGAGGCCGGCTTCCGGACGCCGAAGGCGGTCCGCGGCCGTCACCCGAGCGGCTTCGAGGAGGTCCGGGTGGAGAACACGGACGACCTCGAGGGCGTCGACGGCGACCGGGAGGCCGTCCGGATCGGCTCGACGGTCGGGGCTCGCAAGCGCGAGCGCATCGAAGAGCAGGCCGAGGAGGCGGGCATCCGCGTCCTCAACCCGACCTACGTGGAGCGGGAGGTCGAAGAATGACGGATCTGAAAGCACAAAAGCGGCTCGCCGCGGACATCCTCGACGTCGGGGAGAACCGCGTCCGGTTCGATCCGGACGAGCAGGCCGAGATCGCCGACGCGATCACGCGCGACGACGTTCGCGAGTTGATCGACTCGGGGCTCATCGAGGCCGAAACCGCGACGGGGAACTCCCGCGGTCGGGCCCGAAAGCGACAGGAGAAACGCGCCTACGGACACCAGAAGGGACACGGCTCCCGGAAGGGTCGATCCGGCGGGCGACAGAGCGACAAGGAGGACTGGCAGAGCCGGATCCGCGCCCAGCGCCGCGAGCTGCGCGAGCTGCGCGACGACGGCGAGATCGACAGATCACAGTACCGCGAGCTGTACGACCAGGCCAGCGGCGGCGAGTTCGACAGCGTCGCGGACCTGAACCGATACATAACCGAAACCTACGGAGAACAATAATGGCGACAGGACCACGATACACGGTGCCGATGCGGCGTCGCCGCGAGGCCCGAACGGACTACCATCAGAGGTTGCGCCTGCTGAAATCCGGCAAACCACGCCTGGTCGCTCGCAAGAGCAACAACCACACCAGGGCGCAGCTGATCGTGACGGGCGTCGACGGCGACGAGACGGTTGTCGAGGCCACCTCGGCGGACCTCCCGGCGTTCGGCTGGGAGGCCCCGACGGGGAACCTGCCCGCCGCGTACCTGACCGGCTATCTGGCCGGTCTGCGCGCGGTCGAGGCGGGGCTCGAGGAGGCGGTCCTCGACATCGGGCTCAACACCGCGACGCCCGGCAACAAGGTGTTCGCAGTACAGGAAGGTGCAATCGACGCGGGGCTGGAGATCCCGCACAACGACGACGTCTTCGCCGACTGGCAGCGGACTCGCGGGAGTCACATCGCCGAGTACGCGGAGACGCTCGACGAGGGTCTCTACTCGGGTGACTTCGACGCGACGGAGATTCCCGACCACTTTGACGAGGTGCGAGAGCGCCTGGAGGATGAATTATGAGCAACGGATGGGAGCCGCGAACGCGGCTCGGACGAAAGGTAGCGGACGGCGAGATCACCTCGATGCGCGACGCTCTGCAGTCGGGGCTCCCGCTGAAGGAACCGGAGATCGTCGACCAGCTCCTGCCGGGGCTGGAGGACGAAGTGCTGGACATCAACATGGTCCAGCGGATGACCGACTCGGGTCGGCGCGTGAAGTTCCGGTGTGTCGTCGTCGTGGGCAACCGCGACGGCTACGTCGGCTACGCGCAGGGCCGCGACGACCAGGTCGGCGGCGCGATCCAGAAGGCCATCGAGGTCGCGAAGATGAACATCATCGACGTGCCGCTCGGCTCGGGGTCGTGGGAGGACCGCCCCGGCGGGCGGAACTCGCTGATGCGGCGGACGACCGGCAAGGCCGGCTCCGTCGAGGTCGAACTCGAACCCGCACCGCGCGGGCTCGGGCTCGCCGCGGCGCCGACGGTTCGGCACGTGCTCGAACTCGCGGGCGTCGAGGACGCCTGGACGAACTCCCACGGCAACACCCGGACGACGCTCAACCTGGCGAAGGCGACGTACAACGCACTGCAGAACGCTTCGGAGTCCCGGACGCCCCAACACGCCCGGAAGGTCCAACAGGAGGCGAACGAATGAGAGCGATCGTTCAGCTGCGCGGCGAGGTCAACCAGAGCGAAGCCGTTCGCGACACGCTCGGCATGCTCAACCTCCACCGCGTCAACCACGCGACGCTCGTTCCGGAGACGGACACCTACGAGGGGATGGTGACGAAGGTCAACGACTGGGTCGCCCACGGCGAGCCGTCGGTCGAGACCGTCGAGTTGCTCCTCGGAACCCGCGGCGAACCCGCCGAGGGCGACGCGGACGTCGACGACGCGTGGGTCGCAGAGCACACCGACTACGCCGACCTCGGGGCGCTGGCGGAGGCGCTCGCGGCCGAGGAGACGACGCTGCAGGCCGAGGGGCTCGCCCCGACGCTGCGGCTGCACCCGCCGCGCGGCGGCCACGACGGCATCAAACACCCGACGACGGAGGGCGGGCAACTCGGTCCGCACGCGACCGAGGACATCGACGACCTGCTGGAGGCGATGCGATAATGACTTCCAAGAAACGACGACAGCGCGGCTCCCGGACGCACGGCGGCGGCACGCACAAGAACCGACGCGGCGCCGGCCATCGCGGCGGCCGCGGGAACGCGGGCCGCGACAAACACGAGTTCCACAACCACGAACCGCTGGGCAAATCCGGCTTCAAGCGTCCCCAGAAGACCCGTCGGGACGTCGAGACGGTCAACCTGCGCGAACTCGACGAGGACATCGCGATCCTCGCCGACGACGGCGTCGCCGAGACGTCGGACGACGGCTACGCGGTCGACGCCCGGGACCTCGTCGACGACGGCCACGAGGCCGACGTCGTGAAGGTCCTCGGCGCGGGCCAGGTGTACAACGAACTCGAGGTCGTCGCGGACGCGTTCTCCGAGAGCGCGACCGAGGCGATAGAGGCGGCCGGCGGCGAGGCCGTCCTCTCGGAGCGGGGCGAGGAACTCGCGGCCGAAGCCGAAAAAGACACAACCGACGAGGACAACGAGGAAGCGTAAATGAGCTGGAAGGAGGCCGCCGAACCGGTACTCACGCGGCTGCCCGCCGTCAGACGGCCGGCCAAGCACGTTCCGTTCAAGCGGAAGCTCGGCTGGACCGCGGGCGTGCTCGTGCTGTATTTTTTCCTGACGAACGTCGGGATCTACGGGCTCGGGCAGAACTCCGACATCTTCGGGCAGTTCCGGACGATCCTCGCGGGCGCGCAGGGATCGATACTGCAGGTGGGGATCGGTCCGATCGTCACGGCGTCGATCGTGCTACAGCTGCTCGGCGGGGCGGACCTGCTGGGGCTGGACACGGAGCAGAACCCCCGCGATCAGGCGCTGTATCAGGGTCTCCAGAAGCTGCTCGTCATCGTGATGACGACCCTGACCGCCCTGCCGATGGTGTTCGCCGGCTTCCTGCAACCCAGCACCCAGATCGCCAACTCGCTCGGCGTCTCGACGTCCGTGCTCGGGTGGATCATGTTCGCCCAGATCTTCATGGGCGGGATGTTGATCCTCTACATGGACGAGATCATCTCCAAGTGGGGCGTCGGGAGCGGGATCGGGCTGTTCATCATCGCCGGCGTGAGCCAGCGGCTCATCGGCGGGTTCTTCGCGTGGAGCGGCCTCGGCGCGGGATACGTCGGCTTCTTCCCGCGGTGGTTCGGCATCCTCACCGGCGACGTCGAGATGGGCCCGGTGTTGTCGCGGACCGGCCTGTTCGATCTGTTCTTGGGCCCCGGGGAGTTGCTCGCGTTGATCACGACGCTTCTCATCTTCGGGGTTGTCGTCTACGCCGAGTCCGTCAGAGTCGAGATCCCCCTCAGCCACGCCCGCGTGAAGGGTGCCCGGGGCCGGTTCCCGGTGAAGCTGATCTACGCGAGCGTCCTGCCGATGATCCTCGTTCGAGCCCTGCAGGCGAACATCCAGTTCCTCGGCCGCATTCTCAACGCCCAGTGGGCGGGGATGCCGGCTTTGCTGGGTGATTACGCCGGTACCGAGGGCGGCTTCGCCGAACCGACCGGCGGGCTGTTCTACTATCTCGCTCCCATCTACTCCCCGGGCGATTGGATGTGGTGGCTCGGCGAGACCGCCGCCGCGCCCTGGAAGATCATGCTCCGGGTCGGCGTCGATCTGACCTTCATGATCGTCGGCGGCGCCATCTTCGCCGTCTTCTGGGTCGAGACTACCGACATGGGACCGCGCGCGACCGCCCGGCAGATCCAAAACTCCGGGATGCAGATCCCCGGCTTCCGGCAATCGCCGGGCGTCACCGAAAAGGTGCTCGAACGGTACATCCCACAGGTCACCGTCATCGGCGGTGCCCTCGTCGGACTGCTCGCCGTCATGGCGAACATGCTCGGCACGATCGGGCAGGTGTCCGGAACCGGACTCCTGCTCACCGTCTCTATCACCTACAAGCTCTACGAGGAGATCGCCGAGGAGCAGATGATGGAGATGCACCCGATGATGCGCCAGATGTTCGGCGATTAAGTAGAGCGAGTATAGAACGTAAACGAGCGTTCTGGACGTTCTTTCCCTGGTTTTATTAAAATCGTTCGCTCACTCGCGGAAGGCTGTCGATGAGACGCCGTCTCTTGATTCGACTGATCCACTGTCACTCTGGAACCGCTGTGTGAACTGATCCCATCAGGGTTCAGTACTTACTCTGAAGCCGAACGTGTTGCATCAACAACCCCGGTCAAAAGAATGCTCCAAGTTGTATCGGCATCAAGATGGAACCGAGTCTCCAACCCCGACCCTACCGGTCGAGTGCATTGCGGAGCGATACCGGATTCGAGGACCGACATTATGAGCGAATCATCCCGTCGATCGTATCCGCAATGAGTCCTAGCCCGTCGCGCGTCAACTCGCCAGACGGGAGACTATCCCGAATCGACGAGAGTGGAAGCGTGTAGATCGCCCATGGCATAACGTAACTCGTCTTTCGTAACTCGACGCCGTCAACGTACTCGTGCGGGAGCCGCGTCACATCGCGCGAGTAATCGTTCTTGTAGCGTATAAGCATACTGGTGATCACGGACGACACCGCACCACGGTATCCGGAGTTCTGGCCGAGCAGTGCAAGGTGGCATAGAACGGTTGGATATCCATCTTCTGATGGCTCGGAACACTCATACTGGTGGACGAACGCACATGACACCGATTTGCGAGTGATCCGCCGTTCGACGGAGCGAACGGCGTGTGCCTCCTGCGTCGTGTGTACGTTCGGTTGTCCGTCAGTATCAGTCTGTGTGGTCAGGCACACGACGGTTGCTTCTTGATCGACGTACAGAAGTTGAGACCGACGCTCTTAGTGCATATGGTTCCTCTACGGGTGCCCGAATAGACGCGAATCGGTGAGTATTCGGCTCGAAATTATTCACCCCCCGGTATCAGATGTATCGAATCTTGTGGAATGAGTACTTGTACCTCTGAGCCATTCTCAAGCGCCAGTCGTTCGAACGTCGGCGGACGAACGTTCGCTGTGAGAGTGATGGGTCCCGCTTCAATTTCGATATCGATCCGATATTCGCTCCCCTCGTTCAACCAACGAACAACTGTTCCCGTGACCGTGTTTGTCGTTCGGTCACCGTCGGCAATGTAGGGGGCTTCGATTTCCACCCGCGATGGATGAATACAGACCGTCACCGTCGACGTATGGATATCTGACGCGGTCGTTTGGCACTGGATATCACCGAGCCGAACCGTTGCTCCGTCTGTTGTTCGGTCGATCACCGTCCCATCAAAGAGGTTCTCGTTCCCGGTAAAGCGGGCGACGAATCGGCTCGTCGGTCGAGTAAGCACCGCCGACGGCGAGCCCACTTGTTCGAGGTCACCGTCTCGAACGATAGCGATTCGATCACCGAGCGCCGTCGCCGTCCGCTGGTCATGCGTGACGTAGAGAATCGGGATTTCAATCGATTCGAACAGGCTGTGCAGTTCGTCTCGAAGCCGTTTCCGAATCGGCGCGTCGAGACTCGACAACGGCTCATCGAGGAGGAGTACGTCTGGGTCAGTCGCCAGCGTTCGTGCGAGGGCCACTCGTTGTCGTTCTCCACCGGAGAGAGTCGGAGGCTTTCTATCGAGCACGTCCTCCAATTCGAAAAGCGTCGCGAGTTCGTCGACGCGATCGCTGGCTGTGGCCGCGTACGCGATGTTTTCGCGGGCGGTCATGTGTGGAAAGAGGGCTCCCTCTTGAAAGACCATCCCCACGTTTCGATCTTCGGGCGGTAAGCCGACCAGTTCTCGCCCATCGAGCTGAATCGACCCCGAATCGGGGCTGGTGATCCCGGCGATTAGCGAAAGGAGCGTCGTCTTTCCGCTGCCGGACGGTCCCAAGACGGCGAGTACTTCTTCCTCGACTGTCATATCCACAGGGCCGAAGTCGAACTGGTCGTAGGCTTTGCGAAGTCGAGAGGATTCGAGTGTCATTCCCATGGGTTCGAGGCAACGGTATTGAGAATCGACAGGGCCGCGGCAGCGATCAGTACTAACAGTATCGCCACCGGATAGGCGTTATCCAGGCCGAGCTCGATGAACGCCACCCAGATCTGAACCGGCATCGTCCGCGGATAGTACGCCAGCATCATCGTCGCGCCGAACTCACCGATCGCTCGTGCGAAGGCAAGCGTTACGCCGGCGAGGATTCCCGGACCAGCAAGGGGCAGCGTCACGTTACGGGCGGTCGTCCATCGGCTCTTTCCGAGCGAGCGAGAGGCGTATTCGAGCGTCTGATCGACACTCTCGAACGCCGCTTTTGTTGTCACGACCACGAACGGCGACGCGACGAATGTCTGGGCCAGTACCACTCCAGCGAGCGACCGTGTGAGTGGGAATCCGGCAGCGATCGCGGCTTCACCGAGCGGCGAGCTGGGGCCGAAGACAGTGAGCAACACGATTCCGCCGACCGTTGGGGGGAGCACCAACGGGAGGACAACGACTGCGAGGACTATCTTCGTTACAGCCCCGTTGGTGCGTGCGAGCCAGTACGCGAGCGGCAAGCCAAACAGGGTGGCGATGACTGTGCTAATCGACGCCGACAGAAGCGATGTCGTCGCCGAATCCACGACGGTCGGATTGTTCATCCGATCAAGTATCTCTCCGGCCGGCACCGAGAGAAACAGCGAGACTAGTGGCACCACGTAATACAGGAGTAGCACGCCCCCGAGGACCAGCGCAACGCTGAGCCAGTCGAACCCGAACGTGCCCGTTCCCGACCGATTCGCGTGTGATCCAGTCTCCATTCAAATCAGGACAGTGATGTCCGAGACCATCGAGGATAGCGTTTTGTTTGATCCGTCCAGTCGGGATTGAGTTTCACTGGATCGGTTGGTTGCCTGTCTGACACGCTGGGGCACGTCGCCCGTATAGGCAGGGAATTGATCGCGCAGGAGGAATCCGTGCTCTTCGAGATAACTCCCGATCGTATGGATGTCGAACACGGAAACGGCAGCGTCGCTCATGTGCCGAATGGTCGAGCCGTAACTGATGAGCCCGCCCTGGATTTCCTGGCCGCTCGGCAGTGTGTACGAGGTCGTTGCGTACCAATCCTTGGCATACTGTGGATTACTCAGATTGATCTGATCCGGTAACTCGATGTACTCGTAATCGCGTTCGACAGCCATGTTGCGGTAGGCGATTGCGGCGTCGACGGAACCAGTCTCGAATTGACTGATCAACGATGTTTCGGGATAAATCTGATCCTGTTGGAGGATCTGTTCTCTGAGATCCGATACATCGTCGTAGTAGCGTGAGGCGAGTTCGAGCATGAAGAGTGCACGATATCCAAGCGGGTCTTGATCGGGATCGGTTCGGCCGATGTTCACGTTCCCGTTGACTATTGGTTCGTACCAACGCTCGCTTCCGGCGTCGGCCAGACGTTCCCCGCCATCTGTGTCCGGATTGTACGCGATGACAACGGAGTTGCTGGTAAACACGGAGTACCACGGAGGTGAAAGCGGCTCTTGGAAGAGGGCAACGTCCGCGACCGTGACGATGTCGGGATCGCGTTGCCCCTCATCGATCATTCGAGCGACCGTCGCCGAGCCATGCGCCTCGGTTTTAATTGGGATGTCCACAGCAGGCTTGAGCCCGTTAGCTAGCGCGTTCTGGAGACTGCCAGCCGCGAGGATGGCAACCGTCGTCGATTGGCTACTATCTCGGCTGCTCCCGCTTGTACAGCCCGCAATACCAGCGACGGCTGTCGTGCCAGCAGCCAGGAGAAATCGTCGTCGCGTAGTAGAAGACCCATCAGCCATCCATTCGGCATAGAGAAACGGTTGAAACAAAAGCTTATCTCAAACACATCTGTTTGACTGTGTATGGCCTCTGCAGAGTCGACGACATTGACTGATACTGGTGGACGGAATCAAATGACACCAACGCACGAGTGATCCGCCGTTCGCTCCATCGAACGGCGTGATCCTCGTGGGTCGTGTGTACATTTGTTTGTCCGTCAGTATGAGCGGCAGGTGGAAGTGCTCGAACTCCGAAAGCAAGGGCAGACACAGCAGGAAGTTGCGGACCGACTGGGGACAACCGACTCGAATATCAGTGCTATCGAACGAGCAGCAGAACGGAACATCAAAAAGGCCCGTCGAACACTAGAACTCGTCCGGACGGTCCGGTCGCCGATCCAGTTTTTTGTCTCTCCGGGGACAAGTTTCGATAAGTTGGTCGCCAACGTCTATTCACAGGCGGTACGAGGCGGATGCCTCGACCCTTGAGGTTGGGGAGGAAGCCGACATCAAATAAAACAAACCACGCTACGATGGCGGGACGACCCCCAACGTATAGTTAACTTCGTCCGTATATGTGAAAACGTAGTGGAGTACCGTCGTACCGCCGTCATCAAACTCGGCACTCCCGAAGGAGCGGACGCCTCCCTTCGAGAGACTGTCGAGCAGTTCAAACACTGCGCCAACACCGCGAGTGAGTGGTGCTGGCACGGGCGTCGCCGGATCCCAGAGGAATCTGGCTGCCAATCAGAAACGCCACGCGCTTCTGATGACGAGACGCTCGGCGTCTCGAACCACTTGACTCCGAGGCAATTTACACGCAGACGAAGCTGGCATCAAAATCGCGTACTGTCGTCCAGAACTCTATACACATCTCCACGGGGTCCTCGAAGAGCGTGCGAACCGGAGCGAACTGAAGACGACTATTGATGTTGGGATCACTAACGAAGCCGAGCTGAGGGTCTTCACCGAGGATTTCCGAGCGTGGCGCCGGCTCGTGATTCTCAGCAAGAAATTTTGAAGCTTTCTTATACTACGAACCCAACTGTTGACGAACAATCAAATAAAAACGAGCTCCGGAACAAACATAGAATATGCATACGGGCAAAAAACGCCTTCGCAGATCGCCCGACGACGTAGCTGCACTGGTTACCCACGTCGATGCGTGCGAACACTATCAGGTGTCACAGTAACACCGATCCCATCGACTACAAAAGTAATTTCAAAGTCGTCATCCAGCGAATTAACAACTCCTTCCAGTGCTTCCGGATCAACATACTGGTACAACGGGGTACTGTCCAAGTCCACATCATGTTCATCGAGTGCTTCGCAGAGTTCTACCACCATTTTTCGATCCGAGGATGGGAGATGTGCTGCGGTCATACTCTTGGATCTCTCCCATTGTTTCCGCCAACTCGTTCATGGCTAGCAGACCCAGCACCGCTGACGCCAGTGATTTCGAAACGAGCACCGCCGGCCTCACTCTCGGTAACCTGGATGCTCCACCCGTGAGCACCGATTATCTGGTCGACGATGCTCAAGCCGAACCCGGTCCCTGCGTCCGCCGTCGAATACCCGGCGTCGAAGATCTGACCGCGATCCTCTTCGGGGATTCCAGGTCCGTCATCCGCTGCATAGAACCCGTCGTCCAGTTCGCCGACCGTCACCGTAACATCCGAGCCCCCGTGTTCGACCGCGTTTCCAATCAGGTTTTCGAACACCTGTTTCAACCGGCTCTGATCCCCCTGGATCGAGGTTCCACTATCGATCTCAACGACGAGAGAGGCGCTCGTTGTCTCGACAGTGGCCCAACAGTTCTCGACCAGTGCCGCAAGCTCGATGGACTCGAAATCAGTGACCGTTTCTCCCTGTCGAGCCAGCGTCAGAAGATCGTCGACCAGCGCCCCCATTCGATCGATGGCACCCTCGACGTGCACTAGCTCCTCACTCTCGCACTCGTCTTTGGCAATCTGAAGCCGTCCGTCGGCCACATTGAGTGGATTACGAAGATCGTGGGAGACGACGCTTGCGAACTCGTCGAGGCGGTCGTTCTGGCGTTGTAATTCTTGAGTACGTTCTTTCCAGTCGGTGACATCTCGCTGCGTGCCAAGATACCGGATGAGATCGCCATCGGCGTCGTACACCGGCGCGACGCTCAGTTCGTTCCAGAACGGGGTGCCGTCCTTCCGGTAGTTGCGAATCTCGACAGTAATCGGCTCTTCGTTGTCGATCGCCTCCCGCAACCGAGCTACGGTGTCAGGATCGGTGTCCTCGCCCTGTAGGAACCGACAGTTCCGTCCAAGCGCCTCGGCCTCTGTATAGCCCGTGAAGTCTTCGAACGCCTTGTTGACGTACACCATCGGATTATCCTCTTTGCGCGGATCAGTCAGAGTAAGTGGCGCGTGAGCATTGTCGATCGCCGTCTGGAGGATCTCCAGTTCGCGCTCGGTGGCTCGTTGCTCGGTAACGTCGGCATTGACCGCGACGAACCCGGTGGTCTCCCCGGACTCGTCGGTCACCGGGGCGATCGTCTGATCGATAATATAGTGTTCGCCGTCTTTGCGTTCGTTGATCACCTCGCCATGCCAAACGTCGCCGTCGAGAATGGTCTCCCACAGATCCTCGTAGAACGCTTGTTCGTGTTCTCCAGACCGGAGCATAGCTGGGGTCTCTCCGATCGCTTCCTCGGCCGTGTATCCACTTATCTCCTCGAATGCCGGATTGACTCGGTTGATCACACCATCTCGATCCGTACAATAAATCCCGTGACCCGAGGATTCGACGGCGCGCTGAAACTCCCGGAGTCGCTGTTCGCGTTCTTTACGCTCGGTGATATCTTTGAACAGCGAGAGGACGGAGACGACATCACCCTCCTCGTCGGTTATGACTCGGTTGTGATACTCACAGACGATATGTTCCCCGTCTTTGCGAACATTTTCATCGATGCTGTGATATCCTCCCCCACCATCTACCAGCGCGTCCGTCACCTCGTCAACGCTCTCGTAACTGTCCTTAGTGACGATTTTCTCCCACGTTTCCCCGCGAAGTTCCGCCTCGGTGTAGCCGAGTATGTCTTCGCCTGTCTCGTTCAGACGAACAATATTCATTTCGCTATCATGTTCGATGATACCGAGCGGCGATTGTTCGATGAGCAGCGAGAGCCGTTCCCGACTCGCTTCGAGTGCACGCTGGGCGTGATCCTGCTCGACCACGTTCGTGATCCGATTTGCCAAGATACTGTACTGTTCTGTTCCGGTCTCTTTCTGGAGGTAATCGGTTACACCGGCGGAGATCGCCTTGCTTGCGACTTCTTCGGACCCCTTCCCCGTATAGAGGATAAACGGTAGGTCCGGATACGTCTCGCGTACCTGTTCGAGCAACTCGATACCGTTGTATCCGGGCATATCGTGGTCGGAAACGATACAGTCGACGGTATTAGCCTGCAGATACCCGAGTGCGTCCTCTCCAGACACCTCGGTGTGGACCGACAACAGATCGCTCTCCTGTTCGAGAAACGTCTTGGACAGGTCGAGTAGGCTCCTGTCATCGTCAACGTGAAGCACGTCGATCCGATCAGCTTCGTCGGCTGCGCCTGTGTACAGGGTGGACTTAGCATCGTCCTGTTGTACCTGATGGTGTTTTTTTGTCTTGGATAGTACTGGATCTGTGTTGATCATCTTCGTCTGTTGTTTGCCGATGTGTCGTTGCACTGCGTCGTTGTTCGTCTCACGAGTTGGATACTCGCTGATTATTCATCGTCACTCGGCGTCAATGGTCGATTTTCGCCGCCATCCGTTGCACTGGCTACTTGCGCTGTACTCGGACCATCAGCCGTCGCTGGACCGGCTGCTTCCGTAGTATCGAGATCGAACGCTGCAACCTGCTCGCGGAGCGTCTCTGACGCCTCCGAGAGCTGCTCCGCAGTCGAGGCATCCGAGAGATCCGAGAGGTGTTCGGCTGTCTCGGCGACTTCTGTCAGCGACGACGCCTGTTCTTCGGTGGCCGCCGAAACAGTGCTCGCTTCAGTTGCGGTCTGGTCGCTCACGCTTGCCACCCCTTCGATAGTCGAAACGACCTCCTCGGTCGAGGCGGCCTGATCATCGGTAGCACTACTGATCTCTTCGACGCCGGATTCGGCCTCATCGACTACCTTGGCGATCTCATCAAACATTTCTATCGTCTCTTCGATAGTCTCGGAGCCACGATCGACACGTTCGGCCATCGTTTCCATCCCCTCGACCGTCTCGCTTGTCGTCGACTGGATTTCTTTGATCTGGGTTTCGATCTCAGACGTGGCTTCTCCGACCTCCTCAGCAAGGCTTTTGATCTCTTCGGCGACAACAGCGAATCCTTCGCCGGCTTCACCGGCACGAGCCGCCTCGATCGAGGCGTTCAGCGCGAGCAGGTTCGTCTGCTCTGCGATTTCCGTGATGAGTTCGATGATGTCGTTTATTTCGGCGATCTTGTTATCCAGCGTTTTGACCTGCGTGACTGCGTCGTCGGCCTGCGATTCGATGGCGGTAATCTCTTCGGTCGCCTCGGAAGCGGCCTGCTGTCCTTCTTGGCTGCGGTCGACAGCGGTCTGTGCGGTTGTGCTGACTTCATCAGCCGAAGCCGCGACTTCTTCGACGGTTGCTGACAGATCGTTCATCTCGGCAACCACGCGCTGGAGGTCGTCGTTTTGCTCGTCGGCCCCAGCACTGATTTCCTCGACCGATTGTGCAACATCGTCGCTTGCCTGCTGGAGTTCTTCGATAGAAGCAGCGACTTCATCACTCGCTTCGTCAAGTTCAACCGCGGTTGTTTTGCTCTCCTCGCTGGCCGCTGCGACCTCATTAGCGGTCTGTTGAACGGTCACGAGTCGATCGTTCAATTGATTGACTGCCGTCTCCAGCGATAGCAATACCGCGCCGTACTGTCCAGGTTTATCGGTCTGGATCGACTGATCGAGGGTATTCTCGCTAACGTTGTTACTGACTCGTTGTATCTCCGCGAAACTGTTATCAAGCTGAACAGTTCCATCCTCGAGGTTCCGCATGAGTCGACCGTACGTACCGGGATAGTCCGTTTTGACGTCGCTCTCGAACTCCCCTTTCGAGATTCCCTGGCTCACATCCTCGATCTCCCCGAAGACTCCACGAAGATCCCTCCGCATCCCCTTGAACGCCTCAATCATTCGACCGATTTCGTCGTTTTCGACGTGGTCGTCGAGTTCTTTCTCGAGATCGCCCTCGCTGGCGGCGGTGGCCGCCTCGGAGAGCTGTCTGATCGGAGTCGAAATCCGCCGTGCCACGAAGAGCCCGATCGCAATGGCGCTGATGAAGGCGACCACGGTAATCCCCGCAACGGCGAGTTGAGCCGTCTGTGTCGTTTGGTCGGCGGACAGAACGGCCTGCTCCGCGTCCGCCTCGACTATACGTTCGAACTCGCGTGTTGCCGATTTTAACTCTTCGTCGATAGCGAGCGCTTCCGCTGCTTTCCGTTCGGCGAGTTCGGTATTACCGGCTTCCCGTGCCTCGAAGAACTCGATAGCAGCCGTATTAAAGTCCTCGTTGAGTCGCTGAATCTTGGTAAGCTGCTCGGCTTCCTCGTCGCTCAAGTGAATATTCTCGGATTCAAGTACTGCGATCCCCTCCTCGTCGTAGTGTTTGTTCGCCTCGTCTAGGACCTCTTCCGCTTCTTGTTGTTGTCCTAGCTGCGCAAGGAGTATCGCCTTCTGCTGTTCTTCGACTGCGTAGATAATTTCAGATGCGGCATCCAGTTCCTTGGAATCGTCAGCAACTCTGTGTGTCTCATCGTCGACGGCCCCAACCGATAAGTAGCCGATCCCACCCACAATTCCGGCGAACAACGCGACGATGACGAATGCAAGTATTATTTTTGGCCGTAGATTGAACCCACTCAGCCGGATCTTATCAATCATGTATACTACGTCCGTTGTGCGCTTCGTTTCCCACGACTGTTCTGTCCGTGCTGTTATCCACCCTCATTGGAACAAACGACACTTGGACTGAGTGATACATTGCGCTTCGTTCGTTGTCCTTGGCGGTATCGAACCGTGATTAGGTAATAAAACAATACATTTAGATGAAAAGCTTCTACGCTGGCTTAGGTTAATATATGAAGTTTCACAAGCACTACTGTCGGTCGGCAGAATTCATTCGTTGATAGCCCCCATTGCAGGCAACGAACTGTCAACATCCTCTAGGAGTTCCTCGAACAGCCTTTGTTCTGCCTTTCGAACGTGCTGGTGAAAGGCTGCATTCGAGAATCCGAACAACTCCGCCATGTCATCGCCACTAGCACCCCGAGGCGAGTCGAAATATCCGCACCGATAGGCCGTTTCTACGACTTCGCGCTGTCGAGGGGTGAGTGCCTCCAGAACGCCTCCGACCGCAGAACCGTTCAAATCGGATGACGTGCGTGCCTCCTTTTTCGCGAGTAACTGTGCGTCTTCGTACCGCGACATGATCAGGTTGACCGCCTGTCGAGTACCAGTCGCTTTCGGAACTTCGACCGTTACTCGACACCGAGCACTGTCTGCCCACAGCTCCCGCAATATAAAGCCTTTACCGGACAAAACTGACCAAATATACGGTTCGACAAGCTTCAGCTGGATGAGTGTTTTTTCCTTTTGCTCAATTAGCCGGGCCCCCTCGATTTCTTCCATTCTTTTGGCCCTTTCGAGTACCTGTTCGGGCGTTTCATCGGAAACGCTGACGAAGACGGTCGTCGACTCCCCCGGCTGCGGAACGGTTCCTTCGAGTTTGAGTTCGCAGTCAAACACGGCAGCGAGCCGACAGAAGAGGTGATCTTGGCCTCGAATCTCGAACTCCAGTTCCATCGTTTGCTCCGTCTGCAGCACTGCTGTTTGCTCGATTGCAAACGCCGCGTGGGCAACCAAATCGGAGAGCTCACACAGGACTGATTTCAGGGCATCTGGGAAGCCCGATGTTGTTCGCGTGTACACACTGAGTACGCCGTAGAACGATTCCCTATATATCAGCGGGATACTCAGGGCTGCTCGGAACTCCTGTTCGATCGCCGCATCTCGCCAGTCACCGTGTCGGACACCGGATACGGTATCCGAACTACACGCTTCCCGAGACTGTACAGCCTGTACAGACGGTTCTGGATCTGAATGCTCATCGAGCATGAGTGCGGCACTATCGAGGTAGCCATCGCCCGAACCAGCCCGCGTCTGGGGAACCACTACTTTTGATTCGAGGTCGACGCGGCCGGTCCAAGCGAACTCGATTAGATCTGATCCAACTAGTTGCTCACAAACCGACTGTTCGAGTTCCGCTCGCGTTTCCGCCTGAACGATCGTGTGAGCTATGTCCCGGATCTGTTCATTTAATTCCTCCATCTCTTGCAGTTCCCGGCGCTGTTCTCGGAGTTCTCGTTTCTGTTCGGTGCGGTCGAGTGCCGTCTCGACCGTGGCCCCCAGTGTCTCGGTAAGACTGATGTCCCAGTCGTCGAACATGTCCGGTCGGGTATCTCCCACGAGGAGAACCCCTCGATCGGCGATCGGAACAGCCAATTCACTCCTGATTGTCCGATCGAAATCGTAGTGCGTCTCCTGCGTTCGGAAGTCATCGACGGTTTCCGTCTGTCCGTCCGTGAACGCACTCCACTCGACCCCGACTCCAGGTTCAAACACTGGCGGATCGTCGATCTGTTCGGCGGCTTCAGTCGAGCTAGTATGGACCGTCGGCCAGAGTCTCCACTCCTCTTCGTCGAACTGATACATGGCGACAGTAGAGACGTCGAGAACGTCTGCCAGCGTTTCGACCGCCATTCGCTTTACCTCCTGTTCGGTCTCGGCCTCGAACAACTCGTGTGTTACCCCGTTGAGCGCACGCATCCGATCCTGGTATTCGAGTTGGTCGCTGATATCCAGGAGGACGCCGTAGATGATATCTTCTCCTTCCAGTTCGACCCTTCTCCCAGTAATTTCGACGGGGATTTCCTCACCGTGTTCGGTGACGACACAGGTTGGAGAGCCATCAGGCAGGTATCGCCACGTTCCCCCTCGTTCCGTTGCCTTTTTGAATATCGTATTGTACCCGTCGGTTTTTGTAGTGGGATGAACAGATGTCCGCGTTCGGCCGATGAGCTCGTCTGGCTGGCAGCCGATGAGTTCTCCGGCAGCCTCGTTCGCTTCGAGGATTTCCTCCGTCGTGGGATCGACGGCGAAGATCGGGGCTGGTGCCAGCTCCAACAGCTTCTGGTACCGTTTTTGTGCTCGCTGTCGGGCCTGTTCTCGCTCCTTTCGCTCGGTGACGTCGCGGAAGTAGATCGCGACCCCATCGTCATCGTTTGGATACGCCTGCACGTCGAACCACCCGTCGAGCTTCGGATAATACTCGACGAACGAGACTGGCTCTCTGGTGTCCATCACCTCGCGGTACTTCTTTTCGAATGTTGTCCCTCGTGCGTCTTCGAACACTTCCCAGAAGGTTCGACCGAGGAGTTCAGATTCAGACGTATTCGCCAACTCTCCACCCTTCCCGTTGAGAAATGTGCAACGCCAGTCGGCATCCAGCTCAATAATCCCGTCAGTAACCCGATCGACCACTTCCTGCCGTTTGCGTTCTTGTTCCTTCCGTTTAGTGATATCCCGTGCGGTCACCACGATGTCGTCCAGTGTGTGATCCTCGGCGGGAATACGGGTACGACTCTCCAACCAGATCCAGTCTCCGTCTTTCGTCCGGGCGCGATACTGCTTCAATCGGGAGACATCCTCGCCAGGGTTATTGAATCGTCTTCTGATCCGGTCGCGGTCATTAGGATGAATATAGTCGAATCCTGAATCACCGATTCGTTCTTCAGCGCCGTATCCGAGCATGTCACTGACCCCCGAACTGTCGTACTGTATTACCCCGTCCTTGTCCAAGACCGTGATGAGATCGGGGGCGCTTTCGAGATACAGTTTGTAGCGTTCGATCCTCGATTCACGCTCTTTGCGTTCGGTGATATCCGTCGCCGTGCCGACCCACTCGACGGTCTCGCCGTCCTCTACTATCGGTACTGCCCTCGAATCTACCCATCCGATGGTCCCGTCGGCGCGGGTAATGCGGTGTTCTAATTCGAACGGGCTCTGTGTCTCGATCGCTTCGTCAATTGCCTCCCCGACACGCTCTCGGTCGTCTTCGGGGATATACCCTTGCCACGTGTTGGGAGGGTCGTCGTCGATGAAATTTTCTCCCGAGAGTTGGTATATTTCCGACCAGTCTGGGCTTATTCGATAGACTCCCTGTGTGGTGGCTTCCAGCAACGCTTCAAGCCGTTTTTCACCCTCATCTACCGCGTTCTCGGCATGTTTATTTTCGGTGATATCATCAAAGAGGACGGCAACGGTGTGCTCTGTTGGATCACCAATCCGGAATGCATTGATTTCGTACCACCGCTCACCGAGCTGCTCCGCATATTCTGTGAACTGAATGGGATCACCAGTCTGTGCGACAGCACCGTATTTTTTGATCCAGTGGTCATTGTGGTCTACGTCCAACTCGCGTATCCGTTTGCCCGCTGCATCTCGTAAGCCAGTGAGTTCATCGAACGCGGGATTTGTTTCGAGGAATCGGTAGTCGACTGGCTGCTCGTCAGCGTCGAATGACACTTCGATAATACAGAGCCCTTCGTTGATCGACTCAAGCAGTTTCAGGTGCGTTTCCTCGGTATTCCGTTCGTTCTCGCCGTCTGCCTCCACTGGTCGCCACCAGACACGACCGCGGGCACCGACTTTCTTTGTCTCCAGCACACCACCTTCGACCAACGTCTCAAGTCTGTTGTAGATTGTTCGGTCGGTACAGTCGAACGTTGTGGCGACCTCAGTCGTCGTAAACGGCGTTCCAGGCGGCCCAAGCGCCTCGAACACCTCACGAACCTCTGTGAGAGATGGAGCTGAACTCATACATTGTGCTGTTCGTGAAGGCACATAGTGTTTCGTTTAACAGAAAGGAAAGCACATATTGAACAACGTGTCCCCCTGTACTGGCCACGTGGAATCAGATATTCGGACAGTCTCGGACGTGTGGTTCGACCGCGATAGCCACAACTCGGTCGAGGAGTTCGTCCGTGCACTCCCGCTAGCCTACTTCGGTTTTTGTGTCGACGACCGATGTAATTATCATGGTCAACGAGGCTCACGGCCCACGACAGACCTGTATCGCTGCCCTGCTGACGGAGCCCAGTGGTCCGTTCGTGGGTGCACCGATCGAGGGACAGCGCCGCCGCGCAAACCGGAGTGTCGAGCTGGCTACCGAGGAGAGTTTTGTCGACGGACGGCACCGCGGGCGGATGCAGCTTCCCCCGACGCTCCCCGGTTGGAGCCGATTGGTAACGACACCCGAACACTCTGCTGGCGTCCGAGAGAGTCGGACGCGCTCGGGACCGTTCACCGGTCGTTCCGCGTCACGACGTCCGGGCTCTCCCTGAAAGCGAGGTGAGTCGCCACGTCGAGGGTGTCCTCGGCGTGGCACGCGCTGCGCTCGAAGAGGAGGTGGACCCGGTGGAGCGCGAGC